>Ga0256404_1000440_pt1 | contig 108971 bp, 206 predicted proteins | sample RumenRJG_01DNA_FD_185990 | JGI IMG/M metagenome (GOLD analysis project Ga0256404, IMG submission 185990) | Bovine rumen microbial communities from Lethbridge, Alberta, Canada - RJG_01 | ecosystem: Host-associated > Mammals > Digestive system > Stomach > Rumen | place: Canada: Alberta...
AATTAACTTGGGCACAATGCTTGCCGGATTTTTGGGAGCAAAGGCAGGAGCAGATAGCGTAGAATCAAATAACGCTTAATTTTTAAAGAAGTGAGATTTTTCTCACTTTTTTTTTTTTTTTTTTTTTCGCTAACGACCGTAATTTCGGCTCACCTGCCTATAGCAATTTTTTTCCCAAAAACTTAGAATTTGCTTTTCACTATTTTTTTTGTTATAATAAAAATGGAAAATTAAAATAGTAAAGGAGAATTTAATTTTATGAAAAAACCAATTTTTAATTGGGATCCAGAGACCGGTGGAGCTTTATGCGTTTTCCAAACTAAAGAAAAAACTTATTATGGAACTGCTATTTGTGCTCCAGAAGATAGAGATTTAATGAGCGAAAAAACAGGCTGTTTTATTGCAGAAAAACGAGCTATTTTAAATATGTTAAGAGATTAGAGAGATCGTTTAAAAATTGAATTAAAAGCATTAAAAAAATATTATTACTCTATGAACACAAGTAAATATTTTGATGAAACAAGTTATCCAATAAGACGATTAGTATCATAGATGAAATAGCTGACTGAGGATATTCAATCATTATAGATAGAAATTGCGGCTTAGCAAGAATTTTTAACTTATTATATTACAGAAAAAGGTAAATTATTTAAAAAAATACGTGAAAATAGGCAAAAGGACAAAAATAATTAATTTTTTAAATAGTTTTTTTAAATATAATAATTAAGAAGAAAGGATGATTATTATATATATCATAATGATTTTTTTGTTAGGTATTATATTTTGGTAGTGGATAATACCATTAGGTGAAGGAGTAATGAATCTATTTTTAACTTTTATAGAATTATTAAAAAGTCATCTAAATGTAAAAATTGCTTAGAATTAGGCAAAAATGAAAGATGATACAGAAAACAATAAAACTCCTATGATAGGGTTTACTATTGCTGAAGATAATAAAAAGGAAGTTGACCATGATTAAATTTTATGATACTAGTAGTTTATTACTAATTAAAGACATTTTTAAACAAAAAAAGCCAGAAGATAATATCATGATTTCATCTATAACATTAAAAGAATTGGAACATATAAAAACATCCGCTAATAAAGATGCTAATGTTAAATATTAGGCTCGTCAATTATTACATTTACTAAATAATAACTTAGATAAATTTTCATGTTTAATATACACTTCTGAATTAGAATAGTATATTAAAACATTAAATTTAGAGCTTACCAATGATTCAAAAATATTAGCAACTGCTATTAAATGTTATGAAAATAATCCTAATCAATCATTCGAATTTATTACGAACGATTTAAGTTTGCATATGCTTGCTTTATTATATTTTGATTCTGATAAAGTACAATCTTATGTAAATAATTCTGATATAGACGACTATAAAGGCTATGTAAATATTAATTTAAACGATGAAGATATGGCTAATTTTTATTCAAACCCTAATGAATATTAGAAACGATTATAGTTAAATATTAATGAATATTTAAACATTTATGATACTTCTAATACTTGCGTCGATACTTTATGTTGGACTGGTGAGGGATTCCGCCCACTTAAATATAAAACTTTTTCATCTCAATAGCTAGGAAATATTAAACCATATAAAAATGATATTTATTAGGCTATGGCCGCGGATAGTTTTTTACATAATAAAATTACTATAATTAAAGGCCCAGCTGGTACTGGAAAATCACACTTAGCATTAGGTTATCTATTTTCCTTGTTAGACCATAATAAAATAGATAAGATAATTATTTTTTGTAATACTGTTGCTACTAAAAATTCGGCTAGGTTAGGTTTTTACCCTGGCTCAAAAGATGAAAAGTTATTAGACTCTCAAATTGGTAATTTTTTAGCAAGTAAGTTAGGCGGTTTAATGGCAGTTGAACACTTAATTGAAAATGAAAAATTAATTTTATTACCAATGAGTGATATTAGAGGGTATGATACTTCTGGAATGAATGCAGGAATTTATATAACAGAGGCTCAAAACTTAGATGTTGAATTATTAAAATTAGCCCTACAAAGAGTAGGAGATGATTCTATTGTTATCTTAGATGGAGATATAAAAAGTCAGGTTGACTTAATTGACTATGAAGGTAATAATAATGGTTTACGCAGGGCTTCTGAAGTATTTAGAGGATAGGACTTTTATGGAGAAGTTGAATTAAAACAAATTCATAGAAGTAAAATAGCAGAAATTGCAAATTTAATGTAATTAATAAAAAGTCTGGTTATTACCAGACTTTTTTTATTTAAAAAAATTTTTAAAACTGAGGTGATTTTATGGCAAGTTTAGTTAATGCAAAAGGTGTTGATATTTCTTCTTTAAACGGAAATATTGACGTAAACAAAATAAAAGCCGCAGGATATTCATTTGCTATGATTCGTTGTGGTTTTGGCGATGACTCAACCTCTCAAGATGATTCACAATTTGAAGCAAATGTAAAAAAATGTGAAGCAGCCGGTCTTCCCTGGGGAGCATATTTATATTCTTATGCTTTAAATATTGAAGATGCTGTAAGTGAAGCTCGTCATATGATTAGACTTTTAAAAGGCAAAAAACCAACTATGCCAATAGCATTTGACATGGAAGACGCAGATGGATATAAGCGTAAAAATGGTATGCCATCAAATAGAATGTTGATTGATATTTGTAAACGTTTCTTAGCAGAAATGAAACGTGTTGGTTATTATCCAATGCTTTATGCTTCACTTAGTTGGCTTAATAATCAATTAAACGATTCAACTTTACTTAATACTTATGACGTTTGGGTTGCCCAATGGAATGATACTTGTACTTATAAAGGTAAATATGGAATGTGGCAATATGGTGGAGAAACCAATTACATTGAAAGTAATTCCATTCCAGGAGTTGGAGTAATAGATAAAAATAAATGTTATAAGGATTATCCAACCATTATCAAAAACGGTGGTTATAATGGTTGGACAAAATCAACACCTGCTCCTTTAAAACTTTATTGTACATCAGCACATACATATGCCAACTGTTAGTACGCTTTTTGGCAAACTGGTGCAACAAATCCTAAATGGTCTGTAACCAATAGTGGAATGTCAAGAATTGATAATAATGGAGTATTAACTGTTACTGCGGCAGGTACAACAACCGTAATTTTAAATGATGGTAATCGTTCAGCTAAGTGTAGGGTTTATGTTGATAATGGAAAACCAACTGGTATTTCAGCATCTAAACTAACTTTACAGAAAGGAAAAACTGGAACTTTAACTGCTAAAACAGCGGGTGTATCTTGGTTTTCATCTAATCCAAATGTAGCAACTGTTGTTAATGGTAAAGTTATCGCTAAAAATATAGGATATGCTACCATTAGTGCATATACAAAAACTGGTGCTTCTACTTGTTTAGTTCAAGTTGTTGCGGCGGCCCCTGCAGTTCCAACCTTAACCGAGGCACAATTAAGATAGATGTGTGTAGACACTATTAATGGATGGTATGGTGCAACTGTAGGTAGTGCAAAACATAAAGAAATACTAAATATTTATAATAGTCAAAAAAATCTTGATTATAGAATGGGAACTAGCGATGCTTATTGTGCAACCACTGTTTCTGCTACTTGGTTAAAAGTTGGAATAGCAGATTATATTTGTACTTCTGTAAACGTAGGAGTATTAAGAGATAAAGCTATAGCTAAAGGTATTTGGATTGAAAATGATGCATATAGACCAAAGTTAGCAGATGTTATTGTTTATAACTGGTCAGATAATGGTATTGGAGATAATAAAGGTAGCGGAGATCATGTAGGAATGGTAACTGCTATTAATGGTAACTATTTTACCGTTACCGAAGGTAATATGGGTGATGCTGGTGTAGTAGGTAGACGCACAATGCATGTAGATGGACAATACATTAGAGGATTTATAGCTCCAGATTATGCTTATATTGCTAAAGCAATGACAGGAAAAATAATTCCAAATACCAACACTGCAACAAAACCTTCAATTTATATTCAGAGTGTATCAGATGGTAAATGGCAAAAAGTTGGTCAAAATGGTACAACTACTGGAACTTTAGATAAACCTATTGTAGCCTTTGCAGTTAAGACTAATAAAGGTAGTGTAAACTATAGTGGTCATGTAAAAGGCGGAAATTGGTTAAGCGATGTTACTGGTTGGGATTATAGAGATTATGACAATGGATATGCTGGTAACGGTGAGCCTGCTGAAAATGGTTCTAGCTTAGACGCTATTAGAATTGATTATTATACTCCACAAGATATAATTGATAAATATGGATATTTTAAAGTAGCATATAGAGTACATATTTTGGGTGGCGATTGGCTACCTTGGCAATATGACACAGAAACTTCTGATGGTCAAGACGGATACGCTGGTATAATGGGTAAAAATATTGATTTAATTGAAGCAAAATTAGTTTAGTAATTAATTTTATTTTTTAAAGGATTCAAATAATTTTAAATTATTTAAATCCTTTTTTTTTTTATTATATTTTGACAAAACTAAAAATATATGTTATAATAAAAATAAAAAATGGTATAATTATTTTATTTATTCCAATATAATTATACTGAATCTTTTTAGTTTTGTCAAAATATAAGGAGGCTATATGATTTGTTATACTGATGGAAGTTGTTCTGGAAATCCAGGGCCAGGAGGCTTCGGTGTTGTTGTTTTAGACAATAATGAAAATGAATTATTAACACATTCAGAAAGAAGCGAAAATACAACAAATAATAGAGAAGAATTAAAAGCCATTTTATGGGCAGCATTTCGTTTTGGATCACCAATAGATAATTTAATTATTTATAGTGATAGTGCTTATTGTGTTAATACATTAACTAATTGGATGTTTAGATGGGAAGAGAAAGATTGGAAAAAGTCTAATAATTAGACACCCGAAAATCTAGACTTAATTATTCCTTTTTTTAAATTTATACAAAGAGGTTATCCTATTACTATAAAAAAAGTAAAAGGACACGCAAACAATAAGTGGAATGAAAAAGCAGATAAATTAGCTCGAAATGAAACGGCGGATAACTTGGCCAAGAATATATCAAAATTTAAATAAAAAATTTCATTATTTAATAGAAAAATAATGAAAGGTGATAAATATGAATTTAATTTATAAAGCAACTAATTTAATTAATAATAAATCTTATATAGGTTAGACTACAACTAGCCTTAAACAAAGAAAAAAAGAGCATGAAACATCTTCTAAATTAACATATTTTCATTTAGCTATTAAAAAATATGGTAAAGAAAATTTTACATGGGAAATACTAGAAAATAATTTAACTTTTGATATATTAAATGAAAGAGAAAAATATTGGATAAAATTTTATAAAAGTAATGATAAAACTTTCGGTTATAATTTAACAGAGGGTGGAGATAATCAAGATGCTTTAAATAAATGGCGACAAGAAAATCCTGAATTAGCTTTAATAAAAGCGAAAGAAGGATGGTTAAAAATGAAACAAATTTTAGTTAATAATCCTGAAAAAGAAAAAATAAGAAAAGAAAAAGCAAAATAGGGTATTCAAAAATATCATAAAGAACATAAAAAAGAAATTCAAGAAAGAAGTTATAATATTTTTTTAAAAAATAAAGATATTGCTTTATAGAATTTACAAAAAGCTAATAAAGAGAGATCAAAATCTGTATTATGTTTAGAAACAGGTATTATTTATAATTCTATTAGTGAAGCTGGAAAATTAACAAATACTTCACCTTCTAATATAAGTTTATGTTGTCACGGAAAAAGAAAAAGCGCTGGAAAAGATAAAAATGGAAAAAAGCTTCATTGGCAGTTTCTAGAAATATAAAATTGATTTACAATAAAAAATATGTTATAATGTATATAGAAATAAAATGGTGGTGAATAAAAAATAAAAGTAGAATTAGATATAAAAAATATTTCAAAAAATAGTGTCATATTAGCTAGACCTGATATAGATTATTTTCAAGATTTAAGCGCAGTTGAAGAATTACATCAATTTTTGCAATCTATTTTTCCTACTCATAATGTAATTACTATTCCAAAAGGTTTAGAATTAGATATTGACGAATGGGATGAAATATATAAAAATGCGATAACTTATCTTCAAAGTATTAAACCCTAGAAAGGAGATATAAATGGCTAAAGATAAAACTTTATATACAGAAAATAGCATTGAATCATTAGATCCGCTTACTTTTACTCGTCTTAAACCGGGCGTTTATTGTGGGGATACTACTGATTCTACTCAACTTTTAGTAGAAATTTTTTCAAATGCAGTAGATGAATTTCGTCTTGGGCATGGCGATAAAATCGATGTAGAAATTAATGGCTCAAAATGTAGAGTCAGAGATTATGGTCAAGGTTTTATTCCTAATAGTTTTAGAGATGATGGAAAAACAATTCTAGAAGCGGCTTTTAGTGTTTTAAATACTTCAGGAAAATATAGAGAAGATGGAACTTATGAAGGAACTTCTTTAGGTTCTTTCGGAATTGGTAGTAAAATTACAACCTTCCTAAGTCATTGGCTAGATGTATACACATTTAGAGATGGAGAGGCTGAACATTGTTCTTTTAAAGAGGGCGTTTTTAGCACAAGAGATTCTTTTAAAACAACAGATATGGCCAATGGCACCATCGTAGAATGGGAACCTTCAGAAGAATTTTTTACTCATCCAGAAGTAGATATAAATGAAGTAAAAAATTTGTTTCAAACAATTTCTTGCTTATGCCCAGGGCTTACTATTGAATTAAATTATAATGGAGAAAGTAATACTTACTTCTCTGAAAAAGGACTTAATGATTTAGTTGATAATGCAGTATCTAATAAAGAATTAATTAATTATGATAATCGTTTTAACTTAATTTTTCAAAATGGAAAATATAAAATTGATATGGTTATGACATATACGTCAAATTATTCAATGACTATGATTCCATATGTTAATACTGGTTTAACAAGCACAGGCCCTCATATAACTCAAATAAAATCATTATTAACCAGAGAATTTAATAGATTTTTTAAAGAAAAAAAGTGGCTCAAAGATAATGAAGGTAACCTCTCGGGTGATGACATCCAAGAGGGTTTATATATTGTTTTTAATATTACTGCCCCAAATGTTGCTTATGATGCTCAAGTCAAAACTCGTGTTACGAAACTTGAAATGACTCCATACACAACAGCCATTACCGATGAATTAAGAATATGGTTTGCGGCAAATGAAAAAGATATTAAAATAATTGCAGACAAGGCTAAAATGGCGAAAAAGGCTAGAGAAGCCGCCGCAAAAGCCAGAAACGCAATCCGTGAAAAACAATCTAAAAAAGAAAGAGCCTTAAAATTTGACTCTAAATTAGCCGATTGTTATAGTAAAAATCGTTCAAAGTGTGAAATCTATGTAGTAGAGGGTGACTCTGCTGCTGGAAACTTAAAAACAGCAAGAGATAATGAATTTCAGGCTGTTATGCCTATTAGAGGAAAAATGTTAAACCTATATAAGGCAAATATTGATAAAATACAAAAAAATGCAGAAGTAATGTCATTAATTAATGCTTTTGGATTGGAAATAGATTTAAAAACAATGAAAGTTGTTTTTGATAAAAATAAAATGCGTTATGGAAAAATTATTATAATGAGCGATGCCGATTAGGATGGAAGTCATATTAAAAACTTGTTTTATACTTTTATCTGGAGTTGTTGTCCAGATTTAATTAAAGAGGGTTATGTATATGCTGGTGTTCCTCCTCTTTATAAAATCACTACTTTAAAAGGTTATAAATATTTAAAAAATGATGAAGCCTTAGAAGAATATAGAGAATTAAACAAAGGAAAAAAATATTCGGTTAACCGACTTAAGGGACTTGGGGAGATGTCGGAAGAAGAGACAGAAGAAACACTCGCAGACCCAGCACAACGTTTAATTAAACAAGTAGTTGTTAGTGATATAGAAAAAGCAAATAAATTATTTGATGATTTAATGGGAACTGCTATTATACCTCGTAAAAATTATATTAAAGCCCACTCAGAGGAGGCAAAATATAATGTTGAATAATGAAGAGAAAATATCGTTTTATCATTTGTCTTGTAATTATTGCAACAATGATTGGTTAATAAACACAGTTTTTCCTAAATTTTGTCCTTTTTGCGGACGCCCAAGAGAAGAAAAAAATTATTTAAACTGTGCTTTTGGACAAACCACAATAACAGATAATAATATTTTTTCTTGCCAAAAAGGAAAAATATGTTCTTCTTGTGACACATGGGTTGCTAAAGATTGCACAACTTGTAAACATGGTTTTTATAACGATCGATATGATACATATTTTTGTGATAGCGATTTATTTGGAGAATGTAAAAATTGGAGTTTATGGGAGACGTGTAATGTTAAGTAATAGAGAAAAAGAAATAATAAGAATACTTTATTATTATTTTAATAATTTAGTATATGTTAAATCTGGTCCAAGTTGGTTGTCAAAAAAGGATTGGAAAGAAATGGTAGATTATATAGAAAATTTAAAAGGAGGGCATAGTATAAATGAATAATGAAATTCTAACAGATTTAGTTAATGAATTAGGAGAAAATTTCATAGAATATGCTGTTGCCGTAAATACTGATAGAAGTATTCCGGATGCTAGAACTGGTTTAAAACCAGTAGCAAAACGAATTTTATATTGTACTTACGAAAATGGTTTTACCTCTAAAAAACCTCATGTAAAATGTGCTAATATCGTAGGAAACGTAATGGCAAATTATCACCCTCATGGCGATTCTTCAATTTACGGAGCGCTCGTCAGACTTTCGCAAGATTGGGTAATGCGTTATCCATTAATTGATTGGCATGGTAATAAGGGAAATAGAGACGGAGATCCTCCTGCCCATCAACGTTATACAGAGGCAAGATTATCCTCTTTAGTTGAAGATAGTATGTTAACAGGAATGAAGAAAAATGTTGTAGATACAGTATTAAACTATTCTGATACAAAAAAAGAACCAGTAACATTACCTTCTTATTTTCCAAATCTTTTATGTAATCCTAATAACGGAATCGGAGTTGCTATTGCTTGTAGTTGGGCTCCGCATAATTTACGTGAAGTTGCGCAAGCCATTTTTGATTATATGGATGGAAAAGAGCCAATGTTACCTGGCCCTGATTTTCCAACAGGTGGAATAATTATTAATAAAGATAATGTTCCAGCTATTATGCGCACAGGCCACGGTTCTGTCAAAGTTAGAGGAAAATATAATATTGAAGGCAATAATATTGTTTTTTATGAAATTCCTTATGGTATTATTACAGAGAATTTAATGGAGCAAATCGGTAAAGTTTGTGAAAATAATACTATTGAAGGCATAAAAGATATTAGAAATGAAAGTTCTCGTAAAAAAGGATTTAGATTAGTATTAGAGTGCCAAAAGGATGCAAATTTAAATAAAATTATTTTTCAACTATTTCAACATACAGATTTACAAAGTTCTTTTTCATATAATCAAGTTGCTCTAATTGGAAATACTCCAACAGAGTTAAATCTAAAAGATTGTTGTAAAATTTATGTTGAACATAATACAGAGTGTATTCGTAGAGAAACTAATTTTGATTTACAAAAATGTAAAGATAAGTTAGAAATTGTTGATGGATTATTAAAAGCTCTTGAAGATATTGACAATATTATTGAACTAATCAAAAAATCTGAGTCTGCGGCAGCGGCGAGGGTTAAATTACAAGAGAAGTATCATTTTAGTGAAGCTCAAACCAAAGCAATAACAGATATGAAGCTTGGTAAATTGGCAGGCTTAGAAAAAATTGAATTACAAAATGAAAAAGCTGATTTACAAAAAGAAATAGATAGATTAGTTAGTATCTTAAATAATTTAACTAATGAACTAAGAAAAAGATTACAATAGATTGTCGATAAATATGGTGATGATAGAAAAACTGAGTTAACTCAAATGGCTGAACCAAAAGATAAAGAGGAGAAAAAGGTTGCGGCTATTCCGCCAGAAAAGTGTGTTGTAGTTCTTACAGAAAGTGGAAATATAAAAAGAATTAAATCTACTTCTTTTAGAGCGCAAAAACGTGGTGGAAAAGGAGTAAAAACACAAGATGATATAACAAGTATGGTGTTACGCACAAATACTGTAGATAGTCTGATGATTTTTACTAATCAAGGAAATATGTATCGTTTAATTGTAGATGATATTCCAGAAGGTACAAATACATCTAAGGGTATTCCTGTAAGAGCTTTAGTTTCTATGGAACCCCAGGAGCATCCAGAGGTTATATATTCAATTTATCGAGATACTGATGCAAAATATGTAATTTTTGTTACAAAACAAGGATATATTAAACGTACTGCATTAAGTGAATACATTAACACAAAAAAACGTGGAGGAATTAAAGCCATTAATTTAAGAGATAAAGATAATATTGCTACTGTATTTTTAGCAAATACAGAAGATTTATTAATTTTATCAAAAAATGGTTATGCAATTAGATGTAAAGGAACTGAATTCCCAGCTTCTGGCCGAGTGACTGCAGGTTATAAAGGTATTAATCTTCATAAAGATGATGAAGTTATTACAGCATTACCTATTAGAGATACTAATGATTCTGTTGCTTTATTTTCTAAAAATGGCCTTGCGCGTCGAGTTAAACTAACTTCATTTACCACACAAACAAGGAATGGTCGAGGTACTATATATGCAAAAGATGCGAATATCGCAGGTGCTTGTTTGGTAAATGATAATGATATGATTTTAATTTGTGGAGATAAAAATTCTTTGTGCATTAAAGCAAAAGAACTTCCTCCAGAGACCGCTTCAAAAACTACAATGGGAAATATTGTAATAAAAGGCAGTATAGTTACCGGTGTTAGTAAAGTATAAATATAATTTAAGTTGCTAATAATATGATATTATTAGCAACTTAAATTTGACATAGAAAAAAATTTTTGATATAATTAATTAAGGAGATTTCAATGTTGGTAGATACTACAAATATGGGTGAATCAACGTATGATAAAATGCGATATATGGTTGATAGGTTAAATTATTTAACTTTGAAGTATGATGAAGGTCACCCAGAAGTAAGTGATAAAGAGTGGGATGATTTATATTTCACTTTGCAATATTTTGAAAAATTAATGAATTTTTCTTATGAGGATTCTCCTACGAGAAAAGTTAATTATCAAGTTGTAAATCAACTTAAAAAAGTAAAACATAATCACAAAATGCTTTCTTTAGATAAAACTAAAAGTCTTGAAGATGTGATTGCGTTTTCTGGTGATAAACAAATGCTTGTTATGGCTAAATTAGATGGATTAACTTGCTCGTTAAAATATATAGATGGCCGACTTGTGTCTGCTGAAACTCGTGGAGACGGTATTATTGGAGAAGATATTCTTCATAATGCCTTAGTTATTCCTTCTATTCCTAATCGTATTAATTACACAGAGGAATTAATTATAGATGGAGAAATTGTTTGTTTAGAAAAAGATTTCGCTTCATTTAAAAAAGAATATAAAAATTCTCGTAATTTTGCGGCAGGAAGTATTCGTTTATTAGATTCAAAAGAATGCGCAAAAAGAAACTTAACTTTTATTGCTTGGGATGTAATAAAAGGTTTTGAAAAAGATAAGTGGGCATATCCAAAAAATAATAAACTTGGGTATAAACTTATTCAATTAGAAGATTTAGGATTTACAGTTGTTCCTAAAAGTTGTTTTTATCTTAGAGAACACCCTACAAAAGAAGAACTTTTAATTCAAATTCAAGTTATTAAAGATATTGCTTATAAGGATACTATTCCAATAGATGGAATTGTGTTTAAATTTAATGATATTGCATATGGAAAATCACTGGGAGAAACTGCTCATCATTTTAAAAATGCAATCGCTTATAAGTTTTATGATGAAATTTATGCAACAACACTAAGAAATATTGAGTGGAGCATGGGACGCACAGGAATATTAACACCTGTCGCTGTATTTAATACAATAGACATTGATGGTTCTGAAGTAAGTCGAGCAAATTTACATAATTTAAATATTATGGAAAAAGTCTTAGGAACAAAACCTTTTAAAGGGCAAAAAATATGGGTGGCAAAAATGAATATGATTATACCTCAAATCCAAAAGGCAGATATAAATACTGCGCCAGATATAGAAAATATTATTGATATACCTACTCATTGTCCTATTTGTGCACAAAAATTATTACGGAAAAAAGAAAATGATTCTATTTTTCTCGTGTGTGAAAATAATTCTTGTTCTGGAAAATTTATAAATCAACTAAATCATTATTGTGGGAAGAAAGGCTTAGATATAAAAGGACTTTCGTTGGCTACATTAGAAAAATTAGTTGATTGGGGTTGGATAAAAAATATTAAAGATATTTATTATCTAAAAAACCATAGAAATGAGTGGATAAATAAAGCTGGGTTTGGTGAAAAATCAGTTGATAATATTCTTAATTCGATTGAAGCAAGTCGTAATTGTTCTTTAAATTCCTTTATTTCAGCTCTTGGTATTCCTTTAATTGGAAATAATATTTCTAAAGAATTAATTAAACATTTTAATACATATGAAGCATTTAGAGAAGCCATTAATAATCAATATGATTTTTCTTCTTTAGATGGTTTTGCTATGGCTAAATCAAATGCTTTATTAACGTTTGATTATTCTGAGGCAGATCAGATTGTAGCTACAGAAATTACTATACAAAAGGTTGCGCAATTAACACAATCAGATTTACCATTAAAAAATAAAAAATATGCTATAACTGGTACTGTAAAACAATTTAAAAATAGAAATGAATTAAAATCATATATTGAAGAGCGGGGAGGAAAAGTTGTCTCCGCAGTATCAAAAAATGTTGATTATTTAATTAATAATGATGCAACTGCAACATCTTCTAAAAACTTAACTGCGAAAAAATTAGGGATTCCTATTATCACAGAGGCTGAGTTTTTGGAAGAATTGAGTTGACAAAATAAAAAAAATTTCGTATAATAATATTGTAAAAATTAAGGATGAAAATTTTATATGAAGAAAAAAGAATTAAAAAAATTAGCTCAAAGAATTGCGGCGTTAGAAAAAGTAGCGTCGTCAAATAATCAAGATGAAGCAAAAAAAGCTCAATAGTAGATTATGGATTTAACAAAAAAAATAAAAGATGTTGAAGATTTCTTTTATTTAGACGAGTTAATTCAAGAATTTCTAGAAGAAGAAAAATCTTGACTTATTAAAAATTTTTTGATATAATTTTTACAGGTATAAAATACCAAAATAAAAAAATATTTTAATTAAAAAGGAGAAAATTTATTATGGCTATGAAAGAAAATTCAAAGAAAGTACTTAATTATTTAAAAACTATTAACGGACAGGATGTTACAGCTGCTGATGTTGCTGAGGCTCTAGGTCTTGAGAAACGTTCAGTTGATGGTATTTTTACATCTGCTATTCAAAGAAAAGGTCTTGGCGTTCGTACTCCTGCAGAGATTGAGCTAGAAGATGGCACACATAAAGCTGTTAAGTTCCTTTCTCTTACAGAGGCTGGCATGGCATTCGATCCCGATGCTGACGCTGAATAATTTAGTATAACACTATGTGGGATGGGTTTATTTCCATCCCACTATTTTTTTATTAAAAAGGTTTTGATATTATAATGTTATCGTGGCTTATAGGAATAATTCTAAGCTTGTTTTTTGTAGGTGTTGGCTCTTTACTTACATGGGTATTATTAGAACCTAAAATAAAAACAGTTGTAGAAAAAAATGAAACAACTGAAAAAGAAAATCTAAACATAGAATTTAGAAATAAAGAATTAACATAGGCAAATCAAGAATTATAGTTTAAAAGAGAAAAAATACAAGAACAAATTTCAGAAATATAGTCTGAATATAATGCAATTTCTGCGCGTAAAGATGAAATAAAAAATAGTCTTAATGATTTAGAATAGCAGTCAAATTCTGCCGCAGAAAAATTTTATGAAAACGCTCGTAAAAATGCTCAAGAAGCATTTGATAAAGAAGTTTAGAATTTATTTTTAAATCTTGAAAAAGATAAACAAGAAGTAAAAGATACTTATTTGCAAACCGCAAAAGAATGTGTTTCAGAATTTTAGCAAGAAATTAATGATAAAAAACAAGAATTAATACAAATTCAAAACATATTAAACCAAGAGAAAGAAAATGTTGATGCGGCAGTCGAAGCGGCAAAGAGACGTGAAGAAGAAGAAAATAAACAAGATTTTTATCGTTTAATATTGCCCGCAGAAGATATTGCTGAAATTCAATGTTTACGAGAAATAATGCCTCGTCTAAGAGATAAAACATCTTTAAATAAAGTTATTTATAAGATTTACTATGAAAAACCTTTATCTGATATGATTGGTCGAGTGGTTGGAACCGGCACTCATACTGGTATATATAAAATTACTAATATCAACAATCAACGATGTTATGTAGGATAGGCGGTCTCGATATCAGATCGTTGGCGTCAACACGTAAAAAGAGGAGTCGGCGCAGAAGATTGGACACGAAATAAACTATATCCAGCTATGTATTCTCTTGGAGCAGAAAATTTTACATTTGAGATTATTGAAGAATGTGAGCGTTCTAAATTAAATGAACGAGAAGACTATTGGCAAGACTTTTTTCACGCAAAAGATTATGGATATAGTATTAAATAAGGAGTAAAATATGTATCAAATTATTGATAAAAGAGGAACTGGAAAGACGAGTCGTTTAATGTTACTGGCACAAGAGGCTCATGGTATATTTGTGTGCGCAGATCCACAAATTATGAAGGAAAAGGCAGAAAAATATGGATTTCATAATTTTGAAATAGTATCTTATCAAGATTTTTTAAAATAGAATTACGAGTTTAATAAAATGGTTTTTATAGATGAATTAGAGTTATTTGTAAAATCTATTGGAAATAATTTTCATGGATATTCTATTTCATTAGAAAATAATATATGAAAGTTGGCTGATTAATGGAGATTGTAAGTAATGTTAAAATTTATGATTTAGAAGAATCATTAATTGCTTCTGGATATCCTATGCGCACACAATCTGGAATGAGAGAAGTAGAAGAAAAAGATATTAAGCGTGGCATTAACTTAGTTAAAGCAACAAAAAACGGTAATACAGCACATCATCAATTTTTAACTGGTATTAGGGTTAATTTTGACTTAACTTGCTCTAATAAAATGTGGGTTGAAGCGGAAAGATATAGATTTCTTGAATTTGTATCTTCACAATCTACAATGCATCGCATTACTAAATTTGATCTGGACAAATGTTATAATGAGTATGTTGATCCTCGTATGATTAAAATTATGAAGCAAAAAGTTGCTGAGTATAATAAAATACAGGAAGAAATAGAAAATGTTTTTATTGATATAGAAAAAACTTCAACTGTTGATTTGACAAGTCCAGTTACTAAAGAGATATATATACAAACGCTTCAACAAAAGAAAGCATTTTTACAACATTAGGCAAAAGAAAAATATTTAGAAATTCTTTATTCTAATCCCGCTGGTTTTATGTTAACCGCAAGAATGACAACAAATTATCGTTGTTTAAGAAACATATATATTTAGCGTCACGACCATCGTTTACCAGAATGGCGAGCCTTCTGTAAATGGATAGAAACGCTCCCATATGCAGAAGAATTTTTAACAAAATAAGACAATAGAATTGCTTTTTAAATAAAAATATTGTATAATATATATAGAAAATGAAAATAAGGGATATAAAAATGTTAAATACGAAATTTAAACTTATTATTCAACCAGAACCAGAGTGGGTATCACTTTGCGAATGGGTTAGAGAAAATATATTAAATGAAGAAATAGAGGTTATAAAAGAAATGTCATTGAAACAAGATTTTATTAATTATGTAGAAAGCAATTTTGAAAACAATCCTATGCCTGAGAATTTAATCGAATATTGGGATAAATTTAAGGGAAAAACAGATAATGAAAAACCATTGTTCACAGAAAATGGTAAAAATATTTTAACATTTTTACAAGAGCATCCTGATACTACTACATGGAAAGCAAAAGATATTGCGGAAGAAATGTTTATTTCTTCAAGAACTGTATCTGGCAGTATGAGAAAATTAGTAACAGATGGTTTTGTAGAAAAAGTAGGCCAAGATCCTATTATTTATAGTATTACTGAACAAGGAAAAAACATAAAAATTAATTAATTAGTAAAGGAGAAAAAAAGATATGAAAAAAAGTTTTATTAATTCAACTCATATAGAGGGTTTGGTTTATGAACACAGCTTGGAATTAAGAGTCTCTGGAGAAAATTCAAAACATCCAGGTACTTAGTTTATTATGGGAAATTTAAATATTGCAACAGATAGTGCTTGCACTAATATTATCCCAGTTCATTTTACTTATGTAACAGCAGTTACTTCAAAAGGAAAAGCTAATACCACTTTTGGTATTTTAAAAGATATTATTGATGAAAAAGTCGGAACCGTTATGAAGGTAGGTGCCGATAAGGCTGGTAAAGTTCGTATTGACTCTGCTATTGGTTTAAATGAGTTTTACTCTGATAGAAATGGTACTGATGAACTTGTTTCTGTAAAGAGAAATGAAGGCGGTTTTGTTCATATTGTAAATACAATATCGCCAGATGAAAAAACCCATAATACTTTTGAAGCAGATATGGTAATTACTGGTGTCACACGAACTGAAGGTGACGAAGAAAAAGGTACAAAAGATAAAGTAAAAGTGCGTGGAGTTATTTTTGATTTCCGTAAAGCAATTCTTCCTATTGATTTTTCAATCACTAATGAAAAAGGTATGAATTATTTTGAGGGACTTGAGGCATCTCCTAAAACTCCTGTATTTATAAAACTTTGGGGTCGTCAAATTTCTCAAACAACTGTAACTAAACAAGTTGAAGAATCTGCTTGGGGAGAGACTTTGGTTAAAGAAACTCCTTCTTCTCGCCGTGATTGGGTAATCACAGGTTCCAATCCTGAGCCTTATCTTTGGGATGATGAAAGTACTATTACCGCCGCAGAACTAACTCAGGCAATGGCAGACCGTGAAACATACTTAGCTACACTTAAACAGCGTAGAGACGAATATAAAGCACAACAAAGTGTACAACAGCCTGCTCCTGCAATGGCTTCAAATGAAACTTTTCAGTTTTAATATATTAAAACTGAAAAGTTAGAAAGGAAGATAAGTTATGGCAGCTATTAATTTATTAAATATTTAGCCTCATAAAGTATCTAGAGATTTATCTGGATATATAACTTTATTATATGGCCCTGCAAAAATTGGTAAAACTACCTTTGGAACTCAAATGCCAGGTCATCTTCTATTAGCTTTTGAGAGGGGATATAATGCTTTACCAGGAGTTATGGTTCAAGATATTCCTACATGGGGAGTTTTTAAACAAGTCGTAAGAGAATTAAAAAAATCAGAAGTTAAAGATATTTATCAAAGTTTAATTATTGATACTGTAGACTTTGCCGCAGATGCTTGCCAAAAGTATGTATGTAATCAATTAGGTATTGAAAATATCGGAGATGGAGGCTGGACTAATAATGGTTGGGCTAAGTATAAAAAAGAGTTTGAAGGAACTTTTAGAGAATTAACACAATTAGGATATGCTATTGTATTTATTTCTCATGATAGAGAGAAAACAATAAAACTTCAAAACAATAAAGAATATCAATAGATTGGATCATCTTTGCAAGCCTCAGCTTTAAGTATTGTTGAAAATATGTGTGATATTATTGGTTATGCACACCCTGTTGAAGATACAAATGGTGGTCAAAAACGTGTTTTAACTCTGCGCTCTTTTGACAATACAATTCGTTGTGGTTCTAGATTTAAATATATTGCGTCTGAGGTAGACTTTAGTTATGAAGCCTTAAAAAAGGCATTAAACGATGCAATAGACAAAGAAGCGAAGGAAACTTCCGAAGCGTTTGTCACTAATGAAAGACAGTCAATATCAGAAGAACCTGTTTACGATTATGATAAATTAATTGATGAATTTAACGAGTTAGTTCAAAAATTAATGTTAAAAAATCAATCTAATTCTAGTAAAATTGTTGCAGTTGTAGATAAATATCTGGGTAAAAACAGAAAAGTATCTGAAACCACTCCTGCGTAGGCTGAGTTAGTTGCATTAATTGTAGACGAAATTAAATCTGATCTTATGTAATAAATAATAAAAACAAACCCTGAGAAAAGTTTTCTTGGGGTTTGATTTTTGTTTAAAAATATGTTATAATATAATTGGGTGAAAAAGAATGAAAATTTTAAAAATATTAGATATATTAATAAAATATATGGATGATACACAAAAAGAATATCCATTTTGGACTGAACATGATGTTTTAGGTTTCTTAGTAGATGAACAAAAAATCTCTCAAGATGACTTAAACAAACTTGAACAATTAGGAGTATTTTATAGCTCTGAATATGATAGCTTAATAATGTATACATAATAAAGAGGTGGTCGTTTTGGCACATTATGTTACTTGTTCTATTTGTAAACAAAGATTTGATAGAGACAAATATCCAGCTGTGTTAGTAAGTTCTCGTCGATATGCCCACGCATCCTGCGCTGGCGCACTATCTGCGGAAGAAGCGAAAGAAGAAAAAGACAGACAAGAGTTAGAAAAATATATTATTTAGTTATTTGATTTACCTTATATGGATGGAAAAATTACTTTATAGATAAAAAAATATTTATAGGATTATCCCAATTACACATATTCTGGGATTCGTCGAACATTACAATATTTTTATGAAGTGAAAAAAAATCCAATAGAAAAATCCAACGGAGGAATTGGAATTGTTCCCTGGGTATATGAAGATGCAAAACGTTATTATTATAATCAATGGCTATTAAGTCAAAAAAATTCTGATAAAGATATAAAAAAATATATCCCAAAAGAACGTAAAATAATAATTTAGCCACCAAAAAGACAACCCAGAAAGAAACGTGTTTTTATGTTTTTAGATAGGGAGGAGATTAAGAATGACTAATAAATATGTTGATACAACAGCAATTATGTAGGTAATAGGTAATGTTTTTAATAACCCACAATTATTAGATTTCACTGATAAATACAGTATTAATGAAGAAGATTTTCCAGATTAGTTCCATAAAATTGCTTTTGGAGCAATTTATAAATTACACGAATTAGGAGCGAAAGAAGTTAATTTAACAGCAATCGCAGACTTTTTATCTTCTCGACCAACAAGTGAAGCTATTTTTAAAAAATAGAAAGGTGAAGAGTGGTTATTAAAAGTTGCGGCAAGTTGTACACCATCAGCTTTTGATTATTATTATAATAGATTAAAAAAATTTACTTTATTAAGAGCATATAATGCTTACGGTATTACAGTATCTGATATTTATGATCCTGATAATATCTTAGACACAAAAAAGAAATAGTTGCAAGAAGATAGATTAGATAATATGGATTTAATTGAAATTGCAAATTTAATCGACCAAAAAATTGAAGATATAAAAATGCGATTTGTGGATGATGCAGTAGAAGAAGCCCAATAGGCAGGAGAAGGAGTTATTGAATTAATTGAAGGATTTGAAAAAAATCCAGAAGCAGGAGTGCCATTATATGGGCCATTAATTAATACAGTAACAAGAGGGGCTAGATTGAAAAAGTTCTATTTGCGCTCAGCCGCTACTGGTGTCGGAAAGTCTAGATCTATGGTTGCTGACGCGTGTTATATTGGTTGTAACAAAATGTATGATGAAATTTTTGGTTGGATAAACACAGGTCCAGCGCAACCTACGTTATATATCGCAACAGAGCAAGATTTGAGTGAAATTCAAACAATGATGTTAGCGTTTTTATCAAACGTAGATGAAAGTCATATCGTTGATGGTAAATATGAGGGTGATGAAAGAGAACGTGTTATATAGGCTGCAATGCTACTTAAAGAATCACCTTTATATGTTGAGCATCTTCCAGATTTTTCTTTATAGGACGTTGAAAATAAAATAAAGAAAAATATTCGAGATCATGATGTGCGTTATGTCTTCAACCCGAAAAGGGTGTTGGGAGAATGAAACACTTTTCCGTGTATCAGCGGGGTCTTATCTGCGGCCGCAGATAAGGCTAACGGGGAACCCTAAACTATACAATAGCATGGGAATCCCGTGGGAAACTTTAAATAAAAAAATGTTTAAAGAACCTGTATCGACTATCCCCTTTGCCTTCTGGGCGGGGGAGTAGGAATACTATTGATACGTATTCCGAAAAGGTGTCCTTATAAAATAATTATAAGTAAGAGTTAGTCAGCGCTCTTAGAAATAAGAGAACAACGTGTCACGACTATATTCATACAAGTATGAAAATCCTTGAAGAAATTACTCGACGCAGTGGAGGAATTCGATTAAGAGAAGATAATATATTATTTATGTTATCCAATAGACTAAAAGATATTTGTAATCAATATGGTATTTTTATTATGTCTGCAACTTAGTTGAATGGTGATTACCAGACAAGTGAAACTCCAGACCAAAACTTACTTCGAGGTGCAAAAAGTATTGCCGATAAAATTGATTTTGGTGCAATTTTATTAATGGCAAAAGAAGATGATTATAAGGGGTTGGAGAAAATTCTAGAAACAGGAACTTTTGAAAAACCAATAATCAAAATTTCCATTTATAAAAATAGACGAGGAAGATATAAGGGTATTTATTTATGGTGTAAAGCAGATTTAGGAGTGTGCAGAATAAAGCCCTTATTTGCAACAGGTTGGGACTACGAATTAATATCTATAGATGATACAAAAATTTATATAGAAAGTGCTTTTCCTGACGATGAAGAAGATTAATAAAGGAGTAAAAATTTATGGTATATATGGGAAGCAAAAGTAAATATGCAAAATATATTGTTCCTATTTTACAAAAATGTATTGATGACAATGATGTAAAATTGTATATCGAACCTTTTGTAGGTGGAGCTAATATAATTGATAAAATTAAATGTGAAAATCGTTATGGCTTTGACCAAAGTGATACTTTAATTGCTTTGTTACAAACAGCCGCAGATAATTTTGATAATGTTATGAAAGATGGCAGTAGAGAATTATGGGATAAAGGAAAAGCCTATGTTAAAGATGGTATTATGCCAGAAGATATGACATTAGCAGAAATTGGAGCGATAGAATTTTTTGCGAGTTATTCTAATGGAGGGTTTCCAAGAGGATATGCAAAAAATACACCTACAAGAAATTATTATAAAGAAGCATATAGAAATTTAGAAAAGCAAGCTCCAAATTTAAAAGGAATTAATTTCTTATGTCAAAGATATGATGATTTAGCTGCAGATGATATTGAAGGAGCAGTTATATATTGTGATCCTCCATATCAAGGCACTCACTTTTATGGTTATGCTAATCAGCCTAGAATTGATTATAATCACTTTTGGGATTGGGTTAGAGAATTAAGCAAAAATAATTTTGTTTTTGTTTCTGAACAAACAGCTCCACATGATTTTGAACCAGTGTGGACTCAAGAAGTAAAACGTACAACTAATAAAGAAAATAATTTTAAAGCTGTAGAAAATTTATTTGTATATAAAGGAGAATAAAGAATGAAAAATAATGTTTATCAAAAATCTGGAGCCGTTGAATATCAAATGCCAAAAAAAATGGCACAAGATTTAATAAAAGCAAGCGGTAAAAGCAAAGACCAAATTAACGTACAAGAATATTTAGTTAATTATATTAATAATGAGCGTGGTTTATTAAGAAATTGTATTAAGGTAATTCTTGTATAATGTTAGTTTACGATAAACAAACTATCAAAGAGCAATTAACTTTAGATAATATTTATTCATTATGCGAAGAATGGGGCGGTGAGCCAGAGTATTGTCCAACTGGCCTCACCGTCAAAACAATATGTCATAATCATTTAAATGATAATGCTTCTCGAAAATTATATTATTATGAAAATACTGGTTTATTTAGATGTTATACAGGCTGTGATGAACCAGTTTTTGATATTTTTCAATTATGTATTAAGATAATGGATATTTAGCATAATATTCATTATGATTTAAATGATGCTATAAGATGGGTAGCCCGATATTTCGGATTTTCTGGAGTAGAAGAGGATGCTCCAGAAGAGTTTGAATTAGACGATTGGAAAATTTTAGCAAATTATTCTCGAATTAAAGATATATAGGTAGGTGCGCCTAATGTAATCTTAAAAGAATATGATGATACAATTCTTTCTTATCTTAATTACAATGTAAAAATCACTCCTTGGTTGCAAGAAGGGATTTCATAGCAAGTTTTAGACCACGCTGAAATTGGGTTTTACCCAGGAGGTGCTTAGATTACTATTCCACATTTTGATAAAAATGGTAATTTTATAGGTTTGCGCGGACGTTCTGTGGTGCAAGAAGAAGCTGAGAGATTTGGTAAGTATAGACCAGTAAAAATCAATGGTCAAATATATAATCATCCATTAGGGTTAAATTTATATAATTTTAACAATGCACGTTGTATTATTCCAAAAGCAAGAATGGCAGTTATATTCGAAGGAGAAAAATCAGTTTTAAAAGCACAAACATATTTTGGATTTGAGAATGATATATATGTCGCTTGCTGCGGCAGTAGTATATCTTCATATCAAATTCAACTATTAGTTGATGCAGGGGCTCAAGAAATTATTATAGCGTTTGATAGATAGTTTTAGCATTATGGAGATAAAGAGTATTTTCATTTAATAAAAAATCTTAAAAAAATCACTTCAAAATATAAAAATTATGTAAATATTTCTTGTATTATAGATAAAAAAAAATTAACTGGATATAAATCAGCTCCCATAGATCATGGGCCAGACATTTTCTTACAATTATTTAAAGAAAGAATTAATTTATCTTAATCTCAATCGTTTTGGGTAAAATATATAAATATTTTTATAAAAAATTTTATATATTAATGAAAGGAGGTTATATATAAAATGATTCAAAGTTTATTAAATAAAAAATTTAATTATTTAACTGTTATTGATGGTCCAATAATTAAAAACAAAAAAACTTATTGGATTTGTAAATGTGATTGCGGAAAAATAAAACAAATTAGAGCTGATTAGTTAAAATCAGGAAAAACAAAAAGTTGTGGCTGTTTTAAAAAAGCTAACCTTATAAATAATAATTATAAAAAAAGAGTAGATTTAACCAATAAAAAAAGTGGTAAATTAATTGCCCTTTAGCCAACAGATAAAAGAACTGTTGATGGTAGAGTTATTTGGAAATGCATTTGTGATTGTGGAAACATTACATATGTAGATACTCATAGTTTTTAGAGTGGAAAAAAATAGTCTTGTGGTTGTTTAATTTCAAAAGGAGAAAATAAAATTTATAATTTATTAATTGAAGCAAATATTCCTTTTGAAACACAAAAAACTTTTACAGATTGTCGTTTTCCAGATACTAATTATTTTGCTAAATTTGATTTTTATGTAGATAATAAATATTTAATTGAATATGATGGAGAATAGCATTTTTATTATAAAGATAATAAACATACGTGGAATACACGAGAAAATTTTATAAAAGTTAAAGAACATGATGAGTTTAAAAATAAATGGTGTAAAGAACATAATATTCCCTTAATTAGAATATCTTATTTACAATTAGATACCTTAACTATAAAAGATTTAATTATTTAAAGAAAGGATAATTTTATGACAAGAAGAAGAAATAGAAAAGAAATTTATGAATATATGGATGAGGCTTTTGATAAAGTTTGGTGGGTACGTTCAATTTCATTACCTCCATCTCCGTACCGTGAAATTGAAGAAAAAAGATAGTTAGAAATGACTAGAATTGAAAAAACTTTTGCTCCGAAACTCCCCAGTTCAGATTGGGAATATGGATATCAAAGTGGTATTTTAGCAGCTTTATGTTGGGTATTAGGAGAAGAAAAAGATTTTCTTGACACTTAAAAGGGTAACGCTATGAAAGGTATTATATGGTATATTGATAAATTAGCAGGACAAGCTGAATGTGAAAAAATAATACATAATTATCAAAGAAAAGAAATTGAAATTGTAAAAAAAATAACCTCTGGTGGAAATCAATAGATATTATTTTCAAATGGAGATATTTGGAACGTTTGTTATGCTAGTGATTCAGCTCGAGGTAGTTGTTGTAATATTTCTTTAATTGAAAAAAATATACCAAAACAAATCATTGAAACAATAATAATTCCTTGTACAAAAGCTTTGCCATATACAGCTTTTAAATATTATAGTTTTGATGAATATATTTATGATTCATATATATAATAAATATAGAGAGTAAAAGGAGGAAAATTATGTGGATTATCAATTATTAATGCCAGATTCAAACATTATCCCCAAGAGAGAATTATCAGCGATTGAGTGGATATTTGCTAATCGAGGTATTAAACCTGAAAATATAGACCATTATTTACATACAACACGGCAAGATGTTTTAAATCCTCGTTTTTTAAATAATATATAGCGAGGAGCAGAAATGTTTATCTCTCATTTATTAGCAGGAGATAAAATATTTATACAAATAGACTCAGATGTGGACGGATATACATCCGCGGCCGCACTCATTAACTATTCCAATTCTTTAGCTCCTGGGCTCACTCAATAGAATATTTCGTATAGAATCCACAAAGGCAAATAGCACGGTTTAATTTTAGATACCATTCCAGAAGATGTAAAGTTAGTAATTGCGCCAGACTCAAGTAGTAATGATTATGAAATTCATCAAGCCTTGAAAGAAAAAGGTATTGATGTATTAGTTCTTGATCACCACGAAGCAGAACAAATTTCTCTATATGCTTGTGTAATTAATAATTAGTTATGTGATTACCCTAACAAAAGTTTATCTGGCGTTGGTATTGTTTATAAATTTTGTTAGTATATTGATTCACTACTACCACCAGAAAAGCGTTGTGCAAATCATTTATTAGACTTAGTTGCGGTTGGTTGCGTGGCTGATATGATGGATTTGCGCAATCTTGAAACAAAGGAATTAATTACAGAGGGGATTAATAATTTAGAAAATCCTTTTATTAATGCCTTTTCTGAAGCGCAAGCATATTCATTAAAAGGAAAATTAAGTCCATTTGGAATTTCTTTTTATATTGCTCCTTATATTAATGCAACTATTAGAGTAGGAAGCACAGATGAAAAATTATTATTATTTGAATCAATGTTAGATTTTCGCGCATATGAAGAAATTCCTTCCACTAAAAGAGGTTGTAAGGGTGAATTAGAGACTAGGGTTGCTTAGGCCTGCCGAGTATGTAAAAATGTAAAAAATAAATAGACTAAGTTGGTAGATAGTAGTCTTTTAATGATTAATCAATTAATTGAAGAAAAAAATTTATTAAATTTACCAGTAATAATTATTGAACTTAATGATCCAATAGATGAAAATTTAACGGGGTTAATAGCCAATAAAATTATGAGTACATATATGCGACCAGTTTTAGTTTTAAACCGTCATATTACAGTAGATGAAACTACTGGTGAAATACTCACAGACTGTTGGATGGGTTCAGGAAGAAATGCAACTTATTCTAAGTTAAATAATTTTAGAGAATTTCTTGCGGATAGTGGATTGGTAGATTTTGCACAGGGACACGCAAGCGCCTTTGGTGTTTCCATCCCGAATGATAAACTTCCTTAGTTAAAAGATTTTATTAAACAATCATTAAAAGATTTTGATTTTACTAACTCATATCGAGTTGATTTTATTTGGAAGGCTAATGAAATTGACGCATATAATGATGATATTATAGAAATTAGTAAATTAAATGATATATGGGGATAGGGATTGCAAGAACCGTATATTGCTATTCAAAATATTAAAGTTCATCACGATAATTTAGTATTAATGTCACCTGATAAAAAACCAACATTGAAAATCATTTTACCAAATGGTTTAACTTTGATTAAATTTAAATCAAGTCAAGAAGAGTTTAATTCATTATCTTGTGAATAGGGAGCTATTACTATTAATATTGTTGGTACCTGTAATCTAAATGAGTGGAATGGAAATGTTTCCCCGCAAATCTTTATTGAAGATTATCAAATTGTTAATGATATACCTAATTATTATTTTTAAGGAGAATTGGATATGATTAATTTTGAAAGTTCGCTAACTTGTAGTGATGCAAAAATTGCCACAGCTACTATTTCATCCATTACTGAAGCGTTAGAAAATAATATGCGAAAAGTAGGGCAAGTTTTTGAAAAAATGGGCGTAATGGTAACTGATGCTACTGGAGAGTTTAGAAACTTAGGAGAGGTATACCAAGAGGTATATAACAAACTAGAAAATGAAGGGTTTTGTATGCCACAAAAAGTTGATAAGCCAATCGCAACGTGGACGTTTGGCACATTCGACATTTTAAATCATAAAAGGGATTTCGATTTTTTGCACGAAAATGCTTACAATTATATAATTCCTATTTTTTCTCCTATTTTACCTGATAATAATAGTATAATAAAAATAATGACTTGACAATAGTAAAAATATATGTTATAATAAATATAGAAAAAAATAAGGAGTTTATTTAATGAGTTCAGATAATAATATATTAGAAAGTTTAAAAAATTTTGTTGAAGAAGAATTAAGAAAGACCATTGAAGAAAGAACGTTAGAAAAGTTACAACATATAAAACTTTTAGATAATTACGATTTTGCTCCTTTTTTATCAGAAGGACTAAGCGTACAAGTCTTAATTAATAATATTGAAGAAGTTTATGATAAAGATTTTAAAAATAAATATGGATTTTATATGTTTGATACTTTCGATTTAGAAACAATTATGTTATATTTTAAAAATAGGTATAAAATAGATTTTCAACCTTATACAGATTGGGTGGTGAGACGTAAAGATGGTATTAACAAATAAGCAAGAGCAAGGATTAAAAATTGCATTAGAGCGATATAAAAATAAAGAAAAATATACCTGTATTAGTGGATTTGCAGGTACAGGTAAATCAACATTAATAAAATTTATTATTTCCGCTATGGGAATTTCAAATGATGAAGTTAGATACGTTGCTTATACTGGTAAAGCGGCAAACGTGTTAAAGAATAAAGGATGCCCAGGAGCAATGACTGCGCATAAATTACTTTATTACTCTAAAATGCTTCCTAATGGAAAATATATTTTTAAACCACGCCCACCCGTTGTAGTAGATCAAGAGGGTATAAAGGTAGTTGTTGTAGATGAAATTTCTATGTTGCCAAAACCAATGTGGGATTTATTGTGCTCACACCATTTTTATATTTTGGCGTGCGGCGACCCCGAACAACTTCCACCTGTTCCAGACCAAAACTCAAAGGATGATCCAAATAATCATGTGTTAGATCATCCTCATATTTTTTTAGATGAAATTATGCGACAAGCGCAAGAAAGTGAAATCATTCGTTTGTCAATGCATATTCGACAAGGAAAACCATTAATGACTTTTCCTGTTGCTGATGAACAGGTTAAAATTATTAAAAGAAATGAATTAACTGTTCCAATGTTACGATGGGCTGATCAAGTGTTATGTGCAACCAATGCTACACGTCATTTAATAAATTCGCAGATTAGAGAATCATATGGGTTTGATCCTAATATGCCGCAAGTTGGAGATAAAGTAATTAATTTACATAATGAATGGGAAATATTATCTAATCATGAAAACCCCTTAACAAATGGAGTAATTGGAACAATTAAAGAATTAAATGTATCTACGATAGATTATCCTTTCTGGCTTAGACATGAAACATTATCTGTACCTGTTATTAATGCTAATATTTCAGGAGACGAAGAAAATGAAGAATTTTCTTCAATTATATTTGATAAAAATGAAATATTAACAGGTACACCATCATTACGAGGAAGTGAAGAATATACGATAAAAAAACGGCTTGAAGAACCAATCCCCTTACATTTTAACTTTGGTTATGCGATTACTGTATGGAAATCACAAGGTAGTGAATGGGATAAAGTGTTACTATTTCAAGAGGCTAATTGGCCACGACACCCAGAAGATCGTAGAAAATTTATGTATACAGGTATTACAAGAGCCGTAGATAGATTAGTAGTAGTAGGAAATTAAAACAAGGAGTTAATATGGGACAATATACAAATAAAGGTTTATATAATTCATATAAAAAGAATAATAAAGAAAGAGCCGAATTAGATTATTATGCTACGCCAACAGCAGAAGTTGTAAACATTTTAGAAACTCTTAATTATGATTTTTCATGTTTAGATATTTTAGAGCCCTGCGTTGGAGGCGGACATATGATGAAAGGTATTATTCAATATTGTGAAAATCATAATCAAGAACCATCGCTTTATATCGGTACAGATTTTGTAGATAGAGGGTATACAAATAAAAATTGTACCTTAACATATGGCTTAGATTTTTTAAGTGATGATTATCCAATAGAAAAAGCAGATGTTGTTATTATGAATCCTCCATATGCTACTCTAGAGCCTTTTCTTATTAGAGGCTTAGAAATTGCACAAGAAAAATTAATTGTTCTTTGTAGAACGCAAGTATTAGAAGGCGCAAGTCGTTATAAAAATATTTTTTCTACTTGCCCACCTACAGAAATTTATCAATACGTTGAGCGTGTTCAATGCTGGAAAAATGGGAAAAAACCAACCGGCTCCTCTGCGCAAGCATATTGCTGGTTAGTTTGGGATAAAGCGCCTGGGGTACAAATGAAACATCCCCAACTTCATTGGATTCATCGTGCAGATTGACTTTTGTGAAAAAATATGATATAATATAATGAGATTATAAAAAAGGAATGATATAAATGCAGTCTTATTTTAACTGTCATTCACATACTGTATATAGTAATATTAGATTAATAGATTCTATTAACCAACCAGAAGAATTAATTGATAAAGCGATTGAATTGGGGTTGTCTGGTATCGCAATTACAGACCACGAATGTCTTTCTGCACATGTTCGTGCGGAAAAATATATGAAAACAATTCAAGAAAAATATCCAGATTTTGTATTGGCTCTTGGTAATGAAATTTATTTAACTGACACTAGAGAATGTGGACAAAAATATTATCACTTTATTTTAATAGCCAAAGATGCGATTGGACATCGAGCATTAAGAGAATTGAGTTCACAGGCTTGGATGTCTTCTTATACTGATAGAATTATTGAACGAGTACCAACTTTAAAGGAAGAATTAACTAATATTGTTAATAAATTTCCCGGTCATTTAATTGCTACTTCAGCGTGTATTGGCGGCGAATTATCTCAAAATATCTTATTATATCAAGCAGCAAGAAGAATTAATGATAAAGAAAATGCTTTATTTTATTATCAAAAAATACATAATTTTTTAACTTTTTGTACAGATTTATTTAAAGATGATTTTTATTTAGAGTGCGCGCCAGGAACATCTGATGACCAAATATTAGTAAATCAAGTTTTATTAAAAATTTCTGAGATTTATAATATAAAATTAGTAGTAGGTACGGATGCGCATTATTTAACTAAAGATGATCGAGCAGTTCATAAAGGATATTTAAATTCTAAAGAAGGCGATCGAGAGGTAGACGCTTTTTATGAATTTACTTATTTAATGGATTATTCTGAAGTATCTGAGTTATTAAATCATAGTTTTCATGATGAACAAGTCGTTAAAACTATTTTAACAAATACGTTAGAAATTGAAAAAAAGATTTCAAAATATTCATTGTTTCATAAACAAGACATTCCTTCGGTAGAGGTAAAAGATTATCCAAAAAGTGCTTGGTGGGGCAGTAATAATGATTATGCTGATGATATGAATCAATTTCCAACGTTAAAAAAATTATTTGTATCTGATGATATACAAGATCGATATTGGATAAATCAATGTTGGGATAAATTAAATGAAATTGGTCACGGATGGAATCAATATTTAGAGAACGGAGATTCTAGATATTTAGAAGAATTAGAAGAAGAAGCTCGTGTAAAAAGTATTATTAGCCAAAAGCTAGAAACTAATATGTTTCGTTATCCTAATACATTATAGCATTATATTAATTTAATTTGGGATTGCGGTTCAATGGTGGGAGCTGGACGAGGATCATCTTGTGCAGCCTTAAATCATTATCTTATGGGTATTACTCAATTAGATCCTATTAAATGGAATCTTCCATTTTTTAGATACTTAAATGAGGAACGTATTGAACTCGGTAGTCTACTATTGATATTGCCGAGTTGTAAAAAAAGACTGTGAACCCTGCTAAGGGGTGTCTATTTAAAAGAATGGGCTAACGGTATCAGCAAAATAAGGTATTTATACACGAATCAGCTGACTAAGAGAGTGTGCGGCCGCATTGCGGTTAGGCTCATAATACCGTGCTTTAATAAAAATCTTAATCAAAATCAGTCAATGTCAATATCACCTTTTCCATAATTTTATGAAAGGGTGATAGATATGAAAAAATATTATATTTATTTAACAACTAATTTAATAAATAATAAAAAATATATAGGTAAGCATTATGGTGAATTGGATGATGATTACTTAGGTAGTGGAAATTTAATTAAATTAGCCATTAATAAATATGGTAAACAAAACTTTAAAAAAGAAATTTTATTTATTTCCAATGATGAACAAGAAAATTCTGAAAAAGAAAAAGAATTTATAAAAGTTTTTAATGCTGTTAAAGATAAGAATTTTTATAATATTCATGAAGGCGGGAAAGGTGGTAATACAACTGCCGGATGGACAGAAGAACAGAAAAAAATATATTCTTAGAAAATGAGTAAGAAAAATTCTGGTTCTGGAAATCCTCGTTATGGTGTTCATTTAACAGAGGAGACAAAAAATAAAATTAGAAATAATCGTAATACAGATTATATGAAAACTCAAGAATATCGAGATAAAATGTCTATAGCAGTTTCTGGTGAAAAAAATGGTATGTATGGTAGAAAACATACAGAACAATCTAAAAAATTAATGTCAGAACATAGTAAAGGAAAAACTGCAGGCGAAAAAAATGGTATGTATGGTAAAAAAGGTAATAAAGCATTAAACGGAAAAAAAGTTCATATGTATGATAAGAATTGGAATTTATTACAAGTTTTTAATGCTAAAACAGCCGTATTAGATTATTTAAATTTAAAAGGACACACTGGTTTAGATAAGGCAATTAAAAATAAAACATTATATAAAGGTTTTTATTGGAGTGTAGAGACTAAATGAAATAATATTTCAAGAGGAATAGAGATAAGCACTATTCCGTAGCGCAGTCCTATAATAAAAATAATTTATTATAGAAGAGATAGTCCAACACAATGGATATTGATATAGACTTATGTCCATCAAAAGTTCGTATTATTCTTGATAAAATCGCAGACGAGCGCAGCCATATGTTTTATAATAATGTTCCTACTTGGGCAAAAAAGTTATTAGGATGCACTAGAATTGCTACTTTTGGAACTGAGCAAACAAAATCTGCTATATTAGCGGCTTGTCGTGGTTATCGTAGTGAAGATTATCCTGATGGAATTGATATTGATCAGGCTCAATATATGGCGTCGTTAATTCCACAAGAAAGAGGATTCTTATGGTCGATTAAAGAGGTTGTATATGGAGATAAAGAAAAAAATAGAAAACCTATTACTTCTTTTATTAGAGAAGTAAATAATTTTCCCGGTTTATTAGATATTATTATTGCTATCGAAGGAGTTATTAATAAGCGTAGTTCGCACGCTTCGGGAATTTTATTTTTTGACAAAGATCCTTTTGAACATTGCGCTTTTATGAAAACTCCAAGTGGTGAAATTATTACCCAATGGGATTTACATGATGTTGAATATATGGGTAATACAAAATATGATATGTTAGTAACTGAAGTTCAAGATAAAATTGTTCAAACAATTAATTTTCTTTAGCAGGATGAAGAATTAGAACAAAATTTAACACTTCGAGAAATTTACAATAAATATCTTCATCCTGAAGTTTTACCGATTAATGATCCAAAAATTTGGGATGCTTTAGGCAATAACTCAGTAATTAATATTTTTTAGTTCGAAGGTGATGAAGGTCTAAAAGCAGCAAAACGACTAAAACCTCGCTCAATTCTAGAGATGAGCGATGCTAACGGATTAATGAGATTGATGGGGGAAGAAGGAGCCGAGCGTCCCATTGATAAATATTTTCGTTTTAAAAATGATATTTCTTTATGGTATAAAGAAATGGATAACTTTGGACTAACTAAAGAAGAATAGAAAACATTAGAGCCTTATTTTAAATCTTCTTATGGAGTTCCTCCTAGCCAAGAGCAATTAATGAAAATGCTAATGGATCCTAAAATTTGTAATTTTTCTTTGGGGGAAGCAAATAAAGCCCGTAAAATTATTGGTAAGAAATTAATGGATCAAATTCCCGCTTTGCGAGAAAAAGTTCTTTCACAGGCTAAAAGCCAAAAATTGGGACTATATATATGGAAAAATGGTGTAGGTCCGTAGGTCGGATATTCGTTTTCTTTAATTCACTCGTTGGCGTATTCTTTTATTGGCGCTCAAACTTTATACCTAGGCACTCATTGGAATCCTATTTATTGGGATACTGCTTGTTTAGTAGTCAATAGTGGCTCTTTAGAAAATAAAATAGAAGAAGAAACCGAATTCATAAAAGAAGATTCAGCGGATAAAAAGAAAAAATCCAACAACACTGATTATGGTAAAATTGCAAAAGCATTAAATGAAATTATTAATACAGGTATAAATGTAAGTTTAGTTAATATTAATAATTCAGATTTTGGTTTTAAACCTGATGTAGCCAATAATCGTATTCTATTTGGTTTAAAAGGGTTATTAAATATAAATGATGATTTAATAAAAGTTATTATTAAAAATAGACCATATTCATCTATTAAAGACTTTTATCAAAAAGTTAAGCCTAATAAACAAGCGATGATTTCTCTAATTAAAGGTGGAGCCTTTGATGAAATGATAGATAGAAAGATGGCAATGGCGTGGTATATTTGGGAAACTTGTGATAAAAAAGCAAAATTAAATTTATAGAATTTTCCAACATTGTTAAAACAAAATTTAGTTCCATTAGATACAGATGAACAAAAATTAGCATTTAAAGTATATGAATTTAATCGCTATCTAAAGAAAATGTGTAAAAAACCTGAACAATATCCACTTGATTATGACCTTGATTTGCGAGCGGTTGATTTTTTATATTAGATAGATTGTGAAGAACTTATTGAATTAGACCATCTTTTAAATATGAAGAAATGGGATAAGGTTTATCAATCTTATATGAATGTGTTTAGAGAGTGGTTACGCTTAAATGAAAAAGAAATTTTAGATGAATTAAATGGCAGAATTTTTAAAGCAAATTGGGATAAATATGCAAAAAACGCAAATTTATCTGCGTGGGAAATGGAAGTATTGTGTTTCTATAAACACGAACACGAGTTGGCGAAAGTAAATTATAAAAAGTATGGATTAACTAATTTCTTTGATTTACCCGAAAATCCGGAAATAGAACATACTTTTTATAAAGGCAACAAAGCAATTAATTTATTTAAATTATCTCGTATCTGCGGAACCTGTATAGCAAAAAATAAACCCAAAAGTACAGTTACAATTTTAACAACAGATGGGGTTGTAAATGTTAAATTTAGAAAAGATTATTTTGCTTTATTTGATAAACAAATTTCTGAAAAAGGATCAGATGGAAAGAAACATGTCGTTGAAAAAAGTTGGTTTAATCGTGGTAATATGATTATGGTTCAAGGAATTAGGTTGGGTAATACTTTTATCACTAAAAAATATAAATCTTCTATTGGTCATTAGTTATATCATATTTTAGATATTACCGAAGATGGAGATTTAATTCTTTAGACTGAGCGATATAAAGGAGATATTGAAGAATGAAAAAACGTGTAATTGCAATTATCGGTGAAGCTGGAACTGGAAAAGATTCGTTAGTAGATCAATTAATCAAAAACAAGGAATTGTTTAATAAAATAATTCCTTGTACTACTCGCCCCCCAAGAGATGGAGAATCAAATGGGGTATAGTATTATTTTTTATCAGAAAAAGAATTTTAGATATATGCTTCTTCTTTTTAGATTTTAGATTAGACTTGTTTTAAGGGATGGCTATATGGAGCCCGAGAATTTGATTTAAGTTATGAAAAAATTAATATTGGAGTATTTAACCCTGCAGGGGTTAGAAAAATTCTTAAACGTAATGATTTAGATGTAAAAATTTTTCGTTTAGAAGTAGATCCCGCAAAACGAATGTAGCGTCAAATTTACAGAGAGGCTAAACCTGATGTTGGCGAAATTGCCAGAAGATTTTTAGCAGATGAATAGGATTTTAAAGATTTAGATTTTAAAATGACTGTATTATCTAATAATTTTGCATCAGATTTAGAAAAAAACATTGACATAATTCAAAAAACTGCTTATAATTGGGACAATATTAATTAATTCTTTTAAATAAAAAACCATATATATTGATAGGCCTATACAGATGAACACAACATCTAGTATAAAAAAAGGAGTGAATTATTTATGTCATCAAATATTATAGTAGTCTGTAAACGAGATAATACAGTAGTTCCTTTTGATAAACAAAAAATTATCAATGCAGTAAATGGAGCTTTATTAGAAGTTGACGGAAAATTATATGAAGAAGACACCGCTTATGATATAGCAAATGATATTGAAGAACAAATAAAAGAAAAGAAATAGATTTCTATTGAAGAAATCCAAGATTTAGTTGAAGAATTTTTAATGCGCTCCGAGCGTCCAGATGTCGCGCGCGCATATATTCGTTATCGTTACAAAAAAGAAGTAGCGAGAAATTATTAGCACGATTTTATTGATGCCATCAAAAAGAAATTGAATGCAGATTCTGTTCAGAATTAGAATGCCAACGTAGACGAATATTCTTTTGGTGGTAGAACTGGAGAGGCTTCTGGAGTAGTAACGAAAAAATTAGCGTTAGATTATATTATTTCAGGAATGGCAAGAAAAAATCATGAAAATAATGAAATTTATATTCATGATTTAGATAATTATTATGTTGGAAGTCATAATTGTCTTAGTATTCCATTTGATGATTTGTTAGCAAATGGGTTTAATACTCGTTAGACAGATGTGCGCCCAGCGAATTCGGTAAATACCGCCTTTCAATTAGTTGCTGTAATTTTTTAGTTACAAAGTTTATAGCAATTTGGAGGCGTATCAGCTACACATCTTGATTGGACTATGGTTCCATATATTCGTAAAAGTTTTGCTAAGCATTATAAAGATGGATTAAATTGGATTGCTAAAATTCCATCAACTGATATTGATTATGAAATTAATAATATGTTAACTAATACTACTGAATACAGCATTACTGATCCTGAGTGGAAAGCATATAATGATGATGTTGATGATTATGCTCTTGCGATGACTGTAAAAGAAACATATCAAGCTGTTGAAGGTATGTATCATAATCTTAATACTTTACAATCTAGAAGTGGTAATTAGTTACCATTTACTTCTATTAACTATGGTACATGTACTTTACCAGAAGGTAGAATGGTAATAAAAGCATTACTTGACGTATCTATTACAGGATTGGGAAAATTACATAAAACTTCAATTTTCCCTTGTGGAATTTTTCAATGTATGAAAGGTGTAAATCGTGAGCCTGGAGATCCTAATTACGACTTATATCAGTTAGCTTTAGAATCAACTGCCAAGAGATTATATCCAAACTATGCGAATGTAGATTGGAGCGGAAATGCTGGATATGATATTGATGATCCTAAAACATATTTTTCTACGATGGGTAAGTGGAAACTACAGCTCATCTAAAACCTTTTGAACCGCGCCTGCGGGTGTCGCTTAATGCGGCTAACGGTTAGGTCCCAAGTGGATGAGACCGTGCTAAGAATTTACAATTTTGGCCGAACCTTAAAAATAATGTTCTACAAAATTTTATATATAATAGAATAAAAATATATTTTTAAGGAGATTTAGATATGATAATTTATAAAATTACAAATAAAGAAAATAACAAAGTTTATATTGGACAAACAATAAGAACTTTAGAGTAGCGCTTTAATAGACATAAAAATGATGCTTTACATAATATTTTAGATACTCATTTTGCTAGAGCAATTAGACAATATGGACCAGATGCTTTTACTGCGGAAGTAATTGATACTGCTAAAACACAAGAGGAATTAAATAAAAAAGAACAATATTGGATACGATATTATAATTCAATTGATTAGGGTTATAATGAAACGGATGCAATAGAAAGGTGTGGCGGTAATACTTATCAAAGTAAAACTCCAGAAGAAATGGAGATTATTGGTAAAAAAATTAGCGAAAGCAAAAAGGGAGGGAAAAACCCTAACGCAGTAGGTGTAAAATGTAAAAGCATTAAAACAGGAGAAGAATTACATTTTACTAGCGAGGCAGAAATGAGAGATTACTTCAAAGAAAATAATCATCAATTTATTTCTCGTAGATGTTTAGGTAAAATACAATGTCTATATAAAGACGAATGGATGATAGCCTTTGAAAATCAAGATTATAATAATAATTTTATGAAAAAAGGTAAAACTCCAAAAAGAGGTCGAGAATTAAAAATTATTGATTTAATCAATAATAAAGAATATTATTTTCATAGTTTAAGAGAGTTAGAAAGAGATACTAATATTAAACCTCGTCTACCGGGAAGATAGATAATTTCTGAAATTGCGAAAGGTTTAAGACCTCAAATAAAAAATTATCATATAACATTTGTAAATTAAAGTGTATCGACTATCCCTGATGAGTGTAAGGGAGTAGGGTTAGAGATAGGCACTAACTCGAAGCGGAAGGCTACTTAATAGAGTAGAAGATATAGTCAGTGCTGATGGTGACATCAGAATAAACGTGTAGAACTGCCAATGGTTGGGACATCAATGGTTTTGGCCAGTTAAAAGATGGACGTGGAAATATTTGTCCTGTTACAATTATTCTTCCTACTTTAGCGATGGAAGCAAAACTAGATCCTTACGATTTCCCACAAGAAAATGAAAAAGAATGTATTATTAATACATTTATGGTTCTTTTAGATAAAAAAATTAATGAAGCAAAAGATATGCTTATTGAGCGTTTTGAATGGATTGCTTCATAGAATCCAGCTTCCGCAAAATTTATGTACGAAAATAAATTAATGGCTGGATATATTCCAGAAGAAGGAATTCGTTCAGCTTTAAAACACGGTACATTAGCTATTGGACAACTAGGACTAGCAGAAGCTCTTTAGATTTTAATTGGCTGCGATCATACTGAAGAAAAAGGTATGAAACTTGCTAAAAAAGTTGAGGGCTTATTTAAAGACCGTTGCGCTGAGTTTAAAGAAAAATATAAATTAAATTTTGGAGTTTATTATACACCTGCTGAGAATCTTTGTTATACAGCTTTAAAGAAATTTAGAAATAAATATGGAGTTATTCCTAATGTATCAGATAAAGAATTTTTTACAAATAGTATTCATGTTCCTGTATGGCATCAATTAAGTCCGTTTGATAAAATTGATATTGAAAGTCAATTAACAGGATACTCAAGCGCAGGTTGTATTACCTATGTAGAATTAGACGCTTCTGCTGTAAATAATACAAAGGCTTTAGAATAGATTGTAAATTATGCGATGGATCATGATATTCCGTATTTTGCCATTAATGTGCCATCAGACATATGCTTAGATTGTGGGTATCAAGGCGAGATTAATAATAGATGTCCAATGTGTGACAGCGTTAATATTCAACAATTACGTCGTGTTACTGGTTATCTAACTGGTAATTATACCACCGCTTTTAACTTGGGTAAGCAAGATGAAGTCCATCATCGAGTAAAACACGTAGGAGTGATGGAATAATGCAATATGCAGGTTTAATAAAAAATGATATTGCGGCAGGAGAGGGCGTTAATGTAAGTTTCTTTACTCAGGGTTGTCCTTTTCATTGTAAAGGTTGCCATAACCCGCAAACTTGGGATTTTGCGGGTGGTAAAGAATTTACTCCAGAAACCTTAGAAGATATTATCCAATCTATTTCTGCTAATGGGGTACAGCGCAATTTTAGTATTATGGGCGGAGAACCTTTATGCCCTGAGAATATTTTTTTAGTAAGTATGATTATTTTAAAAGTTCGAGAAATATATCCCGATATTAAAATTTATCTTTGGACTGGTTATACTTATGAAGAATTATTAACTCGTTTGGAACCAAAAATTCAAGTAATTTTAGATAATATTGATTATTTAATTGATGGGCCTTTTATTCTTGAACAACGTGATATTACACTTCCTATGAGAGGAAGCGCAAATCAACGAATATTAAATATGAAGGAATTGAGAAATAATGAACATTAAAGATTATAATAAAAAAGTTAGAGGTAAGGGGAATGTTGAAATGTCCCTTTATGAGATTAATCAAAGTATAATTAGTCAATTACCAAAATATACAGCAGAATAGCACGCAGATTTAATTTCTCGCATTAATGAATGGGCAACATTTGATACTGAATATTATATGTTGTTGTGTAGAGATATTAATTATTATACTATTTTTCATTTTAACCCCGAAGACTCAGAATTTGATACTCTTGGCGCTGGGGTAAATCTGCTTTTACAAGAAGTTGGATTTACTATTCATTCTGATGAAATATTAGATAAACATTGTGAAATTTGGGGAAAAAATGAAAATGGCACATATGCTTTTATGTTGTTTCCTTATGATGAGGGGGTTATTAACTATGGCTAAAAAATTATTAATTGATTTAAATTTATCAGGTTTAAATCATATGTTTATATTAGAAGATAAAAATATTCAACCAGTTCGTTTTGGAATATTAGATGATATTAAAACAAGTGTATACAGCTTACTTGACGCAGAGAATATTTCTGATATTTTATTAACTGGTTAGCAATCGTATGCCGAAGGCGTTGGAGAAGAAATTTTAAGTAATATAACAACAAAATATAGTGATAGAAATGTGAGGATATATATCAATGATAAAATATTTAATTAATGACGTAACCACTTATAGAGTTAGTACTGTTGCTGAAGTAGAAGAATTACATAAAGAACTTCTAGCAGACCCTACATTTGAATTAACATCATTTAGTTACACCACTAAATATATTAAAGAAAAAGGTGAAATTGTAGATGAATATCAAGTTGTAAAGGCAAAAAAGATTTTTAACCAAGAGAAAGAGCCAGAGCGATTGATTGATATTGTTTATGAAGGAGGTCTTTAATAATGTCTTAGAGTGGATTTTTTGAATTAGTACATGGATATAATGATGCATTTTTGCTTCCTAAAAGAGCAACAAAAAATAGCGCAGGCTATGATTTCGTAGTCGCTGAAGATACAGTAATTCCAAGTTATTTAAAATTCGTTCAAAAAATAAATAAAGAATTACCTTCTACTTTATTTACTATAAATGAGGTAGCAGACTTTACTAAGAAAACTCATTTTAAACCAACGTTAGTTCCTACTGGAATTAAAGCATATATTCCAGAAGATTAGTATTTACAATTATCAGTAAGAAGTTCATGTCCTTTAAAAAATTGGTTAATCTTAGCTAACGGGGTAGGCATTATTGATGCTGATTATTATAATAACCCAGATAATGAAGGACATATTTATTTCCAAATTATTAATTTATTTCCATAGGATATTATTCTCAAAAAAGGTGATAAAATTGGATAGGGTATTTTCCTTAATTATCATATAACCGTAGATGACCATGCCGACGCGCAAAGATCAGGCGGATTCGGAAGTACAACGAAATGAGAATTTTAGCATTAGACCAAGCCAGTCGTATTACCGGATGGGCAATTTTTGATGGTGGAGAATTAATAGAATATGGAGCAATAGACGCAAGTAGATACTCTGACTTAGGAGATAGATTATACACTTTGCGCAATTCTGTAAAAAATATAATTACAGAGTTTAAAATAGATAAGGTAATTCTCGAAGATATTTTTTTAGATGAATAGAAAGTAAATAACATTTAGACATTTAAAGTGTTAGCAGAAGTTTTTGGAGTTCTTTATGAACTTTGTGTAGAATTAAAAATTCCAGTAGAAGCAGTATTGGCTGGAACTTGGAAATCTAGTTTACACATAAAAGGAAGAACTCGACCAGAACAAAAGAAATCTGCACGAGAATGGGTATTAAATAACTATAATATTAAAACAGTACAGGACGCTGCTGATGCAATTTGTATTGGAGCACATATACTGCGCCAATCAATTAATAATTGGGATGATGAATAAAATAATTAAAATAAAAAAATGGGCGATAGTCTTAATTTGACTATCGCCCATTTTTTTATTTTAATTATTCTATTTATCAAATTTTTCTACGACACGATCGTGTAAAGCATCACCCTTGTGATTACCGCCTAAACCCTTATATACTTCATATTCAGTTTCAAAATCTTCATATTCATCAACAGTAATTATATGACCTTTTTGTAATAAATTTTTACAAAAATCTCTAAATTGTTTTCCTTGAATAGATAAAATACCATTTTCGATTGAGTTAATTTCAGACTACATATTATTTAAATCCGCCGATAATTGATTATCTTTTATACTCATATCTTCACGTATTTTTTCAATTTCTTGATGAATTTTACTTTCCTTTTGATTGGAAGTATCTTTAACCTCACTAATTTTTTCGTCAAAATTAGTGATAATTTTTCCGCACATATTTTTTTCTTTGTCTTTCCATTTTTCTTCTGCGACTTTCTTTTCTATAGAAATATAATGTTTTGCAAAAAGAGCAATTCCTCCGGCAATTAGAGCACATACCCAAGAAACCCAATACTAGGCAATCCATTGTAGAACATTCTCCATTATATAAACACATCCCTTTGAAATTTTCATTGTTCAATCTAAATACATTTTATAATATAATTATTGATTTAAATTGACCTTTTAATAAAAACAATAAAGGGAGAAGGTTGTTTCCTTCTCCCTTTATTTGCATTACGCTGCAATTTTATTTTTTGCAACTTCTTCTTCAATTTTATTGGTAATATAACTCTTTATATCTCCAATATATGCTTCTAGTCTTTCTTTTCCTTCTACTGTTAAAGAATTCATAACAGTCGTATATACGTGTTCAAAAGCTTTAAGTTGTTTATCTTGAGAAAACGCATCTTCTTGTTTTAACTCATTAACATATGTTTGATTTGCGGAAATAACTGCCGAAGCAATAGTCTCGTTAAGCAAATCAATAGTTCTTTGTATAAGTACATTATCAGTTTTTGCTTTAATTTCGTTAGCCTTAGAATTAATCCATTTAACAGCAACACCAGTTAAAGCAGTTAACAAAGGTATTAATACAATTTGAACAATTATTGGTAAAATATCTTTCCACATAAAACTTCCCTCCTTTCTTTTTATACTCTATTTTATTATATAATATTTTTTTATGAAAAGCAACCTTTGACTCAGCCCGTTACCAAAAATTTCCGGAAAAAATTGGGCAAAGTAAATAAAAAATACACTGATAATTTTTATAATAGAATGCGGAAAGGGAAAATTTTCCGTGAATTTTTGGTAAAAGGAGGTTTAGCAATGCCATATCAACCAACACAAAATTATTATTATCAACCTACAACCGCTCAACAGCGTTCTCCTATACTAGGTTTAAAAGGACGTCCAGTGACCGGTTTAGAGGAGGTACGAGCAGCAGCAGTCGATTTTGATGGAACAGTTTCATTTTTTCCAGATTTGGCCAATGGAAAAATTTATACAAAACAATGTAATATAGATGGGACTGCTTCATTAAATATGTATGAAATTAAAGAAATTCCTATGAATCCAACAGTAGATTCAAAATCATACGTAACAAGAGAGGAGTTTAATTCTACAATGGCTGCTTTAAAAGCGGTATTGGCGCAAGCTAATCTTGTAACGGAGAGTTCTGATCAAGCTCAACCTCAGCAAACTTCTACTCCAGAATTCAAATTTTAATGAAATGGAGGTTTCTTAAATGGCAAATTCTTTAATGCAATTTATGTAGATGATGCGGAGTGGTAGCAATCCCCAAACAATGATAATTAATATGCTTCAATAGTAGGCAAGTAATAGTCCATTAGGATAGAATTTATTAAAATTGGCTCAAAATAATGATGGGCAGGGTATTGAATAGATTGCCCGTAACTTGTGTTAGCAAAGAGGCCTCGATTTCGACAAAGAATTTGCTGCTTTTAAAAAGCAGCTTGGACTATGAAGGAGGAAAAATAATGTTTAACACAAAAGAAGGCTACAGTCTATCTGATATCGCCGCAGTGACTGGGTCAAACAATGGTTTCGATGGAAATGGATTCGGCGGTTGGTGGATTATTCTACTATTCTTATTCGCTTTTGGCGGATGGGGCAACGGTTTTGGAGGCTGGGGTCCTGGCAATAATGGAACCGCAGTAACAGCAGATATTGGTTATAATTTTGATATGCACGATATTTCAAGTGGCGTAAGAGATTTAGCCTCAAGCACAGCTAACGGTTTTTATAATATCAATACTGGTCTATTAAATGGTTTCTCTGGAACACAAGCACAAATCTGTAATACTGGTTTTGATACTATTCAAGCAATTAATGCTAATTCTTTAAGTGCTTTATAGAGTGCGAATGCTCTTTAGGCTCAGCTAGCAGCTCATAGTGCTGACGAACAATTATGCTGCTGCCAGACTCAAAATCGCATTGATTCTAATTTTGCAACTCTTAACTATAATTTAGCAACAGAAGCGTGCGCTGATCGTGCAGCAGTTACTACAGGTGTACGTGATGTTATTGATAACGCAAATAACAACACTCGTCAAATTCTTGATTTCTTAGTTCAAGATCGTATTACTACTCTTACAACAGAAAATGCGGCTCTTAAAGGTCAAATTTCTCAGAGTGAACAAAATGCTTATCTAATCAACGCATTACGCCCTGCCGCAGAACCTGCTTATCTTGTTGCTAACCCATACACTGGTAATTATGGTACTTTCGGCTATAATGCTAACTACGGTGGCCCAATATGTAATGGCTTTATGGGTTAATTGAAAGGAAGGAGAAATAATGATGGAAATAACTAGTAATGCAATATAGACTATTGCTATAAACCAACCTGTTCTCTTTACTGAAACTGCAGTTCCAGGTAACTGTTCTATGATTCATAGAGAAGGTAGTGGATTAGTTGGCTTGCGCGGCTTGCCTAATGGGCAATGCCGTGCGAGATTCCTCGTTGAATTTGGAGCAAATATTGCAGTACCAACAGATGAAACTGTAGGCCCTGTAAGTCTTGCTATCGCAATCAACGGAGAACCAGTAGTCACTTCAAGTATGATTTCAACTCCAGCCGCAGTAGATTAGTATAATAATGTAGGTACAAGTCTATATATTGATGTACCTATTGGATGTTGCAGTCAAATTAGTGTAGAGAACACAAGTGATATACCTGTCAGTGTTCAAAACGCAAATTTAATTATTGAGAGGGTGGCATAATGGAATAGCTAAAAACAATTAAAGAACAATTAATTGCGCAGGTTCAATCTCAAATGGGAGATTTAAAATGCGTAGATACAAAAGAACTTGGAGAAGTCATTGATATGATTAAAGATTTATCCGAGGCTGTTTATTATTGTGAAATTTATGATTAGATGAAAGATTCAGAAGAATCTCGTAAAGAACAAATGATGATGCGTGAGAATAATAATTATTATTATACTGAGCGTTATTATGACTCTGCTCGAGATATGGATCGTGGTATGGGAAGGATGTATTATTCTTCCCCCTCGTCTTCATCGGGGTCTGGAACCAACTCGTCCTCTAATGGAGGAAATTCCGGAATGGCTTCCAATTCCTCGTAGTCAATGGGACAAAATAGTAGCAGTTACTACACCGAAAGAGATTACCCAGTATATTTACGCGATGAGCGCGAAGGGCGCAGTCCAATGAAACGTAAAATGTATATGGAAAGTAAAACAACTGGTCAAGATTCATCAAAAACTATAAAAGAATTAGAGAGCTATATGCAAGACTTAACTTCTGATATGATGGACTTATTAGGAAAAGCATCTCCAGAAGAAAAAGCCATTGTATAGAAAAAGATGAATACATTAGCTGCTAAAATTTAGAATGTTTAATATTAATGGGATAGATTGGGGAATTAAGTTAGTTTCTCCCAATCATCCCAAACTTCGTAGAAGTAATGGTTCTTTAGCTCTTGGAGCTTGTGACAATACAACACATTTAATTTATATGAGTGAAACAATACCTGAATATAAATTAAAAAAAGTATTATGCCATGAAATTACTCATGCAGCAATGTTTAGTTATCAAGTTAATATGACAATTGATCAAGAGGAATTAGTTGCAGATTTAATTGCAACTTATGGTGATGAAATTATCTTTATTACTAATAAAATATTTAAAAAAATAAAAGGGTGAGATTTTTATATCTCACCCTTTTATTTTTTTTTATTAATATAATCTTTCTGGCGCTTTTGAGGCGGAGATAGACATCATACCATTATAAGTTAATGGTATTGTTAGTTTATGAATAATATATTCTCCATTAATTTCAGTTTTATCATCTTGTATAAAAATACGTGTATTGGGCTATAAATGATAAATTGGAATAGAATTAATAGAAATATTTTCTGTACAATAACTATATTGATACAATAATTCATCTAATTTATCTTTTACGCTTAATGATTTTGTGCTTATGGTAAAATATTGTAAATAGTCAGAAGGTAAATTAATACTGGAATAACCTGAAATAGTATTAGCAATTCTTTGTTTCTCTTCATCAGATTTTTCTTCATTTAAATAAAATACTATATTGGGAGCTTCTTTAAAAATAATTGAACTTGCTTTATCTTCTTTAACAACTTTATTTCTATCGCCAATTTGTGGAATAGAAAATTTAACTAAATCAGCTTGTTCATTACAGTCGATAAAATCAAACCAAAAATTTAATGTTTCTGGCTCTAAAAATACTGCACGATTCCAATATATTTTTTTATCTCCTTTATCTAAAGCAAATGTTTCATAATCTAAAGCGTCTGCGTATTGATTAATACTAATATTGCTTTTATCAAAATAATATTCAAAATTATAGGTTTTTTCTCCTGAAATCCATTTTTTATCTTTATCATAATAGCCATTAGTATATGAAATAGCTGGAACATAATCTGGATTATATAACTAACGCCAAAAGCCTTGTAAATCTGTATAATACTATTCATATCCAGTATAACCAGAAGGATAATATTCTGGGTTTTGATGACTTATTTCATAAAGCATATCTTCTGGATAAATCATTTGACCATTTTCTATTAAAAGAGGATTTTCTTTTGAGCACCCCTAAGCCGCGAAATAATCTAATGCCATCTAATAAATTAATTCTCTCCAATCCACACATAAAGAAGTGTCATTTTCTTTAAATGGAATTATAGAAGGAATATAAATATAATATTGTTTTTGTTCATTATTTTTAAAGTTACTTATATAATAATTAATAGACTGTACCCCATTAGATTTTGATAAAATATATGTATTATCATTATTTTTTGTAAGAGAAAAACAATCAATATCTTCACTCTCTTGCAAAGAAGATAAATTTATTATATTATTATTAATCAAAGTTTTTTTAAGTTCAGATAATGATGAATGAGTTGTTTTTGAAAATAAACTTTGTAAACTGCTACTAGTATCAATAGTAATATTAAGCACATTTTCATAAAAATCTAATAATTTAAATAAATTCCACCAACAATTAGCGTAATCATTGTCTAAGGTATATACAAATAAAGCGGTATCAATATCCATTATCTTATAAGGGTTTCTCATATGATAATCTTTAGTGTAATACTATTTCTAATCTTTTTCTTTGTATTCTTTTGTATAATATATTTTTCCCTAAAGGGTTTTATAATATTTTGGTTTTTTATCAATCGCATATCGTGCATGAATTGGAATCTCTGCGCCTGATATTCCTTTTCGTTTTCCCCACACTGTAATATCATTATGTACATTATTTAAAACAGGAGAGTTAGAAATAGATGATAATAATTGATTTTGTTTAAAATCAAAGGCAATTTTATTTTTTTCAAAATCAATATATGGTTCACCATACTCATTATTAGTTAATTGCGTCCACGAGGTTTGAAGATAATTTTTCTTTTTCTGGAAAACAAATTTTCCTTCTTCATTATAGAAATATTCAAACTCACCAAGCATTGTTTTTATTTTATCTAACATTGCGGTAAGGGCTTCACCTTCGTTACAAATTAAATCTCCAGCATATGTCAAGTCAGTAAGTTGATAGCCGATATCATCACCATATGAATATTTTTTAACTTTATATGGTGGTGTATCATTTGGAGCAATTTGATAACCTTTATTTCCTAAATAAACCTTTTGCCCTTCTTCAGTCTAGAAATTATAAAAATCATTTTCATCCCAATCTGTGACAAGTGCTACTAAAGAAGATGTCGAAGTGCTAAAAAATATCTATTCATCTTCTTCTGTGGCTGTATTATATAAAATATAGATTGTAGCGTCGCCTTTATAAGTCATTTTTTCTAAACCATATTGCGCTAAATCATTAATTATAATATTTTGATAAGGCTCTTGCGCATAAGCATGCACAGCCTCTCGAATAATTTTATCAACAGGAATTTTAACTTTATTTACATTAATATTACGTTCATAAATATTTGTTAAAGCGTAATAATTAGCATTTGTATTTTCAGAATCGTCTAATATAAAATACTATTCGCCCTGCTTTTTGTAGTATATTTTTCCTACTTCTTTTTGAGTAGAGATCTCAAACAATTCACCAGGGCTATCAATGAGTTTGTATATATCATATCGAATACTGTTAGTAGGAATATTTCTATTTGAGATGGTTAAAAATATATTCTTATCAATAGTGTAAAAATCTCCACCGTCATTTTTAATAAAAATATATTTAGGATAATTATTTATACCTACTGCTTCTGATTTATAAACTCTTGACTTATTAACCTCTTTTATATAATATTTATTCTAATAAGTCTATATTAATTTATTAGAGTTATTAAACTATTCTGCAATCACAGTAACAGGTATCATTTCTTCAGTAATAATTTCTTCTGTTCCAAAATCTACCTATGACGTAAGTTGTCCACTTAAATCTCCATTAAGTAAGCACATTTTATCTTTTCCTTGAATAGCAATAGTTGCGTTACTAGCAGAAATAGATGTATTAAAACTAGATAGTATATAATATCCTTGCGGAAACCATACGATTTCTGGATAACCATTAGATACTGCATATTCCCCGGTTAGACGATTGCGCAATCCAATATCTAATTTAATTTTAGTTTTAATACCCCAATAAATATCGTTAATATTAATATTATCACTAATTAAAGTTAAACTACAAGTTCTACGAATATTAGAATCACCATCTATATTTATAGAACCTGTAGTAATTTTCCCCTGAATCTAATCAATAGGTTCTTCTTTAAAATTTAAGGCAGTGATACACGCATAAACATCATGTTCTCGTTGTTGTACAATCTAAGCAATAAAATCATTATTTTTTAAAAAAAGAGGGTTTATTGTTGCGTTCATTGTAATCACTCCTTATTATTAAAAAATCCTAATTTTAATAAATTATTATCAGTATTTTCTTTTACTTCATATGCAGTACAAGAAAAACTATGTAGCATTCTTCCCAGTCTGTCTTCAGGTGCTAAAGAAACATTCATCAAGCGCACTAAATAATTACCTTCAGTAGGAGATTTAAATAATTTAATTTCTCCATTACCCAACCAATCCAATAGTTCCAGTTTAAATATGCGCTCGGCTTTAATGTTATAACTTAATAAATCAGTTGTTTCTGATTGATTATACAATACATTAGTTACGGATGTTGGTGTTCCCGTTCTTTCATTATATTGATTTAATATAATACCAAGTTCCGCCGCACTCATGAATAATTCAGCATTATCTGCAAGATAAGAAATAAGTCCAGATATTGGAAATTCTTTATATTCAACTGTTTCATTTCTAAAAATAAAAGGATAACGATTTCCAATTGTTTCAACTTTAGATTCTAATCTATTGGTTTTAAAAGAAGATACTTTAGGATTAAAACGAATTCTAATCTATCTCTATCCGTCCCATAAAAAAGCATCTTCAAAATCTGCGACTATTGGTTCAGATTTTTTTATTATAGTAACTTTTTCAGTAACATTTTTAATTACCTATTCTTTAAACCCATACTGATATTCTTTTCCTTGTTCAACAGTAAAATCTTTAAAAGACCATTCAAAAACATTATCGTAACTACTTAAATTTTGTATAGTAGCAATTTTTGTCCAATCATCAGAGCCTGACTTTGTACGATATAAATATAGTGTTTTATCACTATCAGGCCAGATCATCTAAGACATAATAGTTAATAAATCGTTATTAACGACAATATCCTAAAGCTCAAGTTCTTCATTTAAAACTTCCAACATATTATTATTAATATTATTACTAAAAACTTGATTCGTATCATCAAGTGAATCTTCAATATCTAATGACAAACTATTAGAATTAGATATAGTAATAGTTTTTTTATTTAAACTCTATAAATTAGAAGTAAAAACCCAACCATCAGGCTTAAATGAAAGTTCAACATACCCATTATCAAAATTATTATCAGCGTGTAAATTAATTTTTAATTGAGGATCCGCAGATGACGGGGTTACACAATTATAAGTAATTTCTTCTTCTAGCCCATTAAGGGTTTTTACTTGATATTTAATTTGATAATTTATATTTTCATCTATAATATCAGTATCAAAAGAATAACTATTTTGATTTATCCAACCACTAGTTTCTTTTAAAACGTTATTTACTAATAATGAAAAACAATGTGATATAGGTTTTTCTGTAGAGTCAAGAGAATTAGTATATTCTCCTATATATTTATCTAATAAAAACATAACATTATTGTCATTTGTCGATAAATTTTGAATCTCAATAGTTGGTTTTCCAGTATATTTTATAATACCAACAGTGGAATAATATCCCACTTCATCATTTTCTATTTTATTATCATTATCTTCGCTATATAAATATGATAATTGCGCTTTTAGAAATTCTTTAGGATGAATTTTCTCTAAATTCTCAGAAGATATAATAAAATTAATTTGATGTTCAATATCTGTTTGATTATTATCTTCTTTAGATACTCTTAATACGCAGATTTCAGTATTAGTCTATATTTTTTTTAGTTTTAATGCAAATCCTGTAATATCTTCTAAGCCAACGGATCTATTGTTTTGATAAGGAATTATGATCTCAGCGGAATCTTCATCCGTATAAAAAGCAGGCAGTGTTCCATTTATAGAGGGTGGGTATAATTTATTCATTTATATCACTCCGCTCTTGTATTAATGTTATTGTCTACAGCTTGTGGATTGTTTTTTATACTTGTAATATTCTAGTCAAGTGCGCGTAAACAATCAGCCATAATTAAAGTTTCTTCACCTTTTGTACTAATCTAAAATAATGTATTATAAATTCTTATAAATTGTTCTAATTGCTCTGGTGTAATAGTCATTATTCTTCCTCCTCTTCCTCAATCATAAATAATAATGCTTTCATTTGATTAGGCGTAAAATCTATATCGCCAAAATCTTCCAATTTGACTTTATAGATTTTTACGTCCTAAGTTAAATCAAATAATTCATTTATTTTTTTTGTAGTTTCTTGAATTTTATCATTTGGAATAATATAATTCTATGTTTCTTCATCTAATCCTCCGTATTCTTGAATTATATCCATTCGCTATTGTTCTATGTCTTGCGCCAGAGTTAATAATTCTAATTGATTTTTCTATAAATAAAAATTTATTTTTACTGGAAGTTTTAAATCTTTATCTGAAAAATTATTCATTAATTCTGTCGCATAATTATAAATCTGACTATTTGTTAATGTAATATTCATATAAAAACTCCTTTATCTCATTTTTTAAGAAACAACTAACCAATATCCTGCTATAGAATCTCCAGATTCTGCAGGATACCCAGTTGAAGTATACCCCTATAATTTTACAGTTTTTCCGTTGTATTTAATTCCTTGACACGTAATATTACCCTACCAATCTACTGTAAATATATCTCGAATTTGAGCTGGAGTATTTCCCATACGTGCTCGAATAAAATATCCGAGATTATCTGTAGTTATTTTATCTCGATCATCTGTAGTAATAAATTTTGCCCCTGTACTTATTGTAAACTATCGACAAGAAATCTGAGTCTATCCAGGATAATATTGACTTTGATAACCCTGAATACTTGCATTATTACCCAGTACAAAACGATCATTAGTAAAGTCTAATACAAATCCTTTTAGTCCTTGAGAATAACTACCAGGAGAAGTAGCGAAAGAATCCGTTGGCTGTCTAGTTGTTTTATCGTTTTCTAACATGGTTGGTCGATAATTTTTTGATGTCATATATCCACCGTTTTGATTTATATTAATTAAAGCATTATTCCAATTGCGTTGATCAAAAATCCAAGTTTCACTATTTTCTTTACCTGATGATTGCTAAGTAGTAGAAATCGCCTGCTACTATTCAATATCTTCACATTTATTTAATAATAACAATCCTAAATTTATAAAAGAATAGTATGATAAGGATTGGTATTTTTGCTCAGTATTATTAACTTGTGAATATGTCTCTGGATTATCATACACATGAAAATAACTACGTAAAGTGCTAGAGTTGTATAGTGTTAAATAATACTATCTATCATCAAATAATGAATATAAATTATTATTTTCCAAAAAAATAAAATCATTTTTATTACAGGTTCGTATTTGTTCACCGTCTTCTATAGAAAAATTAATAAAATCTTCTTGTTTTATTAATAAGTTTTCTCTAATTGAAAAATCTAAAGGAATTAATACTTTTGGAAACTGCGTTAAATAAAATTTATCATTTTTTGTATTATTTATTTTTATAATTAAAGACTATATGGTGTTATAATAAAAATTCCAAATATGTTTTTCCTATAGAGTTTTACTTGTTGACGTCCAATTTGTTATGTTTAATATATCTTGACAAACGGTTAAAGCTTTTGTGTAATTATTTAATTTTTCTTGTATTTTTGCATGAATTTTTTGTTTTCCAATTAATTCATTTGAATCTTTTATTCTCATTCCTAAATAATATTTTACATCATTTTGTGTGGTTACTAATCGTCTGTCAGTAACTGCACCTTCAGTTTCTAGAAGATCCATTACATCTTTATTTGCAAAATATATATCTACCGCAGTTTGATCATGCTTAATTGAACTAAAAGACACAGCTCCTTGCCTACCTCCAAAATCAGATGGAGTAGATGTTGGAGTTTCTCGATATCGGACAAACATTTTTTGACCACTATCTATAATTGTTGATATTTTATAAATATGTCCTTTAGCATTCTCTCCTATTTTTACAAATTTTGATTTAGGATAACAAAAATCTGCTCCCATATCATCTGGAGTTTGATCCCAAACCAAATGATAACCCGCAACGGGGGTATAAGTGTTTGTCCCTTGTCGAAGATTATTTAAAGGATATAATACCCCATCATGAATTTTTATATAATAATAATTTTTATTATTATTAGAAATTTTTTGCTGAGAATAATGAAGTGAATCTAAATCATATTTTTTAATAAGTGCTTTTGCCAAACTGTTAATTTCGTCTATCTTATTAATTTTTACGGCATCTGACGCCCAAATTAATTCATTATAAGAAGCAATAGCATTATCATATAAAGTGTTATTATAAGTAGAATCTTTTAATTTTACATCAGGGATTTTAGGAAAGAACAAATTTCTTTTTTGAATAAAACTATCATCAATATTAAAATTAAGTTTTAATTTTTGTTTAATCTCTTTTTTCTAGTTATCATTTAATAAAAATAAAAAAGCATTAGATAACTCATCAAAAGTCCAGTCATTTTGCCAATCTGTTTTAAACTCACCAGATTGATCTAAAATTAAACTATCATTAACAGATTCATTAGATTTAATATAATCTAATAATTGTGTTACCGTTGACAAATCATTATTATTTGGGAATTCTAAAATTTTTGTGTATATATTCTATATAGTTGACGAGTATAATTTATCATCTAATTCATATAATTCTTCAAACAAAGATAACATAGATATAAACTAATTATAGATTTCAAGAATTTTTTCATTAGTTTCTGTAATTGCTTCATTTAATAATGCTGAGTTTGTTCGTTTATTTTCTTCTGGAATACCTAAGGTTGAAACAGTAGAAATATTTCTATCAATTTTAATAAATGCTAAATTATTCTAACCACTACTTAATTCTAAACTATAGTCTATATTATTCTATCTTGTCTAAGAAAATAAAGAAAAATTATATCCTTTAATTTGGCCATTTTGTAAATCTATTTTCATACCCGTCTATTCTTTATCAGAAAAATTTTGACTCTATAATAAATAAATATTTTTATTATCAGTCTTATTAATTTCTAATAAACTCTAATACTAATCTGTTGCTTTTTCTCTTGTCTATACAATAATGGCTCCAGGCTTAATTTCTACTCGATTATTATTTTCTTCAACTAATAGGTTAATGCTATTATCACTATTTAAAGAAATTCTTCCATTATCATTGCCAAAAAAAGCAGAACCATTGTCTTGTAATGCATATGTCATTTGACCATGATTAAATCCATATATGCCCGTTAAAGGCGTTGCTACACTATCTTTTGTCCAATCTCCAAACATAACACCTGAAAAAGTATTATCTTCTTCTTTTCGACCAGCAGAAATTCCTTGTACTAAAATAGTGTTATTATCATTATCAATGATTAATTTTCCATCCCATTTATTTAAAGTTGGAGAAGGGTAAGCGTCTCTATAAACATAAATGGGCTATGTCCATAAAACTATATTTTTGAATGTCTAACCATTAATAATTATTTCTTCATTATAAACATATTGAACACCATATAAACCAATCTCACTTGTATAAAAAGTAACTGGCAATAATTGAGTATCTTTTAAAAAATTTTCCCAATTTTTTAATGTTAAAATACCACTTAAATTAGAAATATCTGTATATGGTTGACTATCAAAAGCAATTTCTTTCAATAATTTTGATAATAAAAAATTATTATTATTATTTTTATTAAAACATTTTTTATAATTGTCAATAATAGATAATAAATTTTGATAACCAGTATCATCCTAGAAAAATGAAAGATTTTCATTATTTATCTAATCCTAATCGGTGCTATTTAAAGCGTTTAATACGTCTTCAACAACAAGCTCTTCTAAATCTAATAGTTGAAAATTTTGTTCACTATCAATAGTAGTAGTTTGACGAATTAAACGATATAATAATCGTAAATAATTGTTGGTATCATCATTATTTTCTATAAAGAAATTAATGATATTGTCAATAGTAGCAGAAGAATTAGACATTAAATAAGCCATGGAAGTTTCTTCTGGTATAATTTTCCAATACCCAACATCAAAAATATCTTTAATATTTTCCCATTGACTATCATTATATTTCTATAATGATATATTATAAGGGGTTTTATCAAAACCTGCCAATAACCCATCTGGTGCATATCGAACTGTTGTGGGCCCTTCAATCTAACCCGCCTTAAAAATTTGCTAATTATTATTATCATATAACTAAGTTAATGGAATAGGCATTCTTGTAATTAATTCATAATTTCCAAAATTTATTAATTTTACTTCTAAAATATATAATTCATTTATATCTAACTCCCCTGTTTTACTAATTGAAAAATGCGAATTATTATCATTAGAATGAGAAATAGTTAAATGTTCAGTTCCATTAAATTTATACCAATTATATTCATAATTAGCCTCAGAATTTAATTCCACTTCAGAGTGTTGTAAATCTAATAATGTAATATGACCAGATAATTCTTCATTCACCTTATTAACATCAAAAGTATTTTTCTCATTATCCCAATTAATAGTTAAAGTATATTCAGAACCAGAAGTACCTGCAATATTAAACTACATAGTAATAGAAGCTATATATGTTTGCCCATTTTTAATTACTTCTAAATATATAGTATTTCTTCCAAAATTAAAATTTAAATTCTTATTAATTTTATAATAAATAGAGGTATATTTTGAAATATCTGTGGCACTACCTAAATCATCTTTACTAACAATATAACTACCATTAATATGCTAAATCCAAAAATCGTCAACTTGTGTTTTTTCCTAATCCTCATTACTAAAATGAATTATATCCTAATTAAAATCTAAAGGAACTATCATAGAATTAGAATCTGGAAAAATCCATCTTATACTTTCACAATTCTACAACTCTGATTTGTTATAAACATTATCTATATTATCCGCAAAAACTGCGGTTAATTTTCTAATTATAGTATCTTCATTATTCAATACATTCTACATAGAATCATAAACAAAATAATTTCCATGTCTGTCATCATCATAACGAATACTTAAAGCATTAATATCTTTTACTAAAGAATTGTTAACAATCTCTTTTTCGTTAGTAAACTCTAAAATATTACTACGAGCAATTAACTATACGCCATCTTTAATAACCGCTACCTAAATGCGTTCAAACTCTTTAGTAGTATCTACATCTAACTGATAGGTAGTCTTATCAGCATCTTCTAAAAAAGTTATTAATTCCCAGTGTGCGCCCATAAATGAATCCGGGCTCGGCGCACCTAATTTATATCTATACCAACGAACTTCATAATTTTCTAGCCCTGCGATTTCATTATTTGTTAAGGCTTTTACAACATTAGAAGTTTCATATTGATGTATCCAACGTAAATGAATATTTTTACTATTACTGTTATTATCATTAGTTTTATTAAATAAAGTTTCATTAAAACTATATAACTCTAAAGAATCTCCCTTAAATTCAGATATATCATTGCCTAAACATATATAATAATTATTAATAAAAATATTGTCAGATACATTCTCGGATGGTATTAATTTACCATTTATATCTTTAAAATTACCTTTCTAATACCCAAATAAAAATATATCAGATAAAATTAAATCTGAATATTGTGAAATATCAAAAACTGCTTCTTGAGTATAATAAGCATTAAAATTATATATATTACCGAAAAAATCTTTACTATCAAAAACAAAGGGTTGAATTATAGTAGAATGAAGGCCATCCTCAGTTAGTTGTTTATCGGGGTTTCTAAAACCAACGCATAACACTAAACCATAATTACCAGAAATAGTATTAAATTGTTTTAATAGTGTTTTAAAATCTGCTTTTAATCCTATTCTAGTTAAGCCTTTTTCTTCTTTGAATCCATCCTCTTCTTCAATAGGATATGGTCGCGCACTCCAAATAAGACAAGGCTCATTAAGAACACCTGAAATGTTAATAAGTTTAGAAGTGTCACTATTTTCCCATTTTCTTTCAGCCCCATTTGCTATCATACCAAATTCTGCTATACCTTCTAGAATTAAGTTATTAGTCACATCAATAATCTAAGAAAAAGGTTCAGTGTAGTTAATAGGTTTATCCACATCTCCATGACTCTTTTTTCCAATAATAATTTTCTATTGGTCATAATCACCTTGAGGAATCATTACTAAAACACGGTCTTTTTCTTTATAAGTATTTGTACTGTAAGCAGTAAAATAGATACTTCCATTGGTAACTGTATATATGCCTAAATGTGCTTTACTAGCATCAGTAACAGTTACTTCAACAGTAGTATCAAAGTGTAATGCTTCCACTTCTTTTTTTGAAATTGTTTTTATAGCATTGAATAATTCTTCAGTATAATTTACCATATTAACAATTCCCTCCTTTATCTCTTATTCTATTTTAACATAATTTTTTTATTAAGTCAAATAATGTTTTTAGTCCAATAATAAAAAAATAGGAGAGAAATTATATTCTCTCCTATTTTAATATATTATGAACGATTAGCAAATTGAGCAGCTTTATTCGCTAAATTATCAAATGCCTGTTCAATCTCATTATGATCTACTGCATTTGGAAACTCTGCGTGAATAGTAATATCTTGTTGTAGTGGTTCATTACTACCTGAATATTGAGCCGCTGCAAGTTGCCATCCAGAAGCCTAAGATATTGCTTGTAAATCAATACTTTGACTAATTTGACGAATTAATTTTACTGCGTCTAATATATTTTCAGTATCTTCTGCGTTTAATACTAACTCTTTTTGATGTAAAAAGGCTAATTTACCATTTTCTTCTGCATCAGGTCCGTTCCAAGAGCCAGTATATAATCCAGTTTTACCTGAAACCCATGTTCCAGTATAACCACCAGATTTAAAACCATATTTATACAAGTCTTTTGGTAAAACATGGAATTCTCTTCCAGTAGCTTTCTGTATTAATGTATGTCGTCCTGTCTCTGGATCATACCACATATATGTCCAAGGAGCATATTCTGGACCAGGGCCAAATTGCTCATTTGATGAAGTAGGAGTAATTCCCTTACTTGTGGACGAATTTCCGTTATTAGATCCGCCACCACTACTATTACTAGAGTAAACATTACTGCGGCCGCCTCCCCAACTAACAGAAGTAGCACCATTATTAGCATGATTAAGAGCAACCTAAGCATTAATTAGATCAACAGTTCGAGAATATAAAGTATTAACTTCATCAGCTGCGTTTCTATATTTATTGACAAGCTACTATAGACTATCATACTGCTGAGCAAAAGCAGCTGATAAGTTTAATGCCTTGTTCATAGCAGTATTCATAGAATCTGCCAATCCACCACGTTTAGTAACACTATCAGATAATTGTTTTGTAGATGAGGTAACTTCATTAATAGATCTTTGTAAATCTTTATTACCCATCTTAGTTTCTTGTTCTACACGCTCTCTCTCTGCATTTGCATCGCGCAAGCAACTAGTAATTTTATCAGTTAATTCATCTGCTGTATTCTATGTATTAGTATTATAATTATCTAATTCCGTAGCAGATTCATCATTAAAGAGTCTGTGTTTGGTAATAATATCATCAAAACTACTAATCCAAGTTTCAGTCTGACCCTGTGCGGCTACATCATTTAATAAAGTAGATGCTTCTAAAAAGTCTTCTTGGTTAACCTACTCTAATGCTCGATAAGTATCTTTAAGATCGGCTAGCTATTTATTATATTCTTCTTCTGATATAGTACCGTTAGTGTAAAATGCTTCATTTAATGCTTCATATTCCGCTAAAAACTCTTTTCTTAATTCAATATTCCTCTATCCAGCTTCTTCTTGAATTCTATATAAAGTATTATAATATTCATTTTCTTTATCTGCATAATTCTATTCAGCATCATCTACTTGTTGCTAATCAGCGGTATAAACATAGCCATAATTACCTTCATTATCTCTCTATAAACGAACAGTTGTTTTAGCATTTTGAGCTTCCTCTAAAGCAATTTGAGCCTAAAGCATTTCATATTGAGCCTTTGCAATCTCTAAACTCGATTTACTTAATTTTTCTCTTTGTTTTAAAGCATCTATTTCTAATGAAAAGTTTTTCAATTTATCCTTCGCTATTTTACTATCTGTCTTATCTATATCTTGCTGAATTTGTCGTAATAATTTATTTGTTTCATATATTTGATTAGTTTTAGTTAAATACTAATCTGCGACAGATTGATGTCTTTTCATAGCAGAATCAAGAGCATCAAGACTACCCCACTCACCACTTAAATTGTCTTCAGCCGCCGCAAAAATACGGTTAATATTATTCTGAGTAATATTATTTATACTTTCAATATAGGCTTCCGCAGATGTCATCATAGCATCATATTTATTCTAATAATCTTCTAAAGCCTATGCTACAACTTCTTTTTGATGTTCGAGTGCTTCACCAGTTATTCCTGCTCGCTCTAATCGAGCTTGATCTATCTTAGCAGAATTATATATTTGTCTAGCATCTTCAAACTGTCTAGATTTCTGAGCATAGTCTTCTTTAGCATTATCAGATATACCTTGTAAAATTTTACCTAAAGCTTCATAATCAGCAGATTTTCCTAAAAGATTTAAAACATTCTAAAAATGTGATAATATTTTATTATTGTTTTCAATGGCTGTATTAACCTTATTTAATTTTTCATTCCAATAGTCTAAAGTGTTACCAAAGAACTCTTTACCCTGTTGGATTTTTTCTAAAACATCATCAATTAAACCATCTAAGCCGTCTTCAATCTAAGAGAATAATTCTGCGGCGTGAGCTGGATCAATCGCATTTTCATTAAACTCTCCACCTTGCTGACTATATAGATTTACTTTATCAGAAGTTTCTTTCATAGCCTGAAGATAAGCATCACCTTGTTGCTTATTTGCTTCTACGCCTTGTTTAAAGGTCATATCATACCATTTGGACATTCCTTCGGCGGTTTTATATATATTATCGCCTAATATTTTAATAGCTCTCTCTAAGCGTTGAACAGTTTTTTGTCCAAGATCTACGCCCGTTTCCATTTTAGAACTAATAATTTCAGCATTTTTCTCTTGGATTTCAGAAATATAGTCTAAATATTCTTCAACTTTATCACCAAGGGTTTCAACAGTTTCTCCATATTGTTCTATACGCTCTTTAATGGCGTCTAAATAAGCAATACGTTTATTATATTCAGTAGTAGAGCCTGCACTAGGATCTGCAATACGTGAATAAGCGTCACTTTCAGAGTTTCTTAAATTTTGTAATAAATTTAGAATAGAATCTCTATTTTGAATATTTCCAAAAGAATCTAAATTAAATGATAAATTAGTGCCAAACATAGAGTTAAAAGTACCTAAACTAAATCCACTACTAGCTAGCCACTCATTACCATCACTATCTTTTGCAGTATATTCAACTTGTTTTCCAGAAGCATCTGCGCCGTTAAATAGGGAGCGATAATCTGCAGCGACCGTTCCACCAAGTTGGCCTCCCGCAATCATGGAGCCAACGCTTTTACCTTGTTGAATACCTTGAGCAACTTTACTTCCATTACCAGAACCCACAATAGCATCAAGGTAGTTAGAAGAAGCCTTCTTTAATTCTTTAAGTGCTTGCAACTCTTGTTCTAAGGCTTGAATACGTCCTTTACCAAAGGCTTTATCTTTTGCCTTATTTAAACGATCATACTATTTAGATAAACCATTAATAGCATTTTCTTCATTAGAATAACGATTAACTTCATGCTAATGTGAAGCAGCGGAAGTATTTTTCTTAGAAGAAGAATCAGAAGAAGCACTACTCTTTGAATCTGAAGGTGTTATTGCAGAGCTAGAAACATTATCACGTCCTGCATATGTAATAGATGGAGGTGTACCTTTTTTATCACCCATATTAATTTGGGCAACGCTCACTGTTCCTTTTACTTTTTTACTACCTGTTTGAACAGTTACACTTCTTTTTACGGGCTAATAACCACCGCCTAAAGCTTTAACATTGTCAGCATCATCTCCGCTAGAAAGTGTTTCTTCATAAGTAGTGTATTCAGGAACTGTTGTTTCAACTTCTTTATCTCTAACCGTAACATCTGCCTAGACACCTAATTCATTTAATAAAGAATTCATTTCTTCAACTGACATGCCAGTAGCGTATGCCATTTGATTTAAAGATTTTATCCAAGAAGTGGCTGTATCGCCCATTAAACTTGATATATCTTCTCCAGCCTTAATGGTTCCATTTGTAATACCTTCAATTAAAGTATTAATACCGTTTAAAACGTTATTCTAATATTCTTCAAATTGGCTAGCACTCAACGCTTCGGCAATATCATTTTCTCCTAATTGTTTCATGCCATCTTTAAATGCCATAGCTTGGATTGTGGCTTTTGCCATTGTGGCACCAAGAGAATTAATAGCATCTTCATCGCCTTTTATGGCTTTATCGATTGCATCCATAACTCCTGGCATCTCAAGAAAATCATCTGGAATAAACTCTTCATCAGTAACACCAAGTAACTATGCTAATGCCTTTTTTGTTTTTAATGCGGCGTCCGCATAATCTTCAGTACCTTTTTCAGAAGATTGTAAAGTCTTTTTATAATCAGCCCAATTATCAACTAATTCCTTTACACCTTTATTCATAGACTAATTTAATACAGCGACTTTACTAGCAACTTTATATTGTTCTTCAGTTAAGTTATTAGCAGAAATTAATTCTTTAGCCTATTCTTCTATTTTGTCAGTTTCTAAATCTAGTGCCTTGGCCATTTCTCCAATAGCAATAGCATTTTCTAATACAGCCTATGTTTCATTAATTAGTTCAACTGAGCCTGACGCTAACGCTTTCTAATATTCTAAGATTTCATTAGTGCAATTATCATAATTTCCAGCTAAATTCAATAATGCTTTACTATATTCCTCAGTATCTAAGCTAAATTGAGTTCCCTACTCATTTGTTATCATACCATCTCGCTATAAACTCTATAGTTCAGCTAAAGATGATGTTGACATAGCTAAAGTGGTTAATTGTTTGTCATATGCTTGTGCGCTAATTTCAGCATTATTATATAATGTCTATAATTCATTTAAATTTGTAGCAGTAGAAGCTAATTTTTCATCTAAAGCTTCCTACTACTCTTTAGAATTAATTGTTTCATTAGAGAAATTTTGAATAGACTAAATTAGATTTGCATACGCTTCTTTTGCATCTTTTGCGGCATCAGTATCTTTTCCAACGTTATCATTATAATTTTTTACAATTCTTTCTACATCTTCATTGGCATATCCTTGTGCTGTTAATGCTTTTCTTACATTAGAATTATTTAAAACATCAATCTATTTATCAGAAATTTTAGTGGTCTTCGTACTATCTACATTTCTAATTGCATCGGCTTGATCGCCCCAATTAATGCCATTTAATGAATTGTCTTTTTTAAACTCATCCTAAGTTTCTTTTCGTTCTGCCATAGCCTTTTTAGCTTCACGCACAGAATCTTGAGTAGCCTATTTCATTTTTTCGGCATCGCCAATGAATTTACGAGTGCCATCTGATTGCATTATAAAAAACTTTTCCCAGTCTTGGTGTAAGGCTATAATTTTTTTATAATCCTCATCTTCGATAGTATCTCCAAAATTAATCTTTCCTAAAATTTTTGATATTTGAGTTAAGTCTTCTTGCAGTTTGGAAAAATCAGGAATTGCGCTATTAGCTCGACGCATATCAGCGATAAATTTCATCCATTTTGGATCATTTTTATCTAATGTTTTTCCATAGTTGGCCATAACAGTAGACAACTTTTCAAAAGCATCGTAATCTGACCAATCAATATCAGCTAATGCATCTAAAGCCGCAACCTGATCTGTTTCATCTAGTCCTTCTAAAGTATCTCCAATTGCAGAAATATATTCTTTAGCTGCACTTTCACCCATCGGACCAAGTTTTATTTTATTAAAACTATCGGAGATTTTTTTTGCTGCTGCCATTGATAGATTCTAAGCCCAGCCTTCTGTTTTACTAAGCCCCATGCTTTCTAAATCAATGTCATCCCAAGCCTTAGTTATATTTTCAGCTTGCTCAGTAAAAGCTTCAATATATTTTTCGCCATTCTCATATCCATATTTTTTAGCCATATCTTCAAGGCTATCATATCCTAATGCACTTGCTTGTTGTGTTAAATAATTTTTAACCTATTCTGAATTTGCCTTATAATTACCTTCATTATCTTGTGTTACAAAATCAGTAATACCTGCAGCTTCTTCTGCTGTGGAAGATTTAAAATTTTTATTAGTCAAAAATCCTTTTAATGCTTCATCAGTTTGATTTGTGGAATTAGATAATTTATCAAAATCTGCCGTAATTCTTTCTGCTGACTATCCTAACTTTTCTAAAGCAAGATATGCAGCTCTAGTTTCTCGCATTTGATCTAAAGAAACTTTTTTTTCTTCATTATTTTCATCTGTATAGACAAATACTCTGTTGTCGTCGTTTCCAGTAGTATCGGTTAATTTCCATTTAGCATTGCTCATACCGGCAGCATCTAAATATTCTTGCCAAACCTTTTTTGCTTCTTGGTTTACACTATCAGCTTGGGAAATTCCAGCTTTTCCCCACCCTTTTTGAAAACTTCCATTAGTTTTATATTCATCTAATTCATTTAACTACTCTTGAATTGCGCTATCGTAAACTTGATTACTTGCTTTTAAAATGTTTTCTGTATTATTAGAACCCTGTACTACTTCATTATTTGCAAGTTGATTGCTAACAATAGTTTGCGTTTCAACCTTTCGAGCTTCCGTATCTTGCTTAATAGCAGTAGTTAGTTCTTTTATAGAAGCAACCCATTTATCAACATTTGAAGTAATACCTTTAGAATTAAAATAATTGGTTAAATTACTTCTAATCTAAGCATCACCCATATTAATAAAACTGTCTTGATTATCTTCAATATATTGTCGAATTGTTTTACCAACACCACTACTATAACCTGCCCCTGAACGTGTTTTTGCTGAGGTTTTATCCATATCAGATTTTATAACGTCTATACGCTTCTCTCGCACTTCACGATTTGCTTCTACGGAAGCCGCCTAAGCTGCAGAAGCCGCATTGTTAGCTTTTGTAGTTAATATTTTTTCTCCTTCTTTACCAATAACCATAACACCATCAGAATCGGTTGTTACATATTTAGCTAATTCAGGATATTTTTCTATTAAGTCTAGAACTTGTGTATTTACTTCTTGTAAAGTATCTTTCCATTCTTGCGTACCTTTAACACAAGCATTTAATTTTTCAACAACTTCATGATAAGAATCAAAAGCAGATTTTAATTCTTCTGCTCTTTTTTTTGCTTCATTAGCTGCATCAGCTAAAGCTTTTGCTTTTTCTTCTGCCTTTTTTAACTATCCTTCTGGGGAATTCTCCGCTATAGATTTAAATATAGCTACTAAACCTACAGCTGCAGCCACTAGCAGTAAAATAGCCGCCATTAAAATCAATACAACGACAGTAACTTCACCAGCCGCAATTTTTGCAGCAATATAAGCGGCAACTTTCTGCCAAACTGTAGCTGTCTCTAGATTATTTGTACTAGCTTTTATCTTATCTACGGCTGCTCCCGCTAATTTAGTAGCATTCATTGTTTGTTCTGCGGCTTCATCTGCGGTTAAACCAGCAATATGTAGCCATAATTTTTGAGTACCTGCTGTAATACCCTGTCCAACCACATCAAATCCTTGTTTTAAATTACTTAAACCAGAAATTAAAGATGGTATTGCCATGCCTAAAGAAGTCATTACGCTTAAAACTTTTTCCCCAAAGCTCATATCAGTATTATTTAATGTATCAAACATACCGATTAAAGAATTAATTCCCATAGATAACTACGAAATACCTCGAAACGTAGTGGTTAATCCTTGACCAAAAGAAGTCATCATTGTAGAAGTTGAATTTTCTATAGCTTCTTTCATTTCTTTAACAGCTTTTTGATAATTTTCTTTTGCATTAGCAGATTTATTATCTGCATCTATAGAATCTAAAATACTATTAATGTATTCTCTCACAGCGGCTGTCTATTGTTTTGTTATTGCTCCAGATGCTCTTGCATGCCCCATTGCGCTATCAGTGGCTTTTTCTCTACTCTATAAACCTTTTGCTGCATCAATGGAAGCTTTTTTTACCCCTTCTTCAGATTCTTTTAATTGATCATTAGCTTTTTTTGAAGCTGTAGTTGCATTATCTACTTTTTTTCTTGCTTTTTCTAAATCTTTACTAGAGGCAGTTCCTTTTTTTTCTAAGTTATTTAATTCTTTCTAAGCTTCGCTTAATTTTTTTTCAGCCACAGTTGCTTTTTCAGAAGCTTTTTTATGATTATCCATAGCAATTTTTAATTTATCTAAAGATGGGCTTAATCCTTTTGAGGTTGTTTCAATTCTTTGTAAATTCATAGAAACCTATTCATAAGTATTACTAGAAATGCCCTCTCCCTTTAAAGCTTCATTAATAGTATTTACTGCTGCTCTACCAGCTTCAGATCTTGTAATAATGCTTTCAATTTCATCTAAAACTTGATTGGCACCATTTCGAGATTTAGTCATTACTTCAGTTGTGTCAGAGACAGTAGAAGGATTTTTTTCTTGTATAGCGTTATCAACATATATATTTGTAGCTTTCTAACGAGAAGCGCCCTATTGTTCTTCTGCCTTTTCTGCGACTTTAGCCGCATTAACAGCATACTCACCATATTTTGCAGTAATATCTTCTAAAACTTTTAACTGTTCATAGTCTTGTTCTAATAATTTATCTTTTTTATTGCTCAACTCTTGAGATATTTCTAAACTTTTTAACATATAAGTATTTTCTGCCTACTAAACACCACTAGTTTCTCCAGGGTTATTCATAGATGTTATTACGCTAGCCATATCTTTCTACATTTGCTTAGCCTAATCCTAAGCAACTCCAGTAAATTTGGCGAGGTTATGAACTGCGTTATCTATACTTAATGCAATCTAATCTTTAAAAACAGTTGTAGCAATAGTTCCTAAAACTCCTAATACACCAGGAAGTCCGCCAATAGTATCAATAAATTTATCTAAACCTTCTAAAGCTCCACCTATTGCATTTGTAAATCCAATAAAAAATTTATCATTTAATAACTCTTGATATATTCCTTGAGCTGCAGCTTTTACCCTTTTTTGAGCTGCTTCCCAAGATTCTGCATAAGTGTCTTGTTGTTTTTGAAGAGTACCTTCTGAGTTCTTAGCTAAATCTTCATTTATTTTTATTTTATCATAATTATCCATTAATGCGATAAACTATGTATACTATCTAACGCCCGCAACGGTTTGCGCCAAAGCTACTTGCTAACTTTTATCAATACTATTCCATTTATTGCCAAGCTCATCTAAAATAGTATCCATATCTTTAAGCTTTTTATTAGAATCTAAAATATTAATTCCTACCGTTTCTAAAGCAGAAGAATATTTATTTAAAGTAACCCCATCTTCTAGAGTTTTTCCTAAGTTTAATCCCTCTACACGAGCAAACATTGTTTTAAAGGCGGTACCTACAACATCAGCACTTTGTCTAGTTTCAGCAACTACAGTGGCAACAGAAGCCGCAGCTTTATCATAGCTTAATCCTACTGTATCTGCAACTGCCGCAAATTTAGATATACCTTCAGCAATTTCACTAGAACTTGAAGCGGTACTAGCTCCTAATTTAGTAATAACATCAGCATAATATTCTAATTTATGACTACCATTATCAAAGTTATTCCAAATAGCAGTCATCTAACTGGATACTTCCTCAGCACTTTGACGAGATACATTTGCTAATTTAATCGTAGATTCTGTTCTTTCTTTTACCTCTTCATTACCTAAACCCTATTGGTAATAAATTAAAGCAGCATTAGTATAAGCTGTTGTGCTAGTGCTTAAAGCTTGAGCAGATTTATTTGCTTGCTCCGCAAAGGCAGTCATCTAATCTACGCTTTGGCCTGTAACAATTCTTATATTGTTTAATGATTTATTTAAATCCTAAGCATAGCCGTATGCTCCTTGTATTGCCCCCATAAAAGCATGTAATGCAGTTGATGATAATTGCCATCTTGCTGTATTTTTCATGGTAGTCCATAAACTACTTAATAGACCACTTGTTTTACGAAGTGGTATTTCTGCTGATGCAATAGCATTCGCCATTTGCATGAATGCTTTTTCTCCAGCTGGACCCAAATTTAATAATTGAGCTGAATATTGTTTTAAACTCATTTGACTTTTAGATAACTATTCAGAAAATTTAGATAAATCTAAATTTCCTGTTCTTGGGTTTGTAGCAGAATCTAATACCACTTTTAATTTTGCGGCAGCCTACGTAGCCTAAGAAATTTCTTTAGTTATTTTCATATTTCCAGAATTATTAATAGTTCCATTAATTGCCTAATTTAAGGTTTGCTATAATTTTTTTAATTCTGTTTGAGCAGAGTTTGTATTTGCTTTAATATTCATCTCTATATTTAACTATTTAGCCATATAATTACTCCTTTCTCTCCAAAAAATATAAAAAAATAGGGTAGGAAAAATCATTTCCTACCCTAATTATTCCTATAAAATTTTACAAAAACTATTTAATATATTAACCAAGTTTGGTTAAAATATCTTTCAATAAATCAAGATTTTCTTTATTGGATAATTTCTAAGTCATATTGCTTATATCTAAATCTAAGTTCTAGTATTCGGTATTCATAGCATCTAAAATAGCATAAATACTGTTACGATAGTCATAAATATGATTTGCGGTCTTGTCTAACCAAATAGCAATACCTTTATATTCAGATTGTGGCATTACTGTAAAAAAGTCATCTAAAAATCCACTACCTGCCAATAAATCATATAGTTTTGCTGGATCAGATTTCTATTTTTCTGTAAAGTTAATATTGCTATAAGCATATACCATTTCTAATGTCATAAACATAGACATTTTTGCTTCGTTGATAAAATTATTTTCATCTTGACATGAATTAATAACATTGCCAATTAATTTTAATTTATCTTGAATTGGCAAATATGCTTTTACCTCTATTGTTTGTTCATTCCACTCAAAGGAACCTACATTTGTATTTTTTGTTAAACCAAGTTTTGTAAAGCTAACTTTACTCATATAAAACACTCCTTTTTCTCATTTTTATTTATATATATTTTAACATAAAATTTTATTTAAGTCAAATTTTTATAGGAAGATACTATTTAATAAATTCATTTAAAGACTTATCAAGTTCACTTTCAGCACGATAAAAATCATTAGAAGATTCTGTTTTTAAATTTTCATATAACAATTCTGCAATAGCTCGTCTATCATTCGCCAATCCTTCAATTTGTTTTAAAATATTAATTAATAATTTTGTAGGAATTTTAAATGAGCCATTTTTTCTAGAAGTAGTTTTTAACTAAATATTGTAAAGAATACGACCATCTTCTCCTATTATAACTATATCTCCAGAAGCAAACCATGGAGTAGAATTTAATGATTTATATAATAATCGCACAAAAGGAATAGGATTTTCTTCTTCATATACAGAATATTGATAATTCTATCTATTCTTAAAAAAAGTTTCCATCAAATTATTAATAATTTCAGGATTGACTAAAGCCGCAATAATTTCTTTATGATAATTTGCAACATGATTCATAAAAGCATCCCAAACTTTTCCTCGATATTGCTAACCACCCATATTCTAATAAATAACCTATTTAAAAGTTTTATTAGTAAAACTCTATTTTGCATTATGCTTCATTTTTTGTAATCTTTTATTTAATATTTTCTAAAAAGAAGAGTTATAATTTTTAATTTTATCACTAAAAGAATTTATACTAAAATATTGCTATATATGTGCTTCTCTTGCTTCTTTTTTTGTTAAACCCTGATTTTCTATTAATTGTAATAATTGCTAATAATGCTAAATAATAATTGTTTTAAATTTTTCAGCAGACTAAACTTTATTAATTATATCTAACTGATTATACATTTTTTTAGAACGAATATAACCACTTTTTGAAACAACAGACTTTTCTTCAATAATGGGAGAAAACTAAATATCATTATTTTCTTTTGACTAAAAAATTTCTAATAATAAAGTTCCCTAAAAATATTTTTTCTAAATAATATCCCATCTAGAAAAAACCTCTCCAGCAGATAAAGACTATGTTTGTATTTCTAACAATAAATTACTAATATCATTTTTAAAATTTTCAAAATATTTATCATCTTCTTCTAAAAACTTCTATATAAAATCTTCTTTAGATAATAAAAATCCCTAATAAATTATTCCTTCCAAAACTATTCACTCCTTTATCTCATAAAATAAAAAAAGGGGAGAGGATATGAATCCCCTCCCTAAAAATATTTGAATTAAACTTAAATTTCAATCCAAGGTTTTTGATCTGTGTTATAAGCGGTATTCTGATCATGAGCTGTACCTAAACGCTCAAAATCAGTTAAGGTATCGCTTTCTTCAAGAACTTGAATTGCCGCATATACTTTCTTAGTTTTGTTCCATCTTGTATAATCTGGGAATGCATCCATTGTAAATGTAAAGGTAGATGGATCACCAGAAGATGCCATAGTAAATGTAAAGTTAGACTGAATTTTGCAGTTTGGAATAATAAATTCAGCAGGCATATCTACACCGTTTGTAGCACGGAATAAAGTAGAAGCCTCAAGATAGAAGTTACCGCCAAACTTATCTGGAGTAATATCAATCTAGAAAGCACCAGAATTTCTCTTTACATAGTAATCTACAAGAACAACACTATTAGCTGTGAATTTAGACAAATCATTAACACGGCTAGTATTATCAGAATTTGCGTCTGTTGCAGCGATTGTAATTGTGTATTTACCATTTGAATCAGGAGTAATACCTGTCTCTTGCGCAATATATGGTTCAGAAACAATTTCTCCATTATCATCAAGAAGCATTACATAAATAAAGTCTTCATTATTATCTACAGTATAAGTAGGAGTTGCAACATAATAATTTGTAACATTCTAATCAGTTACATTTTTAGCAACTTTTAAACCATACTGATCTTGATAAAAAGTTTTTCCTTCTTCATAATCTGCAGCTTTTGCTTTGGCATAAGTAGTACCAGTTTTTCCTGTATAAGGTTGTTCACTAATTTTAATTGTTACTGCAGTTGGAGTACCATTTCCTGTAACACTATCAACAACAACTTGTTCAGTTTTATGAACAATAAGAGCTTCTTCTTCTGCGTCAACAAGACCAGCACCAGTCAATACAGAGAAGCCCATTGGTGAAATTAGAGCATCTTCCATAGTAAAAGTTACTGTTCTTTCACCTTCCCAAGCGATAAGACGTGAGTTACCACGGCCACCTTGAGCATATACAGTAGTTGCTGCGCCTTCCAAAGTGGAAGTTTTTAAGCTGTCAAAATAAAGAACTGGCTCATTTTTGTAGAATACTTTATTACCAATTTTTTGAGCGGCTTTAGCTCTTAAAACAACATCGCATATTTCGCGTACACCGAATTTCATAAGTGTATTTCCTCCTTTTATATTTTTTCTTAATGAATATTTTTCATCCAATTATCGGGTGGTTTATCAGGTTTACCACCTGCTAAACGTGATTTTACATCCAAATCCCAATTTGTAAACAACATATATCTTTCAACCAAATCAAAAAGCTAGTACATCGTTAAATTTTGGCAATCTTCCACTGTCATGGAATTTAACCCCACCGTTAAAACAGAAATGTACTAAGCAAAAATACTACCCGTACCTTCTGCATTTTGTTCTGCAACTCTTTGACGTGCTCGCATCAATTTTTCTGCTATCTCTTTAGATTTAGCACCACCAGGGTTGAAAGCCTATGTTGTCATAGGACCTGAATTAATGCAAAAAACTTGACCCAGGACTTGTTGAAATGCATTAAAATTATTTTCATCAATCGTAATCATAATATCTCCATTTTTTAATACCAAACTTCTGGGTGTTAAAATTAACTAATACTAAGGAAAAATTAATGGAAATAATTGTTTAATAGCTTCTTTCTTATCCAGAGTTTCCTTTTCTTGCATTACCATCATAAATATCTAAAAATTATTTGTATTTTCTAAAAGAGTTTCGCCCTAAGAAATCATATTTTTATTAATACATATTGTCTATACTCCAGTAAAAAAATCTGTTTCACCAATAAGAGCAATTTCTTTAAGTCGAGGCTAATGTACGACTAGCTGACATTCTGGAATAGGAATATCACTGCCGCACATTAAAGCCAGTTTCATATCATAAGCCATTATTCTAATTATATAACTTATTCCAATTTTTATTAATATCTTGTTGCTCTTTTGGATTCATAGCATATTTAGAATCTTCTCCATCATATCCATGGATTGTCTAATACATTAAAGTTAAACCGGCAAACTCATCCGATAACACAATCTAATTTGCACCTAAAAATTCAATTTGACCAATTCCTGTTAATCTTTTACGGTTTAACATACTATCTATCTCAGCCGCAATTTTATAAGGTCTTAAAGCAAAATTACCTAAATTCCATTGGTCAAAATGACAAATAATATCAAATGAAATAATATTATCTCTAAATTCAGGGTTAGTCATATTTTGTGTAAAATTATCAAAACTAATAATTATATAACAAAATTCAGGCTAATCTACTTTTAATTTAGGAACAATTTTTATTTGTTTACCGAACATTTCTAAAGCTTTATCTTGAGGTACATTTGGCTACTCAAGAGCTTTAGGCACATCATAATATAATAATTTTTTTAATCTATCATTTTTTAAAAAAAGATTAACTAAAATTTCTATATCCTTATCTATTGCTAAAAAACTAGATTTTGGAAAAGAATATGTTTCAACTTTCATTATTACAAAACTCCTTTATCTCAAAATAAAGATTCAACAACAATGGTCTTTGTTAAATCTCCATACTAAATATCAAATGAACCGCTATAACCTGCAGTCCAACGTAATTTTATAGTTTTACCATCAATAACCTAATATTCTATTGGATATTTTGATGTATCAATTATCCAACTTGCACTTTCTGTACCAGTATATGTATACTCATATACACCTTTAGGTTTTATAAAGGTATCTCCCACAATATTATTTTCTACTTCTGGTGGATTTGGATTTTCTTCTTTTACAACCAAACCGCCCGCAATACCATTTTCAATATCATCTTCAAATTCATTTACATAATATTCTACTGCATTAAGTTCTAAAATTCCAGGAGTGGAAATCCAATCAATGGCTTCAACTCTCCAACATACTTTTTTTACATCTTCTAATAAATAGAATTTTTTATAACGATTAAAATAATTTATGTTTTGTTCACTAGCAGGTAATAATATATGCAAAGAAAAATTGGGACGATCTACGGAAATACCATTTTTCTATATATAATTAATTTTTGTTTCAACCGGACCACGCACTGCCACATATGTGCTGTGTACATCCCCGTTATCATCTTTATACTAAATAGTATGTCTACAACGACGAATTTCACCTCTAAAATAAGCTAACTCTGTTTTATCTTGTAAATAAATTAACCAATAGGAATTAGTATTTACCCACTCAAATACATCGCCAGACTCAAATTCATGCTCATATCCAATTGAAATAATTTTATCATCATAATCTTGTTTTACTTTATCAGGATTAATTAAAGCGCGAACAGGTGGCTAATTAATCAAATCTTCTTTAGGAATAGATATAGTATCTAAATCTTGTACTTTTTTTACAAAAGCACCTTGGTAAGAATAAAGTAATGCTTTATCTAAGCTTCGACGCTTATCTCGGATCATACGCTCTTGCTGTGTGCGGCCGCCCATTTGAGATAGTCTTTTAGCCATCATAGCAACCCCAGAAGTAGAAGTTGCCTCAAATTTAGGAGAAGATAACTATCCAACTCTTCCTCCAAGATTGCGCAATTCTTGTGTAGCATAATCTGTCGGTCTCATTGGCATAACCCCCGTAACAATCTAATTGATTCAAATACAGTTTTACGATAAAAATTAAATTCAAGATCGGTAGCACCTATACCCTCTAATTTTGAGAGTAACTATAGAAAATGCGGGTTGTTAATGAAAATTTCATTTAACCCCGCTATTTCTAAAATAACTGTATTTAATTGTTTTTCCCAATCCTCATTATTTTCTTTCATAGGAATTAATTTCCATATTTGATTTGTTAAACGTGTAATATTTTTTTCAAATGCTTCATCAGAGGTAATATTTATGCCATATTTAGTTGTCATATCTGTCATAATATACCCCTCTTCCTAATACATCCCAATTAGAACGAAAGAGTCCATTAAACGGGCTGTTCTCATTTTGAATTAAACGTCTACGTTTATACAAACGCTATAAATGAAGTGACTGTTTTTGGCACTCAGATAATAACCCCATTAATTTTTGCAAATGGTTAGCTTGTGAAGTCATTTTAAAATCACTACCTGAATATTTCATACGAGTGTTTTCAATAGAGGTTACTTGTCTTTGAACCCAACCGCACATCATTAAAGTCGCAATTATATTAACCTCTTCCGATGTTAATTCTAGATTAAAAGATGATTGATCAACATAAATCAAATCATCATCTTCTGTTGGAGGCTCTGGAAGAAAAGGATTGTCTCTGAAAATATCAGTTGTTGATCCAATCACAAAATCATCTTCAGATATATCATTCTTATTTTTTATAACTACATCAACAACATAATTATCTGTTGGAAATCGTGGAAATTCAAAATTAGGTAAAGCGTTAATTAATAACATCTATAAATCTCTTAATGTATCTTCTGGAGTTAATTCCACATACATATCATCAGTAATTTTCCCGAGAAAGCAGTCGTAAATAGTTTTAAAAGATGTATTCACTATTCACGCCTCCTATTATTAATCTTTGGATTCTCTGCTGACAACTTTATAATTAGAAGTTGTGCGACGACCTGTTGGGGCGTCATTTGTTTTTACCCTACGTTCAGAAGCTGGCGGTGTAATATGCTCTTGTTCTTGCTCTTGATATTCTTCTTCAATATGCTGAATTGCTTTATCTACATCAAAACCAGTTTTCTCTAACAGGGCTCTTCTTTTATTTAAATCAGTTAAAGGCAATTTTACTGCCAACACTTTGATTAAATCAATTACTCCAATAGGAGCAAAATCTAAAGCATCAAGAAAAGCATCTAATGAGCCTTTTAAAAGTAAATCTCTTACCTAAGCCTCTGACATATCATATTCAACTTCTCTTTTTACATTTAAATTAGAAGTAACATCTTCATCCATAATCTATAAAAATTGCTCTAATAGAGTACGACCGCCAGTTTGATATGTTAATTTTTCTAACTCACCAAATGAAATACGTTTTGTTTCACCGGGCGCAAACTCACGGCGCAAATTAGTTTCAGGAATTTTATACACTACAGTGCTTGAACTTCTGTTTTTTACATTATAAATAGTATCTTCGGTAATCATATATTTTATTCTCCTTTTTCTCTATAATAAAAAAATGGGGAGAGGGGATTTTCCCCGTCTCCCCTATAACTTTAACTTATATTAAATTAAGGTTTGTCAATAGTGCCGCTGGTGCGACCATCATATGTTGCAACTTGACCAGTAACACCGTCAAGATTCCAATTAATCATTTGACCAAGTAAAGCAGTATCAACATAGCAGCAAATATTGTTAGCAAGAATTGCTGTTACACCAACTTTTTTGTATACTTGGATTTCACGAGAACGGTCATAGTTGTTAAATTCATCAACAATTGTGCCACCCTCAAAAGCAATTTTTACTGGTTTTCCGTCTGCTCCAGTAGGAATAACCCAAGCATAACCAGGATCAATTACTTTACGAGTGTTGGTTTCATCTTCAAAACCTTGCTCAAGAATAATAACTTTAGTTCCTTTATAAGAAGCTAGACGACCTGTGTTCCAAAGCTCACGCTTCATATCTTCAGTATAACGCCAAGCCTCATTAGGAATCATTTTTACAGCAAACTCATGAGTACAGTAAATAGTAGGTGTACCATAAGCAGCGGCAATTTGGATTAGACGATCCATTGCGCCTTCATCAAAACCTACGGCCGCAACACGGTTAGCAGGAGGAAGTTGGTTTACAGATGCTTTAAGAGCAGCCGCAACCTCTTTGTAAATAAGCTCGTCCATGCCTTCCATAATAATACGAGTTACTTCAGCAAAGTCTACACGACCATCAAGGAATTCCTCAAATCCAATTTGAGCAGCTCCACCGATAGCGCTTGTACGAACTTCGAAGCTCTCTTTCTCAGCAGGACCAAGTTTAAATACTTCGTACATACCTGCAAGTCCAACACGAGTTACAAACTGTTTTGCACGAGCGCGTGTACTTAGAGGACGACGGAATACAGGTTTGTCGCCTTGTGCGAAAGTTTTAACTTCTGCAAATTGTTCATATTGTTGTTTTACTTTCTTTGGAAGTACTTCGTCCAAAGTTTCTTCCATCATTGAGAAAATTAAGTTTTTGTTTTCACGATAATCAGCATAAGTTCCAGCCAATTCATTTAACTCATTACGTAAAGTCTAGTTTAATGCTGCATAAGAAAGTTGTTTACCATCATAAGAGTAAGCAACAGGAGCAGAAGGATCGGCTTTAGCAACTTGTTTCATTAACGCTACAAGATTATTTCTATCTAATGACATTATTCTTCTCTCCTTTCATTAAGCGATACGCATAAGTTTTGCGCCCTTTTGTCCATCAGGCATTGTGTATAGTTTAACTACTTGCCATACCATATCGCCAGAAACAGCACCATTAGCATTGGCAGTGGTTTTCTTTGTTTTACCTAAAATACCTTTATCACCAACATATAGAGGATCACCGACAGTAAGAGTCTCAGTGAATTCTCCTGTATTAGCGTTAGTTGCTAGATTAATAGTGTTAGTGGTATAGATATCTCCTACGTTAGTCTTTAAGACACGAGGAACCATTGAAGTACCAGCGGGCATCTTTTTCTCATGGTAAATACCAAGTCTTCTCCAAGGATCGTTGGTGAAGCCCCACTCGTAAATATCTTCAACATCTTTTGTTACATCATCATAAGCATATTCAACAGGAACCTGTGTTTTTGAAGTTCCATTTTCATCAAGTTCATATTGTGTACCCTTGTAAGAGAATACTTTTGCGGTATAAGCTGGTTTATAACCATCTTCACCTTCAGTACCTTGTGCAGGAATAGTAGCTTCAGTAACATTATAACGATCACCGTTAATAGTAACTGTTTGCCCCTCAACATCAAGGGTTACATACTGATTTAAAGTTAAGGAAGTATTACCTTTTTCATCAGTACCATTAAGTCTATGCCAATCTTTGTATTCAATTTCGGCATTTGCAGAATCATATGGACTATAAATACGAGCTTGATAGTCATCTTTCAACATAGCAAATTCGCAATCCCATTGTTTACTTCCATCTGGATGATCGCGGTAAAGCTTGATTTCATTGTATACAAGCATCCATTCACCAGGTCCGGTGAAATCTACTAAACCTACGCCATTGCTGTTGCTAGCAGCGTAGTCATATTTTACAAACTGGCCTTGCTCTAAAATGTCAATACTGGGAGCAGCTGGAAGTTGAGCATAAATTTGACCAGTTCTTTGAGCAGAAAGATGATTTGGTTCAACTTGACCATAGCCGAACTCAACATAACTAGCCTGTGATTTCACAGGAAGACGGCTATTTAAAAAATCTTTAAACATCATCGTTGATATTCCTCCTTCATTAGTGTAATGTTTTTTCAGTTTCTAACGCTGCTTTTACCCAAGCAGGTGTAGAACTATCATCAGTGTCAGTAAGACTATAAGTAGTTTCTGAAGATTCTTTTTTTGTATCCTCTTCAGCAAAACTTACTTTGTTACGAACACATAAAATAGATAACTTTGATTCAATTTCGTCTAAAGAATAAGTATTAATATTCTTTACAACATCTGCTTTATCTTCATCAGATAACATATAGAATTTAGCAATCATTGCTTCTTTATCTTTTTTCTCAGCCTCTTGTTTGAATTCACGAAGTGAGCTTAACTCATTTTGTAAAGAAGTAATGGTTGTTTGTAAATTTTCTAATTTGGTACTTGCCTCAGAAAATTTATTTTGTAATGAAATATATTCAGGAATTTCATCAAGAGAATTATAAGAAAACTTTTTAGACTCCGCTTTTTTCTTCTTGTCATCATCGTCGTCGTCTTCATCTTTTTCTTTTTTACCCTCTGATGATTCTTCAGAATCTTTTTTATCTTTTTGTTCTGTTTTGCCCTATTTTTCTTCTTGTTTTTTAAACTGTAAAGCATATGTTTTAACATCTTGCTCCGAAAAAGCGTTTACAGGTTGATAAGTCTTTGTAACCTCAATTAAACTATCATCAGTTACAAAACCTTCAGCTTCAGATAAAGAAAAGTTTAAACGAAAATATTTTTGTTCATTACGATCAAAAAGAATTGCAAATTTCTAAGTTCCTTCTTCATAAACGCCATCAATAGAATATTTAGAACCCCAACATTCATCTTCTTTGTTAGGGAATTTAGTCTAAATATAGCGGTATAAAGAAGACCAAAGAGCATCGCCAATTTCAACTGCGTAAGTAGTAAACATATTCTTTGTTCCTCCTTTTGCTAATAAATCTTTTATTTCATTCATCATTGAATACATTTTCTATTGGAAATTTTCATCAATAACTAATGAAAATTTAGTAATTTGTGAACCTTCAAAACAAGGTTCATTGTTTTCTCCTAAAATACAAAGTTTAGAAAAAAAAGCCTCATTTATAATAAAAAATTGAGGTCTTCCTATATCATCTCTTGTCCAAAAAGCATCGCAAGTATCTTCATCAAGCTCCATGGAGTGATTATTACCTTTAGTTATAATTCGTTTCGCCTCAGGGAAAGCATGATCCCAAATATATCCTTCGGTACATAAGTACTCTCTTTCATTTTCTTCATCATCAATATAAGTTGCAAACCATATGTTTGCATTTAAATCTACAAAACCATATGGAACGGTAGAATCTGTCAATTCCCATTTTCCGTTTGAAATATTAATTTGTTTATTATGTTCTTCATAATCTTGGTTTGCCTCATTATAAAATCCAACTATTGGGCAACCGCGCAAACTAGGAGCCATTTCTTTTGCAACTTCTTTAGTAATAATTGAGCGATTACGATTAGGTTCATCACCAACATAACATACTTTTATCTAAACTTTTGAAATAAAAGGACTAATTTTAGAACTCTCAATAAATTCAATAGGAGAATTTAATTTTAAGACACTATTATGTTTCATTTTAATCCCCCTTTTTAATTCATAGATTCTTTATTCTAAATTGTTTTTTCACTTTTTTGGTCGTTATCTTTTTCAGGCCGACCAGCCTATTTCTACTCAGAAGTTTTAGCAGAAACTGCTGTTTTATTTTTTCCTTCTGTAGTTTTTTGATTATTATTTGTACTATTTTGGTCATTTCTACCCAATAAATCTGCAAGATTCATTGTTGAACTTAATAAGTTTGGTAGCATTAACTCAGTTAAATGTAATACTTTATTCTCAAAATATGCAGTATTTAAGATAAAACTCTAAGAGTGTCCAAGAGCAATCTATGGTAAAATTTTAGAGTGTCCCATCTATGCTTGTTCTTTATACATCTTTGATAAAGCCTAATAATTATATTGAGTAGTTTCAAGCATATAAAAACGAAAGGCATATTTCTTTTTATTTGTATTTATTTTCTATATAATATTATCAAAAAATACAATAAACTATAGTAATAAATTTCTAACCGAAGATTCATCTTCTAAAATTGATTTTTCAAGTGCTAAGTTTCCTGTAGTATTAAAGACATTTTTAGAAATACCTGCTGAATTATAAACAGCTCGTTCAACCTTTTCCAAATCGTCTTTAGTAGTAGTGGTATTTTTATCAGACATATCAATACTTTCAACATCCGCAAAAGTAGTTAATACATCGACTCCAATAGCACGCTATAGCATAGCAACTGCATTATTATGAATATCTCTTGCTTCATCAACATCAAATACCAATTCACCATTTTTATCCATTGGTAATTTCTGAATGATAATTTTTAGTAACTGCTACATTTGTTTACGACGATCTAAATCTTGTGCCGCATCCAAATCTAACAAAAGTGGAATAATATCAATAAATACTGGCGCATCATTATTATTTAAATTAAATTTAAAAGCCGCACCAGGCTCTAAAACATACCATCCATTTCCATCACCATTATGGTCGGCTAACAATTTACCCCTTTTATATAGGGCATATCCTTTTTTAAATTCTTCAGGAAATAAATTTAAAATACGCATACGATAATTAGAATCCTTAAAATGTTCATCAAAATACTTCATATTGAATTCTACAACGGGCATATTTCTGATTGAATAAGTTGTGCGGCAATAGTCAACCGGTAGCTCTTGGATAAGAATAGAATTTTTTGAAGGAACTAAATATCCATAATAACAACCGTTAATAAGCACCTTTAAAGCCATCTCGCCGCAAATCTTTTTAATATAACTATTATCTAAATAATTCAACATTTTAGAAAAATCTTTTAAAATTTTATCTTCCGCAACATTATTATCTAATACTTCTGGAACTAAATACCAGTCATATCTATACATAAATGCTACGTATTGACATAATTTAGAGTAAATTCCATTTGTTTTATAAAAAAAGTTAGAAAATTCTCTTAATCGTTTATAATCATTTTTAATAATACTATTTAATAACAGTCTTTTATCGTGATAAGGAATTAATGGAGCCACACGGCGTGTATCTCCTAAATCTAAAACAGCATTATTTAATTTTCTTGGCCCCACTTTAATAGTAGAGTTAGCTGTACGATAATTTAATAAACGATTATCCTACAACATATTGAAACCTTTACTATAAATAGTTTCTCTGCGTTGCTATTTTAATACATCTAATTGATGGTCAATATCCAAAATAATAACCTCCTTTCGATTTTTTAATAACCTGCCTTATGCATAATATAATCATAACTAATTAAATTTTCTTCTGTATACGGAATTTCAATTAAATTAAAATCATGCAAAGCACAAAATCTACGTTTTCGATTATCATTATATTGCTATTGATAAAGACCTTTTTTTCCACCAAATTTTTGGCTAGGCTCATAATGTTGTCTACCCTAATACTCTATAATAAAATCAATTTTTCCATCGTCATCAAAAACGACAAAATCAAAACGCAAAGGTCTTCCATTTGGACTTTTTAAATCTGGAAAACTATATTCCATTTTAAATGGTAGATTATTTTCACGTAATATTTCTTCTATACAAATTTCTGCTCTAGAAGCTCGCATTTTTATCACTCCTATTAATTTAAAAACATCCATTCACTTGCATTAAATTTCTTTCTTCTTTTCTTATTATCTTCTTCGTTCTAAATATATAATAATCCATATTCAAAAGCGGAAAACTTATCTTTTTTTATGCTTTTATTTGCTTGTTTTAAAATAATGTTTGTACCTTCATTTTCCTCACGAAGATTCATCATCTCTTCTTTTAATATGGAAGTTAAAGTAAATGGTTTTAAATAAATTGACCTTTCTTCAGGTCTCATATTTTTACCAACTTTAGTATTTAATAATTTAATCTTTGCTTCTCTTTCATCAATAAGCATTTTTACTTTACCCGCAGATAAATTCACCTGCGCGCAAGTATGAGCCTCTGTATTAATTGGAGCATTAGCCTTCATAATGTAAATGGCATTTTCTTCACACATTGGAGTACGATATTTTTTATATGTTTCTACCGCATCATCCTATGTACCGCCATATACACCAAAATCTGGTAAAGTTTCATTAGTATCAGGATCAATAGATGGTTTAACCATATAATCAATTAAACCTATACCTAAACCATTACCATCTATGACTAAACGACGAGCCTTATATTTATAATATAATTTTTTTAATTCTAAAGCCTAATCTCCAAAATGTTCATTATCAATAGGAACAATATTCACTAAAGATTTTAGAGATGGGCCTTGTGGCTGTGGAGTAACCTTAAATACGCAACATACTGTTTCGCACCCTTTTCTACCAACATCCACTGAAAGTATATAATAAGAATTTTTACCTATTCTACCAGACGCTTCATGTTCTGGTTGTTTTAAAATACGACCTCTATTAAACATTTCCGCATTAAAGAATGCATCCTCAACGTCTCCTGTCCAGCGAGACTCGTATTCACGTTCAAAAGAAGCCTCATTAAATGTACCTTCGTCTTTCTAATCCTAAATAAATGTTTTACTTTGTAGACCTACTTCTACTGGCAGTCTCCAAGTTCCACCCATAACCATACAACGATCTGGCTAAGTAACCATACGCACTAAAAAGCCTATTAAACGCTCATATGGATAAGTTCCTTTATAACCTGCTGTTGTTCCTTATATTCAACATAGATCGCTACTTCTATGCCCGTTCTCTTATGAACTGCTATATATTACTATATAGAGTAGACTATATCATCACCCTATATATATTTAGGGTGCCCCCCGCTTCGACTCGCTTGAGCCTACTCTCTTTCGAGATAGTCGTTGAACCTTCCTTTTTTAAGGCTTGGCTGCGGATTATCCTATATAGGACTTCCCCGCAATTCAAGGGATTATTCGATATTATTTACATAATAAAGTCGCTAATTTATCTTTTTCAGACTAGGTTAATTTTTGATATAATAAATAATAATCTAAATAAGTTTCTTTTTTTAAAATGCTATATATAGTATTATTACTACTTACCTTACATTTCTTTACTAAATCAGCAATACCAATAGGTCGTCCTAATTCCTCATTTAAATAAATTAAAAAAACCTACTCCTATGATAGTTGTCTCTTTTTACTTAATTTACTCGAATTAGCCTTTTTAGTAATTAAATCCATATCTTTACAAAAAGAAGAATAAAGATTCTTTTTTTCTTCAAAAGATAATTTATCATATTCTTCTTTAAATTTGGTATGATTAACACCTTTTTTAATTCTGCTAATTGTTGTTCTACTAACTTCAAATATATCAGATAAAACTTGGCCTGGTCGAGACATAAAATCTAAAACCGCTAAAATATTAAAAATATCAGACTAAGTTAAATGACTACCGCCATTAGAAGGTCCAAAATTGCCTCCTTCATTCTAATTATAACCATTTCTATAACTATCATATATTTTTATATAATATTTTTCTTTTTCTCCAATTTCTTTTTCTGATATATCTCCTTTAAAAAGAATTGTAAAAGTAAAATTATCTTGTCCATAAATATTAAATTCTTTTTGTAAAAAAGAGTTATCATGCCTATTATATTTTAAATCTGTAAAATGTCTTGATTTTCTTCTAATAATATTATTAGTTAAACCAATATATTTTTTATTATTTACTATATTTTCAATTTTATATATATAATACATATTATTTACGCCTCCTTTTTCATAATTATATGAAAATTAAGCGCACATTTTTGTAAACCTTTGTCCAAAAAAATTAACGAAAACTTGACTCTTATTTAAAGTTTCATTTTGTTGAGTACTACCGTCCATACATCTACGAGAAATAGCCATTGTTGGGATAATAACTTCTCGCAAAATTTGGTCATCAACGCCGACGCACTCCTCTACAAGACCGCCGTGACGACGTTTACCACGAGAACTTTCTCTCGCCGCAATATTATCTAAAGTAGATCCACCTTTAAATACATATTTACAATAATCTTTTCCCTCTAAGGTTTTTCCTCTTCTGCGGTCAATTTCTCTATCAAAAGCAGGAATTAAAGTACAAATTTCATTTACTTTATCTTTTAAAATTCCTGCTGCCTATTCTTTTCCTCCAGAAGTTACAAATAAATTAGAACGAGGGTATAGAATACATCTTACCATTAATGCCATAATAGATAAGAATGATTTAGAATAAGCACGGGGGAACACTGCGTAAACATACTAATGTCGCATTACACAGCGTAAAAATACTCGTTGATAAAAATAAAAATGAAACTCATTTTCTTTTACTTCTGTAGAATTACCCCTAACTAAAAAATCGACAAACAGGTCTGGGTATTCACGCCAAAAGGAAATGTACTAACGCAAGGGTTCTTTTATTGCGTTAACACGTTCTTCGGATAAACCAATTTTCTATCTTTTTGTATTAATGTTTAATAAATCCTATAACGCCATTATCTTCGACCTTCCTTACTTAAAAATTCTAACAATTCAGCATCACTTAATTCTTCATTATCTAAAAATTCACTATATTCTTCAAAATCTTTATCCTATAATTGTTGTTCTAATTCTTCTACATCATCAAGTAAACCAGTATCTGAATCATCGGCATTTTTTGCAGCCTCGTCTTCTTTCTGGTTATTTTTAATTGCTTCTTCAATTAAATTACCTAAATTAGTTTCTTCTGTAATTAAAGTTTTAGTATAACGTTTCATATCTGCGATTGTCTAATCAACTTTATCGTTTGGTTCTCCCATATAATAACGTGGGATAAAGCCATCTGTTTCACAAATGGCTACTAATTCACCAACAGAATCTACGTATTCTCCTTGCTCCGCTTTATTTTGAGCGGCAGAAAATTTACCCGATTTCATTAAAGTATCATAAACTTTAGACATTTTCTAAAAACCTTCAACATCACCAATATCAATAAGTTGATTGGCTTTTAATGAAGTTTTACATAACAATTTTAAATTATCTTCGTGTCCCGCTCCCTATATATCATATGAGTTCATCATATCATTATAGAGTTGTTCTAAGCGTACCCATTCTTCTGGTTTATACGCTTTACCCCATTTTAAACGTAGATAAATTCTATCTTCATCAGTCAAATCAATTTCTGAGTCGGCATCAGACTATTCCGCAAAATAATCTTCTTGACCTGTCGCAAGGAACGGGTTCGACGGGTTCGCCGCAGACAAATCAGGAATATCAACTTTCTCAGGGACAGTGAAAGATGCGCGTTCATTCGCGAGCGCAATCTAAGCCGCATCATATCCCTGCTATTTCATAATCTCTTCCCTTTTTTTCTTTTCCATTTCTTGCAAAAACTCAGTATGTTTCCATCTATACTCACGAAATTGTTTTAATTTCATCTTAGACAAATATCTTCCTACTATCGTCATTCCAGTTACCTTACTACGATCTTTTGCGTAAGAAGCCATTAATTTATTCCACTCTTCTGGAATGTAAGGAACATCTGCCTCTTGTAATATCCACATATAAGTATCAGGATTCCAGTTATCTACATGCATTGTCATACATTTTTTACATACTGGAAATTTTCCATCATTTGGATATTTTTCTAAATTATTTGAAGAATAAAACTACTCTGCGCCCATAGTTCGATTACATTTTTCGCAGTAATATTGTTTATTTTCTTCTGCCATAAAAATTCCTCCTTTTCATAATCATACAGAATTATCAGCATTATAACTAAACTTTTTTGTCCTATACCTTAAGAAAATTCTTATGGCTTTTTATTACGACACATTTTACATATACTGTAAAACCCATCTTTACTTGTTTTATTCTTACTGAAATATTTGTTATGGGCTAATTTAATCTAGCCGCAACGACTACATTTTTTATATTTTCCCTTTTCAACATTTAAATAATACCAATCTAAATATTGATCCTCGGCCGCAGACGCTATTAACTTTGGAATTTTATTACGCCAAAGGCTAGATATATATTCTAAACTATGTTTAATTCCAAATTCTAACTATAACTGAGTTTGAATATCAATATTTTGCATTCCATCTACTTTATACTCCAATAGCCGCATATACAGAGGGTACGGGCGCAGTGCCTATTCGCAAAGCAATTCAAAATCATAAATTAAAAACCAAGTATCACTATCAAATTGTCCATCACTTTCTTGCTTTAATCGAGAGTAGTTGCATAATATTGCTTCGCATATTTTTGGGTTCATTAATGAAATACCTTGTGGAATAGGGTATCCATCTTTGTCAAAAGTATGAGTATTATCTTCTAAAGGGATTGTGCTAGAAGAACGTGTAAGTTTATTAAGTATAATTGGTTGTCTATAACAATTTTTAATTATGTACTAGTCTTTGCGCATTTCAATTAACGCTTTTTTGATAATAAACTTATTTTTACCTTCTGCGACTTTTAGTCTTGCCTCCCAAATATTTATGGCCTGGCGCAAATCTTTTAATGGTGGAATTTCTTCTAAATCTTTTTTTGTTATAGTTACTTTTGGTTGAAATATTATTTGTTTATTATTTGTAATTAAATTATATATGCCATCTTCCCCATTTTCTAATTGGGCGACGAGACCTTCGAATGATGTTTCTCTTTTATTTACTGTAGTCATCCGGTTTTCAGTAAGAATTTTTTTATTTCTTTTTTCTTCTTTCTCCATAGCGAAAATAAGGTAGTCCGCAAGAATCTCTAAATATTGATTATTGGGGTGAGGATTTTCTTTTAAAATCTCTTTTACTAATTCATTTCGTTCTTCAGGAGTTTGTAAAGAATAATCAAGTTTTATCATTTTAATTCTTACCTCCAGTCTCTAATAGTATTATAGCAAAAAAAATTTTTTTTGTCAAATTTTACTTTAATTGATTTTTATGAAAATTTTTAATATAATATATATAGAAAATAAAAATAATAGGAGTGGTATTATAATGGGCGTAAATGTTCCTTATGTAATTTATAAATATAAGATTCCTTATGGTGGAAGCGTTAAATTATCTGGGTATTTTCACCGCATTTTAAAAGCGGGCGAACAAGATGGTGAATTAGTATTGTGGATAGAAAATTTTGCGGATGGTACTAATTTAACTCAAAGAGAAGTAACTATTCATGTGCTTGGTACAGGATGGGAATATTATAAAGAAACTGGGCATAGTATTTTAAGTTATGTAGATACGGTACAGGCGCAAGACGGATTAGTTTGGCATATCTTTGCGGAGAGAGAAAAATAATGATGTATTTAGAACTTTTAGAAACAGAAGATAAATGGAGAGATTATTGTAAAGTTAATAATATAATCAATCCATTTGATTATATGGTCGCTTCTAAATTAAAGAGAACTAAAATAACATTTGATGATAGAGAAGTAGACGGTTTTGAAGTAGAGATAAAAAAAGAGTCTTATCCTACAAATGAAGATATAAAAGAATATTTGCGACTGAAGGATAAATTCTTCGCTTGGGACGGACACTTTTGGATGAGTGACTGGGAGCAATTCCAGAAACAGTTTAAAGCAGAGGGATATGTACCGTGCGACTTAGTGGGACGGCAATGCTATATGGCATGCGAATATTTTGGCAAGAATTGTTTAAGAGAACGTGAAGAATTAAAATGCCCGATATATGGATTGGGGGAGACGAGATGGGAAATTAAAGAGGACTCGTAATCCGAAATTTAAAATGAGTTTAGAGATTATATTGGTCAGACGAAAATTTTTTTCGTGTTGAAAAAAATTTTTTTCCCGAAATACACCCCCTAACCCTACATTTATCTTAGAATGAAATATTTTTTATCTGACGTGTGCTGTCTAAAAAGTATTGCCATCTCGTGAAAAGCACTAGGGCCTACTGTCGCATCGCAGCCCCGCCAAACAGCCGGAGGGCAAAGATAGCACCCCTAAGCAAACGCTATGCTAAGTGTAAGTGTAGCGTTTGCTTGTTTAATAATAAACAATAATTACAATCATAATTAACATTAATAATTATAAATATAATAAAATCGTATGTAGATTATTACTTTGCTCGGGCCGCGAACGAGTGCTGCGGCCGAGGTTTGCGTACGCAAACCTCCCAGTAAAAAAATGTGCAAAAACATCACCCTGCCTTGCCGCTGTGCCGCTCCCATTTTTAGTCGATGTGTCGAATCTGCTAAAAATGATGAGAGGGTGCAGTAGCCTCCCATCGAACATTTGTTCGAACTCTGTTTCAATTTCAGTTCTAATCGAACAAACGTTCGAACTGATTTTAAAATAGCAAAATAGTATCAGTCGACCTGATGTGAAGTTTTTGCACATTTGCTCACTGATGAAATCTTGCTATGCCGCTGAGGCGGTAAGGCTATGCTAACCAGTAGGAGTTCATCGAACAAACGTTCGACAGGTGATTCGACGAATCTGCTGTTTTTGATAATCGAACAGTTGTTCGAATGTGAAGTTTTTGCACCTTACCGACTGATGAAATCTTGCGTTGCCGCTGAATAGACTTTAATGACTCGGCGCAAAGCGATTAAAAGAGTGATGTGCAACCAGTCGCCACGATGTGAAGTTATTGCACACCTAATCGAACAAACGTTCGATAGTACTTAGTAGCCTTTCATCGAACAAACGTTCGAACACTAATGTTGCACATTCGCTGTTTTAGCATACGAACAAACGTTCGATAAAATAAGATTGTAGTTTGTATCGAACAAACGTTCGAAAGGCAATTCGACACATTCGGTGTTTTAGTGTTCGAACAAACGTTCTAAATCCTATCCAGTAGCACCCAATCGAACAAATGTTCGACTCCTTATTGTTGAGTCTTAGCAGAGGGGACAAGGCAGAGCGCACGCACGCCAAGCAGTAAGCGCACCAAGGTGCAACGCCAACAGACAGTCAAGAGAGAGAGATAACACAGTAAGAGATAAGACAAGGCAGGACGCAAGCATCGAACAAACGTTCGAACATCCAACAGTAGAGAGTATTGTGCAACATGCACAAATAACCACACATTGACTACGATAGGTTTGTGCACAATGACTATTGACAAACGCTTAGAACTATGGTATAATAAAGACAATCCAAAAGAGAGAGGTAACTAATAATGAAAAAGGTTGTAACATTGTTTGTGGCTATTGGCTTAATCATTGCGTTGATTGTAAATTGCGCTTTCTTTTCTGTTCCTGATGAAATAGAAATTTATTTTAATAATTGCGTTGTAGTTGAGGTAGATGATTCCGCTGATACTGTTGAGTGTGTCGATACTTGCGGCGAGGTGTGGACGTTCTACGGCACAGATGAATGGCAGGTTGGTGATAACATTGTCTTAACAATGGACACGTGCAACACACAATCTATTTATGATGATACAATAATTAGTGTAAAGGGTTTGTAATAAACCCTTTATTTTTTGTGCTAACAGTAGGCTTTTATCGAACAAATGTTCGAAAAAAAATTTTTTATTTTTTTTTAAAAAACCCTTGACATTTGGCTCGGGATGGTGTATAATATAATCAAGATAAAGAAAGGGGAATAACAAAATGTATGAATTTGAAATCTATAACGAAAAGACAAACGAGTTTGATGTAATCTTTGGTTACAACGAGGCTGACGCTTGGCGTCGCACAACACGCTTTAACAGAGATGAATGGTCTATTGTTGGGGCTACATACATTGATTAAAGAAAACGCCGAAAGGCGTTTTTCTTTTACAGTAGCATTTCATCGAACAAACGTTCGAACAGTAATGTTAAGGATTGACTGTCCACGCATTCGAACATACGTTCGATAAAAAAAATAAAAAAACTTTTAAAAAACCCCTTGACATTTGGCTCGGGATGGTGTATAATAAATACAGAAAGTTAAGGAAAGAGGTAAACAAAATGACAATCGACAAAAAATTTGAAAAAATCAGAGGATACGAATTTGCAGGACTTAGAGAAGAAGGAGGCTTTCAGTGGTTTTGTGCGATAGGCGAAACGACTTACGCTTTTAATAATGTTGACGAAGCGCAGACTTTTGCTAAAAAACACAATGTTTGGCTTCATGACCTTAGTTGGTAAAAAACCGCTTTAGCGGTTTTTTCTTTTACAGTAGCATTTTATCGAACAAACATTCGATAGATAGCGTGAACGATTGTGGCACTCCTAATTGGGCAAAATGCACAAAAATCACAGTTTTTTTACGAATTTTTTGTATACTTTGCACAAAGATAGTTTTCCTAAAAAAAACTTTTAAAAAACCCTTGACATTCCGCTCGGGATGGTGTATAATAAATACAGAAAGTTAAGGAAAGAGGTAAACAAAATGTTAGCAGTTCTTATTACTTTAATGGTTATCGGTGTAGTAATCTTTGTTGGCTCAATGCCACTTATCATTATCACAGAAAAGCCTATTTTCGGTGTTACCATGATGTTGGGTGGAATTCTTACACTGGTATCAATGATTATCACAGCAGTATCGGTTTTGTAATAAAATCGATACTGTAAAAAAAATAAAAAAAGTTTTAAAAAACACTTGACATTCCGCTCGGGATAGTGTATAATAAATATAGAAAGTTAAGGAAAGAGGTTTTTAAAAATGAAAGAAAAAGTTGAAATTGTTAACAGAATGGTTGCAAACGGTTATCACCTGTTTGATGAAACACCTGAACACTTCGCTAATCGTTTTGATTTGCCGACTTTAAGAGTGTTTGAACAGGCGTTTGATGACCATAGAAATAAAAAATAAACTGTTTATAAACAGTTTTAAAGGAGGATAACATTATGACTGAAAAGGTTAAACTACACATCTATTACGCCAATAGGGTAGAATGCATGGCTTGCGGCAGTGCTTGGGCAGGCAATTTAATTGCTTGGGCACTTATGAGAGATAATCAAAAAATCGAAAAAATCTTTATTACTGATGAGAATACAGGTGAGGTGCTGAGAGTTTATAAAAGGGGATAAAACCCCTTTTATTTTTTGCAGTTCTTATCGAACAAACGTTCGATAAATGGCGTGAACGATTGTGGCACCCCCAATTTGGCAAAATGCACAAAAATCACACTTTTTTTACGAATTTTTTGTGCAATTTATACAAAGATAATTTTCCCGAAAAAAGTTTCAAAAAACGCTTGACATTTGACATAAACTATGCTATAATAATTACAGAAAGAAAGGAAAGGGGAAATAAAAATGACAAGAACAATCGCTGAAATCAGAGAGAGAATCAACTGGCTCGAAGATAGAATTTTCTATCTTAACATGAAGGACTATTGGACTTTTGATGACAAAAGGACAATCACCCAGTGGGAAAACGAGGTTTTCAACCTCAAACAAGAATTGAAAAAAAGAGAAGCATAAAATACCGCTACGGCGGTATTTTATTTTATTAAAAAACTATTGACATTTTTTAATAGGTATGATATAATAGTAACAGTAAAAGAGGTGTTACAGTATGATAACAGTTAGACAAGTAAGAAAACGCCAAGAGATAGAACAGATAAAGCAGGCTTTACAACCGCTTAACATTGACTACGCAACCCCACAGCACGCAGAAACGGATTTTACAAACAAGAATAATAAAATCTATGCTTTAGTTGATAATAATAACATTGTTGCCGTCTGTTCTATTGTACCTGATACAAATTACAACTATTTAGCCCTTAAAAGACTTGTTGTGCTTAACCCCACCCAAAAGGGAAAAGGCTACGCCAAAAGGCTTGTATCTACAGTCGTAAAACGTCAAAATAGTGCTTGCGGCTGTACTCCGTGGGCAGACAACACCCCAATGATAAATCTATTAAAGGCTATTGGCTTTAAGTATCAATACACATTTTGCGGTTTTTGGACTTTTTGGAAAAGTGCTTAAACCGCTTTTTCCGTGGGCGTCGGCGCAGCCGGAAATATTATACCACACTTGCCGCACAAAATCAATTCGCAAAATGCACAAACTTTTACCCCATTTTTCGCTCCCGATTTGTGTATTTTGACGAAAACTTTTTTTCAAAAAAGTATTGACTTTTGGGTCGGGATAATGTATAATAATTACAGAAGATAAGGAAAGAGGTAATTAAAAATGACAGCAAAGTATTCAGTATGGGAAGTTGGAGCAGGCGAACTCGGAGACGTTAAGGTATTTGAAGGCACTTTAGAAGAGTGTCTTGAAGATATCCACGGAGACATTTTCGATGAATTTTACATCGTAGAGCCTGACGGCTTCACAGTATACGAGGGTTAAAACCCTTGTATTTTCCGTGTTATTTATTAATAGCGATTATTAAAAAAAATAAAAAATTTTCAAAAAACACTTGACAACCTGAGCAATGTATGCTATAATACTTATAGAAGATAAGGAAAGGGGATAAACAAATGAAAAAAAAATTAAATAATACTCAAATCTTGCACAATAAAAAAATAACGCCAATTAACAAAGTGTATAATATTGCAAGAAATCTGAATGAAGAAAACAGGATTCCTCCTGAACTTTGGTATGCAATATTAGAATTAAAAGATGAACATCTATCTGAAATTATTTTATTAAATTAAAAAAATTTCAAAAAACTATTGACAACCCGAGAAATGTATGCTATAATAATTACAGAAGATAAGGAAAGGGGATAACAGAAATGACAATCCAGAGAAGAACAAGAGAAGAAATGCTCACAGAGATGATTCACCTTTTTGGTTTTGAACATGAAAAAGTTATTGATTTTGCTACAAAATGCGAAGATTGGGCAGATAATAACTTTAACAATGACCGCCTCGAAGGTATTATCGCAAAGTATAAAACCCAGATGTGGATGGCGGATTAATCCGCTGTCCACCCTAACAAAAGGAAGGATAAAAAATGACAATCTTTATTATTACAGAATTTAGCAGTTATAATACTGATGTTAATGAGGTTGTAGCAGTTTGCGACAGTTATGCCAGCGCGATTCAATGGATGATTGAAAACAAAGGACTAACAAAAGACTATTCTCAGCTACACCCTATTTATTATCACTATTGGACTTTAGAAGATTTTTATGGTGAAAATTGGCTAAAAACTATGGTGGAACAGCAAGACATGAAACTTTTTCACCTTGACGGCTTAAACTATGAAATTGAAGAAAAAGAAGTTTTTTCTAAAAAACCGCTTGACATTTAAGGGGTTTTGTGCTATAATAAAGACAATGAAAGGGGCGGTTTTAATGTTGAATAATTACAAACCTGAAGGCTATACGGTAAAAGAATTAATTAATCTTTTATCAAAACTTGATTGTCCAGATTACACAGTTACAATTTACGGTGATTTTGGCTATGATTACCACAGCGGCAAGGTGGTTGACCTCGAACCAGAATACGACATAGACCACAAGCGCAAAACTATTGAGTTAGAGGTTGAGATTTAATTCTCAACCTTTGTTTTCGTCCTCGGTCACACCACTCCTAATTGGGCAACTTGCACAAAAACCACAAATTTTTTTAGTGAATGTTTGTGCAAAATGACGAAAGAAAAAATCCTAAAAATGCTTGACAAATAATCGCCCGTGTGATATAATAATTACAGAAGATAAGGAAAGGGGAAAACAAAATGTTAAAGAGAAGAACCAGAGAAGAAATGCTTACAGAGGTAATCAGACTGTTCGGGTTTGAAGATGAAAGAACCATTGATTTTGCTACAAAGTGTGAACAGTGGGAAAACAACAATTTCAACACTGACCGCCTCGAAGGCATTATCGCAAAATATAAAACTCAGATGTGGATGGCGGATTAATTCCGCTGTCCACCCAATCCAGAAGGAGGAATGTTTAATGTGTGATACTTGTAAAGAAAGAGGAACCTGCCCATTTTATGAAAGTGGTTCAAATGAATGTGTGTACGAAATACTTGCCCAAATGGCAAAAAATCAGGAGGTAGAATGATGTTAGGATACTACAAGCCAGAAGGCTATGCAATTATAGAGCTTGCGCAGTTGCTTGACAAACTGGCAACTAAATACCCAAATTATAAAATTAGAATGTCAACCGAGTACTTTGAAGGCTACTGGTACGGCAAGGTGACAGATGTTTACATCAAAGATAAAGATAAAATGATTTATTTGGAAACCGAGCGATAAAAAAGCTCGGTTTTCACGCTTTAAAGCGCTAAAGTGCTAAGCCTCCGACAACGACCCATGTTGGGCAAATTGCACAAAAACAATAAAAATTTTGCGAATTTTTTGTGTAAAATGTAAAAATTAAAAAATCCTAAAAAAAATGTAAAAAAACTATTGACAACCCGTGTAAAGTGTGATATAATAATTACAGAAAGTTAAGGAAAGAGGTAAACAAAAATGATGAAACATTGGATAGATACTTACACCACAGAGTTAGAAAGATTAGAAAAGGTTTTAGCAAAGTATGAAGAAATAAAGAAAACTTGCGATTCTCCTTCTTTGGAGAGAAAAATCGTTGTTACAAAAGCAACAATGACAGATTGTGCTACTGTTTTAACTAACTTAAAAAAGAGATATTCTTAAAACTTTTTTTCAAAAAACGCTTGACAAAAGACCGACTTTGTGTTATAATAAAGACAGAAAAAAGGAAAGGGGAAACCAAAATGACATACGTAGATACAGCAGTAAGATTACACATTAACTATTCCAACAGAACACTTTACAGGACTTGCGCCAGCGCTTGGTCGGGCAATTTGATAGCTTGGGCAATCATGAGAGATGACAAAGCGGTTGAAACAATCCACATCACCGACACCGAAACAGGCGAATTGCTGAAAACCTACAAGAGGGGATGACCCTCGATAAAAGAAACCTCCGTGCTCTCACCACGGACTTTTATTCTCTCGCCCCTTGACACTTATTATTATACCACTTTTTCAGAAAAAGTCAAGGGGTTTTTCAAACTTTTTTGAAAAATTTTTTCAAGCGTTTTAACATCACTCTGGCTGATGTTCTTTGTAAACTGCTTGTTTTTTTTTGTACTAGCCATCGAACACTTGTTTGATAGTCGGCGTGCACGGACGTGAGAGTCCCAATTGGGCAAATTGCACAAAAACCACAGTTTTTTTTAGCAAATGTTTGTGCACAATAACAAATAAAAAAATCCTAAAAATGCTTGACAAATAATCGCCCGTGTGATATAATAATTACAGAAGATAAGGAAAGAACAACAGAAAGGAGAATAAAAATGTTTGTTGATGATTTTGATATTATGATTACACCCGAGGAACTCGGTTTTGATTATTCCGAGCTGTTAGAAGAAATTGAGATGTAAATCTCAATTTCTTTTTTTTTTTTTTTTTTACCGTCACCCCTCGGCGCAGCCGGAAAATATTATATCACATCCTCAGCCAAAAGTCAAGAGAAAAAACGTAAAAAAATGCACAAATCTTCAACTCCCAATTTGTGCATTTTAACGAACACTTTTTTATAAAAATGCTTGACAACCCGGGCGGTTTGTGCTATAATATAGGTACAGTAAAGAAAGGAGAGAATAAAATGATTAACATTAAATCAATTCTTAAACTAAAAAACAATGACGGCTTGACCTTGAAAAAGGGTAAAAAAATCACTTATAAAAGCGGTTGGCAGGTTGCTACAGAGGGCGTAGAAGTTACCACTCCGAGGGAGGCAATTAATGCGGTTAAAGCATATAACGGCAACTGCGGCATATGGTTTGCGGATGGTGTATACTATATCGACAAAAGCCATAGAGTCAACACAAAGCGAGAAGCCCTGCAAATCGGCAAGGCGCACAATCAGATTTCGGTTCTCAACTGGAGGAATATGGGATTAGTATATTGCTAATCCCATATATGAAAATTTTTTGATTGAAAGTATTGACTTTTGGAATCAAGTATGATATAATATAATCAAGATAAAGAAAGAGAGGAAACAAATATGTATATGCCTACAAATCCACCAACAATGAGACAATTTTTCCAAAAGGTAATTGCTCACCATATCGACAAAAATTTAACGGAAGTTGCCAAACTCCAGCTTGAGAAAATGGATTGGCGCAACGAACGCTCCAAAGAGTATCATCGGCGCAAATGGGAATATCACAATCGTATGCTTATGGTTGATGTTTGCCATTATTTGGCAAAGTTCCCATATGAAGTTTACGCAAGGGATGTAGCTCAGGAATTGGGGCTGTCTGTCCAAAAGACGGTTGCTCTTTTATGTAAGCTCGACAGGGATGACCACTTAGTCTGCAGGCGTTGTTTTTCCCATTCTGTATCAACTTATTCTCTGCGGAAGGGCGTTACTTTTTCTCCTGACTACGTATAAAAAAATCGCTCTTTTGAGCGATTTTTTTCTTAAAAACTCTTGACTTTTGGTAGAAAGTATGTTATAATATAAATACAATAAAGAAAGGAAGTAATAACATGAAAGTAACTGTAGTGATTTATGAGGATTATGATGTAGAGGTGTTTGCTAACGAGAAGGACGCCTTGCAATACCTTGTTGAAACAGAAATCAAAGAAGGTGGCAGTGGTGAGGAGGACAGAGCCTATCTTGAAGGTCTTTCCCTGTCCGACTGGAATCAAGAGTTGTGCGGTATTTGCACTGTTAATACTATCACTGTTCACGAAAAAACCCCTAATTAAAGGGGTTTTTCTTTTTATATAAATTATAAAAAAAATAAAAAAAACTCTTGACATTTAACTCAAAGCGTGTTATAATATAAATACAGTAAGGAAAGGAGATAACAATAATGAAAACCATAAAAGAACTTTGCGACTTTTTACTTCCGCACATTGAGCTCGATTCATTTATTGATTCGTTCTTTGTTTGCGCTACTAATTGGGCAAACAGACCTGACGGTGAGAAAGTCATTGAGCTTGAAGGACAATACAAAAAAGCCTTTTTCCGTGCTTTTGGAGAAATGGAATACCTTGATTGGTGTATTTTTCCTGACGAAGAAGAAGAAGGTTTGTCTATTGGTTTTGTTGTTTCTTCAAAAGAATTAGAAGATTAAGGGGAAGATTTTTCTTCTCCTTTTTTTGTTTCCGACTTCGGACGCTTGACTCCGAAATATTATACCACATCCTCAACCAAAAGTCAAGAGAAAAAACATAAAAAAATTGCACAAACTTGCAGTTCCCGATTTGTGCAATTTGACTATTGACTTTTTTTCGCCCGCGTGTTATAATAAAGACAATGAAAGAAAGGGGATAACTACCATGACTTATATAATCAGCAACAAAAACTTAAACTTTTATATCACTGAAATTTCCACTGGTTGGCTTGCTTTTGCCCGCGCAAAAGGTTTTGTTAAAAAGTTTGATCCCAACAATCCAAATGAATGTTTAATAGGAGAATTTCCGACAAAAAGAGCCGCAACAACTGCCTGCTGCCACTGGGCAAAACGGATGAGATAACAATGAATTTGTAAAGCTGTAATTCTATAAAAATTACAGCTTTATTTATTTGTCTCCGCAATCGGGCGCTGGGCGCCGAAATATTATACTACACCCCGGCACAAAAATCAATTCGCAAATTGCACAAACTTTTAGGTGAAATTGGTCTCCCGATTTGTGCATTTTGACTATTGACTTTTTTGCTCGGGCATGTTATACTATAACTACAGTAAAGAGAGAGAGGTAATCAAAAATGTTGAAATTTTATTATTGTTATTCAGAAACCTTTTATAATGGAGAACTTATCGGAACAAGCGACGGAGGCACAATGCTTGTTGATGATAAAACAGTTCATAACCATGAAGTTGTCCTGACATGGGATAACATAGAGGAAAAATATCAGGAATACAACGGCAGTTGTACTTTCTATTTTAACCTGTCTGAAACCAAAAAAGGTTTACAGATTGATTGGTTTGCCCCAACCTTGAAAAACTTTTTCAGGAAAAATTATCGCACCATTAAGCAGTGGAAAACCCCTGAATTAAATATTACAACTAAAATTTATTATAGAGAGTTTAAGCCCTCTTTGCAGGCGGTGCTTGATTGGTATGATTCTGAACAAGCGTCACAATATTTAAAAGAAAATAATTTAATGAATTTTACAAAAAATGCTTGACATCCTGCATACAGTGTGCTATAATATAGATAATAAATAACATTGTTTAAAGGAGTATTTACATGAAACTTTATTTATCTGGATGCGGTTTTGGAGAGCAAATCTCAATAGTTAAGACTATTAAATCCACAAGTGAAGCGTCTGCGCTAACCCGCAAATTTATTGAAAAATACGACCTCGGCGGGAGCACCTTCGATTATGGTTTTATTACTGATGACAACAAAAATCTTTTGTATGTTGTCGGTTATAATGGCGTTATCTTTGCCCCTGAAGACTATTTTGGCGAAACACATGACAAAGTAAGCCTTGAAAGCGATATAGGTAAAATCGCAGTCAAAGAATTTAATCTCAAAATATAAAAAAAATAAAATTTTTTCAAAAAATGCTTGACATTTAGTACAAAGTGTGCTATAATAGTTATAGAAGGTAAGGAAAGGCGGCAGAACCGAAGAGGGAGTCCCACGAGAGACAAGTAAGTCCGCTGTTTGAGAGATGAATGTAAATAGTTGCAGACTGCACAAGTGCAGGGGTTGTAGGTGCAAATCCTACCCTCAAAACTTACCACCGCAAGGGTCTCAGCGTTGCGGTATATAAATGTGAGCCAGTGCCCCACGGCTGAAGGAATAGGGGGTTACATCGCTGTAGACAAGCCAACATAGGGAGGGCAATAGCCCTCCCAGTAAAAAAGATTTTAACACTAATTGTAGTTTTCTTTGACATCGCCGCTGAGGTTTTTTTCGATTGTCCCTCAGCGGCACCTTTCTATTTATAGCAATATTTCATCAGCGGCTCGCTTCCGGTCCTAGCGAGCCGATTTTGGGCTTGTGCAAAGTGCACAAAAATTTTCCACATTTTTGCACATTTTTGTGCAAAACGGAGAAATTCCCGATTTGTGCAACCTGCACAAAAATTTTCCACATCACGATATTTTTTTGTGCATTGTGCTGAATTTATTTTCTCTGTTTTGCACAAAAGAAGAGCGTATTTTTGTGCATTATGTAGAAAGTTCAAAAAACTCATTGACAAGCCCGTGCGGTTGTGGTATAATAGTATCAGACAAACGAAAGGGGAAACCAAAATGAAAACTTTTACTTTTAACTATCTGAACAACTACAAAAACCACGGACAAAATGCGGAGCAGTCCGTCCGCTTTACGCTGACAGGCGAAATTTGCAAGGCTGACAACGTGCCGCACCATATGGGCTCTGACGTCTTAAATTTTCAGGTTAAGAGTGCAAGAGCAACCGTATGCAAAGGCACTGACATTCAGGCATACCTTGATATGGATGCGTCTGAGGCGTATATTTACGCTGACAAACAGGGTACGGCGTATATTATGAACAGGGTAGAATATACCACCTTTATCACTCTGTTCGGTACTCAGACAAGGGAAAGCTCACGAAATGGCGGAGGCGCAAAAATCCGCTTAAAAGATGAAACTAAGGCGATGATGGCTTGGCTCAGGGAAAACTCCTGAGTTAAGCCCTATATGAAAAATATTACAAATGAAAGTTACCTATTGACAAATGACAAATAATATGATATAATATATATAGAAAAGTTAAGGAGGAGATTAATATGAGAATTTGGTTAGATATGGACGGAACAATCGCAGATTTGTATGCGGTTGAGGGGTGGTTGCCTATGTTGAGGGCATATGATCCGACACCATATGCAAGTGCAAAACCGCTTGTTAATATGTCGGTATTGGCAAGACTTCTCAATCGCAGACAGCAAGAAGGATTTGAGATTTGTATTGTGTCCGCTATGTCCAAAGAAAGCACTGCCGAATATGACAAAGCAGTACAGCAGGCAAAACTGAATTGGTTACATCAGCATTTACCGAGTGTTCATTTTGACGAAATCAAATTCGTGCCGTACACATATGAAAAAAATCAGGTCAACAACGGCGAGGATATTTTGTTTGATGATGAACAGCGACACCTCAAGGCGTGGACAGGTATTGCATTTCACGCAAGTCATCTGCTTATCGGTTTGAAAGCCCTACGCACTTTAAAAGTTGCGTAGGGCTTACCCTAAAAAAAGATTACAAGTTTGTCATATGTGTTGACAACAAACTCTATATATGCTATAATGATTATAGTAAAGGAGGATGCTATATGGCACTACCAAAAGATGAAAGTAAAGGTATTAAGTCCGTTAAAAACTTAGACCATATGTCTGATACCGAATTATTTGATGATATTGTTGAGCTATGGGGAACATATGGCAACGGCTTAAGCTTGGAAGAATTTATTGAAATATACAATGAATATCTAACAGACAATGACATGAGCACTGAAACAATGACAAGTGCGTCCTATGTAGGTTATATGATAATTTTTTATTCAACCTATCAAGACAGAGATTACAGATAAAGGGGATGTATTAATATGACAAAAATTGTAAAAGTTGAAACTCCTGCCAGAAGAAAAATGAGCGCAGATGAACTTCAAATGTATATGCACTTCAAGAAACGAGGATTCTCTGTCCCCGCGAAGAAGGGTAAAGGCAGTTACAACAGAAGAAAGGAGAAAAAATATGTGGCTTCCATGGCGTAAAATCCAAAAGAAGAGAGTGGTTAAGATTAAAAAGTCTTAATCACTTTTTTAATTAAGTTTTATTTTTTGTCCTATCGCCTATGGGCGTAGGCTTAACACAAATAAAAAATTAATTACCTATTTATTTTTTAAAAAATTAATATTTATTACTTTTCTATTTCATTTTCCTAATTGCCCTCTTGCGCCGGGCGCCCGCGGTCGTGGGGCGCCGGAATTTTGGCGAAATGCACAAATTCACACTTTTTATAAGCAAATCTTTGTACAATTTACCAATAGAAAAAATCCCAAAATCTATTGACATCTATCTCTCTATGTGTTATAATACTTATAGAATAAAAGAAAGAGGGGTAAAAATGACAAAGGATAAATTTTGGGAGATAGTTGGTTATCTTACCTTAATCGGCTTAGTAGTCGGACAAGTATTGATTGGCTATTGGTACTTGTTTGCGCAAGGAATTTATTTGCTGTGCAATTTAGGTTGTACTATTCGTTGCTTTGCTCTTAGGCAACCAAAAGCAGATAAAGTTAAAAATTGCGTTTTTACTGCAATCACTTTAGGATTGATTATTTTACGACTGATAGGAGTTTAAAAATGAATGAGCAAATACTGCAAAAATTACAACAATTATATAATACAGTGTTTAATTTGAATATTGATAACTGGGATGTTCAGGCTACGATTGACCGTGGTGTGGCTTTGGGTTTAATCGTTGAAATTGAGGTTTTACTTTTAGAATCAAAAAAATAAAAGGTACTTTTATACCTTTTATTTTTTTTGCCCGAGCAAAACTTTACAGGGGGTATAATACCCCCTGTAAAACCATTAGCGGTAGTATTCGTTGCACTTAATGCGCTGAGTAATCTCGTTGTTGTAGTTTACGTTTTCACCGTCAGGCAGGAGCTCGACAAACTTGACATACTCAACACGAGGACGAGAATTAATACCGTAGTAGCAAGACTCCCTCGCAATAACTCTCGCAGACAAGCCGAACGCCTTTGACAGCTCTTTAGCTGTAAAACTTTTGCCTGTGTTCATGTCCAAAAACTTGCGAATCTCACACATAATGTTGCTGCGTGCCCACTCGTATTCGTATTTTGCCTTCCTCGCCTTTTCCTGCAGTTCATTAGCATTATAATTAATAGTTTCAACAGTAACAGAAATCATTGTATCAATCCCTTTCTTTTTTTATTTTCAGCTTTCCTTTACTGTATTTATAGTATAACACAGGACTATCCAAAAGTCAAGAGTTTTTTCTAAAAAAGTTATTACAAGTTTGTAATCATTTTCCCGGGCGCCCTCGGCGATCTGCACAAAAATTTCACTTTCATTTTGTGCACTATTACCCCTTGACTTTTTCTGAAAAAGTGGTATAATAATAAGTGTCAAGGGGACGGAGAGCGAGCACGCTACAGTCCTTGCCCAAACTACTGACGAGTAGGGTTTCAAAATAAAAAATAAAAAAAGTTTGAAAAAACCCTTGACAATCGGCGCTGAATGTGTTATAATAAATACAGTCAAGAGGGAAAGCCACCCACTGACAATAAAAAAATTATTTTTGAAAGGATTGATACTATGGCTAACAAGAAAATGACTTATTCAACCGCACTGGAGCAGGCTATTGCTATGCTGACTTCTACTGAGGGTGCAAATTCTGAGGTTATCGACAAGTTGACCGCTTTGAAGGCGACTCTCGACAAAAAGAACGCCTCCCCCAAAAAGCAGACTGCTCAGCAGAAGAAGAACGCTGAGATTAAGGAGGAAATCGCAGACTTCCTCGCGGAGAATAAGGACAGCGGTTTCACCGTTTCTGATATTCTGAAGGAGGTTCCTGTAGTTCAGGGCGATTCCAATCAGCACGTGTCTGCTCTTATGCGCCAGCTTGTGCAGGACAATATTGTCCAGAAATACAGCGAAAAGCGTCGGACTTACTTCAAGATTGCGGACTAACGCTGTTCAGGGTTTGCGGTTATCCCTTAAAACCGCACCTATGCAGGTATAACTCAGTTGGTAGAGTAAACGACTTTTAATCGTGAGGTCGAGGGTTCGAACCCCTCTACCTGCACCACCAATCACTTTATTTTGTCCTCTTTCTATGCTAAGCCTATCCTTGTGGTAGGCTTTAGGCCCGGGCGCAAAAAGTTACAATGTTGTAATAACTATTGACTTTTTTATCTTTAAGTGGTATAATAAAAACAATGAAAGGAGATGCAAAAAAGTGAAAACTTATTTGTTGGAATACGTCAGCCCTTATTCAAGAGTAAATTGTTCATCATTTGAAATTGCTAAATGGCAGTTTGTTCGTGACATTAAAAATGATGTTGGGTGTGATATTGATATGTCCATTTTGCTTGCAATTAACGCATTCGCTGGTAAAAGTTGGGATAAGTACATTATGGATTTGTCCCTTGAAGATTTTAACGAGTTGTTCGGTGAGGATATTGCAACAATAACAGAGTTAGAAGTTGTTACAACTCTGTAACTTGACACAATCACACAATTATGTTATAATAAAAGTACCAAAAGAGAAAGGGTTTGATAACTTATGGAAAAAGAAAATCCCTTACAGATTTTTTCTGCTAAGGAAAAAAATTTAAAACATCTACAGGTGGTATACCTTAACGACTGCGGTTTCCCATTGGAGGAGATTGAAAGGTGGACGGAATACTCAATCGCTACGATTAAAAGGTATATTAAAAAGTTTGCAGATTTGCTTACGGAGGCAAAACAGACTTTTCAGCGCATTACACGTAATTGTAAAAAAGTATTATTCGGTGATAAACAGTTAGTATATTTGTTCAAGTTTTACGACTCAAACGATAACTTAATTTGCTCTAAAGTTGGAACGACTAACCGTTTTCCAAAAGACAGGCTAAAAGAGGAAATTATTTATTATCGTCAGCACAATTTTCCAGTAGACCACGCAAAAATCTGTTCCGTAATTGATTGCGGTGACTTACCTGCGGAAGGTGCGGAATCAATAACCAGAGCAAAATATATTTACAAGTTTAGACAAGCGTTTCAAAAAAATGACCGTTTTGTCGGCGTTGATATTCCTGTCCGAAGTTTTAACACAATCGTCAGAAAATATTTAAAAGGGGAGGCTGTTTAAAAAACAGCCCCCTATTTTTTATAAAAACTATTGACTTTTTATTTGTTGTGTGCTATAATAATAATGAAAGGAGGAGAGGTAAATGTCAATAGAACAGTTAATGCAGAAATTGGGATGTTCACGTGAGGAGGCTGTTGCTTTAATGCGTGATGATGAAGAAGTCGACAAAATGCCAATGTCAGAGGTTAATTCTGATTTATCAGAAGAACAGAAAAAGGCAGTTAAAAAAGCAACAATCACAGGCTCAAAAAAGCGCACAGTGGTTAAACGTGAAAGAAAAATTGACCTTGAAAAATTAGCGTTAATACAAATAATTGAGAATGCTTTGCGTACCGTCGCAGACCTTGTACAGGATAGAAAAAACGAAACAGATTTACATTTTTCCTACAAAGGTAATGAGTACAGTGTAAAGTTAACTAAGCACAGACCTCCTAAGAAATAGGAGGTCTTTATTACTTTACTGCGCTAAAGCGCGCCCGGGCGCCGGTTACAATTTTGTAATAACTATTGACTTTTTATTTTCCATGTGGTATAATAACTATAGTAAATGAGGAAAGGAGATTTTACTAAATGAAAATTTTACAAATTCAAACCTTAAGCTATCTAGATGTTGACCGTTTCTCGGCAATTCCTAAGGATGGGAAATACGACAGTAATTTTATTTTTTCAGAATCCTACGAGCCCACCCTGCGCAAAGAGGTTGAACTGGCATTGTCAGACAGGGGCGAGGAATGGAAAAAAATGTTTAAAAGCGGCGGTAATTACAAATTGCGCTGGACAAAAAAAGATAATAAAAGAAGTCATTCTATTCGTCACACCTGCACATTAACATTTATTTCCAATAGCGGTTCAAAGTGGACGAGAAGTCTGAGTTATAGCGTATACACGCTTTTAGCCTAAATTACAAAAATGTAATAATTTAGGTATTGACAAGTAATTAAAATTATGTTATAATATAAATACAGTAAAGGGAAGGAAAACCCACAAAACCAGAAAGGATTTGACATTATGGATAGAACGAAAGTAAACCTTAATACACTCGTTGCTATTGCTAAGGCAACAAGACAGCCCATTAACAAGCCTTTTTTCGCAAAAGATATTGGGCTAACCAGTGGTCAGGTGCAGGTACTTAAATATTATTATGCGGTAATTACTCCCACAGGCAGAACACGCTCAGAGTTTGTCCCTATCGGAGATAACACATTCCGTCAGGTAGAGGCTAAAGAGTGGGTAGTTACTCCCGCAGACAAAAAGTTACTTAATAAGTGGGTTGAGGATTTAGCTCCCCTTGTGCCGTCAATCACATTTGCTTTGAAGGCTCTTGGCTTTTAATGAGGAGGTGAATTAACATGAAACAGACTTCAGGTTGTTCTTTTGACATTACAGGAATCAGTATTGTCGTAGGCATTATCTTTGTAGTGTTGAAGTTATGTAACATCATTTCGTGGGAATGGGTTTACGTATGTATCCCATTTTACGTCGCAGGCGGATTCCTACTTCTCGGTATTATTGTACTGATTATTTTCTTAATTATCACTTGGCGGTGGACGCGTTAAAAAAGAGGAATTATTCCTCTTTTTTTTTTTATAAAAAACCTTTGACATTTACCCCTAAGTGTGCTATAATATAATTGTTGAAGGGAAAGGGTACCTAAAGCCTTTCAACTATGGAGGGAAAACGATTCTACCCTGCGAATACCAAACAATGCAATCGTTGGTTTTTGAGTTACACGTTTCCGCAACCAAGGTGCTCTCGTTCGATTACGGAACTGATAAAAAGCGTGAAAGGTTGTGAGTTGCTTACTTTTTTTGTTAACTTTTTTGTTTTTTCTATTGCTGACTAACGAGGAAATGCAAAAAAATAAAAAAGACAGTATTTTTCTTTTCTATGGATTTTTCTTTTTCACTTTAGTAAGAAAGAAAAGTCCATTGATTTTTTATAAAAATTTTGATATAATAATTATAGAAAAAATAAAAAATAATAAATAAAGCAAAGGGGCGCGCCCGGGCGCCCCGGCGATTTGCACAAAAAATTAATTGTATCTTTGTGCAAAATTACTACTTGATTTTTAGTACAGTCTATGATATAATATAATTGTTCCGAAGGGGAGGGCGCCTCACAACCTCGGAACCTGCAGGGGAGGCAACCTCGTCGCCTGTTAGTGAAAATAATCGTGGTTGATGACTTGTTAGGATAGATACGTCATGCACAAGGTGGAGGTTTGTTCAAAAGGAATCAAAGCTAAGTAGTTTGTGTAGGCACATTTCCCATTTTGCTTTTTCAATATTTTTCGGTTCAACTTTTTTGCCAAAGTAAAAGGTCAAACTCGCAAAAATATTTCAAAAAAGTTTGAAAAAACACTTGACAATCTACTCAAAGTGTGATATAATATAGATACAGTAAAGGAAAGGAGGTTCCCAAATGACCAGAGGACGCGATTCGCCCACTTAGGGTGGTGTATAGATGTTATTATTATAGTTATTATAGGTATATTCACAAACAGACCGTAAGAGTAGAAAGGGTTTAAGCAATGGCAAGAGATTCTCCCATTTAGGGTTGTATATAGTTATTATAGTTTTATTCGCAGGAAATGATAACAGTAGAAAGGGTTTAAGCAATGGCACGAGATTCTCCGATATAAAAAATTTATTTATGTTATTTTAGAGAAACGGCTTGACAGCACAGCCCAAATGTGCTATAATATAGATGTTGAGTGAAGGCAGACACTCTAAAAAACCACTTCTTGGTAAAAGACGAAGTTCAATGAGAAGGCGATACACCTCAGGTTCTGACGTAAGTGAGCCGAAAAGTAAGAGTGCGCACTCGAAAAAAAAATAAAAAAAGTTTAAAAAAGGCTTGACAAATAGCCAAAAGTATGATATAATATAAATACAGTAAGGGAAGGAAAACCCACTAAACCAGAAAGGATTTGATACTATGACTAACAAGAAAATGACCTACTCAACCGCACTGGAAATTGCTATCCGTGAGCTGTCGCAGGCTGAGGGTGCAAATCCTGAGGTTATCGAAAAGCTGACCGCTTTGAAGGCAACCGTGGATAAGAAAAATGCTTCACCCAAAAAGCAGACCGCTCAGCAGAAGAAAAACGCTGAACTGAAAGACGTCATTTCTGAGTTCCTTGCGGAAAACAAGGACAACGGCTTTACTGTCACCGATATTCTGAAAGAGGTTTCTGCTCTTGAAGGTGACTCAAATCAGCACGTGTCGGCTCTTATGCGCCAGCTTGTGCAGGACAATGCGGTTGAGAAGTACAGCGAAAAGCGTCGCACTTACTTCCGTTACAAGGCTCCTGACGAAACGGAGTAATTCTCGTAAGAGTTTGCGGTTATCTCTTAAAACCGCACCTACGCAGGTATAACTCAGTTGGTAGAGTAGCTGACTCTTAATCAGCAAGTCGTGGGTTCGAACCCCACTGCCTGTACCACTAATCATCTTTTTCATTTTTGTTGTCCTTTCCCCTTTGCCTACCGTTAAGGTAGGCTTTGGGCCCGGGCGCAAAAAATTACAATGTTGTAATAACTATTGACATGAAATGGTTTTTGTGTTATACTATAATTACCAAAAAAGAAAAGGAGGGTAAGTTTCATTGGAAGATAAAGAAATTTATGTATTAAAAGACGGAGATTGTAATGATTTTGGTGCGTATGACGCTCTTTGGGCAATGTACGAAGATTTTAAAAAATATTATGCCTCCCAATATCCTCTCATAACGAATTTTTTACCTTCGTCCTCAGAGTTGACCGATGAAGAAGTTTTGAAATTTTTTAGCGACAATGATTTCTTAGTTGAAGTGTATATTTTACATGAGTATCGTTAAAAAAGGCTTGACAAGTAAGCCATAATCTGTTATAATAATAACAGAAGGGAGATAAAAATGGATGAAGTGTTAATTTTATTTAGCGACCACAGTTGGCTTTATTGCTACGAAGATCAAATTGAATATTTATACAAAGAACATAATTGGAAAATAGATTCTTTTCGCTATGCTTTAATTATTAAAAATTGGGAAAAAACAATTTATGACCCAGAAAATTGTATAACTTAAAAATAGGTATTGACAAACTCTTGATAATCTGTTATAATAATAACAGAAAGGAGGAGATATAATGGCGGAAAGCCAAAAGGAAAAAATTATGCGTATTCTTGAAGTAGATGAACAAGCCGCTGATGAAATTCTTGCTTATGATAAGGCGGTTGACCAAGGTAAAAAAACTGAGTATGATTTAACCTCGGAACAGGAAAAGCAAACTCGTAAATACCGTCAAGCAGACCGCAAACCTACGGCATGGAATTTTACCAAAAGAGAACGTAAACCAAATGCAACAAAAGGTGGTTTAATTCAAGAATTTTTTGAATTTTTAACCGAAAAAAGTAGTTTTTCTACTGAAAATGTGGTAATTTTAAACAAAGAAAGGCAAATCAGCTTTCAAATTGGCGAAGATAAGTTCGAATTAACACTGGTTCAGAAAAGAAAAAAGAAAAAATGATAAAAAACCGCAGTTTTTCTGCGGTTTTTTGTTAAAAATAATAAAAAAAATTGACTTTTTTAAAAATTTTTGTTATAATATAAATATAATAAAGGATGTGTAAAAATGGTAATAATAAAAAAAATAGATGACATTGGACGTATCTCCATTCCCAAAGATGTACGCCGTGAATTGCGCTGGATGGGTGGAGACGAGATAGAAGTTATTGTGCAAAAAGATAACACTATTCTTTTGCGCAAGCACGAAAACGATACCGCACAAGTATTAGAGTCATTAAGTGCGGAATGGAAAGATGATGTAACAATTAGTCAACAATTTCTTGATTTAATTGAACAAATAAAAGAAAAACAAAACAATTAAATAATTTTTTGAAAGGAGAGCTAAAGGCTATGTCTGTTGAATTAGTTAAAGCCCTTTTAATGATAATCAAAGTTTGTTCTTCGGCAATAAGTTGCGATGATTGTGTATTAAAAGAGTTTTGTGGTAAGATGCCTTCTGAGTGGTAATCGAGCCCGGCCGTTCTACGGTCGATTTTTCACAAGGCTAACCCTTTAGCTCTTTTTATTTCGATTAGATGATAAAAAAAATCTAATAATTTTTTTCCCGAAAACTATTGACTTTTTCTGCTTGGTGTGTTATAATAAAGATACTGAAAGGAGAGATATAAAAATGTGGACTAAAGAACGGGTATGTGTTGAATGGGATATGTGTTGGTTTTGCGATAGATGTGAAAAAATGATTTATTGGAAAACCAAAGGTTGGACGAATCCGCTAAAACCTTTTTGTCGTTATTGTGATGACTGTAAAGAAAAACTGGAAAAGGCAGGTATAGTATAATGAAGTATGTAAAATTTTTTGTTGACACAATGTTTTGTGGAACAGAGAATACAGAAGTCAGAGAATACCCTGATGATACTCCTGAGTCACAGATTGAATGTGACGGAATGGACTTCGCAGAAAATAATGCAGATTCATATTCGTATTTAATCGACGAGGAAGATAGAAACGCATACGAAGAAAGCATTGACTATAACTGGGAATATATTTCAAAAGAAGAATATTTGTGGTATAATAACCCTGTAATAAAATAAAGGAGAAATAAACAAATGAAGGTTAATGTTGTTGTTTCAACAGAATTTGAAATTGAGATTGATGACAAATTTAAGGTTATGGACTTGCCAGAATGTGACGACGGATGGGACGAAATTCCCACAGAGTTGGCGCAAGAACTCGTCGCAACGGCTCGACAGCAAATCCTTACAGGAATTTATTCTGGTATTCACGACCCTGACATTTCAGAAATTTATAATCCTGACGGAGAGGTTCTATACCGTATGGGGGATTGGTAAAGTCCCCCTATCCGTCCGGGCGCTTCGGCGATTTGTACAATTTTTTATACTATTCTTTGTGCATTATTACCCCTTGACTTTTTCTGTATTTGTGGTATAATAATATTGTAATAAAAAAGGAAAGGGTATGATAAAAATGTATAGCGATATTTTTGAAAATGAAATTCAAGCGATTCAAAGCGAGGATTTCAGAGATTTTGTAAAATTTTATTTTGATGAAAAGGTCGGCAACTGGTTCTGGAAGTCTGGGGCTTCCTCAACTGGAAAATTTCACCCTAAATTCTCACAGGGCGAAGGCGGTTTAGCAAGACACACAAAAGCAGTTGTTAAATTCTGCTTGGAGTTGCTCAGAATGAATACTTACGCCTATATGAAAGACACCTACAAGGACTATGCAATTATGGCTTGCTTGCTCCACGATACTTGCAAGTATGGAACAGGTAATGACATTGACAAGACTTGCTACCCTATTCACGGCGAGCTTGCGGCGGAACAGGTCGCACAGGCTTGGTTTGAATTTTTCGGTGCGCCTGCTCCTGAGCTCCTTTGTATGGCTATTCGTTCACATATGGGGCAGTGGGTAGAGAACAAAGAAAACAGACCTTTCACCAACATTGACAGGCTTGTTCATTTGTCTGATTATATTGCTTCACGCAATTTCATTGACATTCCCCAGATTACAGACGAATGGGCAGATAAGGGATATTCTTTTGTCGATGAAGAATTCCTTGACATTGAAGAAGATAGCCTCCCCTTTTAATAGGGGAGGTGCGTCTTTGCGCCCGAGCAATTTTTGTAATAATTCTGTAATCGAAAAAAGTATTGACTTTTTAGTTCTCCTGTGGTATAATAATACCAGAAGGTAAGGAAAGGAGAGATAAGAATAATGACTATTATTTTGATTATCTTTTGTATCAGTTGTACAATCAGTTTTATTGCAGGAATTTTGTTAGAAACAAAAAAAACCAATAGCCCCATTGTAACATTAGTGGGATTTATTAGTTTTGTTTTAAGCGTATGCTCATTAGCCTGCTTTATTATTGGTCATTACATTACTTCACCGCTTTAATGCGGTGAAGTTCCCCCGGGCGTCCGGCAAAATGCACAAAAACTTATTGAAAAATTAAATTATATTTGTGCATTTTGCCTATTGCATTTTTTAATTAAACGTGCTATAATATATATACAGTCAAGGGGAGAGAGACAGAAAGCCCCAATGATAAATGAGACCGAATGGGCACCTAACAGACTGCGCAGAGGTTGCGGTGTTGCTCAAAAAAATTTCAAAGAAATTTGAAAAAACCCCTTGACTTTTTCACCAAAGTGTGATATAATATAGGTACAGTAAGAGAGAGGAAAACCCCTCAATCTTCTGAATAAAAATTTGGGTAGCGACCAACGCTAAAGGAGATGTCTATATGACTAAGAGAATGACTTATTCACAGGCTATTACTAATGCTATTAATGGCAATCTGACTACCGAAACTATCGAGCGACTGACCGCTCTAAAGGTACAGCTCGACAAGAAGGCAGGTGCGGAGCGTAAGCCCACTGCAAAGCAGCAGGCAAATGAAACTCTGCGCGCGGAACTCGTTGAGTTCATCAATGAGAACGCCGAGGGTGACGGCTTTACTGTTACCGACATCCTTAAGCAGTGTCCTGCGGTCGCTGGCGATTCAAATCAGCACGTTAGTGCCGTTCTTCGTCAGGCTGTTCAGAAGGGCGAGATTTCTAAGGGTAGCGTAAAGCGCAGAACCTACTTCGCCCCTGTCGGCGTGTATGAAATGGAGGGTGAGGCGTAAGCCTCTCCTCCCCCCTTTGGGGAATAAGTTGAACTTTAGCGCAGTGCTTTACTGCGCTAAAGCGCCCGGGCGCAAGTTACAAAACTGTAATATCTTAACTATTGACAAACTATAACAAATGTAGTATAATAAGTATAGTTAAGAAAGGAGAAATATTAATGACTTATAAAAAGTATAAAAATTATACGGTTAATGGTCAAACCTTTACCGTTAAAATAAAAAGGCATAATAATTCTATTATTGGATGGATAATAGATTTCGAGGTTTATGAATACC
>Ga0256404_1000441_pt1 | contig 108923 bp, 99 predicted proteins | sample RumenRJG_01DNA_FD_185990 | JGI IMG/M metagenome (GOLD analysis project Ga0256404, IMG submission 185990) | Bovine rumen microbial communities from Lethbridge, Alberta, Canada - RJG_01 | ecosystem: Host-associated > Mammals > Digestive system > Stomach > Rumen | place: Canada: Alberta...
AAGGGGGCTTTATGCGCTCATATCAGTTAGGATATGGCAAAAAGCCTGTTTGAACAAGAGAAATCGCATTCTGGGCGGTTTTGACCGCAATGACCTGAGACTATTAGTAGGGTTGCGGAATTGAGGTAGCCGTGAAAGCACGCACGTTTCAAAATCTTTGTTTCTATAAAAAAACATCGTCAATTTAGCTAAAAAAACATTAACTCCAAAGGAGAAACATTTGTCCCATCACTTTTTTTTATATCTTTGCCGAAGTATGAAACATCTTTTATTGACAATATTTCTATTGGCGAGTATGGCCTCCAATGCCCAAGACATAGGTTTGGGACCACTCCATTCCAGCGACAGCCCACGCGAGAACTGGCTTTTGCCGGGAGACACGGTGAAGACTGCCACCGACACCATTGTCTATGGCGGCAAGCCGCAAGAACTTCACTATTCAGTGGAGCCCTATCGGCCTGGCAGCGAATTCGGACTTCACGAAGGTTTCAATGCCAGCCTCAGTGCCTCGGCATTTGCCACTTTCGGCAGTCACGCACCTCACAAGGGCGGCTTTGGCGAGTCGCTCAATGTGGCTTATCTCAAGCCGCTGACCCGCAACAACAACTTGTGGCTCCTCGCCGGAGGCTACGTGAACCATATCAACTATGGTGGAGACAATCTCCACGACGGTGGATTCTTTGCCATGCTCAACTGGCAGATCAATCAGCGTTGGAGTGTTTATGCCTATGGACAACTCTCCGTGTCCAACAACTTTGAGCGTGCCTATCGTCCCTACGGACTCTACTCACCCTATTATTATCCGTATGGTTTCTTTGCTCCGGTCAATTCTTGGAACGGAATGGGAATGCCTGGTGCCAATGTTATCGGCGCAGGTGTACAGTACAAGCCCAACCCTTCGGTTTCCATCAATGTGAACGTGGAAGGAGTTTGGTACGACAACCGACATCCCGTATACTTCGACCGTTACAATTATCCAACGCCGAAAGACTAATCCGCAAGAAAATAAGGGGGAGGATCATTTCATCCACTTCAGCCTCAAGCTGTTGAGCACCACGCTGACACTGGAAAAGGCCATCAGTGCCGAAGCCCACATGGGCGTGATTTGGAAATCGATGCCAAACAGGCGAAGGGCGCCTGCAGCAAGTGGGATACAGACAAGGTTGTAGATAAACGCCCAAAAGAGATTCTCCCAAATCATGCGCACCGTGTTACGGCTCAACGCTATGGCCTCGGGCAAAGCCCGGAGATCGTCACCCATGAGCGTCACTTGTGCCACATCCATAGCCACGTCGGTACCTTTGCCGATCGCAATCGACACATCGGCCAAGGCCAAGGCTTGCGTGTCGTTGATACCGTCGCCCACCATGGCCACTGTTTTTCCGTCCGACTGCAACTGAGCGACAAGATTTTCCTTGTCCTGCGGCAACACCTTACTCTTATAGTGCCTAATGCCAGCCTCCGTCGCCCAGTAGTGGGCTGCTTCCTCACGGTCACCACTCATCATGTAGACATCCACTCCCTTGCTCTGCAACTCCTCCATAGCCTCCCTGGCATGAGGTTTCAGTGTTTCGCGCTGTTCCAAGGGCATGTCGTCTACTTTAGTAAAATCTACATCTTTATTGGGAATGGTGAGCGTGCCTGTTTTGTCGGTCACTAAGGCATCCACCTTGCGCAAGCGCTCCAGTGCTGTGGCATCTTTGATGAGGATCTGTTTGTCGGCCGCTTTGCCGATTCCCACCATGAGAGCTGTTGGGGTGGCCAGGCCCATCGCGCAGGGACAGGCTATCACCAAAACGGAGACTGCCGAGATGATGGCCTGAGGCAACACGCCTATGCCTCCTATCAATAGCCAGAGGACAAACGTCAACACGGACAGGCCCACTACCACCGGAACGAACACCATCGCCGCACGGTCTACGATGCGCTGCACGGGAGCCTTGCTCCCTTGAGCCTCCTGAACCATCTTGATGATATGTGCCAGGGCCGTATTCTCGCCAACTTGCTTGGCACGGATATGAAAAACGCCCTGGGAAGGAATAGTTCCTGCCAACACTTGCGAGCCGGCTTTTTTCTCTGCAGGCAACGGTTCACCCGTGATCATGCTTTCATCTACATAGGCCGCATGGGCATTCATAAAGCTGTTGGCCCAGGTCACAACGCCGTCGACGGGAACCTTCTCGCCGGTTCTCACCTCCAGTTCGTCGCCCACATCAATCGTCGATACGGGCACTTCCTCTACCCGGGCTTTCTTGATCACCTTGCCATCTGCGTCAACCTCTCCCTGTTCTACCACGATATGGGCTGTCTTTGGAGCCAAGCCCATCAACTGGCGGATGCTTGACGCAACACCGTCGCGTGCCTTCTCCTCGAGCAGGCGACCGGTCAGCACGAAAGTGATGATCATCACGCTGGCATCGAAATACGTATTCCAAGCGATGCCACGTTCGCCCCAAACCTGATCGCCCCAAAAAGTATTGAATGCGGAAAAGAGAAAGGCGATAGCCGTGGAGAGGGCGACGAGCGTATCCATGTTGGCTGTCAGGTGTGCCATCTGTTTCCATGCGGAAACATAGAAGGAGCGTCCGCAATAGAGCATATTGGCCAAGGCCAATAACATGGCGATGACATTGGCCACACTACGGTCGGCAATGGGAATCCAACGCATGGAGACCGACATCACGAGGATGGAGGACGCCCAGGACAGCAGAGTCTTCATCTTCAGACTGTGATACTCCTTACGCTCGATCTCCTCCACCGATTTTCCCGTGTCGATCACGAGGTCATACCCGATGTCGTTGATGGCCTTTTTCATTCCTTCCAGCGAGATCTGCTGGGGGTCGTAGTCGACGAGGGCACTACGCCCCGGCAGGCTCACCGAGGCACTGGCTACACCAGCTAAAGAATTGAGCTTTTTCTCAACGTGAGCAGAACATGAGGCACAAGCCATTCCCACTACAGGTATTGTCTGTTTCATTCTTCGATTCTCCTTAATTTTAATCAGTAAGAAAGAAGAGGCAGGGTATGTTTCCTATTTAGCCTCTTCTACCATCAGTTGATATCCGGTTTTCTCCACCTCTTCGCGCATTTTTTCCAATGAGGTCTCAGCAGGATCGTAATCGACGATGGCCTGAGCATTCTCAAGACTCACGCGCGCCTCATTGACACCAGCGATAGCATTCAAGGCGTTCTCTACACGGGCTTTGCACTTTGCACAACCCATTCCTTTTACGGGGATGATCTGTTTCATAATCGTTATTTTTTTTAATCCACGGCAAAGGTAACGGATTTTCTTCTTTCGCCCGTTATGAAATTTCAGATGAAAGTTATAAATTTCAGCACATTGTCTGTTTCTGGCCAAGAATGGATCATTCTTTCATGGCAACAAGAAGCCGGCCTCAACACATTCTGTAATGTGTGAGTTGACACAGTCCCCCATATAGCAGCCCGCGGGCTGGCATATGTGATCCCACGGGCTTCCAAATAGCAGCCAGCGGGGTGGCATATGTAATCCAGCGGGCTCCCAAATGGAAGCCTGCGGGGTGGCTTATGCCAGCAACCACCAACTACACATCTTCATGAGTCGGACAACGAAAATGACAGCCACAAACAGACATGCCCCTACTCTCAATCAACACGGTCTAAAGATTTCCGCAAGTTGGCATGCAGACTCTTGAATTTGCTGGGTGTCATTCCTGTAACCATTTTGAACTGGCTTGACAGATAGGCCACCGAAGAATACCCCATGCGCAGGGCAATCTGTGAGAGCGACAGCTCGTCGTAGGTGATGAGTTCCTTCACCTTCTCCACACGCTGGGCAATATAAAAACGCTCTATGGTTGTTCCCGTCACTTTTGAATAGAGCTTGCTCAATGAGCTGTAACTGCTGTGAAGCTGGCCGGCGAGATAATCCGAAAGGTTTATCGTCTCCGTCATGTCGTTCCGCTGAACCAGCTGGATGATGCTGCTCTTAATCTTCTCTATCGTCTGTTCCTGGCGGTCTTCAAGCAGATCGAAGCCGATCCCCTGCAACTTATCGCGCAACAGAATGCGCTGGTCTTCGCCGATGTCTTCCTCAACTACGGCATGCCCCAACTCTACACTCACGGGGTGAAAGCCATTCTCGCGAAGCAGCCCATCAACGGCCATCACACAACGGTTGCATACCATATTCTTGATAAATAGCTCGTGACTCATATCTCTTTTAATTACAGAATTGTTTCTGAATGCAAAAATACTAAAGAATATTGAAAAAAAGAGCTGGCAGGAGTGGGGCTTTAATTTTTTTTGCCTACATTTGTAGTGTAAACAACAACATTCATTATTATGGCAATAGTAACTACAAAATTCATGGGCAACGGACGGACCCATACCGTCTACAATGCCACGGGCAAAGAGATAACAACAGATGTAGACAAGAGTAATGGCGGAATGGGCGAGAATCCCAATCCTGTATTCCTGCTCTGCTCGGCCCTTTCGGCCTGCGCACTAAGCGTCATCGGCATGTCGGCCAAAAAAATGGACATCGATGCAAGCGGATGCTGGGCTGAAGTTACCGATGTGGAGGAAGATACGAAGACCTACGAAGTGACCCGCATTGACATTACCTTCCACCTCAAAGCTGAGTTTGAGCCCTCAGTGCGCAAACGTTTGGAGGCCTACTCCCACAAGGCCTGCTTCGTGGGCAATACGCTTAAGGCCGAAAAGAACTTCACGTTCGTCTACGAATAAATGAATTATACAAGGAGCACATTAGGCGAGTTTGGAATCGAGTCCATATGGAGAGATTCCTGACTGATTTCATCAGGTTTCTTCCGTCTGTTCTGACAATCTGGATAACTGCGCCTATATGTCCCCTTTCTAATTTGAGCGGAAAATGAGCGCCTGCTCCACTATGGCTAAGTGGGCGCTCACATTCTTTATATTCAATACATCAGAACTGGATATTTTAACCAAAACAGAGTGAAATGGCAATAGGCAAATGGATAGGCGGATTCTTAGGATTCGCCGGTGGCGGACCGTTGGGTGCATTTGTAGGGTTCTGCTTCGGAGCTGTATTCGACAAGATGATGGATGCTGTCAATACGCCAGAATCTCAGCCCAAGAAAGGCGCACGCAGTGCTTTCGGACAGAACAAGAGCTACGCCTACACCCAACAGCGAAGGCACGAAGAGGAAGGCGACCGCAATTCTTTCTTCTTTTCTCTACTCGTACTCTCCTCTTATATCATCAATGCCGACGGAAAGATCATGCACTCCGAGATGGAATACGTACGCAACTTCCTACGCAACAACTGGGGAGAGGCAGCACGACAGCAGGGCAACGACATTCTGATGAAACTCTTTACCAAGCAGAAGGAGATAGGCTTCAGCTCCTATCATCAAACAATAGTAGAAGCCTGCTTGCAAATCCGTGCCAACATGGACTATGTGGCCCGTATGCAATTGTTGCGCTATCTCTACGAAGTGGCTTTGGCCGACGGCGTCGTCACTCACGAGGAGAAAAGAGCCCTCGGCGAAGTGGCTCAACTGTTAGCCATCAAAGAGGCCGACGCAAACAATATTTTGGGTAGCAACTCCAACAGCGGCAACGACTTGGATAAAGCCTACCGCACGCTGGGCATCAGCAGCTCCGCTACCGATGATGAGGTACGCCACGCCTATCGCCACATGGTACTGCTCTATCATTCCGACCGCCTGTCAGATGGCGCAAGTGATGAGAAGATCAAGGAAATCAACGCGGCAAAAGAACTGATCTATAAGGCCAGAAACATAAAATAGTTCAAACCGCAACATATCGCCTACGTCAACAAAACGCCAAAATGGCCGGCTGCAGAACAACAGCCGGCCATTTTGGCGTTTCTCATTTCATCTTACCTGAAGACAGTATCTGTCTCCATTTGCCGAGATCCCCGTCTCCAAACCTGTAGCCCTAAGAAGATAAGGCCGGGATGGTTCTTCTATTTCCCGTCGACAAACCTCTTGGTAATATCGGCATAAGCATCAATGCGCCTGTCACGCAGGAAAGGCCACCAACGACGAACATTCTCGCTGTGGTCGAAGTCGAGATTGACAATGATGCTTTCTTCCTCATGCTCCGAAGCACGATAGAGCATTTCGCCCTGTGGGCCACAAACGAAACTTGATCCCCAGAACACAATGCCAGGATGAGCCTCATCAGGTTCTTCGCCTGGCCGAGTGGGTTCGAAGCCTACTCGGTTGACCGCAACTACAGGAAGCCCATTGGCCACAGCGTGCCCCCTCATCACCGTCGTCCAAGCCTCACGCTGCCTCTGCTGCTCCTCCTGTGTATCGTGTGCATCATAGCCGATGGCCGTAGGATAGATAAGAATCTCGGCACCCTGCAGAGCCATCAGCCGCGCGGCCTCGGGATACCACTGGTCCCAGCACACGAGTACGCCCAGGCGTCCAAGCGATGTCTGGATGGGATGAAAGCCAAGATCGCCCGGGGTAAAATAGAATTTCTCATAATAGCCAGGGTCGTCGGGAATGTGCATCTTGCGATAGATACCGGCAACAGACCCGTCGCTATCGAAGACCACAGCTGTATTATGATAGAGTCCGGAAGCCCGTTTCTCAAATAGCGAAGTGACGATCACAACGCCCAAGTTGCGAGCCAATTCACCGTAGAGACCTGTTGAAGGACCGGGAATGGGTTCGGCAAGATCAAAATGGTCCACATTCTCTTCCTGACAGAAATAGAGTGAATTGTGGAGCTCCTGCAAAACGATGAGCTGTGCCCCTCGCCGAGCGAGGTCGGTAATCCCTTCGGCCAAACGTGTGATGTTGTCCTCCTTACTGGCCGAATTGTGTTGCTGGAGAAAACCAATCTTTATTTCTTTCATATTTTTTTGTGTGCCTAATCTTTATATTCTCAATCTATAAAATGCATATTTCTAACTTATACCCCCCTAACGCCTAATTTCTAAGCACTCCTTTCGGGAATTGCATCGTAAGGCAATGGAGAGAACCATGTTGCCGAATGACTACTGTGGCATCGAGTCCAATGATTTCCCTATCGGGAAAAGCCTGGCCAATGATAGCCATCGCCTTCTTATCGAGATCCGGTTGCCGATATGTCGGAACAATCACCGCGCCGTTGACCACGACAAAGTTGGCATAAGTGGCCGGCAACCGCTCGCCGTCATAGAAGATGGGACGAGGTGTAGGGAGAGGCAACAGACGATAGGGCTTGCCTTCCATGGTCTGCAAACCCATAAGTTGCGACTCAAGCAACTTAAAGTCATCATACATCTCATCGGTATCGTCGTCAACCCGCATATATAATAAGGTATCGTCAGGGGCAACGCGTACGATGGTGTCGATATGCCCATCGGTATCGTCGCCGACGACGTGACCGTAATCAAGCCATACTATGCGGTGAGCATGCAAGGTCGACTTCAAAGTGTCCTCTATCTGTTGCTGAGTCATGGGCTGATTGCGGTGATCGGCTAAAAGACAGGTCGAAGTCGTGAAAATCGTCCCGCGTCCGTCGCTCTCAATACTTCCGCCTTCCAACACAAAGTCAAAGGAGACAAGCCGGCCATTGAACACACCAGCATCATAAAGATGCCGTGTGATGGCGTTGTCGGCCTCCCATTCAAACTTCTCGCCCCATCCGTTAAACTTAAAATCGCAAATGGTGTCCTCCACTCCAATGAGTGACAAGCCACCGTGGTCGCGGGCCCAAGTATCGTGGGTGGGACAGGCGACAATCCGCACATTGGCAAAAGCCTCAGCCGAAAGCGCATGTGAAAGCGTAGACTCTGTCTGGCGGGGAACAGACGTAGCGATAAGTAAAGGCTCGCGCGACGCTATGGCCTCAGCAAATTGGACAAAAGTTCGGGTTATCTCGTCAAGATACGGTGCCCAGTCTGTCGCCGCATGAGGCCACGTGAGTTGCATTCCACTCTGGGGATACCATTCGGCAGGCAAAAAAGCATCGTTATTCAGCAATTCCATAATCTGTGTTTTAATGAATGATAGTCACTATGCAATGCAAATATAATTAAAAATAATGAGCCAATCAATTTATTTTTGTATTTTTGCAGTATCTATCCTCAATTAACAACAGCTTTAGAGAATATCGAAACAGAAAAACGAATATGCTGGAGCTAAAAGATGTCATACTTCACTCACCGGCAGGCAAATCCCGCCGGCCGTTATCCTTTCTGATTCAACCCGGCGACATCTGTTGCGTCGGTGGTGGGTCGGGAAGCGGAAAGACAACACTCGTCAGATCGGTGTTGGGCTTCTGTCCTGTGGCATCCGGCTATATCAGCATCGATGGAGAACTGGTCAACTGGCTTTCCGCAACCACATTCAGACGGCAGATATTTTATATACCTTCGGATGTGTCAGCCGAAGGCGGAGGCCCCTCTCCCTTCGACGATCTCACCGTGAGGCAACTTATCGAGGCTCAACTACAGTTAGGCATCAACAGGATAAATATCGACAACGACCACTTAAGTGAGGCCTGGCAACTTTTGGGCCTCGACGAAAGTATTGGTGAACGCCGATGCGGAGAGTTGTCGGCCAGCAAAATGAGACGGGCGCTGCTCTCCATCGGATCACAGATTCACAGAGACCTGTTGATAGCAGATGAACTGACCACGGGACTCACTGTGGAAGAAGAACAAAAAACATTGAAATTTGTCAGAGCCATGGCACAAAGCGGAAGTGCTGTTCTGCTGACCTGCCTCTCTGATGATTTGCTTTTAAAACAAGAAGAGAATGAACATTTCATTATTAGGGATCTTTGCGGGTTTGGTACTGCTGGCGCTTCCGATAGCACTGCTTGTCAGACTGCGCATACCCATGCTTGAGAATCTGCTCGTCGCTGTGGCTAAAATGGCTGTAGGGATGGGGGCACTCGGAGCTTTGCTCTACTGGGTGATGGAGGTAAACAATCTCGCCCTGTCGCTTGCCGTCGTCCTACTAATGATCGTGTTGGCAACCATTGAATCCATCGCCAGCTCACGTCAGCCACGGGGAAGAGTGCTGATACCGCTATTGGCAGGAGTCGGCATGTCGGTAGTATTCTTCAGCTTGTGGTTTCTCTTCCTCGTCCTTGGCTTGAAAAATCCTTTTGTGCCGCAGCAGCTCATCCCTGTGTGTGGCTTTATGTCGGCTGCCGTAGCCATGACCAACGGCAAAGCGTTATCGGCCTATTACGCAGGTCTTTACGCCCATCATCAGCTCTACGACTACATGATAGGCAACGGAGCCACTCACAACGAAGCCACATCGCATTTTCAGCGTAGAGCCTTGGAGCGTGCTCTTACTCCCCTGATCAAGCGAATGGCCATGCTGATGGTGCCTTTGGAATGCACGGCTGCATGGCTATTGATCATGATGAACGTCAGCCCGGTGCAGGCGGTGTTGTTTGAAGTTTTGCTGCTCATCACAATGATGGCTGCATCTGCTTCCTCCTTGTTTATCGCCATTTGGCTTGGCCGCCACTATTCTTTCGACAAATACGAGCAATTAAAGAAAAAGCAATGAGACATACTCTTTTCATTCTATTGGCAGCATCATTACTGACAGGCTGCCGTCCGCAAAGAGATAATAGATTCCTAACTACCCTGCAAAAGGCAGAACACAATATTGAAAACGTTGGTAATTCTTCCAAGTCTGGAACTTCTGATTCAAACGCCCCCACAACAGTCGCAGCTGGAAAAGGCTATGAATTGCCCGCAGGCATCAATGGGCAGATACTCCTCAAGCGCATCGGCTACATCGTTTCTTACAACCCACAGACGAAAGAACCCAATTGGGTGGCCTGGTATCTGTCGGCAGACAGACTTCAGGGGGATGCTAACCGCAGTGGAGTTGAATTTCAAGAAGATGAGGAGGTTCCAGAGCCACGCTCTACAACTTGGGATTATTACCGATCCCACTACGATCGCGGGCACCAATGTCCGGCAGGCGACAACAAATGGAGTCAGGAGTCTATGAACCAATCTTTCCTGTTGACCAACATCTGTCCTCAAAATCCCAAACTGAACAAGTATGAATGGAACCGTCTGGAATCCCAGTGCCGTGAGTGGGCTAAGGAGTACGGCGGTGTCTACGTTGCCTGTGGGCCAATCTTTTCGGCCAACAGCAAGAAGACAATTGGCCAGAATAAGGTTAAAGTCCCCACAGCATTCTTCAAAGTAATACTCTGTATGACAGGCCAGCCTAAGGCTATCGGATTTATATACCAGAACACTGGTGACAAACAAGACTTCAGGCAATGTGTTCGCAGTGTGGATGAGATTGAGCAAATCACCGGTTATGATTTCTTCAAAAGCCTTGACGATAAAGTGGAGAAACGCGTAGAGGCTGAAACCAACATTGACGACTGGCCACAAGAAAGACTGAAAGGAAACCGATAACGATGAGCCTTTGACGTCAAAAAAATGAAAAGTTAAAACTAACTAAAATCATTTGACGCTGTTGTAAATTTAAATATAAATTGCTAACTTTGCACACAAATATCATTAAAGCGTGAGAATAAAAGAAGTGGTTAATGCCCTTGAACAATTCGCGCCTCTGTCCCTGCAAGCTGACTTTGATAATGCCGGTATGCAGATTGGATTAACAGAAGCGGAAGTCTCAGGGGCTTTATTGTGTCTTGACGTAACTGATGCTGTCGTAGACGAAGCCATCAGCAAAGGTCTCAACTTGATTATTTCCCATCATCCACTCATCTTCCATAAACTGCGTAGAATTACTGGTGAGGACAGTGTACAGCGAACGGTTATGAAAGCGCTGAAAAATGGCATTGCCATCCTCTCCATGCATACCAATTTGGACAGTGTTCGTGGTGGTGTGAATTATAAAATTGCCGAAAAGTTAGGATTGGAACAGTTACGCTTCATCGGTAAGCAACAACAGGTAAGCGTAGACACTACTGAAGCTGAAGAACATGAGAAACTCTGCTGTGAACTTCAACCACAACAGACCACGGGGTATACTTTCAAACCAGCGGTGATCGAAGGTGCAGACGGAGTTATAGGAACACTCAAACAACCTTTGGCAGCAGACGACTTCGTTCTAAAACTGCGTAAGATTTTCGATGTTGAATGCGTGATGTGCAATCAACTGCTGCGCCGTCCCATCCACACCGTAGCTTTATGTGGAGGCGCTGGAGACTTTCTTCTCGACGATGCAATCTGTGAAAAGGCAGATGCCTTTATTACCGGCGAGATGCACTATCACCAGTATTTCGGACATGATCAAGAAATACAAATATGCGTGATTGGACATTATCAGAGCGAGCAATTCACTACAGAAATATTCCGCGACATCTTGTCTCATCGTTGCCCTCAATTAACGACGTACATCACAGAAATAAATACGAATCCAATTATATATCTTTGAAAAAAAGAATAATACAATAAAGAAATGGCAAAGAAAGATCCTACAGATTTAACTGTTGAAGAGAAGCTGAAAAATCTCTATCATCTGCAGACCGTCCTCTCAAAGATTGATGAAGTGCGTGCTTACCGTGGAGAATTACCCTTGGAAGTACAGGACTTGGAGGATGAGATTCAAGGTCTCAACACACGAGTGACAAAACTTGAGAATGAGATTGATGAATTTAACAACGCCATCACGCAGAAAAAAGGCGAGATTTCAGAAGCTCAAGCCAGCGTTGACCGCTACAAGCAACAGCTCGATGACGTCAAAAACAACCGTGAGTACGACACGTTGACAAAGGAAATCGAATATCAAACCCTTGAAATCGAATTGTGCGAAAAGAAAATTAAAGAGGCGCTTGTGAAAGTAGATAATGTCAACAAAGAGCTTGAAGAGACTCACGCCACAATTGATGCCCGCAAGACAGACTTGGAACATAAGCGCAGTGAACTGGACAAAATCATGGAGGAAACCCGCTCCACAGAGGAAGGACTTCGCGAAGACGCAAAGGAATTAGAAACGAAAATCGAAAGCCGCCTGCTGCAATCGTTCAAGCGCATCCGCCAGAGTTCTCGCAACGGACTCGGTATCGTCACCGTAGAGCGTGACGCGTGTGGAGGTTGCTTCAACAAAATCCCTCCTCAGCGCCAGTTGGATATCAAGATGCACAAGAAAATCATCGTGTGCGAGTATTGCGGCCGCATTCTCATCGATCCCGAATTGGCTGGTATCAAGACAGCCCAACCCACTGAAGAGAAAAAGCGTAAGCGCGTGACACGCCGCAAGAAGAAAGACGACTCTCTTGAGGCAACAGAAGAATAGGTCCTTATCACCTCTTACTATAACTGAAGGCTGGTTTCCGAACATTATGCGGAGACCAGCCTTTAGTATTTGGATGAATGATCAGCGTCTTTTAAGACATGAGAAGTAAAGGCAAATAAAGTGGGAGAATTATTGCAGATTGTAGGAGAAAAACTTTGTGCGTATCGATTTTTTATATTAATTTTGTCTACAAAACTAAAACACTATGGGATTCTTCAAACAACTCTTTGGTGGCAGTGCCCACGAAAATTCTCAAAACGAACAACAGGACACAGCCCACGACTTTGAAATTTTGAAATACGATGGGGTAAGAGCCATGAATATAGGTCAATTAGATTACGCTATCAAATGCTTTGAAAAAGCCCTGGAAATCCACGAGGACTTGGAAATCCACGACTATTTGTCGCAGATCTATATTCGCACAGACAAGATGACCGAAGCCTTGGACCACTTGTCTATTCTCCATGAAGCTCAGCCCGACAATATACGAATTCTCCTGCGCATGGCTAAAATATATTATATGAATGAGGACTACGACCACATGGCAGAGGTTTGTGAGAAAGCCAAAACACTGGATGCGGAGAATGCTCAAGCAGCTTATGAACTTGCCAGGGCAATGCGCGGCAAAGAGGATATGATCCAGGCTATCGCACAGATTACACAATGTATCACCCTGTGCGAGAAAGCAGGCGAAGAACAAACCGGCCTGCTGAAAGATGCCATGCTGCTACGGGGCACCCTATTGCTGAAAATGGGCGACAAGAATGGTGCCGAAGCCGACGCGAACTGGTTGGGAGAGCACGACGGAGATTCGGAAGATGCGATGATGTTCAAGGCACGTGTGCAACAAGCCCTTGGCTACAATGAAGAAGCCTTGAAAAGTTTCGATAAGGTGATCAGCCTCAACCCATTCAGCGTAGAAGCTTTTCGAGAGCGCGGTCAACTCAAGCTGACGATGGGCGACAAGCAAGGAGCCGAAGAGGATATGAAAAACGTTCTCGAGTTGGATCCTGACACGGCACAGGGTGTTAATGGAAATTTCGAGGCTGTCGGTCACGAGGATATTCAGCAACAGGTTGAGCAGGCCTATAAGAGCATCAATCCATTACAATAAGCAAGCCTCTCCCTAAGCCAAACAAAAAGGCTAAAGAAGCTGAAGGCCTTTGGGAAATCACGCAGAACAAATATGGACGACGTATTAGAACTTGAACCCCTGAACCTGCCGAGCGACAATGCCCGGCCTTTTGTCATTGCCGGTCCTTGCAGTGCGGAGTCGGAAGAGCAAGTGATCGAGACTGCATCGGAACTGGCAAGCAAAGGATGCCACATTTTCCGTGCGGGGGTATGGAAGCCGCGCACCAAACCTGGAGGCTTTGAAGGCCACGGCGAGAGCGCTCTTTCATGGATGCAGGAAGTGAAGGAGAAGACCCACATGCTCACGGCGTGCGAAGTGGCTACTCCAGAACATGTGGAACTCGCCTTGAAATACGGTATCGACATTCTCTGGATTGGGGCCCGCACCACAGCCAACCCTTTCGCCATGCAGGACATTGCCAACAGTCTCAAAGGCAGCGACATCCCCGTGTTGGTGAAAAATCCTGTCAATCCCGATATTGAACTATGGATCGGCGCCTTGGAACGGCTCAACGGGGCAGGAGTGAAAAAGCTTGGAGCTATCCACCGAGGATTCTCGAGCTACGAGAACAAGATCTACCGCAACCAGCCTCAGTGGCAAATTCCCATGGAGCTCCATCGGCGCATTCCCGGACTGCCCATGATCTGCGACCCCAGCCACATTGGCGGCCGACGCGAGCTTATCGCTCCGCTCTGCCAGCAGGCTATGGACCTGGGCTTCGACGGGCTCATCGTTGAGAGCCATTGCAATCCTGACAAGGCTTGGACCGACGCCCGCCAACAGGTGACGCCCGACGTGCTCGACTACATCCTGAGTCTGCTCGTCATCAGGGATGTCCATTCCACTACGGAAGGCATCAAGCAGTTGCGACGCCAACTGGACGAAATCGACGATAAGGTTGTTGAACTCTTAGCCCGTAGAATGAGCATCTGCCGCGAAATCGGTCAATACAAGAAGGATCACAACATGACCGTCTTTCAGGCTGGCCGCTACCGGGAGATTCTTGAAAAATACGGTGCCAAAGGGGAGCTCTGTGGATTAGATCCCAAGTTTGTAGCCGCCATCTTCGAGAGTATCCACCAGGAGAGTGTACGCCAGCAAATCGATATCGTCAACCATTAATAAACAAAGCTGAACTCACATGAGAATACCCATCATGGGTGCCGGCAAGACGGGGGAAGCCTCTTCGCAGGCTCTCCGATATCAGTCCGGCAAAGACCGGTCTGAAAAACTTCTACGAGTCAACTGGGCATCGCTACGTTTCCACCCACCCCATGTTTGGTCCCACATTCGCCCATCTCAACGCCCTGAGCCAGAAAAAAGCATCATCCCATTTGTCTCTACTTTTGTCTTTGCGGCAGTCATGAAACACCAGGACGCACCAGGGACTACCTTCAAACGCCATATGAATTATCTCACACGAATAAGAAAGAACGTAAATGATTAGCCTCTTATTGGCATCTTTCTTCACGCTGATGGAATTCAACGTGGAGAATCTCTTCGACTGTCAGCACGACTCGCTGAAAAACGACACGGAATTTCTTCCCGACGGCAGCTACCACTGGACGCGCGGCCGCTACTGGAACAAGTTGCAGAAGATAGGGAAGGAAATCCTTGCCGCAGCCGAATGGCAGAACCATGACGGCACTGCAGACTATGTGCTGCCCGACCTCGTCGCTCTTTGCGAGGTGGAAAACGACTCTTGCATGCGCGACCTCACGCGGCGCTCGCTTTTGCGCAATGCCGGTTACGAATATGTGATGACCTCTTCGCCTGACCAGCGTGGCATCGACGTCGCCCTACTCTATTCCCCACTCAGCTTCCGACTCTACCATACACTGTCGTTCCGCGTCAAGCCGACAGAAGGCATGAAACCCACGCGCGACATTCTGTATGCCGGAGGCGTACTGACGAGTGGCGACACCGTGCACATCTATGTCATCCATGCCCCGAGCCGGTCGGGAGGAGAAAACGCAACGAGGCCTTTCCGTCTGCTTGTGGCCAGTCGGCTTTGCGAGGCCATAGACTCCTTGAGGGCCATATCTAATGATCCCTCCATCCTCGTGGCCGGCGATTTCAACGATTATAGCGGCAATGCCTCCATGAAATACCTCGTTGCCCACGGACTGACCGAAGTCTCAGCCACGGCAGTCGGCCGCCATGGAGCTAAGGGTACTTACTGCTATCGGGGACAATGGGACAGCCTCGACCACATCTTTGCCGCAGGCCCCATTCTTGGACGGTTCAGCGAGTGCTATATTTTTGACGCCCCCTGGTTGTTGGAGAGAGACGAGAAATATAATGGCGTGAAGCCCCGTCGCAATTATGTGGGTCCGGCCTACAAGAACGGCTACAGTGACCACTTGCCATTAGTGGCCACTTTCAAGACAGACGAATAATACCTTTGGACAGCTCTTTCAGACAGTTCTTCTTTTTATCACCATCCAACAGTGCTTTTAAGTGTTCGACCCGCTATGAGTAAGCTATAGCGAATACAAGAGTTCATCTCATACGCCTTTTGAAAAAAGGCGGCCATGATGGGTAGCCACAAAAGGCGGAACGACTAAGCCTCTTCCATATCTTCGTCAAGTCGGTCGCGCCAGAGATACTTGCGGGTCTCGTGGACAATCATGCCATTGAGAAATATCAGAGAGAGCAGATTGGGTATGGCCATAAGGGCATTCATGCAGTCGGCAATGTTCCAAACCACTTGCAGATCAGCAATGCTTCCGACAAATACGGCTGCAATATACAGCCACCTATAGACACGCATCCATCTCCCGCCCTTGAGGTATTCCATGGCCCGTTCTCCATAGTAGCTCCAACCGAGGATGGTGCTGAAGGCGAAAGTGAGCAGCCCGAAGCTCAAAAGCGGCGCACCGATGTATGGAATTTTGGTGAAGGCGGCCTTCGTGAGACCCGCACCGTCGGAATAGCTGATGTCGGGATAGGCAATCACGCTGCTCACGATGACAAGTCCGGTCAAGGCGCAGATGACCACAGTGTCCCAAAATGTTCCCGTCGACGACACCAACGCCTGGCGCACTGGGTTGCGTGTCTGGGCAGCAGCGGCAACAATCGGTGCCGATCCAAGACCCGACTCATTAGAAAACAAGCCCCTCGCTATGCCATATCGGGCAGCGAGCATCACTGTGCTGCCGGCAAATCCGCCTCCGGCAGCCTTGGCCGTTAAGGCCGAAGAAACGATAACCTCTACGGCCGGCCAAACATAATGGGCATTGACAATGAGGATATAGACGCACCCGACAACATAAAACAGAGCCATGAAAGGGACAAGCATACCGCATACCTTGGCAATACTTTTCACGCCGCCAAGGATCACGGCACCTGTGAGCGAGCAGATCACGAAGCCCGTGAGATAAGGAGATATGCCATAGGTCTCACCGGCAATGGAGGCTATGGCGTTGGCCTGCACGGTGTTGCCGATTCCAAAAGCGGCAATGGCCGTGAAAACGGCAAACAATATGGCCATCGTCTTCCACCCCAGTCCACGCTCAAGCGCGTACATTGGACCACCCAACATTCGCCCCTGGGGAGTCTTGACCCTGTATTTGATGGCCAGGAGGCCCTCGGCATATTTAGTAGCAATACCGAAAACACCAGTGAGCCAGCACCACAACACCGCACCAGGCCCGCCTAAAGCCACGGCTGTAGCCACACCAATGATATTTCCTGTGCCAATGGTGGCAGCCAGAGCCGTGGCTAAGGCACCAAACTGAGATACGTCGCCCGTGGCATTCTTGTCTTTTTTCACAGAGAGCCTGATGGCAGTGAAGATCTTGCGCTGAGGAAATTTCAAACGGATCGTGAGAAAAATGTGAGTTCCCAACAGGAGGATCATCATGGGCCATCCCCAAAGGAATCCACTGATCGCGGAAAAAATACTGTTAATTTCGTCTACCATGTCGCGTAATGTTTCGGCAGCCGTATGATTTCCAATCCCTGAATACCAGTCGTTATTGACAAGCAAAAAGTCATTCGCTGCCCATTATGCTTGCAAAATTACAAAAATATAATCACAAAGCGACTCATTTGACAAATAAATCAACAAATGGCATAAAAAGTAAAGGGCATACCATCATGGATGGCGTGCCCTTTACAAAAAAAAGATGATTGTCAAGTCGAATTATTGCTGCTCAATGATTTTCATACCCTCTTCCACAGCCTGCATGTTGAGTGGGATGAGGTTGTGATGACGCTCGGGCAGACTCTTGTAAAGAGCCTTGTTCAATCCATCCGTACTCACCACCGGGCATACCTTCAACAGTCCGCCTAAAACGATCATGTTGAAAACCTTGGCATTTTTCATCTCAGCAGCCTTGTCCATAGCATTGATACGGTAGACAGTGATGTCCTTACGTGTGGGAGGATTGATGATGCCGTAGCCATCATAGATGAGAATACCACCGGGCTTCACCTTTGGCTCAAACTTGTCGAGTGAAGGCTGGTTGAGCACGATAGCCACGTCGTACTTGCTCAGGATGGGTGAGGAGATACGCTCGTCACTCACGATGACGGTGACGTTGGCCGTACCACCACGCTGCTCCGGACCGTAAGCGGGCATCCAAGTAACCTCTTTGTTTTCCATCAGGCCGGAATAGGCAAGAATCTTACCCATGGAGAGGACTCCCTGTCCGCCGAAACCTGAAATGATGATTTCTTTTTTCATTTGTTTTTCGTTTTTAGGGTAAAACATTGCTTAAAGGCCTGTGGTGTCCTTCAAGTCGCCTTTGATATATTCCTTGAACATGTGTTCCTTCATCCATTCATTGGCTTTCACGGGAGAGAGCTTCCAACCGCTGTTGCACGTAGAGACGATCTCCACCAGGCTTGAGCCCTTGCCCTGCATGCTGGCTTCAAAAGCCTTGCGGATGGCAGCCTTAGCCTTACGGATGCTCGGTACCGACTCCACGCTCTGTCGTGTCACATAGCAAGTGCCCTTCAGATGAGAGGCGAGCTCAGTGATGTTGAGGTTCCAGCCATGGATCTCGGGATCGCGGCCGTAGGGGCAAGTAGCCGTCTTCTGTCCAATCAGCGTCGTGGGAGCCATCTGTCCGCCGGTCATGCCGTAGATGGCATTGTTGATAAAGATGATGGCAATGTGCTCACCACGATTGAGAGCGTGAATGGTCTCGGCCGTACCGATGCAGGCCAAGTCGCCGTCGCCCTGATAGGTAAACACCAGGCGGTCGGGCCAGCAACGCTTGATACCGGTGGCAACGGCGGGCGCACGACCGTGTGCGGCCTCCTGCCAGTCGATGTCGAGGTAGCGATAGGCAAATACGGCACAACCTACGGGGCAAACGCCAACGGCCTTCTCTGTCATGCCCATCTCTTCAATCACCTCAGCCACCAGTTTGTGAACAACTCCGTGAGAACATCCCGGGCAGTAATGCATCGGGGTGTCGTTCATCAAGTCCGGTTTCTTATAGACCAGATTCTCAGGTGCAATGATATCGTTTGTCATAGCAGTTTCTCCTTTAAAGCGTTAACAATTTCCTCGGGATCGGGAACAATTCCACCCAGACGACCAAAGTGTTCCACCTTGATGCTGCCATTGACAGCGAGGCGCACATCCTGGACCATCTGCCCGGCATTGATCTCCACAACAAGAATGCCTTTCTTTCCCTTCGACATCTCCATGATCTGCTTGCTGGGATAGGGCCAAAGGGTGATGGGACGGAAGAGACCGGCCTTGATGCCCTCCTCACGGGCAATCTCAACGGCTTTTTCCGAAATACGAGCAGCCGAACCAAAGGCCACAATCATAAAGTCGGCATCGTCCAACTGCTGCGTTTCAAAGCGCACTTCGTTGTCCTGAATCTCCTGATATTTGGCTTGCAAATGAAGATTGCGTTTCTCCATTTCCTCAGAACGGAGTTCGAGCGAGGTGATGATATTGGGCTTGCGGCCGCCAACACGTCCGAAGGAAGCCCATGGACACTCCTGGCGGATCTGCTCCTCAGTGCGGCGGGGCTTCACGGGCGGCAGCACCACCTTCTCCATCATCTGTCCGATAACGCCGTCGGAGAGAATCATTGCCGGATTCCGGTATTTGAAGGCCAGCGTGAAGGCGAGGTCAACAAAGTCGGCCATCTCCTGAACAGAGTTGGGGGCCAACACAATCACCTGGTAGTCGCCGTTGCCACCTCCGCGGGTAGCCTGGAAATAGTCACTCTGAGAGGGCTGGATGGTTCCCAGTCCGGGACCGCCACGCTGCACGTTGACAAACACGCCGGGGAGCTCGCATCCGGCCATGTAGCTGATGCCTTCCTGCATCAGAGCCACACCGGGGGAAGACGAAGAGGTCATCACGCGCTTGCCTGCGCCTGCGCCTCCATAAACCATGTTGATCGACGCGACCTCACTCTCAGCCTGCACGACCACCATACCGGTGGTTTCCCAAGGCTTGAGCTGTGCCAGGGTCTCTATTACTTCACTCTGCGGAGTGATGGGATAGCCGAAGTAGGCGTCCGCACCACAGCGAATGGCAGCGCGGGCAATGGCCTCGTTGCCTTTCATTAATGTTACTTCCTGATCTGCCATCTCTCAGTCCTCCATTTTCTTTTTGTACACGGTGATACATCCATCTGGGCACACGATGCCGCAACTTGCACATCCAATGCAGTCGTCGGGACGGGCGGCCTCCACATAGGGATAACCGTGAACGTTAACTTTCTTTTGTGCCAAAGCGATCACGTCTTTTGGGCAGGCTACCACGCAAAGCTGGCATCCCTTACAACGGTCGGTATTGACCACTATGGCACCCTTGATCTTTCCCATAATGTTTAAGTTTTGTTAGGCTTAATGTAAACAAGGTAAGATAAAAAAAAACTGTTGTCAAATCGGCTTAGGGGTTGTAAGCGTCTTTGTGATAGAAGTTGAGAATGCTTAAAAGCATCTCTTTGGCCTCAACTGCTGGCGAGCAGGGGTCGAGTTCGATGGCTTCGAGATAGCAGTTGATAGCTTGCTGCCAATTGCCTTGCTGTCTGAAGCCGTTGCCCTGCTCATACCACTCCTTGGCCGTCAGATTGTTATCATTTGTAGTATTCATGTTGTGCTGCTGCTAAAGTATTCTTCATCAATGAGCAAATGGTCATAGGGCCGACGCCACCTGGTACGGGGGTGATAAACGAGCACTTCGGGGCTACCTCGTCGAACTTCACGTCGCCATTGAGGCGGAATCCCTTCTTCTTCGTAGCATCGGGCACACGCGTTGTGCCCACGTCGATCACCACGGCCCCCGTCTTCACCATGTCGGCCGTGACGAAGTCGGGACGGCCTATGGCGGCAATGATGATGTCGGCCTCACGGCATTCGTCCTTGAGGTTCTCACTGTGGGAATGGCAGACGGTGACAGTGGCATCACCATAATTCTTCTGCATCATGAGCTGAGCCATGGGCTTGCCCACAATGTTGCTGCGTCCCAACACAATGCACTTCTTGCCACGGGTAGGGATATTGTAGTGACGAAGGAGCGTCAGGATGCCCAAAGGAGTGGCCGAGATGAAACAGGGCAGACCTATCGCCATGCGCCCCACGTTGATGGGGTGGAAGCCGTCGACATCCTTGCGGTAGTCGATAGCCATGATGATTTTCTGCTCATCAATATGCTTGGGCAAAGGGAGCTGTATGATGAAGCCGTCGATGTCGGGGTCGTTGTTGAGCTGGTCCACACATCCGAGGAGTTCCTTTTCAGTGACATCCTCCTCAAAACGAATGAGCGATGACTTGAAACCACACTGCTCACAGGCAATGACCTTATTCTTGACATAGGTTTCAGAACCTCCGTCATGACCCACAAGCACAGCGGCAAGATGAGGGCGCTTCTGTCCCTGAGCCACCATCTGCTCCACTTCTTGGGCAATCTCCGCTTTCACGGCTGCTGCCGTTGCTTTTCCATCAATAAGTGTCATATTTGAGTTTTTGAGTTGTATGAGTTGGTGAGTTTTTGAGTTGTTTGAGTCTTTGAGCTGATGAGTCTTTAAGTTCTATTGAGCTATTAAGACAAACAAGACAAGTTGCTCTCTGATAATTATCTTCTTTTCATGCCCTTCATTCTCGCCGCCATTGCAGCCATGTTGTTGCCGGTGACCATCTTCATCATCTTACGGGTCTGGTCAAACTGCTTGATCAGTCTATTCACCTCCTGAATGGTCGTTCCTGAGCCTTTGGCGATACGCGTACGGCGCGATGTGTTGAGAATCTCGGGATTGGTGCGCTCCTTGGGTGTCATGGAACGGATAATGGCCTCAATGCCGTTGAAGGCATTGTCGTCAATGTCTACGTCCTTAATGGCCTTCCCCACACCGGGAATCATCGAGGCAAGCTCCTTGAGGTTGCCCATCTTCTTGATTTGCTCGATCTGGTTGAGGAAGTCGTTGAAGTCGAACTTGTTTTTCTGTATCTTCTTTTGTAGCTTGCGTGCCTCTTCCTCGTCAAACTGTTCCTGTGCGCGCTCCACAAGCGAGACAATATCACCCATTCCGAGGATACGGTCGGCCATACGGGCGGGATGGAAGACGTCGATGGCATCCATCTTCTCACCGGTTCCGATGAACTTGATGGGTTTTGTCACCACCGTGCGGATGGAGAGCGCAGCACCACCGCGGGTGTCACCGTCAAGTTTGGTGAGCACAACACCGTCGAAGTCGAGGCGGTCGTTGAACTCTTTGGCGGTATTCACTGCGTCCTGACCCGTCATGGAGTCGACAACAAACAGCGTTTCGTCGGGATGCACAGTCTCTTTCAGAGAAGCGATCTCATCCATCATCTGCTCATCTACGGCCAGGCGTCCGGCTGTATCTATGATGACGACATCGTTGCCTTTAGCCTTGGCCTGTTGGATGGCATTGAGCGCAATCTCGTTGACATTCTTGTTTTCCGGTTCTGCATACACCGGTACACCCACCTGTGTACCAACGACTTTCAACTGTTCTATAGCAGCCGGACGGTAGACGTCGCACGCCACAAGCAAGGGGTTCCTGTGCTGCTTCTGCTTGAGCATGTTGGCCAGCTTGCCAGAGAACGTGGTCTTACCGGAACCTTGAAGGCCTGACATCAAGATTATGGCAGGCTTCTGCTTCAGTTGGAGTTCCGAAGCCTCACCTCCCATGAGCTCGGCGAGCTCATCATGTACAATCTTAACCATGAGCTGACCGGGCTTCACAGCCGTCAGCACATTCATACCCAGGGCTTTTTTCTTCACCGTATCGGTAAAGGTTTTAGCCACCTTATAGTTGACATCAGCATCGAGCAATGCCCGGCGCACGTCCTTAAGGGTCTCGGCGACGTTGATTTCTGTGATCTTTCCTTCGCCTTTTAATATCTTAAACGAACGTTCGAGTCTGTCGCTTAGATTTTCAAACATCTTTATTTTATTGTTTTTGTTTTCGCAAAGATACAACAAAATTCAGAAACGGCGAAGTAAACCTCTACTTTTTTACAAAAATAAGAGTTTTTCAATTCTGCTTTCCTACTGATTCTCTTTTTATTCCTGCGTTTGGGAAGGCACATTGGAGAAACCGGGGCATCCCCGACTTTTTACGTAATCGTTTGCACACCTGTTTCTCATGTTTTCGAAGAAGAATCTTTCTACGAGGTGCAAAAAAGGCTATCTTTGCATCAGTTTTTAGATAGTATGTTTGTAGATTGGATTGATCTGTTAGTTTGATTACATGAAGCACCTGGTATTTGATCAAATACCAAGAAAAGCGTCCGCACTGCGTGAGCAGCGCGGACGCTTTGTATTTCATGCATCGCCGTATTTCTTCAACACTTGCATAAACTCATCTCCGGTGATCGTCTCTTTCTGCAGCAGGATAGCCGCAGCTTCCTGCATTTCCTCCAAATGAGCCGTGATGAGCTTCGTGGCTTTTTCCTTGCCCTGGCGGATCAGCAACCTCACTTCCTCGTCAATCAGGGCGGCCGTCTGTGCCGAGCAGGTGAGCGAGGCATTTCCGCCCAAATAGCGGTTGCGCACCTCCTCAAGCTGCATCATGCCGAAGTGGTCGCTCATGCCATAGACGGTGACCATCGCCCGAGCCATCCGCGTGGCCTGCTCGATGTCGTTACTGGCTCCGGTAGTGCAAGTATGGCAGATGACTTCTTCTGCCACCCTACCAGCGGTGAGAGTAGCGATCCGGTTGAGCATTTCCTCGCGGCTCATCAGATGCTTCTCTCCGGCATCCACCTGCATGGTATAGCCCAGCGCGCCCGACGTACGGGGGATGATCGTGATCTTCTGCACAGGAGCCGAATGCGACTGCAGTGCTGCCACCATGGCATGGCCAATCTCATGATAGGAGATGATCCGTCGCTCATCGGGCGCGATAACGGCGCTCTTCTTCTGCTCACCGGCAATCACGGTCTCCACGCTTTCCTCAAGGTCGGTGGTGTCTACCTCTTTCTTTCCCAGTTTGACGGCTCTCAGTGCTGCCTCGTTGACGATATTGGCCAGGTCGGCGCCCGACGATCCCGCGGTGGCCCTGCCCACGATGTCAAGGTCGATGTCGCCGTGTCTGATGTCGCGCAGGTGAACTTTGAGGATAGCCTTGCGGCCTTCGAGGTCGGGGAGTTCCATCTGTATTCGCCGGTCGAAGCGGCCGTGACGGAGCAGGGCCTTGTCGAGGCTCTCGGGGCGGTTGGTGGCGGCGAGGATCACAACGCCCTTAGTCGCGTCGAAGCCGTCCATCTCGGTGAGCAGTTGGTTCAAGGTCTGTTCCCGCTCGTCGTTGCCCATGGCCGCGTCACGGCTCTTGCCGATGGCATCGATCTCATCGATGAAGATGATGCAGGGAGCTTTTGCGGCGGCCTGATTAAAGAGGTCGCGCACCTTGGCCGCGCCCATACCGACAAACATCTGTACGAACTCAGACCCGGAGATGGCAAAGAACGGAACCTTGGCCTCACCCGCTACGGCACGTGCGATGAGGGTCTTACCCGTTCCCGGAGGCCCTACGAGGAGCGCACCTTTGGGCAGCCGGGCTCCCATCGAGGCATACTTCCCGGGATGGTGCAGGAAGTCTACGATCTCCATCAGCTGATCCTTCGCCTCGTCCTGTCCGGCCACGTCGGCAAACGTGGTCTTCACCGAGTTCTCGGCATAGACCTTGGCCCCACTCTTTCCAAACTGCAGGAAGTTGCCGCCTCCGCTGCCCGAGAAGATGCGCTTGGAAGCATAGCTCCACAGCCAGTAAAAGAGAATTCCGGGCAGAATCCACCAAAGGAAGAAATCCATCAGGGGAGAGTTGCGCTGCTGGGGCACCTGGGTGAAGCTGATCTTGCCGGCGGCATTCTTACCTGGGGCGTTGAGCAGCCGTTCGGTGAGCTGGGGGTCGTTCACCTCCGGTGTCTCGCATTGCTGCTCATTGCCCTGTCGGAGAATCGTGTAGAAAATGTCGTTGTCCTTGATCTGCACCTTACTGACCAAACCACTGTCGACGCGCTGAATAAACGTGCCATAATCCGTCGACTCCACACCGGCTCCCCCAACTACGGGGAAGAGCAGGCCGTTGAGAAGTACGAGGATACAGAGAACCCAGAACAAATACAACCAATTGAACTTGACGGGTTGCTTGTTGTTGTTTTTATCCATTTCCATTTTCTATGATAAAAAAAGTAATATCCGGAGTTTTGCTCCGTCCACTGCTGCTAACGTCGTCAGGCTTTTTTCCCGAAGTCGGAGTCGACTTTCAGGAAGGCCGTCACGATGAAGGTCACGGCACAGCAGGCCATGACGATGATGAAGAAGTAACGGTAGCCGACCAGTTCCTGCAGGGCACCGGCAAAGAGTCCGGGAATCATCATGCTCAGGGCCATGAAGGCGGTGCAGAAGGCATAGTGGGCGGTTTTAAACTCCCCACGGCTGTAATAGATGAGATAGAGCATATAGGCCGTGAAGCCGAAGCCGTAGCCAAACTGCTCCACGAAGACGCAGGCGTTGACCACAAACAGGCTGGAAGGCAAGGCGTAGCTCAGATAGACATAGACCACGTCGGGCAGCGTGATGGCCATCACCATGGGCCAAAGCCATTTCTTCAGTCCGTCGCGCGAGGCGAGGATGCCGCCCAAGATGCCGCCGATAGTGAGTCCGATCACGCCCACCGTGCCCTGCACGAGTCCGTATTCCTGGGGCGAGAGTCCCAGTCCGCCCGCCGAAGGTGAATCCACGAGAAACAGCGACGACACCTTGGCCAGCAGTCCCTCGGGCATTCGGTAGAGCAGCATGAACAGCACGCCCACCAGCCACTGGGGCTTCTGGAAGAAGGTGACAAAGGTGCTCAGGCTCTCTCTCATGATGCTGGCCGCCGAGGCATCCTTGCGCGGTGCGTCCTCGGCGGGATGAGGCAACGATACGCAGTGCCAGATCCACAATCCGAGAAAGAGGCCCATGACGAGATAGAACATCAGCGACCAGGAATAGGAGATGGCACCACGGTAAACCACCTGAAGGTTGCCAGCGATCATCACCAGAACGCCTTGCCCGAAAATGGTGGCCAGACGATAGAACGTGGAGCGGATGCCCACATAGAATGTCTGCTGATGGGCATTGAGCCCAAGCATGTAGAAACCGTCGGCGGCGATGTCGTGGGTAGCACTTGAGAAGGCCATCACCCAGAAAAAGAAGAGCGAGCCCTGAAGCCAGAACGAGGTGGGGATGGTGAAAGCCACTCCACCGAATGCGGCTCCGATGAGCACCTCCATCGTGAGGATCCACCAACGCTTGGTCTTCACCACGTCGACAAACGGGCTCCACAAAGGCTTGATCACCCAGGGCAGGTAGAGCCAAGAGGTATAGAAGGTGATATCGGCATTGCTCAGCCCCAACTGCTTGTAGAGGATGAGCGAGACGGTCATCACGGCCACGTAGGGCAGTCCCTCGGCAAAGTAGAGACTGGGCACCCACAGATAGGGCCGGCTAAGTTTCTGATTTCTCATAGGGGAGGTCATCAATAGATTCGTTTTAATTCGGCATGCTTATAATAGTGCAGGAGAATCTCGTCGTAGGCATATCCGCGGTCGCCCATCACGGCGGCTCCGATCTGGCACAGCCCCACTCCATGTCCCCATCCGGCGCCGGTGAGGCGGAAGCGGGCGGGTACGCCCAGGGGGTTCAGGTCGAAACGGTCCACCACGAAGGCCGAGCTGTAGAGATGGGTCTGGGAGAGGGCACGGCGGATTTCCAGTTCCTTGCCAATCGTGAACGAGGCCTTCACGCCCTCAATGCGCAGGCGGGAGATTCGGCCGCTCTTGCCCCGCTCCTCGGCCACAAGGTCAAGGATGGGGCCGAGGTCCTTGTCCACCACACGGGCGATCAGCCTCCCCAGCTGCTCCTGGCTGTATTCCACCTGCCAGCGGTAGAAGTCCGTAGTCTCCTGATCGTAGTCGTTGAGCACCTGGCTGAGGATTCTCCGCTCCCGTGTGTTGCAGAAGCTCTCGGGATGCGAGCGTATCCAGCGCTGGGCCTCGGCTTCCCGGCTCAGGTCGGGCAGGTCGTCGGCAGCACTGTCGCGCACGGCCGAGAGGTAGGGCTTGCGCAGGTTTTCCCAGCAATACCGGAACTCTTCGGTTGCTCCGCCGCAACACTTCGAGAAGCGGGCATCGCAGATCTTTCCGCCATAGGTCAGCACTTCTCCGCGGGTAGCGCCGACGGCCCGGGCCACATCGGGACTCGTCTCCTTGGTGATGCCCTGGTAGCGCTGGCAATGGTCGTCGGCACACACGTCGAAAAGCTGGTGATCCTCGCGGTCGTACCACACAATGCGCTCATCCGCCTTGTCGGTGCCTCCGGTGCCTCCGCGGGGCTTCATGGGGGCCGTCTGCCGCTTCTCCATCTGGGCCAGGAGCCATGAGCGTGAGATCACGGCATGGGCCTTGAGAAGCTCAAGCCCCGACGTGGCCTTCATCTCGGAGGAGATGACGCTTTCGAGATATTTTTCAACGGGCAGGTGATTGATGGCCCACACCTTCCCTCCGTCGACAATCAGCTTCAGTCCGCCGAGGAAGGTCTGCCGCTCCTTGCGTTGCCAGTGGAAGCCTACACCGATGACAACGTCCTCGAGCGTGAAGGAGTCGGTCTGGCCGATAGGCACAAAGTCCAACCGGTCGTAAGTCACGTTGTTCCAGCTGACACGCCCAGCCTCGGCCGTCACTCGTTGAGGCCCCTGGGCCTCTGTGTCACCGACCCGGTAGCGGCCATTGAGGGTGAAGCTCACTTCCGCTCCGCCGACAATACCCACCTGCACCTGGGGCTCCCGGCCCCCGTCGGCGGCCGACGGCAGCTCTTCGGCGGCGAGGTGGCGGCACATGCGCTCCACGATGTCGTCGGCCACGCACATCTCTCTCAGTATGGCCACCATCTGCCCGTAGTCCAAAGCCTCAAAGTCCTCACGGCGCGGGGTGATCATCAGTCCGGCCATGTCCAGCGCGCCGGGCGACACCATACGGCGCTCCCCGCCTTCGGCATAGTAGCAGTCGGGACGGTGCTTGGCCCGTGGGAAGACCACTGTGACCTCGTCGCGGCCCTGCCGCCACATTACAATATTCATCATGGGCTCCCCGTCGGAACTGTCGCTCCCGTCGGTGGGCTTCCCCATGTCGCGCTCCATCACGGCATAGAGCCGCTCGAAAAGTCGCCTGCCGGCCTCCGGGCTTCGCGCCACGATAGCAAAGGCCGGACAGGGCCAGCCTCTCAGCAGGCCCAGCCGGTTGTCGGGGCCGCAGTCAGCGAGGGGTTCCAGGCCCCGGGCCAGCCGCTCCCACTCGTCGCGCAACGGCAACTGTCCGCCGCGCCCAGCCTGCAGATGCAGATGATCGGGGGCGGAGGCTCCGCACCGGGGGCCGTTGTAGAACACGGTCAAGGTGCTGTCACGCTCCAACAGGGCCGTCATGACGCCGTAGTGACCTGCGATGCGCTGGGGCTGGTGACGGAGGGCGGCAATGGTGAAATGCACGGGCAGGATGGGAAAAGGATTGACGAGAAAGTGGAACTCCGCGTCGTGGGGCAGGCTGATCTGCTGTGGCGGGCGGCTTTCGTCGCAGAGGAAGCAGCGCCGGTGGGCCAGAGCTTCCCGGCTGATGCGGGCTCCCGTGGAGACGATGCGGGCGGGATTGAACTGCAGGCACAGAGGCAAGCCAACGGCGTCGTCCGAGGGGGGCTCCACCCGCCTCACCTCAACCGACAGCAGGTCGCGGTAGCGGCGGCGGACCTCGTCCCAAAGCTGCAGCTGGCGGTCGAAGAAGCGGATGAGGGCACCCTCGTCCCTTACCGCTGGACCACCCGCGGCGTTGAGCTGCCGGCGGGCCCGGAGCTCCAGGGTGCGCAGGCGGTCCTTATAGCGGTTGTTGGCATTGGTCTTCTCAATGCTCAACTGATGGTCGCTGTTGCCTCCCCACCGTCGGCAGAGATAGAGCTCGTCGAAGATACGTCCGACGCGCCAGTGGCGGCTGAAGGCCAAACCCATGGCATAGTCCTCGCCATAGCTGGTGTTGGGAAAGTGAATCTGCCTCACCAAGGGGGTGAAGAAGGCACGGGGAGCCCCTAAGCCGTTGACACGCAGGGCATTGTTGCAGCCGTTGCCGGGCGTCCACTCTCGGTGGTCGATGAGTCCCGGGGGCAAGGTCTGCAGATGGAAGTCACACGTGCGGTAGGCACCGACGACCATGGCTACCTTCTGCTCATAGAAGGCGTCGACCATGCGCTGCAGGGTGTGGGGGGAGGAATAGAGGTCGTCGGAGTCGAGCTGCACGGCAAAGCGCCCGCAGCGCTCATCGTCGACGGCGAGGTTCCAGCAGCCGCCGATGCCCAGGTCGGTGCGCTCTGGAATGAGGTGCACCAGCCGGCTGTCTTCACGGGCCATCCCGTCAAGGAGGGCCGTGGTTGCGTCGGTGCTGTGGTTGTCCACCACAATAACGTTGAACTCAAAGCTCGTCTGCTGCATGAGGGCCGAGGCGACGGCCTCACGGATGGTCTTCTCGCGGTTGTAGACAGGGATGATCACCGACGCCTCGCGGTCGAAGTCCTGTTCGGCAAAGTCGGGTGTCCAGTAACGGTTAGGGTCTACAAGGGCGCCCACGAGGCGCAGGTGGCGGCTTACGACACACTCCATCTCCTGTTGGGCCTCGCGGTTACGGGGATCTACATAGTCAAACTGCCGTTCCCCGTCCCTCGTCGGGTCTTCGGGTTCGTGCTCTGTATAGAGCGGCTCGTCGAGGTGCAGCAACTCTCCATGTCGGCTGAGATAGAGCCTCAGGTCGTACCAGCCAGCGCTCCTCAGCTCCGTCCTGCCCTCAGTGTCCCATTCCTGAGCCCAGGCTTTCAGAAGCTCGGAGCGCAGCAGCACCAGGGGGCCGAAGTCGAAGTCGTCGCGCAGGCTGCCCTCCTGATAGTCGGTCAGGGGGTGCCGGGCAGTGGTCCCTCCCTTCTCGGTGAGGAAGTCGGCATAGACCATGGCGGCTCTCGACATCGTGGCGGCGGCCGCCAGTCGCTCCACGGCATAAGGTCCCAGGGTGAGGGGGGTTGGGCGGAAGCCGAGCAGGGTATAGGGAGCCTCGGCGCTTTCGGCCACGGCGCGAAGGGTCTCCGCCGAGAGTAGTCCGCCGACGCCCATCGCGACGGCTCCCTCTACCCTTTCCTCGCGGCCCGCGGGGCAGAGCAGCCAGATGCGCCCGACGGCGTTCTCACGCCCGAGCTGCGCCACGAGGCAACGGGCCGCGGACTCCCCGCCATAAGCCAAGAAGCAATCAGTATTTTCTCTCATTTCAGTGTATATTTTAATAGGTAAGTTTCGGCCGCCCTCGGGCAGACCGTTTTTTTTAACGCGTCGGAGCCGAGCCGCCAGCCGCCGCCCCGACAGAGGGGGAGCTGCACGTCCTTCTCCTGCTTCGCCGTTGCAAAGATACAGTAATCGGGCGGAAAAGCAAAATAATCCGCAAAAAAGTTAAAAGTTGAGGAGCATGGGGCCAACGCCAGCGGGGTGCCCAAACAAAAAAGACTCGACTCGCCGCGAGAAATACGCCTGATAGAAAAAAACGGGCTCTGACTTCATCTTTTCATGAAGATTTAGGGTAACACATCGGAAAAGTCAGGAAAGGATAGGTGCTCGTGATGACTAATGCTAACGTAGATTAGTGGATAAATAAACACAAATCTTCATGAATATCCACTGATAACAGAAAAAAATTTGAGGCGTACAATCATCCGCCCCCAAACAGTCGCAATCACGAAAGATGAATGATCAAAAGGGCCATACGAGCCAAAATTATGCATTATGTATTATGCTATCTAAGGCTGCGCGAACCAAAATGATGAATTATTAATTATGAATTAAAACGTTTTTTATTTTGTAATCCTATCGAATTGCGCTAACTTTGCAGCATGAAACAGAAATTATTAGGTCTCAGAATAGATGAGCTCAGCGACGTAGCCATGAAGTTGGGGCTGCCCCGGTTTGCCGGCAAGCAGATCGCCGAATGGATTTATGGGCGACACGCCACGAGCATCGACGAGATGACCAACATCTCGAAAGCCCACCGCGCTCTCCTGGCCGAGCACTGCGAGATCGGCTGGGCCGGCCCCATCGACGCCCAGCGCTCCAAGGACGGAACGACGAAATACCTCTTCCCCGTGGAGACTACTCAGCCGGCGGGCGGAGGAAAGATGGTCGAGACCGTCTTCATCCCCGAAGAGGGCGGCAGGGCCACGCTCTGCGTCTCGTCGCAGGTGGGATGCAAGATGAACTGCCTCTTCTGCCAAACCGGCAAGCAAGGCTTCGAAGGCAACCTCACGGCCAATGACATCCTCAACCAGGTCTACGCGCTGCCCGAGCGCGACAGCCTCACCAACATCGTCTTCATGGGACAGGGCGAGCCGATGGACAACCTCGACAACGTGCTGCGGGCCACGGAGATTCTCACCGCCGACTATGGCTGGGCCTGGAGCCCGAAGCGCATCACGGTGAGCAGCGTCGGCGTGAAAAACAAGCTGAAACGATTCCTCGAGGAGAGCAACTGCCACATCGCTATCAGCCTCCACGCCCCCACCCACACCCTGCGCGCCGAGCTCATGCCCGCCGAGAGGGGAATGAGCATCGAGGAGGTGGTGGAACTGCTGCGCGGCTACGACTTCAGCCACCAGCGCCGCCTCTCGTTTGAATACATCGTCTTCGGAGGCATCAACGACACCCCGGCCCACGCCCGCGAGATCGTAGGCCTGCTCAAGGGCCTCGACTGCCGCATCAACCTCATCCGCTTCCACCAGATTCCCAACGTGCCCCTCCATGGGGCTGACGAGACGAGGATGGAACAGTTGCGCGACTACCTCACAGCCCACGGCATCTTCACCACCATCCGCGCCAGCCGTGGCGAGGACATCTATGCCGCCTGCGGACTGCTCAGCACGTCGAAGCGGATCAGTGAGGTGAGAGGATGAGACGGTCACTGTGGCTGCTGCTCCCCATGGTTCTCCTGGCGGCGGCGTGCGATGGAGGCGGAGGCAAGCCCCGGTCCATGGGTCGCCCCTACGAGGTGACGGTAGTGGGGCGGCTGCCCGACAGCCTTGCCATAGCCTTGGGGCAGACGGTGGAGGGACTGCCGCAGGCGGAGCCGATGTTCGATGTCGGCCACCGGCCACGCCTCGATCCCGACACCCGCCTCAGGCGCGCCATCGTGGTCGGCCGCAAAGGGCGCCGCTTGGAAGTCAGGCACGATGTTTGGGCAAGGCCACAAATCGTCATCCTCACCGACGGCAGCTCTCCACGGCGCACGGCCGCCCTGCTCAACGCCTTCGAGAGGCGGCAGCAGGTGGAAGCGCTGCGCCGCCACCACAACCCGCGGGCCGCCGAGGCCATAAGGAAGATGTTCGGCATCGAGATGCTCATCCCCACCGACATGGGCAGCAGCATGGTGAGACCCGGCTTTATCTGGCTGTCGAACAACGCGCCCCGGGGGATGACGAACATCGCCGTGATGAGAGGCCCCGCCGACGTGGCCCTGGCCCGCCACATCAAGGGCGAGACCGACGCGATGCACATGCAGCTCACGGGACCGCCGCGCGCCCGCGGACTCTGGGAGATGACGGGCGACGCCATGGGCGGACCCTACGTAATGAGACGGGTGGGCGACGTGACGGTGATCGCCTTCGTCTACGCCCCTGAATCTAAAAAAAGAAACCTCATGCGGCAGTTGGAAGCCGCTCTATACACAATAAAACAATAGCACAATGGAAGATAACAGAAGAATACGCGTCGCCATCACCCACGGCGACACCAACGGCATCGGATACGAACTCATTTTTAAAACTTTTGCCGCCCCGGAGATGCTGGAACTCTGCACCCCCATCATCTACGGGTCGCCCAAGGTGGCCACCTACCACCGCAAGGCCCTCGACATCCCGGCCAGCTTCAGCATCATCAACGATGCCCGCGAGGCCCGTGAGGGCCGAGTGAACCTGCTCACCTGCATGGGCGACGAGATCAAGGTGGAGCTCGGCGTGCCCACCCCCGAGTCGAACCAGGCCGCCATGCAAGCCCTCGACCGCGCCATCAGCGACTATCGCAACGGACTCTTCGACGTGCTCGTCACCTGTCCCGTGGATGAGCGCCACCTGGAGTCGGGCGGCGTGAAGTTCGGCAGCCAGCAGGCCTACATCGAGACCTGCCTGGGCGAGGGGCGCAGCGTGCTGCCCGTCTATGTCGGCGACGCCCTCACCGTGGCCTTAGTCACCGACAACCTCGCCTTGCGCGACGTGCCCCAGGCCCTCACCCCCGCGCGGCTCGAAGAGCGCATAGGCTGTTTCTACAACACCCTGCGGCGTGACTTCCGCCTGTCGAATCCCCGCGTGGCCGTACTGTCGCTCAACCCCGACAACGGCGAGTTCGGCAACTTCGACCGCGAGGAGCAGGAGGTGATCGCCCCCACCGTGAGTAAGCTCGCCGAGAACGGAGTGAACGTCTTCGGCCCCTACTCCGCCGACGAGATCTTCAGTGGCTCCACGGCCGATGCCTTCGACGGTCTGCTGGCCATGTACCACGACCAGGGCCTGCCTCCCTTCAAGGCACGTGAGGCCTCGGAGGGCGTGCGCCTGATGGCCGGACTGTCGGTGGTGTGCACGGCGCCGGAGAGCAATGTGGCCTTCTCCATCGCCGGACGCAACGTGGCCGACGAGACCGCCTTCCGCCACGCCATCTTCCTGGCTATCGACGTATGGCGCAACCGGCAGGAATACGACGAGCCCATGGCTCATCCCCTCAAGAAACTCTATCACGAGAAAAAAGACGACAGCGAGAAGGTGAGGTTCTCCATCCCCAAGAAGCACGAGAACGCCATCCTGGAACGCGCTCCCAAGACCGCGCCTACGCCGGCCCCATCCGCTCAGCCCGCCCAGCCTGCTCCTGAGGCCACCGATGGCGGAGAGGAGCAGCAACAGCAGCAGGACAAATAAAACCGCGACAGCATGAAAAAGAAATATCAGAACGCCTTCTTTCTCTTCGGCCTGCTCGTCTTGGTCGTGATGCTGACCCAACTCGACTTCAAGCAAGTGTGGGACGGGCTCCGCCACGCGGGCTACTGGTTTTTCGCCGTGCTGGCCCTATGGCTGGTGCTGTACGTCTTCAACACGGCCTCGTGGTACATCATCATCCGCAGTCAGGACCCTACGCCCCAAGGCATGGCACAGACCAGGAAAGTAAAGTTCTGGTGGCTCTATAAAGTGACGGTCTCGGGCTTCGCTCTCAACTACGCCACCCCCGGCGGACTGATGGGCGGCGAACCCTACCGCATCATGGAACTGGCACCGAAGATCGGCACCGAGCGTGCCTCGTCGTCGGTGATCCTCTATGCCATGACCCATATCTTCAGCCATCTGTGGTTTTGGGGACTGTCGTGCGTCCTCTTCGTGCTCCTGCGCCCCGTAGACTTCCTAATGGGTATCCTGTTGGCCCTGACGATGGGCTTCTGCGCATTAGGCATCTGGTTTTTCTTCTCAGGCTACCGCAAGGGGCTGGCCAACCGGGTGATGACGCTCCTGAGCCATCTGCCCATGGTAAAGAAATGGGCGGTGCCCTTTGTGGAAGGACACCGTGAGCAACTCGACACCATCGACCGGCAGATTGCCGCCCTCCACAACCAGAACCCCCGTACTTTTGTCAGTGCCGTCTTGTTGGAGCTCTGTTGCCGCGTGTGCTCCTCGCTGGAGATCCTCTTCGTCCTGTTGGTGCTCCGGCCCAGCGTCAACTTCTTCGACAGCATGTTTATCCTGGCCTTCACCTCGCTCTTTGCCAACCTGCTCTTCTTCATGCCCCTGCAGTTGGGCGGGCGCGAGGGCGGATTCCTCATGTCGACCACCAAGCTCGGCATCGCCGCCAGCCAAGGCATCTTCCTGGCCCTCATCGTGCGCCTGCGCGAACTCACCTGGACGGGAATAGGACTGTTGTTAATCAAGTTGGGCAAAAACAAACCGATCTCTAATGCATAATTCATAATGCATAATTGCCATGCGGAGCGGGGGCAATTCATCATGCACAATGCATCAAAGAAGAACGCGCGAGCCAAAATTATGAATGATGAATGATGAATTAAGGAAAAAAGTGTGCCAATATTGCAGTTATCTGAAATAAAATATGTAATTTTGTCACCCAATGAATACATCCGAACTGCAAAAGATCAAACAACGGTACAATATCGTTGGTAACAGCGAAGGCTTGAACCATGCCTTAGACGTTGCCCTCCAGGTGGCGCCCACTGATCTGAGCGTGCTCATCGTGGGCGAGAGCGGTGTCGGCAAGGAGATCATTCCACGCGTCATTCACGACAACTCCCCCCGCCGGCGTGAGAACTATTTCGCCATCAACTGCGGCTCCATTCCCGAGGGCACCATCGACAGTGAGCTCTTTGGCCACGAAAAGGGATCCTTCACCGGAGCCATCGGTGAGAGTGAGGGCTACTTCGGCGTGGCCAACAAAGGCACCATCTTCCTCGATGAGGTGGGCGAGCTCCCCATGGCCACCCAGGCCAGACTGTTGCGCGTACTTGAGACGGGTGAATACATCCGTGTGGGCGGACAGAAAATCATGAAGACCGACGTGCGCGTCGTCGCAGCCACCAATGTCAACATCCGTAAGGCCATCAGTGAGGGACGTTTTCGCGAAGACCTCTACTACAGGCTCAACACCATCCCCATCCAGATGCCTCCCCTGCGTGACCGCGGAGAGGACATCCTGCTGCTCTTCCGCCTATTCGCCATGCAGATGGCAGAAAAATACCGTCTCCCCAAAATCACCCTCGATGATGAGGCCAAGCAGATCATGCTCCACTACAAGTGGCCGGGCAATGTGAGGCAGTTGAAAAACATCACCGAGCAAATCTCCGTGCTCAGCCAGGAACGCGTCGTCACGGCAAAGATGCTGCAACAGTTTATCCCCAACGATCAGGAGAGCACCGAGCTCTCCACGATCTCGCAGCCCGGACAGCACTCCTACGAGAGCGAGAGGGAGATCCTCTATAAAATCCTCTACGAACTGCGCGGCAACGTGAGCGACCTCAGACGCGACCTCAACAGCCTGCGCAAACAGCTCAACGACACCCGGGAGCTGCAGGGGGCACGAGGCTTCTCCTCGGCCCTTATCGACGAGGGCTACCCGGCTATCCCCAACCGTGGCAATGAGCTCATGGGCTCAGCGGGCGTTTCCCCCACCCCGCACTCCGACATCCAAGACGCCGAAGCCGAGGAAATCAAGACCGAAGAGCCCGAGACCCTCAACCTCAGCGATCTGGGACGGCAAACCGTAGAAAAGGCCCTCGAACGCAATGGTGGCAATCGCAAGAAAGCCGCGCAGGAACTCGGCATCAGCGACCGAACACTCTACAGAAGAATCAAACAATATGGCCTCACCAAATAGCACGTCATACCCACACTCCCCATCGTCAAGACTGACTGGCATTGCCGTCCTTGTGGCCACAATGCTTTTCGCGTTGACGCTCAGTGGTTGCAAGGTGAGCTATGGCTTCAACGGATCGAGCATCGACTACAACAAGACGAAGACCATCACGATCAACGACTTCCCCATCCGCTCCAGCTATGTCTGGGGACCCATGGGACCCATGTTCAACACGGCGCTCAAAGACGAATTCGCCAACCATACCCGGCTGCAGCAGGTGAAGCGCAACGGAGATCTGCAAATAGAGGGAGAAATCACCCAGTACTCCCAGCGCAACAAGAGCGTCTCCAGCGAAGGCTATGCCGCACAGACCGAACTCTCAATCACCGTCAACGTGAGATTCACCAACCGGGTGAACCACGACGAGGACTTCGAACGCCAGTTTACGGCTACGGCCTCCTACGAGACCACAAGATCGCTTGTCAGCGTGCAGCAGGAACTGGTACAGCAAATGGTCAATGACCTGGCCGAACAAATTTTCAATGCCACCGTGGCCAACTGGTAATCGATAAAAAAACAACTCAGAACAAGTATGGAACTGACAACGCTCATCAAGCATCCCGAACGAATGGACAAGGAGACCCTCTACGATCTCCGAAGCTTGATTGCGCTCTATCCCTACTTCCAGACTGCGCGGCTGCTGATGCTCCAGAATCTCTACATCCTCCACGATCCGTCGTTCGACGAGGAATTGAGGAGGGCTGCCATCTACATCACCGACCGCAAGATGATCTTCAACATGGTGGAGGCGGCCCATTACCGGCTGCACACCAAGCCGCGCCAGCAGGAAAAGGCTCAGAAGCCCGGCGAGAGCCGCACCGTGGCCCTCATCGATGACTTCCTCGACTCCATACCCGCCGACTCCGAGGAAGAGAAAAACGGCAGGCGAAAGCCGACACCGGCCGACGCCGCGGTGGACTACGTCTCCTATCTGCTCGAAACTGAGAGCGAGGAGGAGAAGCAGGCCAAAGACAAGGCACCGCAGCTGAAAGGACAGGATCTCATCGACAACTTCATCAACAATGAAGGCGGAAAGATCACCCTACAGGACGAACCGGAGTTTATGCCCGAAATTGAAGAAGAGGAAGAAGACAGGTCGGCCGACACCATCGAGCAAGGTGGCTATGCCACGGAGACCCTCGCGCGCATCTACATCAAGCAGGGACGCTACGACAAGGCATTGGAGATCATGAAAAAACTCGACCTCACCAAAGCCCGGCAGAACATCTACTTCGTCGATCAGATCCGATTCTTAGAAAAATTGATAGTAAATAGTAAAAACAAATAAAACAAACAAAGAAATGTACAATTTATTAGTTGTCTTCATCATCATCGCCTCGCTGCTGATGATTTTCATCGTTTTGATTCAGGAATCAAAGGGAGGCGGTCTGGCATCCAACTTCTCTGCATCCAACTCTATTATGGGTGTGCGCAAAACCACCGATGTTGTGGAGAAGACTACTTGGGGGCTGGCCATCGCCATGGTCGTGTTCAGTGTGATCTGCGCCTATGTAGCTCCCTCTGCTACCGGCGATCAGAGCGTCATGGAAAATGCTGCCACCCAGTCACAATCCACGAATCCTACCAACACTCAGGGCTTCGGTGCCGGTCAGACGGCTCCCGCCACTGGTGCGCAGAAGGCAGCTCCTGCTGCCGGAAACAATGCAGCTCCTGCTGCCGGAAACAATGCAGCTCCCGCTGCCGGAAACGCTCCTGCCGCCCCTGCCAAATAACGCGAGAAACTTCGGTAACAACAAAAAAGGAAGGATCCCAATATGGAATTCTTCCTTTTTTTATGGAATGCACTGAAAAGTTATTTGGTGCAGTTCTTCATCGATCCGCTGCGATACTTGCAGCAAGAGGGCAGCTTATTGTAAGCCGCATCGCTGGCCTTTACGCTGCCAGCATCATGACCTGCCGCCGCAATGGCCTTCTGCACCTTGGCCGGTGTCGTCTTGGCATTGTCGTAGACAAGCGTCATCTGGTGGGTCTTACGGCTCCAACTGGCCGACAGAACGCCCTTGCAGCTTTTTGCGGCCTTCTCGATGCGCGCCTCGCACATCTCACACATTCCGTTCACCTTGAAGGTAGTCTTCACGGTCTTGGCTTCAGCAGCGACACTCATCGTCATCACTGCCAACATGGTCAAAATGATTTTTCTCATTGTGTTGTCTGTTTATTTGTTGTTGAAACTTATTTAGATGAGCCGGACTGTCGGCACTGCTCACAAGGAGCACCGCACGTGGAGCCCGGCTCCGATCTCTCAATCTCTGTTCATCATGCTCCGTTTGCCGTCGAGCTGAGCACTGGCATCAATGGCAAAGGCACCGCTGGTGACAATCTCCTCCCCCTCGGCCAGTCCATCCGTAATCACGTAGCCATCGGGGAGCGAAGGACCAAGGGTAACCTCACGCAGGTGGAACACCGGCATTCCGCCGTCGTCCTCCTTCACATAGACCACACTACGGGTTCCCGTCCAGAGCACTGCGCTCTTGGGGACTACGATATCCGACTGGTATTGTGACAAGTGGGAGGCGACAACGCCAGTCACATTCATTTCGGGCTTGAACACGCCGCCGGCATTCCCCATCTCCACGCGCACACCCGCCGTACGGGTTTCGCTGTCGAGCACGGGATCAATGAAGCTCACCCGCCCCCGGAAGGTCTTCCCTGGCATGGCCTCACTGGTGAACACCACTTCAGCCCCCTTTCTAAGGAAGGGCAGGTCGGCCTCATAAGCCTGGAAAATCACCCAGACACGACTCAGATTGGCCACCTTCAGCAGCGGCTGTCCCTGCTTGACGTAGTCGCCCGCACTGACGTTCTTCTCTACCACCGTGCCGCTGGTGTTGGCTTTTAGGGTGAAATAGGGCGAGGCATGGCGGGTCTTAATGATCTGGTTCACCTGCTCAGCTGTCACATTGAGCAGTCTGAGTTTCTCTTTGGCCGCCTCGACGAGACTTTCCCGTTGCTGGACAGAGGGGAAGCTGAGTGCCGCCACAAGTTCCTGGCTGGCCGTGTAGAGCGAGGGCGAATAGATGACGGCCAACGTCTGCCCACGGCTCACGCGGTCGCCCACTGCACTGACGGCAAGTTTCTCCACGCGTCCTTCCACATAGGCCGACTGGGTCTGCTCCAACCGCTGGTCGGCCTCCACCTTACCGTAGAGTCTGACTTCCCTGGTCGTTGAGCCCGTGCCGACAGTTTCTGTCTCCACATTGGCCAGGGCAAGGGCCTCATCGGAGAGCATCACACCATCGTCGTCCGTCGACATCTTACTGTCACCGCCACTCTTGCCCGCCGGAATCAAGTCCATCCCACAGATAGGACACTTGCCGGGATGGTCTTGTTTCACCTGGGGGTGCATCGAACAAGTATAGACCGTAGCATCGCCGGCTTTGCCCCCCTCGGCCCCACGACGCAGAACGACTAAGGCGATGAGCAAAACCACAACGGCCGTAATGCCAATATAGATATATTTTTTATTCTTTTTCATCATTCTTTAAATTTACTTATGGTAAAATCATGACTGACGGCCAAGCGTTCCATCTCAGCCACCAAGGTATTGTATTGGGCATAGGCCTCGGCCCGCTGCAGGTCGTAGTCGATCTGCTCGCGCTGCGTTTGGAGAATGTCGGTAAGTGAGGTGGTGCCATTGGCATACTCATCGAGCATGAGCCGGAGCGTCTTGTTGAGGATCTCCGTCTCGCTGTCATAGAGTTTCACCTTACGGTCTACATCAGCGGCTCTATTCTCTATGTCGAGATAGGCAGCCTTCAGGGCATCCTGTCGCTGCAGAATGCCGCTCTCCGCGCTTTGGCTCATCAGCTGAGCACTCTGCCGGGCCATGTTCGTACGTCGGCGAAAGATGGGTATCGTCACCTTCAACATAGGCATCCACATGTCCTTGCCGTTCATGTTGGCCATCATGGGCATGTCCACCTTACCATTGAGCATGTATTCCACGCCGACTCCAAACTTGGGCATCCCCTGTGCCTTGGCCATGCGGTCCTGGGCCGCAAACGACTGCTGCTGGGCCTCAAGTTGGGCTATTGTGGGATCTTTCGAGGCCAGCTGTGTTACTTCGACAGCCGGCATCGCGTTGAGCAGGATGGTATCGGGCAGACACAGTGGGGCTTCAGGACTGCGGTGCATAGTGAGGTTAAAGCGCTGGCCCAGCAAGCGCAGCTCATCTTCCAGGCTGGCCTTCTTCTCTTCGAGCCGCTTATCTTCAGCCTCTATCCGCAGCTGGTCGCTCATGCGGCTGTTGCGTCCCATCGTTTGATTCTTGTACTGATAGATGGCGACTTTTTGGATGTCGGCCAACAGTCGTCGCTGGCGCTGCACACTTTTTATTTTCTCTTGGGTGGAGAGCATATTGAACCACTGCCGCTGCATGTCGAGGGCCAGGTCGAGCACGGCCTGCCTGAATTGCTGAAACGAAGCCCTGGCCTGCGCCTCCTTCTGCTCTCTGACCGATTTGAGCGCGCCAGCCCAAGGAAACATCTGCATCAGTGAGAAAGTTGCTATCTGTTTGCCGTTGACATGGTTCATGGCCTCCGGATAGAATCCCAAAGTCAGTTCCGGATCGCTGAGCTGTCCTTCTCCACAAGCACTTGCCAGCTGGGCCTTGTAGGCCTGATATTGCCGGGCCAGGGCAGGACTGTTGTTCATCGCCGCGTCGATATAGACGGCAAGGCTGTCTCTCTGGGCATGGGCAGTTGACGCCGCGAGAAGCATCAAGCCACAAAAAATGTATTTTCTCATTGTTTCTGTTGTTTTACGAGTTTACTTTCGCGCCACCAGCATTGGAGCACGGGTACCACAAACATCGTCATCGTCTGGATCAGCATACCACCAAAAGTGGGGATGCTCATGGGCACCATGATGTCGGCGCCCTTGCCCGTAGAACTCAACACCGGCAGCAGGGCGATGAGTGTCGTGGCTGTCGTCATGCAGGCAGCGCGTACACGCTTCTTTCCAGCCACCACCACGGCTTCGGTGATTTCTTCCCGGGTGGCAGGCTTGAGGTGCTGGAAGGTTTGATGAATATAAGTTCCCATCAGTACGCCGTCGTCGGTAGAAACACCGAAAAGGGCAATGAATCCCACCCACACGGCAACGCTCAGGTTGATCTGCCCCATGCCGAAGAGGGTGCGCATATTCACGCCGGCGATGTCGAAATTCATGAACCACGGCTGGCCGTAGAGCCACATCAGGATGAAGCCGCCGGCAAAGGCAACGAAAACGCCTGAGAAATGAATCATGGAGGCCGTGACACTCTTGAACTGGAAATAGAGAATCAAAAAGATGAGCAGCAGAGCCACGGGGATGACCACCTGGAGCCGCTTGGCGGCATGCACTTGCTGTTCATAGCTTCCGGCAAACTTATACGACACACCTTTAGGAAGGTCTATCTTGTGTTCGGCCACCAAATGGTCGATTGTTTTCTTAGCCTCATTGACAACGTCGACCTCGGCCTTGTTGCCCACTTTGTCGAAGGTGATGTAACCCACGAGGAACGTGTTCTCACTCTGTATCATCGTGGCTCCCTTCACAAAGTGCATGGTAGCCAGCTCGCCGAGGGGGATCTGTGTTCCGTCGGCCGCCGGCACAAGGATGCCGGCGAGAGCATCGGGGTTGTCGCGCAACTCGCGGGCATAGCGCACGCGGATAGGGAACCGCTCACGTCCCTCAACAGTGGTGCCTTCCTCCATGCCGCCTATCGCCGTCTCGATCACCGACTGCACCGTTCCGATCTGTATACCGTAGCGGCCGAGCTTTTCGCGGTCGGGTTCTATTTCGATGTAGGGAGCACCCTGGGCCCGGTCGTAATAGACCGATGCCGACTGGATGTCGCTGATTTGCTTCAGTGCCTTCTCCATCTGCATGCCTGCCTTGTCGATGCTTTCGAGGTCGGGACCGTAGACTTTCAGTCCCATTGGAGCCTTCATACCCGTGGAGAGCATCACCTGCCGAGTGGCAATAGGCTGCAGCTTGGGCGAACCGGTAAGTCCGGGCAGGTTGGTCACACGTGTAATTTCGTCCCAAATGTCGTCCTCGGTCCTGATTTCCTTGCGCCACTGACGGAAATAATCGCCATGACGGTCGGGAATCAGACTGTCTTGCGGAATCCGCTCAAAACCCTCCTCGGGGTCGTAAGTCCGTCCGCTCTTGAGGATGAAACAGCCCTTAGCGTCGGTCTTGAACCGGGCGCGGTGGCCATTGTCGTCGAGCATGTATTCGGGTTTGTAGTTGATCGTGGTCTCATACATCTGGATGGGTGCGGGATCAAGGGCGCTCTCTGCCCTGCCCCATTTGCCCACTGCCGACTCTATTTCGGGAATTGTCATCAATCTGCGGTCGATCTGCTTGCAGAGCCTCAGGTTTTCCTCCACGCCGCTGTGGGGCATGGACGTTGGCATGAGCATAAAAGTCCCCTCATCGAGGGTAGGCATAAACTCGCTGCCGGTGTGTTTCCAGATCAGGGCTCCGCACAGCAGCACTCCGACGGGCAGGGACATGAAGGCCAACCGGTGGCCGAGGCACCATCGGAGGATGCGTTCATAGTGCACCACCATCAGCCACAGCAGGGTCAGCACCACGCCAACAAGTACCACAACGAAGAGTATATTGGCCAACATTCCGTTTTGTGGTCCCAAGGGGAGCCACAGGGATGTCAGTTCGTAAAGGGCCACAAGCACCACGAGGGCGATGAACACGTAGTTGTATCTGATCTCCCAGCTCCCTATCCGGATGGTCTTCAGCTTTCTCTTATGGAAAAGCCGCATGACCAACTGCCGTGGCAACCGGAGGGAGAAGATCCAATAGGCCAAGGTGGGCAACACGGTCAGGCCGAGCAGCAGGGCGGAAAGCAGGGCAAAGGTCTTGGTGAATGCCAGAGGATGGAACATTCTTCCTTCCTGGGCCTGCATCGCGAAGACGGGCAGAAATGAAATGATGGTAGTGCCCATGCCCGTCATCACTGCCGACGAAACTTCGGTCACGGATTCAAGGATGAGCTGTTCCAGCGCTTCGCCACGAACGTTGTCGCGGTCTTCACGGGCTTCAAGGTGCCTCACGACGTTTTCCATGAACACCACACCCACATCGACCATCACGCCGATTGCGATGGCGATACCGCTCAAGGCGACGATATTGGCCTCTACGCCGGTGAGTTTCATGATGATGAACGTGCTGAGTACGGCCAGGGGCAACATCACCGAGATCACAATGGAGGCCCTGAGATTGACCACAAGAATCAAGACGACGATGATACAGATGAGCACTTCATGGGTAAGCGAGCTCTCCAGTGTGCCTATGGTCTCTTTGATGAGTTGGGTGCGATCGTAAAAAGGCACTACCGTGACCTTCGACACCGTGCCGTCCTTGAGGGTCTTCTCGGGCATGGCGGTCTGCATCTCCTTGATCTTCTCCTTCACATTATTGATGACCTCCAATGGATTGCTCCCTTCTCGGGCTACGACCACACCGCCCACAGCTTCCTGCCCTTCCTTGTCGAGTCCGCCACGACGGTCGCCGGGACCAAAGCTCACCCTGGCCAGGTCCTTCACCCTGACGGGCACACCCTCGCGGCTGGTAACGGGGGCGTTTTCCAGATCGGAGAGTTTCTTGACGTAGCCAAGTCCGCGTATGATGTATTCAGCCTGGTTGATTTCCATCGTTCCGGCTCCCACGTCGATATTGGAGTTTTTCACGGCCTGCATCACCTGCACGAGATTGATGCCATAGGACCGCATGGCCTCAGGATCGAGGTCTACCTGGTATTCCTTTACAAATCCGCCCACGCTGGCCACCTCGCTTACGCCTTCGGCCGACGAGAGCTGATAGCGCACGTAGTAGTCCTGCAGGGTACGCAGTTCCTCGGGATTCCAGCCGCCTGCCGGACGTCCGGTCTTGGTATCGCGTCCCTCTAAAGTATACCAGAAGATTTGCCCCAAAGCCGTGGCATCGGGGCCCAATTGTGGTTTCACCCCCTCGGGCAACAGTCCGGTAGGCAACGAATTGAGTTTTTCCAATATGCGCGACCGGCTCCAATAGAAATCTACCCCCTCGTTGAAGATGATATAGATGAACGACATGCCCATCATGGATGTAGAGCGGATGGTCTTCACGTCAGGAATGCCCATCAGGGCGGTGGTGAGTGGATAGGTCACCTGGTCTTGAATATCCTTGGGCGAACGTCCCATCCACTCTGTAGAAATAATTTGTTGGTTGTCACCAATATCAGGTATGGCATCCACGGCTACCGGAGAGCGTGGAACAAGCCCGCTGTGCCAGTTGAAAGGTGCCGTAGAGAGTCCACCTAATAGTATGGCTATCAGCACAAAAGCAGATACGATGCGATTGTGCAAAAAATAAGCTATGATTTTATCCATTCAATAAGACTTTGTTAAATGAGTTTGATTGGGAGAAAAGACAAATTCTTCTCCCTCCGGTATCTATGACGACTGCGCCTCTCCTGATTTCCCTATTCGACAATAGAGGAATTCATGAAAGTCCAACTCCCCAAGACACTGAAAACACTAATTCAACAAAGCCGGTGCTCCCCTCACACCGTGTGGCGGCAAGAGATAAGGTGGATGATAGTCCGATCGCCACGAAAAACTTGCTTCGGAATCATCCCTAAAAGAAGCCAATAACCTAAATGAATAGAAAAATGGAGGAAACAGATTGGCATGGAACCAGTCAGCCGAAAAACTTTTCACCACTATCTGTGGGGAATGGGCCGAACAAAGCGAATCATGAATCTGCTTATGAAAGTGCTTGTTATGGCATTGCCCACAGTCATCTCCCGACTCACAATCGGGCATATTCATGCTTGTGGGCTGAAAAACGGTGAAATCATTGACAGAGACAGCAATCAGCTCACCACCGCAAAAGTGTTGATTCACGCTCACTCCTGAAGTAGACAGAAGCAAGAGGATGGATAAGATGATAATCTCAAGTCGTTTCACACCGCAAAGATACGACTTTCAAAAGAATCTCCAAAACTTTTGTGACTGTTTCTCGAAAAAAGCACCCCTAAAGCCATTTTTTGTGATCTCTATCTGACCTTCCGAATAGTAGGCCAACTTCCGACACATCAAAAAATCGGGCTGGAGAATTGCCCATCTTCTTGCATCCTTTTATTTCATTGTGGGCAGCGCGAACAAGTGCAGGCAGGCAATTGGGAGCTGGCGGGCACCCACATGAGAGCCGACGGGCACGGAGATGGAAGCCGGCGCGCACGCAGATGGAAGCCGGCGTGCACCCACATGGAAGCCGGCGGGCACGCACATGGGAGCCGGCGTCAAAATCCATATCTCAGACTACCGTTACACCGTCTTCGAAAGATAAGTAGCACTAAAGTCGGCACTCCCACTCCCCTACTCCATGGATGAAGGATCATGAGCAGAACCAGAAAGTCTCACTGGGTCAAAATGGGATTTCGCCATTGTTTTTTCTCTAAAAATAATATTTTTCAAAAAAACATCTAAAAAAATTTGGAGGTTAGAAAAAAAACACCTACCTTTGCACTCGCTTTCAATAAGCAACCAACATGGTGGATGTAGTTCAGTTGGTTAGAGCGTCAGATTGTGGTTCTGAATGTCGTGGGTTCGAGTCCCACTATCCACCCCAGGTTGAAACAAGCGGAAATCCTTAAAGGTTTCCGCTTGTTTTGTATTCCCACCGCATGAAGACAGACCTTTCCAACGTGACCCGCTCCCCCCAAGTGGCAGATCAACACTCCGAACATGAATACTATTAATTTTCAGGCCTCTTTACAATTTTGAAAACTTTCTTTTGTACAAATCAAAAAAGAATTCGTAACTTTGCAATTAGTAACTAATTGGACGCTTTCCGCGTCTTTTATGATTAATCATATAAACATATAACATAAAACAAAAACCAAACGCATGAAGATTACTACTTGCTTCTCCCTGCTGTTGTTGGCCGCACTGGCCGACAGCGCCAAACGTTATTCCAAAATGGCCATGAAATAAAACTGACAACTATGAGAAAATATCTATTCACAGCATTAGCGTCGTGTGCACTACTCTGCGCCCCCGTTAATGCCCCGGCGCAAGACAACGGCCCGAAACCTCTGTTCACCGAGCCCATCACGAAGCAGCCAAAGGGAAGGCTGGTGAAAAACCAGGTACGTAAGGCACTAAGTTTCTACACAGATGTCGGGGGCGCCAACGTGGACAGTGTGGACTACTACATCGGCAACTATGTGATAGGGGACGACGATTGTGTATATCTCAAGAATCCGTTCACTTTCTTCCCCACGCAAAGCTATCTGAAACTGGAGCATCTCAATGGCGATACCCTCGTGGCGCATATGCCGCAGGCCATCTTCAATACTGAAGAGATTCCCCTCTATGCTTCGCGAATGGTTCTGAAAGCAGGCAGCCAAGGCATGACCTACGGCTTTGAACAGAACGCCGACGGAACCTACAACACCGACATGCGCTTTCTGTTCAGAGGCGACACCCTGACTCTGATCGGAGAAGACAACGTTGAGGGTGAATATCCGAAAGTGATCCTCGGACTGACTACCTTAGCGGGCATTTGGAACGAGGCTGGCGAAGTGGAACTCTCGGTCAGACCAACAGACAAAAAGCCGTTGAGCCTGCCGCAGGGTGTTAAGCCCCAGCTCTATCAGCTTTCCTACACTGGCTTCTATGGCGACGCAACCGACCTGGTGGAAGTGGCTTTCGCCGACAACAAGGTGTATGTCTCCAACCCCTACTCTACCACCGCGTTGCAGTGGGCTGAGGGTGAGATAAAGGAAAACTCCGTTGTGTTTGCCCGGCAATACCTTGGCCCCAACGAGAGTGAGGGCTACCACATGTTCTTCGTCCCTGGAGTGTATTCAGAGACGGCCCCGGATTTTTTTGACCTGGCCGATACCCTGCGCTTCAACTACGACAACGCCACCAAGAGCCTTACGGCCACCGACCTGCAGTCTATCCTTATCAATGTGGGCGACCATCGAGTGTTTACAGCCGCCGCATACATCAATCCCTCGCTTTCGCCCTACACTGCCACAGCAGGAAAGCCGGCCAATCCGGAGATCACATCCTTCGGCCGCTACGGAGAGGAGGCTGAGGGTGAGGGCTATCTGCAGTTTGAATTCCCCTCGGAGGATGTCTACGCACAGCCGCTCTTTAAGAACAACCTATATTATAAAGTATACACCGCAGAGGGCAAGGCGCTCACCTTCAGTCCTGAAAAATATTCCGGTCTCGACACTGAAATCACGGAAGTTCCCTACGGACTGAACGACAATACCGACTTCTTCATGGCCGACGACAGCCATAAGTTCTATTTCTTTCAGGCTGCCGACAGCCTCGGCCTGCAGACCGTATACAAGGGTGAGCAGGAACTGAGCTCCGACATCGTCTGGACTACAGGCCGCACCACCACGAGCATCTCTCAGCCTGCCATCAGCCAAACTACCGCAGAGGTGCGCTATTACGACCTTCAAGGCCGCCGCCTTTCCCAACCCCGAAGAGGTGTATGCATCCGTCAGCGTGTGATGGCCAACGGAAGTGTGGTCAACGATAAAACTATCAAATAAATCGAATAGAAAAATGATGAAAAAACTTTCCATGGCTTTGGCCATTGCTTTAGTTTCAATGGCGGCGAGGGCTCAAACCCCGGGCGCCGAAACCATTATCCGCCAACAGCCGGCGGGAACACTGCACGACAACTACGCCCGCAGCAGCTATTATTTCTACACATCCTATTCCGGGGTATTATACGGCCTTGACCTGTGGTCTACCTCACGCTACGTTGAGGGAAACGACGGTTGTGTATACCTCTACAATCCCTTCAGCCAGCTTCCCACACGAACCTGGCTGAAACTCGACCCGGCGGGCAACGGCAAATACGTAGCTCATCTGCCACAAGCCATCCGGGAGGGCGAGACTTACGACGAAGAGGGCAACCTCACAAAAAAAGTTTACTACGCCTTCCCTGTGAAGGAATATGAGACCAGTGAGGGGAAACCCTTCTGCAAGATCGACACGCTGGCCAACGGCACAGTGAAAAACGAGATCAGCTTCGTGCTGCGCAACGACTCGCTCATCATGACCGACGACAACTACATCGGACTTATGACCGAACAGATGAAATGGACGGGATACGCCGACACCGACATCAAGGTGGGAAAGGTGAAATACAAAGCCAACACATTGCCTAAAGATATAGCCCTGCAGGACTACAGGTTGTCCTATCAGACCCAGACCGGCGGAAACGAGCAGAAGATTGTTAAGATGGCGTTTGACAATGACGGCAAGGTCTACCTGCTCAATCCCTACAACAATAGCACCTCGGAAGTGATTATCGGTACCTACGACGGAAACAAGACGGTGAACTTCCCCACACGGCAGTATCTCGGCCCCGACTGGGCCACCACCCACCACCTCTTCTTCATGGCAAGAGGGTATGAGCGCGAAGGGCAGCAAATCAACTACAGCGACTGGTACGACTCATTTAAGATGACCGTGGACAGCGACAAAAAGACACTGAACCCACAGGCCAACAGCGTGATAATCATCAATGCCGGCGACTCCTTGAAATACGCTCTGTCGTATTATTTCGATCCCACGCTAACCCGCTACGAGGACCTGTCGCTCACACCTTCGGCTCCGATTATTGACACTATGTCGGTCCAGCCTTGCACAGAAGGAGCCCCAGGTTTCATTTCTTTCTTCTTCGACAGATACGACGAGGCGGGCAACCTCTTTGACAATACCAAATACTACTATCGTCTGTATGCCGACGACGATACCACTCCCTACACTTTCACCGATGACAACTACGTCAATGTCAGCACTCCGATGACCGAAGTGCCGGTGAACTTTGTCGACTATATAGACTTCTTCATCTACACGCTACAGGGCAACGACAAGCAGTTGGAACGGTCGGTGAACATCTACGACGGCAGCGTGGCGCGCTGGGGGGTGCAGATGGTATATAAGGGGGGAAACAAGGAAACCGTTTCGCCCATCAGCTGGTGGAATGTTCCCACAACGGCCATCAACACGGTGACTTCTCCCACAAAGAAAATTGTCGGCACGGAATACTACGATCTCTCGGGCCGCAGACTCAACGGTCGGGGCGATGGCCTCAATATCAAGGTGACGATATTCTCCGATGGTACGAGAAGGGTCACCAAGCTCCAGGGCAAGTGACGCTTGAAAAACGCCCATCGGGCGGATTCTTCTCGCATCATCCATCAAATCCCTCAAATCCCAAAGGTTTACGCCTCGGGGTTTGAGGGATTCCATATTTGGGGCAAAGCCGTTCAACCGTAGCCATTGGAGCTCGCTTACTTTCTGCATGAAATTATTCATGCCACAAAATATGACTGAACACACTTTACGGGCGGCACAGCCCTCCACATGAACTTAAAGGAACATCTGAGCAAAGAGCAATACCGTCAACTCCCGACTTCTAAGTTCTCTGGTAAAGAAAAAATGATTAACTTTGCAGCAGAGAAAGAAAAAACTATGAGACTAATAAAATGGATAGACCGCTTGACAGGCAGGACACATGACAGCAAGCGAGTGGCTCTGGTGTTGGGTGGCGGCGGAGCACGTGGACTGGCCCACATCGGAGCCATCGAGGAACTCCTCCAGCGCGGCTACGTCATACATTCCATAGCCGGAACCTCCATCGGTGCCATCGTTGGAGGTTTTTATGCCAGTGGACAATTAGAGGACCTCAAACAAAAATTCGACCAATTGAGCCGCCGCGACATCATGTCACTCATCGATCTCTCGCTGGGTCTCGACCACGTGGCATCGGGCGACAAACTCGAAGAACTCATGGAGGAGATGTTCGAAGGGGAAAAGATTGAGGATCTGCCCATCAGCTTCCGCTGTTGTGCCTCAGACCTCGTCAGCGGCCATGAAAAAGTATTTAGCAAAGGCCCTCTGGCCCGGGCTATCCGTGCCTCCATTTCCATCCCAGGTTTTTTCAGGCCGGTAAACATCGACGGCGCTGCCTATGTCGATGGCAGCGTTCACAACGTTCTTCCCCTTAATCGCATAGAAAGGGAAAAAGGCGACTTGTTGGTGGGCGTCAACGTCAGTGGCCCCGACGAGAAGCCCAACGCCGACTACATGACGAAAAACGACAAGACGACCTCACTGGTGCAGGCCATCATGGCCCACATCCCACTCCTTCGTTCTCAATTTTCAGAAAACTATGTCAATTTGGGATTGCGTGTGGCCCGTATCTCCATACAGAACGCCTCGCGAATGGCAGTCCAACTCACTCCGCCCGATGTCTACGCCGAAGTTGCCATGGATCGTTTCGGACTGTTTGACTACAGCCAGAACAATGAGATTATTGATTACGGACGAAAAATTATGGCTGAAGCCCTCAACAAATACGAGAACAGAAATCACGACAAAACATAAATCGTCGGGAGCAGCTGTTTCGCAACTCCCGACGCTTTGCGCTTTTGACTCACCACATTGGGGATCCCGAGCGAGGCCCCGGCTTGCCCGTCATACCTTGAAAAATTGCCGACACCCTATAAATGTCAACCATCTCTCAACACAATTACGTCCCTAATACCAAGGGAGAAAGGAGACCGCGGAACTTCAGTCAATCGTTCACACCGCCTCTATCCTCATAATCTTCGTCTTCATTGTTGCTGTTGTCGAGGTCGAATTCGTCCTCGTTGTACATCTTAGGTTTTCGCTTCATAGTCTTGATTTTTTGTTAATAATCTATATTTTGAAGCGAAGATAGAAAAAAAATTCGAAAAAACAAAACTTTACAAAAATAAAAGGGCCAAAAAATTTGGACTGTATTAATTTTTTTACTATATTTGCGATATCAAAGAAACTATAAGAACAACTTTAACAATAAAAACTATGGCAGACAGAAGTAAAAAGCAACTGATCTACAAAGATTACTCTGCCGTAAACACTAACGGCAGTTCTTTAAATGTAGACATGACCGAAAACTCCAGCCTTTTAGGCGGAGAAATTTGGTACAATTGACAAACTGCGACTTCAGTCCTTATGAGGACAAAAGGAATCACGACATCAAGGCATCATAGTCGTTTTTTTCTGGCTTGATGAAGAAGATGAGCACATATTTCTGACAATGTCCTTGGCGAGCACCCTCCAAGGCATGAAAAGAATGAGATGAGACGGAAACGATTTTCTGACTATTACCTATAGGCAACACCGTGACAGCCGAAAGCGTTTCCGTTTTTTTTGATGTGCAACCAATACTTTTTGAACTCTTACACTTCTTACGGTTTTACCGTTACAAACGCTGTAATCACACTTGATGAGAAGTTGTGTCCAGGAGACAGCAAAAGAGTGGTGTAACGAAACATTTTTTCACTCCCAAGAAATTGGGAAGGTTTCGTGTATCGAAGTTTTTGGTCTGGTGTCTGATTTCCCTTGAACAAACGCAGTTGTGATCCCCATCCTTTCAATGTCCCGTGAAACATAGGAAAAAGGAAAGGAGTAATCCCTTCAATCCAATCGCACTGCGGTGTCCCCACCGCCTATTCATCCATTGGAAGACCGTGACAAACGAATAGCTGACGATGTGCTCGCCAGCTTTTTTCGTTTTAGCTCTCCATATAGGGTCAATCCCGTCATAGCGGCCAAAAAGCCGCGTCATGTCCGGCCTATGGCCCGTTGTCATCTTTCCAGCTCCCCTGGTTGCAAGGTTTTAGCCCATCCAGCCAGGCGCAAGACCAGCGATACCCCGACCATAAAAGCCTTGGCATGCACTGAAAGAAACAAGAAGATTTTTATCTCCCAAGACTGTTGGACCTTCTGACACTTGTCAACAAAAAGTAATCGAAAAACATGACAACAATGAATCTGAGCTAAAAAAACATGAAAAAAGTTTGGCGTTACGCAAGGAAATGATTAAATTTGCAACCCAAAGCCGACGAAAGAAGGCTAAAACGACTACAATTTCTGGGGTTGACTGGATTTGACAGCAGGAGGAGTGGTACGTAAGCACGCGGAGTCTCGATGGCTTGCTCCTAAACTAAGTGATCACAAATTAATTGGCGAAAGAAATTACGCTCTCGCTGCCTAATCGAAGTATAGTAGATTACTGGCTCAATCCAGTCACAAGGTGACAGGACGAGACATCGCTCCAAGGATGTTGTTCCGAATCTGAGGATCAAGCGGTGCAGGTAAATCGGAAATAGTTTGTCAAGGCCTCGATTGGCAAATGAAATTTTAGGGGATAAGGCGTCGGTGGGTGGTCCAGGTCTTGCCGCCGCACGAAAACCAAAGTCTGGAATAAACGTGTAGAAAGCGTATGGTTTCCCTGTTTGGACGCGGGTTCGACTCCCGCCAGCTCCACAGACAAAGCCCGCACGACTCTATTCAGATGAGGCGTGCGGGCTTTTCTTTTTCTCACGAAACAAATCACATAAACAACCTTTGTCCGACAAGCTCAGAAAACGCGTGGATATGTACTTTTTCATACGAACAAGGATATAGCATGAGCCATCCCTCATGGGTAGCAAACGCTCACTATGAGATCCTGCCCTTCGACATAGGCAACAAGCGGACCAGACGGACATAAGCCGACAGTCCTAACAGCCGGATAAAGAAATCCTTAAGCCGAGTGCGAAGAGGCAAGTCGGGAGGAATACGGAAAGAATAGTGGGGGATTTGAGGGGCATCACCCGAAAGCTGCATATAGGTAATCTGAATATTCAACACCATCAGATAGTAGCGGCTTAGGCCATAGTCTACATCCAACCGATGAGTGTCGCCCGAGAGCATTTCAGACAACAACGGGATATGGGCTTCCAGTAGCTGTTTCACCTCTGTAGCACCTGCCTGTCGAGTAATACCTTTCTCGTTGAGTGTATAATGGTAGCAACCCGTGGAGACCGTGGCCACACATTGTGCAAGCCGCACAAGTGAGGGCAAAGTCTGAATATCCTCAAACACCCGCCCCTCAGGAAAGCGGACTTTGTCAAAAATCCAGCGACGGTAGATTTTATTCCAGGCATAGGAATGCTCGTAGGCCCTTGCACGGAGCCAGTACTCCAAACGGTCATGATAAACGTGGTCGGCCAAGATAATGTCTTGCCGCTCGACAGAACCTTCAAATTTTACGACGCCAAACTCCAGAATGTCAAATTCGGGATGAAAAGCCAAGATCTTCATCAGAGGCTTATATGTCCCAGATGAGAGATAGTCGTCGGAATCAACAAAAGTAAGATATTCACCTCGAGCCTGATCTATCCCCGCATTGCGGGCTGCGCTCAATCCACGGTTGGGCTGATGAAAAGTCCTCACACGTGGGTCACGACGGGCCCACGCGTCACACAGGTGGGGGCAATTGTCGGGTGACCCGTCGTCGACGAGGATCACCTCCAAGTCCACCTGTTGCCGCAATACACTCAAAAGGCAACGTTCCAATGTGGCTTCTGTCTTGAATACAGGAATGATGACGCTCAACATATACTCTATATATTCATTCTACTAACGTTAGTCTGCGAAGGAACAGACTGTTTTAGATTGTTCGTTGCAAATCTAACTAAAATAATCGAGAATACAAATAAAAAACCTAAAAATAATGCCTCAGCCTTTCAACATACCATATCTCCAATCAGCAACCGTCATTCCCCATTCTACTTTTCCGTCATCATCAAAGAAGCCAGATGGCCCAGTCGATAAAGGGTAAACAGGACCAGTTTTGGACGGTTCCCCATGAGCTGACAGCGCTCTAAACGGCCAAAACAATAATGCCAAAACCGAACAAGAGGCAAGAGATGAAGTTGCTGTACGCGTTCCACGAAAGACAACAGACGGGAGTAGCCTTGCAGTTCATCTCGAAAATGCCATAGGGTGGACAGGCCTTCTTCTGTCTTCTGAAGATAATGTTCATTCGACTCAAACCGCCCGAAGCCTAAGGGATTGTCGATATGACGGATGACAATGCCCGCATCCTTGAGCTGACGACCATAAAAGACATCCTCATATCCGTAGCTGCGGAAGCGCTCGTCGAGAGGATGCTGAAGAAAGACCGTTGCAGGACAGGCGAAATTGCTGGTATGGAAATCCAAATAGGGATGTATCGATCGTTGCTCAGCCGTGTGACTGTCGGAACACGAATCTTCATAACGACTGCGGAGATTGTCGGCTAAATGCACAGTCGGCTCATAACCTCCATAGATTACATCGTTGCAAGTGGAAAGCTGATTGATATAACGCACCAAGAAATCCTGACGGATGACACTCATGTCAGAATCAACGAAAAGCAGCCAATCGAAGCGCGCCATGCGGCCGAGGACATTGCGAATCACCGCCCGGCCCGAGTTCTCCGGCCGTATCACGTAAGAGCAGTGATCAAACGCATTGATACGCCGGTTGCTCTCCACGACTTCAGAGCGAGTGGACCCATCGTCACCAACGAGTATCTCAAAATGCACGTTGAGCCTTAATGCCTGTTGGCGCAACTGGCTCACAAGATCAAAACATTCATCATTGAATGTGGGGATTAATATCGATAAACCTTTCATGCCGGCAAATATAACAAAAAATCAACAGTCGAAAAGCTATATATAAAAAAATAATCGTACCTTTGCAACAAAATGGCCAGAAATTGGTTATTGTTCAATAAGAAGAACTCATTATTTTAATCACGCCGACATGCCTCGCAACAAAGCGAACACTGCAGGCTTGAAAGCTAAAATTTAAACTGCACTTATTAGCAACATGAAGAAAATCATCTGTTACATATTTCTTCTTCTAATGATGCCCTTGTGTGCCTTGGCTCAATCGTCAATGACCGACAATCAAGTGATGGAGATGATCGTGAAAGAGCACAACCGCGGCTCTTCACAGGCTCAAATCGTGACTAAACTTATGCAAAGCGGTGTCGATATCACTCAGATCAGGCGAGTGAGGAACAAATATGAACGCCAGATGAAACAAAGCGGACTCGGACAAACACAGGACAACGCCACGCAGTTTGATACCTCTCGCCTGCGTACCAACAACGGTCAGAACCGCAATGACGTCACTAATAATAAGACACAGCAGGAAATCAAGCTGCAGGAAAACCGCAGTACCTATAGCAATATGGGGATCGCTAACAATACACAATGGCAGCAAGAATATGACCCAACAGATCCCGATTTTGTGAGCATGGAGGACGAACTCAACGGCATCATCCCAATGGATTCCGCTCAGATGCTGAAAATGCTACTGGAAGAAAGAAAGCTGCAACAAAAGAAGGTTTTCGGACGCGATATCTTCAATAACAAGAATCTTACTTTCGAACCCGAAATGAATATCGCCACCCCACAAAACTATCGGTTGGGCCCGGGCGATGGAGTAATCGTGGACATCTACGGAGCCTCACAGAAGACCGTCAACGCCACCGTATCGCCCGACGGTGAGATCACAATCGAGGGCTACGGTCCTGTACAAGTGAGCGGTTTAACGGTAGCCCAAGCCAATGCCAAACTCCGCTCTACCTTGGGCTCACGCTACACCAGCAGCCGCATTAAGCTCACTGTGGGTCAGACACGCACCATCATGGTAAACGTCATGGGTGAGGTAAAAACGCCCGGAACCTACACGCTCTCAGCCTTTGCCACCGTATTCCACGCTCTGTATATGGCTGGTGGTACCAATGATTTAGGTACACTGAGAAACATCAAAGTTTATCGAAACAACCGGCTGGTTTCTGTAGTAGACATCTACGACTATATCCTCAACGGTAAACTGACGGGCAATGTTCGCTTGGCCGACAACGATGTCATTGTGGTAGGCCCGTACGATTGCCTTGTAGAAATCCGTGGAAAGGTGAAGCGGCCCATGTTCTACGAAATGAAAAAGACCGAGAGTGTAGCTACGCTCTTGAAATACGCAGGAGGATTCACAGGTGATGCTTATAAAAGGAGTGTGCGCGTCAATCGTAAAACAGGCCGAGAGCGCAGTGTCTTTAATGTAGGCGAATTTGATATGTCAAGTTTCCGCCTGTCCGACGGCGATTCTGTCTCTGTAGACTCCATCCTCCCCCGCTATGAGAACACAGTAGAGATTAAAGGTGCTGTTTTCCGTCCTGGCATGTATAGCCTCAGCAGCGAAATCAACAGCGTGCGTACACTCATAGAGCACGCAGAAGGTTGCACTGAAGATGCATTCACCACACATGCTGTGATGCACCGCATGAAAGACGATCGCTCACTCAAAGTTGTCAGCGTAGACGTCGACGGTATCATGAGTGGAAAAGTTGCAGACATCCCCTTGCAAGAAAACGATATTCTTTTTATCCCCACGAAAACGACAAAGATGAATGAGCGCACAATCACCATCCGTGGTGAAGTGCAATATCCGGGCATCTATCAGTATGCAGACGACGAGACCGTGGAGGATTTTATTCTGCAGGCTGGTGGCTTGACCGACAAGGCCTCGACAGCGAAAGTCAGCGTCAACCGCCGTGTGAGCGACCCTTCAGCAACACAACCCGATTCCATCATTGGGCAACAATTCGAAATGGCTATCAAAGACGGGTTCGTCATTGACGGAAAACCCGGCTTTGAATTAATGCCTTTCGACGAAGTGTATGTATTTAAGAGTCCTGCTTATAGCGAACAGCAAAACGTAACCATCGACGGCGAAGTGGCATTCCCGGGAACATACACGCTCACGAAGCGCAACGCACGGCTGACTGATTTGCTGAAGATGGCCGGAGGGCCCACGGATATGGCCTTCATCAAGGGTGCGCGCTTAGAGCGTAAACCCAATGAAGAAGAGAGCAAACGTATGCAAACAGCCTATCAGATGGCTCAAGAGCAACAGCAAAACGAGTTGATGGAGATCATGGCCAGCGGAACGAATGGTGGTGCAAGTCTGTCAAACTTCGCAGAAAACAATAAGAATACACAGCTAAAGAAATTCCAAGTACCCAGCACTTACCCTGTGGGAATTGAGCTCGACAAGGCTATAAAAGACCCTTCAAGCGACGCCAATATTGCATTGCGCGAGGGCGACCGTCTGTTGCTTCCACGCTACAACGCAACAGTGAAGATCAACGGAGCCGTAATGTATCCCAACACAGTAGCCTTCGAGCGGGGCAAAAATGCCAAGCACTACATTGATGCAGCCGGTGGCTTTGCCCAAAACGCCCGCAAAAACAAAGCCTACATTATCTATATGAATGGTATGGTGGCCAAGGTGAGCCACGGAGCAAAAGTAGAAGCCGGTTGCGAGATAGTCGTACCCAGCAAGATCACCCGCAGAACATCACCTGCCGAAATCGCCACTTTGGGCTCAAGCATGGCCAGCATTGCAACGATGATTGCAACCATCGCGAATTTGGGTAAATAATAATAGCCACCATACTCCGTCATAGAGGAAAGAAGAAACAACATTATGGAAGAAAATAGAAAAGAAGATTATATTGATTTAAGAGTGCTAATGAAGAAGATCTTATCTAAGAAAAAGATCTTCTTTATATCTTGGCCCATCACCTTTGTAATAGCCTGTTTAATCATTATGCCCGTTCCCCGCACTTATACTACTGAGACATGCATGGCTCCGGAGTTGGGAACGGCGACCAGCGCTGGAGGAAGTTTAGCTGATTTAGCTTCTTCTTTTGGTGTTGACCTTTCTAACATGCAAACGTCAGACGCAATCTCTCCCTTAATTTATCCTGATTTGATGAACGACAACAAGTTTGTCACCTCTCTTTTTCCGATAAAGGTTAGAACTGAAGACGGAAGTATCCATTGCACCTACTATGAATACCTTACGAAATACAAAAAGAAGACCTGGTACATGGTTCCATTCATCTGGGTCCGCAACTTCACAAATAAGCTCTCAAGCAAGAAATCTTTAAGAAGCAACAGCAAGTTTAATCCCTACGCATTGTCGAAGAAAGACGATGGCATCTGCGAATCCGTCCGTAACAATATCACTATAAAAGTAGACCGCAAAACAAGCATTATTTCTATTAGTGTTGTATCACAAGATCCTCTTGTTTCTAAAATTGTTGCTGATTCTGTGCGTACACAATTACAGAATTACATTACAGACTATCGCACAAGCAAGGCTCGCAATGACGTAAGATATTTTCAGAAACTTACCGATGAGGCAAAAGATGTTTATGTAAAAGCCCGCCAAGTATATGGTGGCTATGCTGATGCCAATATGGATGTTATTCTTGAGAGTTATAAGGCAAAACAGGAAGACTTAGAAAACGATATGCAGCTGAAATACAACAACTACAGTGCTATGCTTGCCCAGTTGCAGGCTGCCAAAGCAAAAGTACAGGAACGGACGCCAGCTTTCACAACCATTCAAGGGGCAGCAGTACCTATCAAAGCCACAGGACCTAAGCGTATGTTGTTTGTACTGGGAATGTTATTTCTCATAACTTTTATAGACATTTTCTACATTTTAAAGTCTGATTTTAAAAGTCTTTTGATGCCACAGCAAGAAGAATGAATCCTCAAAGAAGAATTTTCATTAATACAACTGCACAGTATGTAAAGGCATTCATCAATATTTGCCTATCACTCTATACGGTCCGTCTGATACTAAACATTTTAGGGCAATCGGACTATGGGATTTATTCACTTATAGCGAGTGTTGTGTCCATGTTGGGCTTCATCACCAACGCCATGGTTGTCACGACTCAACGCTATTTATCTTTTTATGCTGGGAAAGGCACAAAAGAAGACGTTCGAGTGATTTTCTCAAATAGTCTTATCCTTCACGTCTGCATAGGTCTTTGTCTGACATTGGTATTACTTTCATTAAAAAACTTCTTATGCTACGGTTTCTTTAATATATCAGAAGCTCGTAAGCCGACAGCCGAGATTGTATACATCATGTCCACCATGATGTTGTTCATTACGTTTCTCGCTGCTCCTTTCAAGGCCATGCTAATAGCGCACGAGAACATCGTCTATATTTCCATTATCGAAATACTCGACGGAGTATTAAAACTGACGCTTGCCCTATCCCTTCTTACCTTAGGTCATGACAAACTACTGCTCTATGCGTGCGTTATGACTATTATTTTCCTTTTTGAATTTTTTGCCTTCTCCATTTATAGCATTATAAATTTTCCCGAATGCCAAATACTCTCGACATTCCACGACTTTGACAAAAATAAGATTAAAGAGCTTTTCGGCTTTGCCGGATGGACCACGTACGGCATGTGTTCAATAGTGGGCCGTACACAAGGCTTAGCCGTGCTATTTAACAAGTTCTTCGGCACAGTAATCAATGCTGCCTATGGGTTAGCACTCCAAGTAAACGGTTCCGTTACTTTCATTGCAACATCATTGATAAATGCTATGAATCCACAACTTATGCAGGCTGAGGGTAGCAATGATAGAAAAAAGATGGTTCACCTGGCAGAACAGGAGAGTAAGTTTTCCTCTGCTATAATCTTTGTTATTCTAATACCCTTGGCAGTAGAAATGGACTGCGTGCTTAACCTATGGTTAGTGAATGTGCCTCCTTTTACCTCATTTTTTTGTCGCAGCTTGATCTTGGCTTTCATATTTGACCAATTGACTTATGGACTAAACTCAGCTAATCAAGCTTTGGGCAATATCAAGTATTACACACTGATCATGTACACACCTAAATTACTCATTATCCCCTTGGCTTTAATCATGCTATGGGCAGGTATCCAAGTTGCATGGGTGATGTTTTTGTATATAGTTGTCGAGTTCAGCGTTGCTATGACCCGTTTATTTTACATGAAGAAGGTCATTGGCCTTAGTATAAAGCAATTTTCGAAGAATGTCTTTCTGAGGTTGTTACCTTTGTGCTCGGCTTCATTCATTGTTCCGCTCATTATCCGTTTTTCATTCAACGGCGAATATAGGTTTATTTTCAATCTCGCTATCTCCTTTCTTTTGGGTCTTTTAGTAATGTGGCACATTACATTAACAAAAGGAGAGCGTAATGTTGTATTGGATACGTTATATAAATTGAAGGAGAGAATAGGAAAATGAGATGGAAATTCAATATAAAAAGCAAAGTTGACACCAAACGTTTGTTCTTTGTCCGTAAATTATCTATCGTTAGGTTATTTTTCTATATAGGCCTGACGATTGCTATTTTAGGCGCTATGCAACCTTGGTTTATGTGGCCATTCGCAGCCTATTATACGCTTATTGCTGCAACGTTCGTTTTTTTCTCGTTTCTCATCGATAATGGGCAACAGACCCATCTATTCCGTCGGGAAGGTTTTGTCATTCCGATAGTCTTATTTTTCTTGTCAACCTTCGTCATGCGACTGGTCAATAAAAACAATATTATCGGGTTTATCTCTATCTCGTTCGATCTGATCATTTATTATTCCTTATTGAGACTTGATAAAGAAGAAATGCGGCATATGATGGATTGTTTAACAAAATTGCTCGCTGCTTTTCTCGTTATCTCCATCTTGGGATGGGTTCTGTATCTCATAGGCTTTCCTTCTCCTTATATAGACTCAGCCAACGACGATCTGGGATATTCCTACGAGAACCATTTTATTTTCATGATCGACGACCGTTGGGATGCTATGATTATCCCAAGATTCAATTCCATATTCCTTGAGCCTGGACACTTAGGAACACTCACTTCTTTATTTCTAATGAATCAGTTAGGAAAATGGAAAAAATGGTACAATATAGTCCTGCTTATTACAACACTTCTTACATTCTCACTCGCGGCCTATGTTCTCCTGCCCATCATCGCCCTCATGGGAGCTTGGGCTAAAGGAAAGCGCATCATCATTGCTATCATATCCATAATTGTGGTTATTGTCTCAATTGGGATCGGTGCCCTTTTCTATAACGACGGTGATAACCTTGTCAACAACCTCATCATGGCCCGTCTTGAAATCAGCGACGATGGAAAACTCGAAGGTGACAACCGCGTCACCGACTCCTTCGATGCTGAATACCAATCCTTTCTGTCTTCATCCGATTTGCTCACAGGAAGAGAATATTCAATGGAAAAGTTTGGCTTCGGTAACTCCGGATACCGCGTTTTCCTGTACGACAATGGTCTTATAGCATTGTTGCTCGTTGCCTTGTTCTATCTTTCGCTTGCCGTCTCATCCAGACAGCAAAACAAACGTGTTATCTTGACAATGCTTACCGTAACACTACTCACGTTCATAATACGTTCTGCTCCATTAGCATACAACTATTTCATACCTCTCTATGCTTTTCTCTGCACAGGGTTCTCTTCCCATGAAGTTGACAAGCAGCTATTCCAAAAAGAAGATTCATAAGTAGCATTAATTCTCCAAAGAGATTAGAACAAAGCATAACCAACCGTTGGATATTTGAAGATAAATACGTAATTTTGCAAAAGGTATATTTTCGCATCCAAGAAACAATCAAAGATATAACATGAGGATTGGAATAGTAACACCCTTCTCACCAGAAATATTCACGGCATCGCTCAACCCTGATGAGCTGTGCTCTGCAGCACTCCCAAGCGTACAGTCGCTTATTCATTCATTTCTCAAGAACGGTCATTTTGTTAGAGTATTCACATATACATCTATCAACAAGACCTACAAAACGCCCAATCTTGAGGTTTTCTCTATACCCGCAGGTCTCTGTGGTTTTAAGTTGCAATTGTTAGGTTTAACGCCACTGTTCCACCTTAAAGCTTTGGTGGAAAAAAACAGTGCCGACTTGGATGTTCTCCATGCACAATGGTCTTACGAAACGGCTATAGCAGCGATGTCCCAATGCCATAGAATGCCAGTATTTCACACAATCCGGGACTGGGCACCTTTCATCTATAACTTCATGCCCAAAGGTCGCGATAAACGGTATTGGTTTATCCGAAAGCAATTGGCGAGAAAGGTTTTAGGGAATCCTAAAATATACACTATCGCAAATTCAAAATACACTCACGACTTAATAAAGAAGGATTACGGCTACGATACTCCAATCATACCCAACTCCATAAAAGATGACTACATTCTGAAGACAGAGCGTAAACCTCCTCTCGGGTGCAACATTCTTTGCGTCACTACCAATTTCGACCAACGTAAAAATGTAGGCATGCTCATAGAAGCCTTCTCAGAATTTTTGAAACTGAAGCCAGAGGCTAAACTGACAGTTATTACCAAATATCAAGACGAATCAACTGTTAAGAATTGGAAGTCTAAAGGGTTGCTGAAGAATGTAAGGATATTGGTTCATATTGACCATAAACTTCTTATCGATTATTACGATCAAGCCTCTTTCTTTGTCACTCCGAGTAAGGAAGAGACTTTCGGAAACACTGTAATCGAGAGCTTGTCACGCCAAGTTCCTGTTATCGGAGGCCAATCTTCTGGTGCTATCCCGTGGGTGCTCGACTATGGCCGTTATGGCTATCTTTTCGATGCCAATAGCCGCGATTCGTTGTTACAAGCGATGCTCCAAGTCTGCAACCATCCGGAAGAAGCCAAAAGAAAAGCCTTAGAAGGTTATCAACATGTTAAAGATGCTTTCAGCGAACAGGCTATCTATTTGAAACATATTAAGCTTTATCAAGAACATGTCAAACGTTAAACTATCCATAGTCACTGTAACCTACAATGCTGAAAATTTAGTTGAAGATACGATCAAAAGTATTATCGAACAAGATTTTTCGGACATGGAATACATCGTTATAGATGGTAAAAGCACAGACCGCACATTGGACATCATCAACCACTATGCCTCCTGCATACAAACCATTGTAAGCGAACCTGATAGAGGTATTTTCGATGCAATGAACAAAGCACTCCAATTAGTTAAGGGAGAATGGGTTTATTTTCTCAATGCCGGTGACCTGTTTGCGAGCAGCAACGTCCTGAAGTCTATTCCCTGGAAGGATCTCGACAATAAAATCGCATTCTATGGAGACATGATTTACGTGCGCGGTAGCAATGAGAAGTTTAGTCAGTCGCGACCTGTATCATTTCTTCATGAAAGTATGCCAGCAAGCCATCAGGCTTTTTTCGTAAAAAGCGAGGCTGCAAAAAAGATAGGTTTTGACCTACAATACAAATACGCTTCTGACTATAATATGATGTTGAGACTTATTACTACGCACGGTGACGCATCATTTGCACATATTCCCTTGACTATTGCTAAATATGAGGCCGAGGAAGGTTTCTCGTCGCGCTATCCTAATGATGTTTTCGGTGAGGTGATCGCCATTCGTTCCCATATAAAAAAGGACATAGTCTGGTACTGGGATTTAATGAAATACAAACTGAAAAAGAGGCTTCATTACAAGTCATGCCGCTGACCAACAACTATTGTTCAATTCTATGAAATTATACAATATGAATAACTTGGACCTCCAGCCTCTCAATATTCTGTTTATTGCATCATATTATGTCCCCTACATGATAGGAGGAGCCGAAAAAATGCTCAAGATTCACGCCGAGTCTTTGGCCCAGCGTGGCCATCATGTAACAATAGCCACACTTGGTCCACAATCGGGTATTGTAAAAGAATCGCCCGTCAATGGAGTTGACATCATTCGCATGCCTGTTAGGAACCTTTTCTGGCCTTTAGAAACGAGGAAGAGTTATATTCAGAAAATTTCTTGGCATCTTATCGATTGTTATAATCCCATGCACTTCCATGACCTCAAGCAAGTCATACGCGAAGTACGCCCTCAGTTGGTTATTTGTGAAAGTATTGCCGGTTGGTCTCCTGCCATCTGGAAGGAGATAGCCTCTTTCAATCTTCCTGTTCTACAGTTCGTACACGATCAGTCTTTTCTTTGTGGGAAAGGAATAATGTTCAAGAACGGGCATTATTGTTCAAAGCCATGCTTAGATTGCAGGATTCTTCGTCTTGGCTATCTGATCTCCAGCCGTTACGTAAGTCATTTCATCTTTGTCTCGCATTCTCAACAGCAATTTTATAAGGAATGCCATTTTCCTAAAGTTCCTTCAACAGTAATATACAATGCCGAACCTCTTTCCTTGGAGAAGAAAAATGAGATTTGGAATCCTACAAAGGTTATGAGGATAGGAATATTGGGCACTCTCACGCGCCACAAAGGACTATTAAATTTGATAAAGGCTTTCAAACTACTAAAGGGTAGATTTGAACTCTTTGTAGGGGGAAACTTCAGTTCTGAGGCTTTTCACAATGAGACTCTTCTGTTAGTGGATGACGACCCACGCATTCATTTAATGGGACGAGTCAACTCCGACGATTTCTTCAGGCACATGGATTTAACGGTCGTACCATCCTTATGGTTTGAAAGTTTCGGTTTAGTTGCTGTCGAATCCTGCGCCAAACAAGTGCCTATTGTTGTATCAAATTTTGGCGGGCTGACAGAAATAGTCCAAGAAGGTATTAATGGTCTTTCGTGCGATACGACAAATATCAAGTCCTTGGCCATGACAATTCAAAAAATTCACGATGACGAGCAGCTTTACAAGCGTTTAGTCGAGGGTACACACAGCTCCATAGCTAAATTTATCGATGTCAATGGTATGACTGACCAAATAGAACTCTTAATTCAGAGTGTACTGAAGCGATAAAAATTATCGTACTTTAAATGACAAGAGAAAATCATCGATCAAAAAACAGAATCATATGAAAATAGCAATAGATTGCCGTCTTATTGGTTCCAGTGGCATAGGAACCTTTATTGAGAATGTTGCTTATTATATCACTTTGAATACTACTGATAAATTCGTCCTAATAGGCAACCCTCAACAACTTAAAAATTTTGCCCATAGAGAAAATTGCTCTATAGTACCCTGCTCATACAAACCGTTCACAATAAAAGAGCTATTTGCCTTTCCAACAAAAGAGGTTAACCGGTGCGATGCTTTTTTCACTCCAAACTTCAATATCCCTTTCGGCATTCATGTCCCCATTTACTCAATGGTTCATGACATTGTATTCTTAGACATCACAGGAATCAACTCATGGATTGGCCGTTTGATCCGAAGTCTGTTCATTCGAAGGGCTTTGAAAATCTCCAAAGCCATATTCACAGTTTCATACTTCACGCGTGGACGCATCTTAGACTATTTCCATCCAAGTGTTCCCATCCATGTCGTATACAATGGCATTTCCAAAGAATTGCTTCAATACAAATCCCAACCCGAAAAAACTGAGTCTTACATCATGTTCCTTGGTAACCTGAAAAAACACAAAGGAATACAAACGCTCATCAAAGCCTATAATAAGGGAAAGGACGAAGGGCTTTTCAACGACAGGCTCTATATTGTCGGTCGGCTCAACTTTCGAGTAAATGACCCGTTCATAGAAAAGCTATCCCATGACAATAATCCAAACATACGTTTCATTACGGATGCTGATAACGCTGAGGTTTATCGTCTGATTGCTTCCGCACGAATGCTTGTATCACCTTCTTTCTACGAAGGATTTGGCTTAACCCCCCTCGAAGCCTTGTATCTTGGTACGCCCGTCGTTGTCTCCGATATACCTGCTCACCAGGAAATATACAGAGATTCTCCAGCTGTGTTTTTCCACACTGGAAATGCAGATGATCTGGCCGACAAAATATCAAAGATAAAAAAGCATAAAATAGATGCTAAAAAATGGATCTCTGACCACTACAGCTTTGAAAAAACGGCAGCATCGATTATGAGAATTATCAAAAGTGACTAAACATGCATGATGATAGAGCAGACTTATCAAGAAATCGAAAGGGTGTAAATTACAGACAGTTATACCCATAACATAAAAAAGGCTGCCAACCATAAGGGTCGACAGCCTTTTATTTCTCTCTATTCTTCTAATAATCTTCAGTCTCTTGATTACTTCACCAAGCCACGGTTCACGAGCGTGGTCTTGAGCAGCAACTTGTATTTCTCCAGTTGCTTGTTGGTAAGGATATAGCTCATATACTTGAGATCCTTGCCCACAGCCTTGTAAACCAAATCGCTCTTCTCTGAGTTGTCTGCTGAAGCAGCATTCATCATCTCTGCGCAGAATATCTTGTGAATATCTTTCATAGCGTCAATCTGATCAGCGGTGAGGTCAAGCGCATCGCCCAATTTGCTGTAGTTCACGGTCATGTTGTAGGCCTGGAGCTCTTCGTTGGTGCTGTTGCTTGTCTTGGCTGCAAAAGCAGATGTCATTGTCAGAACGGCTACGAGTGTCAGTACAATCTTTTTCATCTTCAAATCCTTTCTTTCGTTTTCAACCGCCTTGCGGCGATTAGTTATCCTTTTGTTATCCTTTGTTACATGCCACTTTGCTGCGGCTTTTTCTTTTTACTGATGCAAAGATACGATTATTTCCCGATTGACGATCACCTTTTATCAAGCTGTTAGCGCAAACAATGTCTTTTCTTGACCAAAATCAATCCAATTGATTTCAATCAGTCTTTCTTGGGGGCTTTTTGTTAACGTTTTGTAACGATAATGACAACTAAAGCAACTGCTCAATAAACCAATGTTCCACTTATTATTAGGGAGGGCCTGTAAAGATCCATGCTTAACAATTATTCCGTTGAGTCGAATACTATAGAAATGAGTCTTATAGCTTACAACAGAGAAATGAGCACCAGCCGCCAATTGTCTCCCGGCAGGCTACCAGATGCGGGCCCGTCGGCCTCCATATGCGGGCCCGCCGGCTTCCAGATGCAGGCCGATACCAATAACCAGTGTTTGGGGCATCAACAACTAATGCCCATTGGGCAGACAGCCCCTGACAAGACTATGTGAATAGCTAACGATAACACGGATGAATCTGTTACTACTTTCGCAGGCCGCTGATTCACGGGCGTTATGATGCTGAGTGATCCCGATAATAGTAGAGGTTTGCTGAATTATGAAATATTTTTCTTACCTTTGCACCATCATACATATTTATCACATCTAAGAAAACGACATGGAACATAACAAGAACATGATAGCAGTGGCCTACGAACTGCACGATGCAGCTGCGGCCGACAACACACTCATTGAGAAGACCGAGGAGGGACGCCCCTTTGTGTTCCTCACCAGTTGCGGTATGGTGCTCGACGACTTCGAGAAAGCCATCGCCCCATTGCAGAAAGGCGACAGCTTTGACTTCACACTCACGCCCGACAGAGCTTACGGTGAATACGTGGAAGAGCGCGTTATCGATCTCGACAAACAGATGTTCTTCATCGAAGGGAAATTCGACGATGAGCATATCAAGGTCGGCGGCGTGATACCCTTGCAGAACGAACAAGGCGACCGTTTCATGGGCAGCGTTGTAGAAATCGGTACCGACAAGGTGAAAATAGACCTCAATCATCCACTCGCCGGCAAGACGCTCCACTTCACGGGATCAGTCTTAGAGAACCGGCCAGCCACCAACGAGGAGCTCCATCAGCTCGAGCAGATGATGAATGGTGGAGGCTGTGGTGGCAGTTGTGAGGACTGCGGCGGTTGTGGCAGCCATCAGAGCGACAGTTGCGGCTGCGGTAGCAGCGAGCAAGGCTGCGGCTGCGGCAGACATGAATAACTGAGGCTTTATGAGGAACACCTTCGGCCATATTTTCACGCTGACCTCGTTTGGCGAAAGTCACGGCGAGGCAGTGGGCGGTGTTGTTGACGGAATGCCTGCGGGAATCGACATCGACGATGCTTTCATCCAACATGAGTTGGACCGCCGGCGCCCTGGACAAAGCCGCATCACCACGGCGAGAAAAGAGCCCGACCGCGTGACATTACTCAGCGGCGTGATGGAAGGGAAGACTACTGGCTGCCCCATAGGATTCATTGTGGGCAACACGAATCAGCACTCTGCCGACTACGACAATCTGCGAAACGTCTTCCGTCCTTCCCACGCCGACTATACTTATTATAAGAAATACGGCATCCGCGATCATCGCGGTGGTGGCCGGGCATCGGCCCGCATTACGATAGCCCGTTGCGTGGGAGGTGCTTTGGCCAAATTGGCTCTCCGCAAATTGGGGATCAGCATTAAGGCGTACACATCTCAAGTGGGGCCCATCGCCCTGCAACGCGACTACTCGCTCTACGACCTGTCGCTGACAGAGAGCAATCCCGTGCGTTGTCCCGACCCGGAGACGGCCCAAAGGATGCAACAGCTCATAGAAGAAGTGAAAGCTGACGGCGACACCATTGGCGGAGTGGTCACTTGTGTGGTGAAAGGCTGTCCGGCAGGACTGGGAGAGCCGGAATTTGACAAGCTTCACGCCCAGCTTGCCGCAGCCATGCTTTCCATCAATGCCGTCAAAGGCTTTGAATACGGCGACGGCTTCGAGGCCTGCTGCCAAAGGGGAAGCCAGATCAACGATGTCTTTGTCAACGACCACGGCCGTATCGTCACAAAGACCAATCACAGTGGTGGCATACAAGGCGGTATCTCCAACGGCGAGGACATTTACTTCCGCGTGGCTTTTAAGCCTGTGGCTACCCTTCTCAAGCCTCAGACGACTGTTGACCTCACGGGCAAAGAGACTACGATCCAGGTGCGCGGTCGTCACGACCCATGCGTCCTGCCACGCGCAGTCCCCGTCGTAGAAGCAATGGCCGCTATGGTTATCCTCGACAACTATCTGCTGAACAAAACTATAAAAATAGGTTAAGAGCCTGCAGACGGGTCAGCATGCTCCTAAAGCCCAAGCAGGGTTGGCTTTGGTTGATGGAATCTGCGCTCTTGAAGCATTTTGGTCAAAAAAAGTGAAGCTTATTTTGTCCTTCGCCCAATTTCCACTATCTTTGCAATAATAATAGAAAAAACTGCTTGGAGTATGAATATTTGTATCGTAGCTGGAGCACGTCCCAACTTCATCAAGGTGGCGCCTCTCATTCGTGCCATTGAGCGCTATCAGGCTCAGGGAAATCATAAAGACCTTCATTATGAACTGATTTATTCGGGACGTGATGACGATCCAACCTTGGAGGACTCGCTTTTCAACGACCTGCAAATCAAGAAGCCTACGACTTATCTCGGTGTAGACTGCGCCAACTTGAACGTACTCGTTGGCGAGGTGATGGCCAAGTTTGAGCATTATCTTGAAGAACATCCCACAGATATCGTAGTTGTGGTCGACGATCTCTCTTCCACAATGGGTGTGGCCATCGTGACAAAGAAACAAGGACTGATATTGGCCCATATCGCCGCAGGTACCCGCTCGTTCGACATCAATATGCCCAAGGAGATCAACCGCCTTGTCATTGATGGTTTGAGCGACATTCTCTTTACGGCCGGAATGAGCAACAACTCTATTGCCAACCGTGAGGGTGCAGAATTGTCGAAGGTCTATATGGTGGGCAACATCCTCATCGACAACCTGCGGCTGCTCCACAATAAGCTCCACCGCCCTAAGCTGATGGATCAGTTGGGCCTCAAAGAGGGGGAATACATCGTATTCACGCTCAACCGTAAGAAGCTTATTGCCGACGAAGCCAACCTTCACGACATGATCGCAGCTACCTGCGAATCCTTGAAAGTCAATGCAGTCCCTGTCGTTGCCCCGGTAAGGGAGAAGGCCGCTATAGCCATCAGGAAGGCCATGCAGGGCACGGATTCCGACATGAAACTCGTGGAGCCCTTAGGCTATCTCGACTTTATGTATCTTACGGCACATGCCAAAGGCATCATCACTGATTCGGGCAACGTTGCCGAAGAAGCGACATTCAATGGTGTGCCCTGCATCACGCTCAACAGCTATACGGAACATATTGAGACGGTAAAGATCGGAACCAACGTGCTCGTCGGAGAAGACCCTGAAAAGCTCAGCAAAGCAGTTGAGGATATGGCAAAAGGACAATGGAAACAGGCAGGAATACCCGAACGATGGGACGGCCGCAGTGGTGAGCGAGTGGTGAGCATTCTGTTGGAACAAAGAAAATAATGGAAATACGGAGTTGGGCGAGACGACAACTCATCACATAAAAAGGGGCTTCCTTAGCGGAAGCCCCTTTTTATGTGATGACTGTTTTGTAAATTTAAAAATGTTATTCCTGAAAGAATCTAATTACCTCTCAAAAAAGACTAACCCTGAGACGTTACAAATTTAGTGGTAAAATTATAGGGTATGTCACTTTCCGTTACACGGAAAAGATTCATTATGGTCAAAAATCTATCGACGACCTCCAAACGAAATTGCACCGCCAGAAGACGAGCCGTTGCTCCGAGAGGGCGAGCTGAAACTACGGGAAGGTGTAGAGAAGCTGCGGGAAGGCGCTGACATGCTGCGCTGGGGCGAAGAGAAGTTTCGTGAAGGTTGCTGACGGTAAACATTCACATTCTCGTTGCGCTGGGGGGTGAACGTGCGGGAAGGAGTAGAGATACTACGATTTTGAACCGAAGAACGGCTTACCGTAGTGCGCGTACTGCTGCTACGCCAGTCTGAATTACCAACATTGGAGTTACTTACCGTGCCGCGACGAATCACCGTATTGTCGTGCTGGAGATCAGACTGATTTCTGGTGATTCCGCGTGACTGGACAACTTGAGAATTCATGCGGCTGTTGTTGATATTGCCTCTGTTGACGTTGGAATTACCAAAACTACGCTCTCTTGAAATCTCCGGTGTGACCGTGTTTGTTCTTCCGCCGTATGCGCGCTGACCGTCGGTGCGGACGATGCTTTGTCCGTTGCCTCTGGAGCTACGGCCTCCGTTGCCGAAATCCCCATTGTGAGCAATCGTGCCACGACCAAAATCTCCACGGTCGTAGTCGTTTCTCATTCCGCGGAAATCACCCCTGTGACCATCACGCGGAGCAAACCGGCGGCCTTCATACCAACTGCGTCCGCCGTTTCTTCTCCAACTGTGTCCGCCATCATAATAGGCATAAAAGTGAGGACATCCAAAGAAGAAGTAGTCACGATGAGGATAGCGGGCGTAGACACCGAAATGCCAATAACCGCCGTCCCAGTAAAGAGGACGATAGAAATAGGCTGCGTCTACATACATACGGTACTGCCAATCGAGAAGCACATATCCGAGATCGAGATTACGCTGCCTCCAATAAAGGCCATAGAGATCATCGTATGTGTTGATGCTGAGCAGGTAGTCGAGATTGATCTCATAGGCGGCTTCATACTGCTCATCGGTGAGGTTGAGTTCGTAAGCCATCTTATCGGTCAAGAACAGTGCCTGTCGGCGTGCCTGCTCATAACTCATTGCATTTGCCGAGACTGCTACAGTGAACAGAGCTACAAGGGCTAAGATGAACTTTTTCATATCTGTGCGATTTTAATTATTCAACTGATGTTTTCTTTCACATTGCAAAGATAGAACTATTCTTTCCAAGACAGAAAGGATTTTCCCTAATGGAACGGGGAAATTCCCTATTAGCTAAACAGGCGTGGAGACGATATCGTCTCCACGCCTGTTTAGCTAATAGGGTCGTGCTATTAAAAGATCTTTCCAAATGTAATATTCAGGAAGGTATTTATCAGAATCTTTATATCGAACCACCACGAACGATGCTCCAAATAGTAGAGATCAAGTTCCAGTCGGCGAAGCATTTTCTCCATCGTATCCGTATAGCCGTTATAGAGTGTGGCATAGGACGTTACACCCGGACGGATCTGATAAAGACAACGGTAGCGGGGATCATGTTCAATAATCTTGTCGATGTAGTATTTACGCTCAGGCCGCGGTCCAACAAAAGCCATGTCACCGATAAAGACATTGTAGAGCTGTGGTAATTCATCAAGATGATGCAGACGGAGAAAACGGCCCACCTTCGTAAGTCGATCGTCTTTATCATGCTTGAAAAGCTCGGGACCGTTTTTCTCTGCATCCACCCTCATGCTGCGGAACTTATAGATGTAGAAGGGACGTCCAAATCGCCCGATACGTTCCTGCTTAAAAATAGCAGGACCACCGTCTTCCACTCTCACGGCTATATAGCAAATGAGAAACAACGGTGAAAATACGATGAGGCAGAACAATGAGACAAAGAAATCTACGATTCGCTTGGTATCACGCTCAACTTCGGTCATGCCATCATAAACGTAATCTCTGATTTCACTGACTTCATTTACTGCCAATGCGGTAGTTTGTGTGATTTGCCTATTTGTCATGTTAACGGTGCTTTTATGTCTGTTAAACGTTCCCAATATAAAATTATTGCTTGAAATTATAAAATGATTTCACATAATTTCATTTTTTGAGCTATATCAAATGTGTGTGCGATTCATCCAATGATATTCCCCCAAAGATACCTACGGATATCATATCCATCGAATATTCTGTGCGCCATTACTTTTGGAGTTATTCATACAATATTTCAGCAATGGCAACGTTTTCCATTCAACAAAGATGAAATGAATGAATCACAAATTTTCCATACTATTGGCATTCTACCTCCTTTCATGGCCTACATATGCTCAGGAGTATCAAGATACGAAAATTCGGTTGGATGAAGGACTGAGTTATAGGATTCAAATGCAAGGATCAGTCAGTGACAATCGAACCCCCCTTTGGCTAAACGCCAATCACAGCGGACTAAGCTCGCTGGAGAAAAACAACGGTTACCTTCGTGCAGCTGTGGAGCGCAAGTTAACTACTGATTCTCTTCACAAATGGGGGCTTGGATATGCCCTGGATATTGCTGGCGCCTACCATTATACAAGCAAATCCATTATCCAGCAAGCCTATATTGAAGGACGATGGTTGAAGGGCGTGTTAACTATTGGAGCCAAAGAATGGCCTATGGAAATGAAAAACAACCGTCTCAGCAGTGGCTCACAGACACTTGGTATCAATGCCCGTCCTGTCCCACAAATTAGATTGGCACTTGGCCAATGGTGGAATGTCTTCAAGATACGGTGGCTTGCCCTAAAAGGGCATGTATCCTATGGAATGTTGACCGATGGGAATTGGGAAGAAGATTTTACCAGCGCTAAGACGAAATACGGGAAAAAAGTACTCTATCACAGCAAAGCCGGATATATCCGCTTGGGCAACCCTGATAGCTTTGCCCCTCTTTCTGCAGAGTTAGGATTAGAGATGGCATCTCTTTTCGGTGGCACCCTTTACATTCCACAGCGTGGTGGTGGACTGCGAGAAATAAAAGGAAACACAGGGTTAAGTGCTTTTAAAGATGCTCTCATCCCTGGTGGCTCTGATGCTACAGACGGTAACTATAAAAATGTGGAAGGGGACCAACTCGGTAGTTGGGTTGGACGCATCAATTACGATGCAGAAACCTGGAAGTTTGGCTTTTACTTCGATAAGTTTTTTGAGGATCATTCTGGAATGTTCCAAGTTGACTATGACGGCTTTGGATCAGGCTCAGAATGGGATGCCATGAAAAAGCGTCGCTATCTGCTCTATGACTTTAAGGACTGGATGTTAGGTCTTGAAATTAATATGAAATACGGAACATGGATTCGAGATATCGTGTTCGAGTACTTATATACCGAATACCAAAGCGGGCCAATCTACCACGACCACAACAAGGGCGTAAGTGACCATATTGGTGGCCGGGATAACTATTACAACCATAATATATATGCAGGTTGGCAACATTGGGGACAAGCCATAGGCAATCCTCTCTACACCTCGCCGATTTATAATAAGGATGGAAGGCTCTATTTCACCAATACAAGATTCAAAGCCTTACATCTTGGGGTCAGTGGCAGCCCGCTCTATAATCTTCACTACAGGTTGATGGCTACTTATCAGGAAGGGTTGGGAACTTATGATGAACCCTATACAAAAAAACGCCATAACGTCAGTTTTATGGCCGAAGCTTCTTATGAGTTCCTCAAAAACTGGACCATTACAGCCAACTATGGTATGGATTTCGGTTCTATCTTAGGACATAACAAGGGCTTCCAGATTACAGTGACTAAATTTGGATGGTTAAATACTAAAAAACAAAGATGAAAGCAAAAATAATTATCATATTCTTGGCCCTTAGCTTGATGACAACCCTTGGTGGATGTGAATTCGAATCTTCTGACAATGGTGATCTTGACGGCATGTGGCATTTGGAAAGAGTCGACACGCTTGGTCACGGATCGCTTAACTATAAGGAAAAACATCTTTACTGGTCTTTCCAAAATAATTTGATGCAAACCAACAATACTGAGAAGGCAGAGTTTTTTATTTATCGGTTTAGTCATGCTGGTGATTCCTTAATCATCACTGAGCCACGAATCAGTGACCGTGATCTTGGCGACACGCTTTTGATTGACCTTTCCCCAATTTCAAAATACGGTATCAACTCAACAAGGGAGAGTTTCTATATCGAACGGTTAAATGGAAGCGACCTGATACTTGATAATAAATGGCTCAGACTTGTTTTCCGCAAATTTTGAATATAGATAAACTCCTCAGCAGTATCCATTAATCAATGTTTAGCTGTTAAAGAATAGATGTCTTAATTATGAAAGTACTGCAACTTGGCAAGTTCTATCCCATCTCAGGTGGCGTAGAGAAAGTGATGTTCGACCTTACTGTCGCTCTTTCAACGGCAGGTGTTGATTGTGACATGTTATGCGCTGATGAAACTGGCAAACGCCATACTATGGTAAAGCAACTCAATGAAAACGCCAAACTCATCACCACTCCTACATGGATAAAACGTTATGCAACATGTATATCACCTTCAATGATCACAGAATTAAGAAGCCGTTGCAATCAATACGATATCATCCATTTGCACCATCCAGACCCCATGGGCGCATTGGCTCTTCTACTTTCAAATTATCATGGGAAAGTAGTGTTGCATTGGCATAGCGACATTATCAAGCAACACGTCCTTCTGAAGTTTTATATGCCTTTGCAAAACTGGATCATACATCGCGCAGATGTCATTGTTGGTACGACACCAATTTATGTTAACGAGTCACCACACCTAAAGCATGCCAAGGATAAACTCACAAGTATGCCAATCGGTATCGACCCCGTATTACCCAATCCCCAAAAAGTTGAAAAAATCAGAAAACGCTTTTTGGGAAAAAAGATCATTTTCTCTTTGGGAAGACTTGTGACCTATAAGGGGTACAAATTCCTTATAGATGCTGCAGAATTCTTACCCGACGATTATATTGTCCTCATTGGAGGGTCGGGAGCACTCAAAAATGAGCTTCAAGAACAAATAGAAAGCAAAAAACTAAACAGCAAAGTAGTGCTGTTGGGAAGAGTCTCAGATGAAGATCTACCCTCCTACTACGGTGCATGCGACCTATATTGTTTAAGTTCCATCTACAAGACAGAGGCTTTTGCCATCGTTCAAATAGAGGCCATGTCTTGTGGTAAACCCATTATTGCTACGAAAATTCCCCATTCTGGGGTATCTTGGGTGAATGCCGACGGAATTTCAGGCTTCAACGTTGAGCCATGTAACTCCAAACAATTAAGTGACGCCATCAAAAAAGTGATGAGCAACAAAGAACTATATGATCAACTCTCAAAGGGGGCTAAAATCCGTTATAACGACCTGTTTACAAAAGAGAAAATGCTTAACAAGTGCTTGGAGATATACCATAATGTTCTGAGAAAATAAGTATTATTCCCATATCGTCCCTATCTCGTTCTATCATAATAATAACGATGTCGGTCAAAGAAATCATCAATACTTATGGCATTGATCCTGGCGACAAATCTTTTATCAGCAGGATCTGTTTTTATTCGTTTATTCTGATCAGCATGATTCTGTCCGAAAAAGCAGGAAGTTTTATAGCTGCCATAGGCACTTTTATCGTTAGTTACTTGATTTTGAACGCCATCTACATAGGAATTAACGCCCTTGTTTCCAAGCACAAGAAACTGTAGCCCTATGCTCGAAATGCAATTGCCAGACATTCTTCTTTGAGTACTGGTTTTCTCAAGAACCCTGTTTGCATCATCCTACATTTTCCACAAAAAATACTGATGAATATGAAAAGAACTTTATTATCAATTGCCCTTGCACTCACCACGTTTCTTGCAATGGCTCAAACCGGATTGAAGAAGGTATATGATGAAAACATCAATCCGATGACACAGATCGATGAGGCTGTGGCCAAAGCCAGTAGCAGTGAGAAGTTTGTCATCTGCCAAGTGGGTGGCAACTGGTGCCCATGGTGTCTTCGTTTTGCCGACTTCATAAGTAAGGACGCAGATATCATGAAAGTGATCACCGAAAACTTCATCTACGCTCACATCAACTACAATCCCACCAAATCCAAGGGAGCGGATCAAGCAGAAGCTGCAGAAGCCCTTATGAATCGCCTTGGAAATCCACAACGGTTCGGTTTTCCAGTTTTCGTCGTCCTTGACCAAAATGGGAAAGTTTTGCACATCCAGGACTCAAGTTTTTTGGAGGAAGGAAAAGGTTACAACAAAGACAAGGTGCTCCGATTTCTCAATGCATGGACACCAAAAGCAGTTGGAAAACAAACCTTGGAAGCTGCTGATAATGAAGTGATCAAAAACATAATGTCGCGCCGATCAGTGCGCAAGTATCTCGACAAGCCCGTTGAACATGAGAAGCTAAACCAGATAGCAATGTGTGGTATCCATGCTCCCAATGGCATGAACAGCCAACAATGGGCCGTAAGAATAGTGGAGGACTATGGCTGGATAGAAGCTACAACGGAAATCTTCAAGAAATCCCGCCCTGAAATGGTCAGCCGTGACAAGAATTTCAAGAATATGTTCCGCAATGCCCCCAACCTCATCTGTGTTGCCACTCCGGGCGGACAACAGACTTTGGACGCAGGAATGCTCGGTGAAAACATCATGCTGGCAGCCACTTCACTTGGATTAGGCACGTGCTGTCTGGGCGGACCAGTAAATTTCCTTGTCAACAACGAAGACTGCAAAACCTACCTCGAACAACTTCATCTGCCCGAAGGATACAAGCTTTGCTACATCATTGCCATCGGTTATCCAGATGAGCAACCACAAGCTAAACCCAGGGACGAAAGCAAGATACAATTCGTCTCGAAAAGCAACAGATAGTTTTAGCTGGAGAAGGTTATCGTATTCTTGCCGAAAGGAATGTAAAACTGAAAAACAACACTACGATGATCCAGAGATTATTACTTGTTATTTCAATCCTGCTGCACAGTCTGAACGGCAATGCGCAAGCCTGGCAAAAAATGTCGCCACTCGTGAGACAAGCTGCATTGGAAGTGAAAGCCCCCATTGTTTTGCGCTCTCCAGCCTTGCGTCAACGGGCGTTGCGACAGGGTGTCATCACAACGATTGTAAAAACACAGAAGGAATCGGCCGCAGTCTTTGAAAAATACGGTTGCCAACAGCTGGCAAACTTTGGCAGCCAACTTCATATCGTAGCGATCCCCTTGGCCCAACTGGGCCGATTATCACTGGAGCCAAGCATTGAGCGCATTGAGGCTGGGCCGCGCATGAGCGTGCTGATGGACACAACACGCATCATCACCCAGGCGATTCCTGCCAACGAAGGTGAGGCACTCCCACAAGCTTTCGACGGAACAGGAGTAGTCGTGGGCGTAATGGATATCGGATTCGACCTACTACATCCCAATTTCTACAGCCGTGACATGAGCCGATACCGCATCAGAGCAATGTGGGACCAATTGGCTGTCGACACGCTGAACAGCCAGTTGTACGTTGGACGCGACTATGTAGGAGAAGAAGAGTTGAAGGCCATTGGCTGTCCACGCGACGGCTACATACAGACCCACGGCACTCATACCACAGGTATTGCGGCAGGAAGCGGCTACGACACAGAATATCGGGGGATAGCTCCAGAGAGTGACATATGTCTGGTCTGCAATGCTACAAGTGACGACGCGGCTATCATCGACTCTACAGAATACTACAAATACACCTACGCTACGGATGCTCTCGGTTTCAAATATATCTTCGACTATGCGCAAAAGGCAGGAAAGCCATGCGTGATCAATCTCAGCGAAGGTTCTTTTCAGGATTATCATGGTTACGATCAACTGTATTACGCACTATTAGACAGCCTCACCGGCCCAGGAAAAATCATTGTAGCCTCAGCTGGAAACACAGGAGGCCAACCGCGTTTTATCCATAAGTCTGCGGATGAAGGTTTAGCCGGAGCTGGATTCTCCAACTACGATACCAACCGAGCTCACCTTACATTGAAAGGCGATGGCAATTACCGCTTTGTTGCAACATTCACAGACAATGGCAGCAAAAAGGAAATGAGAATCGATGTGGATAGTCTGTTAGGCACTTCCGACTCCATAATGAACGACAGCATCATGGCCGGCAACCTGAAATACAAAATTCAAGCTGTGGCCTATCCCTCTTGCTACATCCCGTCGGACAGATGCCTGGATGTGATTATCACTTCGTCGAACAGCTATTTTGGCGGACGAGACATCGTGACATTTGGTGCAGAAGGCCAGACGAATGTTGACCTTATCGCATTCAACGGCTATTTCTACAAAGGTTCCAATCCTCTGCCCGGACAAATACTGACCGACCACAGCGTCAACTCTCCCGGCAGCGCACCATCGGTAATCTGTGCGGGAGCCAACAGCTACCGCACGCAGTTTGTCAACTATCTGGGCGAAACAATGAATTATCCCAATGGCACCAATGGTGAACTTGCCTACTATTCATCAAAAGGACCAACGTTTGACAACAGACTGAAACCAGAAGTCGTGGCTCCGGGAACCAATGTAATATCTTCCTACAGCAGCTTCTACTTAGAAAGTGAGGGAGAGAAAACCGACGAGAAATCCTTCATCAACAAGTTCCAATATGATGGACGCACATTTCTTTGGGCAGCCAACACAGGAACGTCTATGTCGGCTCCTGTCGTAACGGGCAGTGTGGCTTTGTGGCTGCAGGCCAAGCCCGACCTCACACCCGATGACGTGAAAGACATCATTGCTCACACTTCGAGCCATCCTGACAATACAATGACTTATCCCAACAACTACTACGGATATGGACAGATAGACGCCTACAAAGGACTGCTATATATTCTTGGCACACTTGGCATCAGAGGTATCAGCGACCATCAGCCATCCACCGTAAGCCTGCGTCCCATCGAGCAGGGAGCAAGAGTGATCTTCTCCTCTCCCCTATCCTCCCCATTCACTGTAAACGTCTATACGACAGCTGGTTGCCTGGTCATGACACACCGATTGGCAGGCGATACAGATATAGAACTGCCTCGCGGACTCAGCATCGTTCAAGTGAATGGGCCGGATGCAGGCAGCACTGGCTCGTTCATCATAAGAAGATAGCAGAACCGCTGCAAGACATTATTTCCACCGCTTTATACCATAAAGGGCAGGACGTTTTCCGCGTCCTGCCCTTTATGGTTTCTATTATAATAAGGAATATTACTCGCCTTTGAAAAGTTCCTTAATTCCTCCGATACTTCCCATGAGATTGGAAGCCTCGTAAGGAAGGAATACAGTCTTGGTCTTGTCTCCTTCGGCCACCTGTTCCAACATCTGAATGTACTTCTGCGCAAGCAAATAGTTGGCCGGATTTGTCGACTTGCCAACAGCCTCCGTGATTTTCTCAATGGCCACAGCCTCAGCCTCAGCCTTACGGATGCGTGCCGTAGCCTCACCCTCAGCCCTCAGAATGGCTTGTTGCTTGTCGGCTTCAGCCCGATTGATCGTAGCAGTCTTCTCACCTTCCGAGGCAAGAATCTGCGCCTGTTTCTCTCCTTCCGACGTGAGGATGGTGGCACGCTTGTTGCGTTCGGCCTGCATCTGTTTCTCCATGGCATTCAGCACGCTCTGGGGAGGAATGATGTCCTGCAGTTCCACGCGATTCACCTTGATACCCCACTTGTTGGTAGCATCGTCGAGAACACCACGAAGTTTGGTATTGATGATGTCGCGTGAAGTAAGCGTCTGGTCAAGTTCCATTTCACCGATGATGTTGCGCAGCGTGGTCTGCGTGAGTTTCTCAATCGCATTGGGCAGGTCGTTGATCTCATAGACGGCCTTGAAGGGATCCATGATCTGGAAGTAGAGCAAGGCATTGATTTCCATTTGGATGTTGTCTTTCGTAATCACGTTCTGACGGGCAAAGTCATACACCTGTTCGCGCAGGTCGATGGCCGACCTGTAGGTATAGCGTCCACGGCTCATGCTGACCATGATCTTGGGGCGGTCGATAAACGGAATGATGATGTTCACGCCCGGCTTGAGGGTGGCGTAATACTTGCCGAGCCGCTCGATGACACGCGTCTCGCTCTGCGGCACGATGATGATGGCTTTCTTGACAAAAATCAAAACCAAAACAATGATAACTACCAAGGCAATTTGTAATGTGCTCATAGAAGGGAAATTTAATACAGTTAATAAAGCAGTCATTATTGATAATCTCTGAAATGAATATTTTTTTAAAGAAAACTTGCAGCAGGCTAAACGGCAACCACAGTCACAACGATGCTCTCCATGCTGACGATTCTCACGTTCTTGCCAGCAGCTATTGGGCTTCCATCCTTACTCTTGGCTCTCCACACGTCGCCGTCGACCTTCACATAACCGTCTTTTCCAGCATCAACAGGTTCTACGACGACACCCGTACGGCCAATCAACCCCTCGGCATTGCTCTCGCGATGGTCGGCTTTGGCCTGCAAGGCATGGAGCAACCGAGGACGGAGCAGATAGATGCTGGCAACTCCGGTAATGGCAAAAACCAATACTTGAGCCCCAAAAGGAAGAGAAAACAACGAGAAAACCAGCGCCACCAAGGCACCAACGGCCAAACAAGTGAGAAAGAAATCGCCAAAACCCAATTCGAGAATGAGCAGGACTCCGGCTACAATGAGCCATACCAGCCAATAATGAGTCACGAAGTAATCAAGCATAACTGAAAAAGTTTTAAGGTGGATGATAAGAGGATAATGATAGCGCGAGAGAGACAAAAGAGATTTCCACGGCACCTGTAGCTGCCGGCAGAAATCTCTTTTATAATTATTATCTACGGTGAGAGGTCCTCTTCTTAGAAGACGTGCTCCGCTTGGATGTCGTAGTTGATTTCTTGGTGGTAGAAGCCTTCACGTTATAATACTTCAAAGCCTCAGGCATCTCTTTCTCCAGGGCTGCGATACGCTTGGCATCAGAGGGGTGGTCGCTGAAGAGATCATTCTGATTGCTGTTTCCGCCCTGTTGCATACGCTTCCAGAAAGGAATAGCCTCACGCGGATCATAACCAGCCATAGCTGCAAAGATAAGACCAATGTGGTCGGCTTCAGATTCATTATCGCGGCTGTACTTAAGATTGCGGAAAGAGAAATAGGTTCCTGCCACTTGGCTGGCCACGTCGCCAACACCGTTGCCCACAGTAGAATTGAGCACGGTGCCAAGAATACTGGTACCAATTTGCTGGTTCTGCTGTTTGGAAAGTTGCTCGGCACTATGCTTTGCCACAGCATGAGCGATCTCATGTCCAAGCACGATGGCCAGCTGGGCATCATTCTGTGTGTAGGGCAGCAAACCCTCATACACAACAATCTTACCGCCAGGCATACAGAAGGCATTGACCTGCTTGTCCTGAACAAGATTGAATTCCCATTTGAGATTCTTCAACTCGTTGGAGTAGCCATTGTTTCTCAAATACGTCTCAACAGCATTGGCCAGATTGCGGGCAACTCGATTTACCATAGCTGTTTGGGCAGCATTGGTGGATTTCTTAGCTGTCGACATGTACTTCTGATACTCTTGATTGGCAAGACTCAGCACCTGCTCGTCACTGACAGAGATGTTGTGCTTACGACCTGTCACAGGTACAGTTTCAGTGGTGCCGCATGCTGCAAACATCAGCACTGCCGCCAAAACAATAATGAAACTCTTAATTCTTTTCATTGCAATTAATAAATAAGTATATTTTTTCTACCGCAAAGATAGTAGAAATTGACGGTAAAACAAAACATTCTGCTGCATTTTTATTTTCACATCTTTGCTTTGTTTCTAAGCAGCCAATAAAATGGCAACGGTCTATTGAGAGCTTTGTCCAACAGGGAGAAGGCTGTAAGGTATGTTGGTTGTAGACGGACATAGCGTTGAGAGGATTGACGGAGCAAGAAATCACTGAATGAGACAAAGTGACAAGATAGATACAAGAAATTATCGAAAAAAACAGAGGCAACAGGCTACTGATTGAAATCAATTGATTTGATTTCGGTCAAGAAATCAATCAATTCATGCAATTTAAACAACAAAATGTAAGTTAGTCATCTAAAAAAGCTTATCTTTGCATTCGTAAAAAAAACCGCAGAAGGCGGACAAGTAACAAAGGATAATAAAAAAAGGATAACCAATTGCCAGCAGTGAGCGGCAGTTGAAACGAAAGAAAGGATTAAATTATGAAAAAGATTGTATTGACTTTGGTAGCAGTGATGAGTTTGACCATGAGTTTTGCTGCCGACACGAAGAACAATGCCAACGCAGAACAACAGGCTTACAACATGACGCTCAACTACGAGCGCTTAGGTGCTGCACTGAATCTGACTGCAGACCAGATCGACGAGGTGAAGGACATACACAAGAACTTCTGCGCAGAGATGATGAGTGCTGCCAACGCAAGCAAAGCTGACAAGCAGGCCATGATAGACAAGGCTGTGGAGAAGGATCTGAAGCACATGAGCTACGTGCTCACCGGCAAGCAGATGCAAAAGTATGAGTTGATTCTGACGAACACGCTCCGCAACCGCGGACTGATGAAATGATTGCTATGGAAAGATAGATTCTTTTAGTTAGTGAAATATAAAAAGACCGTAGACACGCAAGTCTATGGTCTTTTTTTTGATAGCTAAAGAAAAACTTGCTTCAAGCCCGAGAAGGGATGAATCTCATCTACGTTGACGGCACTCCCCTCCAAAAAACAGCGTCACAAGCAAACAGGAAACGCTTCGGCATCGGTATATAAAAAACCGCCAAACGGGTGTGGGGGTAGGAAAACCCCTACACGACGCATGGCGGCCTGATTTGCAACGAAATGTTTACTTTCCGATTTTGTTCAGATAGCGGTCGGCCTCAAGAGCTGCCATACAACCACTTCCGGCTGCAACAACAGCCTGCCGATAGACGCTGTCGGCACAATCGCCCGCAGCGAAAACGCCTTCTACATTTGTGCGGGGTGTTCCGGCTATGGTCTTGATATATCCAACCTCGTCCAAGTCGAGTTGCCCTTTGAACACATCAGTATTGGGCTTGTGCCCAATGGCAAGGAAGAATCCATCGATAGGAAGGTCATACTTCCGCTCGTCGGGCTGGCCTTTGCGATATACAAGATGGGCACCCTCAACACCATTTTCGCCATAGAGACCAACCGTATTGGTCTCATAGAGAACCTCTATCTTCGGATTGTCCTCCACGCGTTTGATCATGATGTCACTTGCCCGCATGAAAGGCTTGCGTACAATCATATATACCTTTGCGGCAAGTCCGGCCAAATAGGTGGCTTCCTCACAGGCCGTGTCGCCACCACCTACCACAGCCACAGTCTTCTTGCGATAGAAGAACCCGTCGCATGTGGCGCAAGCGCTCACGCCCTGGCCGTTATATTTCTTCTCATCGGGAAGGCCAAGGTATTTGGCCGAAGCCCCTGTGGCAACGATGACGGTCTCCGCCTCAAGCTCTTCACCGTGGTCTGTCTTTACACGGTAAGGCTTCTTGGAGAAATCTACCTCGGTAACGACTCCCGTGCGGACATCACAGCCGAAGCGGCGGCACTGCTTCTCCAGATCACCCATCATCTCGTTGGCGTCTACGCCGTCGGGATAGCCGGGAAAATTTTCTACCACTGTGGTCTGGGTGAGCTGTCCGCCGGGCAACACACCACAATATAGCACAGGATTGAGGTTGGCACGGCCCGTATAGATGCCGGCTGTGTAGCCGGCGGGACCGCTACCGATGATCAAACAACGCGTGTATTCCATAATAGAGTCTTTTTTTTATTAGTGATTATTCAGCCAACAGCTTCTCAATCTGCGTGGCGATATGGGAAATTTTCTCGGTAGGTTCAAACCGGGCTACTACCATACCCTTCTTGTTGATGAGGAACTTAGTGAAATTCCACTTGATGTCGGGCTTGCTTTTGTAGTCGGGGTCAGCCTCGGAGAGCATCTTGTCGAGAATCGGATAGATGGGATGCGTCTCATCCCAACCGGCAAAACCTTTCTGCTCTTTGAGGAATTTATAGAGAGGGTCGGCATCGTCGCCATTGACCTTCAATTTCTTGAACTGAGGGAACTCGGTGCCATAGGTGAGCTTGCAGAATTGGTGGATGCTCTCGTCGGTACCGGGAGCCTGCTGACCAAACTGATTGCAGGGAAAATCGAGAATCTCAAAGCCCTGGGCATGATACTTCTCGTAGAGCTGCTCCAATTCCTCATACTGAGGAGTAAAACCGCATTTGGTTGCCGTATTCACAATGAGTAGAACCTCATTGGCATACTCCTTCAGAGAAACCTCATGACCTCTACGGTCTTTCACCGAATAATCATAAACTGTTTTCATTTCTAATCTTACTTTTTCCTGATTTGTATTTCCTTTTCAGAATAAATGCAAAGTTAGCAAAAAGATAAGAAATGAGAAAGCCAGATAACGACGAATTAAAGTTATTTAGGGAATTTCCTTTATCTATAGGGAAAAGCCTATAAGAATATCCGCAATTTCTATTTGCTTATTGGATGAAAGAAGCTAACTTTGCATCAGAAACAAGGAAACAGCAATATGAAGAAAGTTATCCAAACATTGGCTCTTGGCCTGACAGCCCTGCTGACCTTGGGCCTCACATCGTGCGACGATGATCAGGATACAGCCTATTATTTAGCCGGGCAATGGCATGGCTCCATCTACGACGGCAACAGATCCTATGATGCCACATTCTACTTCTATCAGTATGACGACTACTCGACAAGCGGAACGGGCTGGGAGACGGATCGTGGCTGGTACAACTATTCGCAGGCACCTTTCCACTGGTGGGTGCGCAATGGAGAAATCTTCATCCAGTACGACGACAACTCAAATCTACGGGTATGGCTCAAGGGCAACATCCCTCACAGCCGCTACGACGACGAAATGCACGGCTTCTTCGTGGACGACAGAACGGGAGAGACCCTCGCGGAATATGATCTCTATCAGACGATGGGCAACGGCAAGCCTACTGTATTTGAAACAACGAACAACTAAAAAGAAAATATGATGAAACGCTACAATTACTTATTCCTGCTGCTCGTCACCTTGTGCAGCACGACATTCGTCGCTTGTGATGACGATGACGACTGGTATTACGACGATGGATACTATGGCCACAACTGGCGCGACGGTGACCACAGAGGCGACCAGCCAGAAGATCAGATAGACTTCGTGAAAATGGCCCAAACCCTGGCCGGCGACTGGCACGGAACGACCCAGGCTACCTTTAAGGACAATACGGGGAAGTGGGTCACGGTGAAGTACTACACGGAAATCAACTTTACTTTGGCCAGTGCTTCCAACGCCACATTCGGCAACGGGTTGCAGAACGACTTCGAGGGCGACAACACCCAGGCCACCTACTCGCGGCAGTTCACTTGGTATATTGACACCGAGAACAATCCGGGCGACATCATCATTGAGTATATCGATCCCAACAACGTGGCGAACAAATACAAAATGGTCATCAAATATGACGACTTGAGACTGAATGAGCGCACGTTTACCGGAAAGATTGTGGCCGAGGACAATTCTGAAAGCGACGAATTCGACTGGTCTTATTTTACAAGCGGCAGCGCGAAAGGGGTCACCCTGACGTTCAGCGGCGAGAAATAAAAGAGAACACGATAAGGAGCATAAGGCGATAGGCGATACTTGTGAAAGTTCACCTATCGCCTATTTTTTATCCCACATCTATCTGACGAGGGACATAAGCGGACGAATATTTCCCGTAGCGTTCTTCACATCTCGTGGCATTTGCCACGAGTTTACGTGGCAACTGCCATACTATCATACGGCAACCGCCATACGATCATACGGCTTCCGCCACCATTCTCTATATTCTACGTCATACAAAAAAAGCGCACCGGGAATGCATATGCAACTACATCCTCGGTGCGCTTAATTTCTTTGTATGGCGGTAGGTATTACTTCTTCAGCTTACCGTAACGGCTCATGAAGCGGTCTACGCGACCTGCTGTGTCGACGAGCTTCTTCTTACCTGTATAGAAGGGGTGAGAAGAGCTTGAAATTTCTACCTTTACCACTGGGTAAGTCTCACCTTCAAATTCCACTGTCTCTGTTGTCTTGCAGGTGGACTTTGTAAGGAACATATCGCCGTTGGACATATCCTTGAATACGACGGGGCGATAGTTTTCGGGATGAATACCTTTCTTCATTTCTTTATTTGTTATTAATTAAGTTGTTCTGTTTGGGTTGCAAAATTAATAAGAATATTCCGCACAGCCAAACAATTCAGTCTCTTTTTTCAGCGATTTACACGTTATCGACGAAAAAATACCAGCCGAAGGATTACGAATAGAGAAAAATTTGTAACTTTGCAATAATGAATCCCATAGAGACGCATCCATTCGAGCCGTTTTTGCCAGCCAACGCACGCCTGCTGATGCTCGGCACCTTCCCACCGTCGGAAAAACGGTGGAGCATGAGGTTTTACTACCCTAACTTTCAAAACGACATGTGGCGCATCTTCGGTTGGTTGTTTTTTGCCGACAAGCACCACTTTGAGATCCCGGGAGAGAAACGCTTCAGGCTGGAAGATCTGAAATCTTTTCTGCGTGAACGGGGTATAGCCCTCTACGATACGGCTTACCGCATACGCCGCACGAAAGGTACGGCATCCGACAAGGACCTGGAAATCGTGGAGCCCACCGACCTTGATGCTCTGCTCAGCGCCCTGCCGGAGTGTAAGGGAGTACTCACGGCTGGACAGCTTGCCACGAAGGTCTTCACGCAACACTACGGCATCGACGTGAAACAGTTGAAGATGGGACAAAGCAGACCCTTCTCCTTCGGCCAGCGCACACTGCGGCTGTATCGTATGCCAAGTTCGTCGCGAGCCTATCCGATGAGCGTAGAAAAAAAAGCAGAGTTCTATCGGACAATGCTTGAGCAGCTTGGACTTCTGACGACTCTCAATGCTGAATATCCTAATTCCAACAAATAATGAATGCAAACCAAGACAAAGTCACCATCATAGGCATTGCCGGCGGCACAGGGTCGGGCAAGACAACGGTGGTAAAGAAAATCGTAGAATCACTGCCTCCGAATTATGTGGCCGTGGTTCCTCTCGACTCTTACTATAACGATACGACGGGACTGACAGAAGAAGAGCGCAAGGCGATCAACTTCGACCACCCCGATGCCTTCGACTGGAAACTGCTGATCAAACAAATCGACGACTTGCGCCATGGCAAAGTTATCGACCAGCCCACCTATTCCTACATCCTCTCCAACCGCCTTCCGGAGACTATACGTGTGGAACCGAAACCGGTCATCATCGTGGAAGGAATTATGTCGCTGATCAACAAACGACTGCGCGACATGATGGACTTGAAGATCTTTGTGGACACCGATCCCGACGAACGGCTCATTCGCAACATCCAACGCGACACCATCGACCGCGGACGCACCGTGAGCATGGTGGTTGACCGCTATCTGAAAGTGCTAAAACCTATGCACGAACAGTTTATAGAGCCCACAAAACGATATGCCGACATCATCATTCCGCAGGGAGGAGAGAATGAAAAAGGTATTGGCATCATCTGCAAATACATCGAAGGACTCATCAACCATTAACGCAAGAAGATTACGCTTACAAAACGGGCTGAGCAAAAAAGGAAAAAATCTGCTCAGCCCATCCTCCTTATTGCCAACAGCCTGCCATCAAAGCAGGAGGACTCTCACCTCAGCGTTGGTCATCTTGAGAATTTCATTCATCGGCTTCTTGAAATATACACTTTGTATGGCTTTGTTGACGATGCCATGCCCTACAGCGAGCACGGTCTTGTCGGGATAGGTCACCTTTAGCCACGTAAGGAAATTCTGGGCGCGGCTCTTGAGATGCTCCAAGCTCTCGACGTCGTCGGGCCAGTTGTTCCGCCAGTCCAAATCGGGTATATACTTTCCGGTGAAGCTACCCCAGTCACGCTCACGAAGCAAAGGGGTAGTCACTATCTGGGGATTGCCGTGAGCCTCGCCGATAATACGGCACGTATCGACAGCACGCTTCAAGTCGCTCGATACGAAGACATCTATCTTCTCGTCTTTCAGTTTGTCTCTCACTTCCCTTGCCTGCTCTCTGCCATGCTCATTGAGCTCGCCCTGCTCCTGGCCCTGCAAGATCTGAGCCGCATTGTCCACCGTCTCGCCGTGGCGCACTAAAAATAATTTAGTCATTTTTCGAATAATATCATTTTTCCGCCTGCAAAATTACAGAAAATTATTAATTTTGCAACAAGAAAAGACAAAATGCGTATGCTTTCTCTATCAATTCTTACTTCTTCTATTCTTCTCATGCCGTTCTCTGCCAGCATTCTGTGCGGAGCCCGCTTTGGCAAGCGTGTCGGACAAGACTCTTGGCTTGTGCCACCAACGGCCATAAGATGCAGCGACATTGCAATGGTCGCAGACTTTGGCCCCGCATACCCTCTCCAAGTCAGCAGGAAGACCGTAGCAGCCAAGTTCCATGGAGCTTTCCAAGTGAGACTTGGAGGGAGTGAGACGAGAAGAAGCATTTGGCGCACAATCATTCGATCATGGAATCTTGAAGCACATGGGCCCTCCGCTTACACGGATGCCATTGCCCATAATATTATCAATAAACAAATCCAGCATCTATATGAGGCTCTTACAAAGTTCTGTTTTCCGCGCCGTTGTGGCGATCATCGTCGGCGCCTTACTTGTGAAGTATCGTGAGGACACCGTGACGTGGCTGACCATTGCCATCGGCATTCTGTTTTTTCTCTCCGGACTCACATCGGTTATCATCTATTACGCCAACAAGCGCAATCTGGGCCGGGACACCTCAACCGTGACCGACAGCGTCCGCCAAGCGATGACACCCGCATTCCCCATTGGCGGATTAGGCTCCATGTTTCTTGGCGTTATTTTGGCCTTCATGCCCATCACGTTCATCAGAGGTGTGGTCATCATTCTTGGCTGCATAGTCATCTTGGCCACTATAGGCCAGTTTGTTTCCCTTGCTCAAGCACGGAGATACGGCTCCGTCCCTTTCATTTTCTGGATATTCCCATCAATACTCCTCCTCATCGGAGTATACTGTGTGGCGCAACCGGTCGACACGGCCTCTCTCCCACTGTTCATCATTGGCTGGGCCTTAATGGTCTACGGAGTCGTGGAATGTTCCAATGCATTCAAGATTTACCGGCTGAAGAAGGCTTGGGAAAAAATGGCCAACCAGAGACAGAAGGCGCAACTCAACGATATCCAAGATGCCGAAGAGGTGAAATGAGAGAGGAAGAGGGCTCAGGATTCTTTCTGGCTTTATTGTCTCTCGGAGTTTTCCTTATTTTTTATACCATTGCAAAAGAAATAAAACCTTATCAGAAATGAAGAAATATTGTCAAGATCTGACTGTGGTGTCGGCTGAGCATTTGTCGGACAAGCACACGCTGCTGAAGCTCACACGCGACGAGGCACTGCCACAGATGGAACCCGGCCAGTTTGTCGAAGTGCGCTGCGATGGCAGTGCCTCCACATTCCTCCGCCGTCCCATTTCCATTAATTATTTTGATCCCGAACGCAATGAGATGTGGATCCTGGTGGCAGCCGTTGGAGATGGCACGAAAAGTCTCTATGCACTCAAGGCCGGCGATACGCTCAACTGCGTTTTTCCATTAGGAAACCATTTCACGCTGGCTCAGCGCCCCAATGAGGGAGTCCTGCTCGTAGGCGGTGGCGTGGGCGTGGCCCCACTGCTTTTTGCCGGCAAACGCCTGCAAGAACAAGGCCTGAAACCTTCTTTTCTCCTTGGAGCACGTTCGGCCAAAGACCTTTTGGAACTGGACTACTTTGAACAGTTGGGCGACGTATATGTCACCACCGAAGATGGGTCGCAGGGAGAAAAGGGATTCGTCACCAACCACTCGATCCTCAAGCAGCAACGTTTTGACCGCATCTGCACTTGCGGCCCCAAACCCATGATGATGGCTGTGGCACGATATGCCTCACATGCTTCCATAGACTGTGAGGCTTCGTTGGAAAACATGATGGCGTGCGGAATAGGAGCCTGCCTGTGTTGCGTAGAGAAAACGACAGAAGGCAATCTGAGAGTATGCAAAGACGGACCTGTGTTTAATATCAATCAATTGTTATGGCAAATCTAAGTGTAAAGATCAATCGGCTGTCGCTGAAAAATCCGGTGATGACGGCCAGTGGAACTTTCGGCTATGGATTGGAATATGCCGATTTCGTCCCTTTGGAAGAATTGGGCGGCATCATTGTGAAAGGGACAACACTCCAACCGCGGCAAGGTAATGATTACCCCCGCATGGCCGAGACACCCCAGGGAATGCTCAACTGCGTGGGATTGCAAAACAAAGGTGTAGACTACTTCTGCGAACATATCTATCCGAAAATAAAAGACATACAAACCAACTTTATCGTCAACGTAAGCGGCAACTCACCTCAGACTTACGCTGAATGTGCCCAACGACTGGCATCATTGGAGAATATACCAGCTATCGAGCTGAATATCAGTTGTCCCAACGTAAAACAGGGCGGCATGGCCTTCGGCGTCACCTGTGAGGGAGCGGCCTCGGTGGTGCGTGCCGTGAGAAAAGTCTATCCCAAGACTCTCATTGTGAAGCTGTCACCCAATGTGACCGACATCGTCAGCATCGCCCGCACTTGTGAGGATGAGGGAGCAGACTGCGTCTCCCTGATCAATACCCTCTTGGGAATGGCCGTAGACATAGAACACCGCAAACCTCTGCTGAGCATTCGCACGGGAGGCTTGAGTGGCCCGGCCGTGAAACCAGTGGCCCTGCGCATGGTCTACGATGTAACTCATGCCGTGAAGATTCCCGTAATCGGCTTGGGAGGCATAATGACGGCCAAAGACGCGATAGAATTCCTCATGTGTGGAGCAACAGCCATCCAAGTGGGCACAGCCAACTTCATTGATCCGGGAGTCACCATTAAAATTCGCGATGGCATCAATGACTGGCTCGACCACCATGGCTGCGCAAGCGTTGACGAGATCATCGGTGCCATTGGCTAAACTCTATTTGACGAGATAATAATCATGTAAAAATCCGTCCCTGTTTCTCGCTTTTTCATCGCTTTTGTTATGCTCGCTTACTGATAACGCTAATAGCGCGCATAACATATCATCAAGCATTTTAGAGGGTGTATCATCATCTGATTTTTCATCGGAATATGATACACCCTCTTTATTAGCTGATCTTTTTCATAGCCAATCAGCCATTCTCAGACCATCTCTCTTCATTGTTGGCGAGGAGAAAGGCTAATCGGTGAAAGTCGCTACGAACGTCTGAATAATTGTTATCTCTGCAACCTCGTGCGTACTGCGTAATGCTATTTTTTCGGCTCTCTAAGCTTTGCTTCTGAAATTGATACAGTGCTTTTGGATTTGCGTCATTATATCCCGTGCAAAGCCTTAATCCGCTTTCTCGGTCAAAAAAATCATCAGCACCCGCAAAGCTATCGGTTGATTCAGGAAAGGTCTGCCTGCAGAGAATCTAAGTCGAAGCCTAAAATGCTTGGACAAAAAAGAAAGTCAGAACAATGGCCTTTGTTTTTAGAAGTCCCCTGCTATACCGGTCCACAACTAATGAGAAATATATCTACCAAAGAATTGATTCTGCCATCGAAGATCATTATCTTTGTAAGTGAAATCCAACATAAGGTGCAGCCCACACCTAACACCCAACTCAATGAGTGGCTGAACACCACCAACGATAAGATAGAATGTCTGTATAAAGTTAGGCGGATGATGAGAAGAATCTCTCAAAATGAGGCCTTCAGAAAGAATGTTTCACGGCCTATTTTTCAGCTCTTTTCAGGGACAAAAGTTTCCCAAGTCTGGTCGTCATAAAAGACCCGAATCTCGGTTATCTTGCGGGGCTTCTTTTCAACTATTTTTATCACTTCTTTCGGTTGTGGGGCAGGCAGGGGTTGCTGGCCGAAAAAGGTAGGTTCAGAGGAAGAGGGAGTGACAGAGCGCTGACCTTCATTGAGGACAGTATCAGCACTAAAAGAAGGGTGGGAGGTGGAAGTCTGATCTTCGGTATTAAGCTCAGAAGAAGGATCTTTCTCAAACATCTCACCACGACCGAAGAGGAGCCAATCGGTTGAGATTTTAGGAATCTTGTTCTTGATGGCCTCAACTATATTGAGCGTAGGTTTGGTACGACCATTAAAGATGCTGCTAAGCGCACCTTCGCTCATTCCAATGAAATTGGCAAATACCTTTTGGGTCTGATGCTGATTCTCCATTACAAGACGAATTCTATCCTTCATCAACTCTTCCATTGCTGTCTGTTCTTTTGTTGTTAAGCCTCTAAAAGGGCAAAAATAGTCAATTCTTTAATAATTTACAAAGGTAAACAATATTTTCTACATACACAACAAATGTGAAGAGTATTTTTATATTTAAATATGTATTTTGATATTTAAATATTCGAGATTCAGTTTTCAAAACTAAATTTGCTAAGCTTTTAGATTACATATTTAAATTTATAGCTTTAAAGAGGCCTAAAGTTAGCAATACAACGCAATTTCATAACGATTTGGGTTATAGGGTATTGAATTAACTATTTATTCTGTAAAAGAGTCATAATTCAAGTCCAAAGAGGTATAAGAAGGCTAAATCTTCGGTCTTTTATTCGTAAAAATCCCTTATTTTATTGGTTTTCAAGCCTATAAAGCATTTATGTTGACTATGCATAAATATCAGTGTGCATTTTTAAATACAAATATTTTGATTTACGTTTATATATTTAGAGACTTAATTTTATTTTGTATTTCAACATTCTCAATTCTATTTTGTAAATCGCACACTAATTTACAATTGCAAATACACAAATAATCAACAACTTTAAACGTTATCAAGTGTGAATGGCAAATTTGATACTCTTTGAAGGACTAATTTTAGGCGTTTTTGCAATATTTTAGGCCGTCGGCAATGAAGAACGAAAAAACACGAGTTTTAAGAGGGGTAAATAGCACATAAATAACTATAAATGAATGGCTTAACTAAAATAAAAGAGTCATGATAATCCCACGAAATAGATGAAAAACAGATGAAAAAGGGAGTAAAAAACACAAATTTAACGTTTTCTATGGAAGAACAAAGCAATCAAAGGAGCATCGGAAAATGACGGGAAAAAGATAAAAACAGGCCATTTCAGTGATAAGAAATGGCCTGTTTTTTAATGTGTTAGCCCGGAAACTGACACATTTTTGGGAGACTTGGGCCTCCCCTACTTCAATGCATGATGAAGAACAAAAGCTCTTTCATGAGTTGTGCTGGTGGAGTACTCGAGTTATCCACACCCTTATTTTTCATATCTGTTTCCCGGATTTTAGCCAAGATCTTCATCACCTTTACCCCAGAATAATTTCTCATTCCTATAAGATAAGGACGAGCTGCCCAGGGTGACTTCAGGTCGAGATATTGAGCAACGCTGGCCTCCGTCTTCTGCCCGGGAGTATAGTAGGCTATCATCAGATTCTGAAAAAAATTATAGAGACTGGGCAGGAGGAGGAAAAGGCCCGCCGTCTTTGAGTTTTTGTCAAAATAATTAATGATCTGATTAGCTTTAAAAATTTGCTTATTGGCAATGGCATCACGAAGCTCGAATCCGTTAAATTCTTTGCTCACTCCTATCTCATGTTCCACGACCTCTGGAGTGACTCTTCGATTATCTTTTGGTAGCGAGATGAGGACCTTGTCAAGCTCAGAAGTCAGCCTATGCAAATCCGCCCCAACATGTTCAGATATCATCTGTGCCGCCTTGTCATCGATGGCAGCCTGATGGAGTTTCAAATATCCGCTGATAAACGCAGGCAACTCATAGTCACGTTTCTTTTTGCTCTCAAACACAACAGCCGATGGTGGAATCTTTTTCCCCACTAAAGAACGGCCATCAATCTTTCCCCCTTTGTGACAGAGGACAAGAATGGTTGTGGCTACAGGTTTTTCGAAATATCGTGCCAGTCTGCTCCCGTTACCTTTCATGTTCTGACTTTCCTTGACAATAACGACTCTATAGTCGGCCATCATGGGATAGGCCCGCGCCTCATCGGCCACACGCTGATCAGAAGTCTCTGCACCGAAAAGAATCACTTGATTAAAGTCACGCTCCTCGGGTTTGAGTACATTCTCAGCCAAATAATCGCTGATCTTGTCGATGAAGTAAGGTTCCTCACCCTGCAAAATATAGATGGGGGCAAACTTGCGGTTTTTCAAGTCGCGCATGATGGATTCGTATGTGGAGGTTTGTTTTTTCTCAGCCATAAATTACATTAACGGAAACTTAGAATTCATATTTTTTTGCTACCTTTGCAGCCATGCAAAGATAACAAAATGATTCCAATCAACCTACCCCAATACGAGATAAATTTAGGTGGGACGAAAGACAATCCCACAATTTTTGATATTCTGCGCCACAGATTCGTAGCCCTTACGCCAGAAGAATGGGTAAGACAACATTTCGTCCATTATCTTATCGAGCATCTTCACTACCCATCTCCGCTGATGGCCAATGAAGTAAAGCTTAGTGTGGGCAACAAGAAACTGCGTGCAGACACAGTGCTTTACGACCGCTCACTGCGTCCAAGAATGATCATCGAATACAAGGCACCCAGTATACAAATTACGCGAAAGGTGTTTGACCAGATTTTGGCCTACAACACTTTGCTCCACGTGGAGTATCTTGTCATATCAAACGGACTTTCCACCTACTGTATGAGAACCGGCTCCAACGATAACTCTGCTCAATTTCTTGATACTATACCCGAATACGAACAGCTGTAAAACTCGCGTATTTTAAAAGAGCTATACAGTTGACTGGAAATATTAAAAATATGAGGAAGATCATTCATGTGGATATGGATGCATTTTTCGCTTCTGTTGAGCAGCGCGACCATCCTGAGCTGAAGGGCAAACCATTAGCGGTAGGCTTTGACGGCCCTCGCGGAGTTGTGGCTACGGCAAGCTATGAGGCCCGCAAGTTTGGCGTTCATTCAGCCATGTCGATGGCAAAGGCAAAGCAGCTCTGCCCTTCGCTCATCATCGTCGACAGCGACCACCATCACTACAGCCAAGTGTCGCACGAAATCCATGAAATCTTCCGTGAATACACAGATCTGATTGAGCCTATCTCCATCGACGAGGCTTTTTTGGATGTGACCGACAACAAGAAGAAAATGGAAAGTGCTGTCGACCTGGCCATGGAAATCAAGCGTAAAATCCATGAGACAACAAAACTCACCGCTTCGGCAGGAATCTCCTATAACAAATTTCTTGCCAAGATTGCTTCCGATTACCGCAAGCCGGACGGCCTTTTCTGCATTCCGCCCGATGAGGCACTTGACTTTATAGCCCAGTTACCCATCGAGAAATTTTGGGGCATTGGACCCAAGACTGCTAATAGAATGCACCAGATGGGCATCTTCAATGGTGCTCAGTTACGACAAGTATCCAGCAGCCATCTTATAGAAGTGTTCGGTAAAGCCGGAGCCATCTACTATAATTTTTCCAGAGGCATTGACGACCGACCGGTTATAGTGGAACACGAACGTAAATCCGTTGGCTGCGAGCAGACGTTTCTTGAAGATCTCACACTGCGCGGGCAACTGATCATTGAACTTTATCACACTGTGATGGAACTTGTGGAGCGCATTGAGAAATCAGGATTCAAAGGCAAGACGCTCACGCTGAAAGTGAAGTACAGTGATTTCTCACAAATCACACGCTCCACCACCGGCAATCAAATATTATCATCCAAAGACAATATCCTGCCTTTAGCAAAGAGTCTGCTTCAATCTATTGAGTTCTCTCCCACTCATCCCATCCGCCTGCTTGGCTTGTCGGTCAGCAATCCATCACAGAAAGAGAAGACTGGCCCCCGCTGGATCGAGGGCTGGCTGCCACTGGAATGGTAATCCAACAATCGGCGCGGCATTGGAAACGATTGCTTCCTATGCCGCGCCGATGATCAACGCAGGACTGCATACCCGTACAGCAATCCCTCCACAGAATGAATCAAAGAAAAGCTGTTCAATGATCTTCCTTACCGATATCGACAATGCTGACCGTACTCTCAGCATTGTGACCCTTTCTATCCACCCGGATTTGCACATTGATACGCTCCTTGAGTTCATCAACATGACTGATGATTCCCACACGTCGGCCTAATTTGGTGTGCAGATTACGCAATGTGCTGATGGCGTTGTCAAGTGGTTCGTCGCTCAATGTTCCGAAGCCCTCATCTATAAACAGCATGTTCACGCCATAGCGGTTGTCAATGTCGCTCAGGGCCAAGGCCAAGGCCAACGAGACCAAAAAACTTTCTCCACCCGACAATGTGGAAGCAGGGCGCATATCGCGGTATTGATAATAGTCTTCCAACATGATGAGGAAGGTCCCCGGCTTTACATGGAGCAGATAGCGATCGGTAAGAGAACGCAAATGTACGTTTGCTGCCCTGATAAGGCTACCCAACACATAGGCTTCGGCAATCTTCCGGAAATCGCTTCCATCAGCCTTTCCTGTCAGGTCTTTCAAGGATTTCCATTTATCAAACAGCTTTTGGGTCTCATCGCGCTGTTTTATTTTCTCCGTAAACTTCTCGTGATTGAGCTGATCATCTGTCAATTGCTTTCTGATATTGCCTATTTCCTGATTTTTCCCATTCACCAACGATCTTTTCTCAGCGATAAGCGATTGCAAACCATCCGTATCTTCCGATTCCTCCAATTGCGGCCGGTTTTTCTGATGTTGCTCCAATCGTTTGGATGCAGATTCCAATTTGGCCTTATTCGCCGTCAAAGCCGCCTGTTTGCGTTGCACATCTGCGCGCAGGGCTGCAATATTTTCTGCCTGCTGAATCAGCATCTCCAATCGGTTTTCCGTCAGATTAGGCTTTTTCCGCAGAATTGCCAAAAGTTGCTTCCTGGCTTCCTCAAGCGTTTTTTTCAATTCCTCTCGTTGTGCTTCGGCCGTCTGTACCTCAACAACGAGACGTTGGGCTTTATTTCCCATATCCTCCACTTCCATGGGGGCATTCACCCCGTCGGTCCACTCTGGTTCTGTGTCGGCAATGGCTTCAAGGCTTTTACCGATTTGCTCCATGCGTTCATCTGCTTTTTGCAAATTGTTTTCCCAGGTTTCGGCCTGTTTCTGGTTGGCCGTATGCTTTTGGGTAGCAGTCTGTAGCTCAACGATAAATTCCAATGGCGAGATCTTCCAGTCTTTGTCCCATTGCGTCTTACCTAAAGTCATCTCTACTTTCTGCATGTTGGCGAGCTCAGATTTTCCGTATTCCTCTATGAGTACTTTCGAAGTATCCCATTTCGACAACTCGTCCTTTAGAGAGTTATTCTCCTTTTGAAGTCCAATAGTTTTCTCGTTTACAGCTGCCTGCAAGCGGTTGAAGACCTTTTGAATATCGGATAATTTCGCCTCTAATTTTTCTCCTTCACGAATTTCGGTGTCTTTCGTCTTCAAATTGCTCCCTATCGACTCTATCATTGCAACCAATTTCCCCACATCTGTTTCACCGACTTGACGGCATAGCCTGTCGGCAACAGTCTTAGCATTCTCCAAAGCCTGATCGTTGGCCAGTTCATTTTCTTTCTTCTTGATTTCCTGGTTGATGGTTGCAAGTAGTGCTTGATTGCGTCCTTGTCTGGTCTTAGCTTGTTCCAGGTTTGCCTCAGCCTCGGCTAAATACGCCTGAGCCTTGGCCATTAGTTTTCTCAATTCTTCGTTTTGAGGTGGCAATTGCCTGACTTTCTGCTGGCACAGCGGACAGGTACATCCCACTACGAGCCTCACTCTTCTTGCTTCAAGATCTTTATCGTTGGCTTCTTCCATACGTTCAAAGGCTTTTTTCGCCTCATCCCGAATGATCGTCATCTTCTCTATTTGGCTTGCCAACCGTACGGAGTTTTCCTCACTTTCCTTCTTTTGCTGTCTGAGGCTGTTCAAGTCCTTCTCCATTCGCTTACGTCGCTCAAGCTCAGTTTTCTCATTTCCAAGGGCATCGACAGTCTTTTCCACCAAATGTTTCCTTTCGACAAGCAATTCTTTCTCCTTTCGTTTTTCCGACAGTCCGAATTTAGCAAATAAGTCCTGCTGTTCGTCGAGTTCCTTCTTTTTTTCCGCACATTGTTTTTTAACGGTTTCCAAGTCATCCTTTGCCTTTTCCACTTGTTTCCGATGCTTGCCTATGCTTGTCTGGAGTCGGGCAACCGTTTCCTCTTCTTTCGAGATATTCTTTCTCACGCCCACTATTTCCCTGAGCTGATTAATAATGACGGCGCTATTCTCAAACACCGAAACACGGTCTGCCTCTGTCTCCAGCAGTTTTTTCAACTCATGAAGGTTCAGTCTCAAGTTTTCTAAACGTTGTTCCTCAAAGGCTTTACCATTGATCATCAAAGCATAATCACCGTGAAGTTTTTCCAGTCTCTTTCCGAGCAGTACCTGTTTTTTGGAGACCTGCAAGCACTCATTCCATTTGTCACGAGCCTCATAGCTGTCGTCCCAATCAGCCAAAAGCTTCACGTTGCTTACAAAGTCCTCGGCGTTTGTCTCCTGTTCTGCCTCCGCTGATCGTTGCCGGGCTACAGCCAGCTCTTTCTCGAAGACATTCTCATCTTCCAGCCACTTTCTTTTCGTGGTTGCTTCCTCTATCTGTTTTTCCAGGCTACCGACATCAGCTGCGAGTTGATTCAATTTCTGACCGGCCGCAGTTTTCTCCACCTCGGTCAGCAACGTGATGTTCTTAAGCTGGTCTTCCTGTCGTCTCAATTCGTTTTCGGCCTCTGCGCAATGCTGATGAATGCGCACGGCAATTTTGGCGTAGATACTGCTGTCGGTGATTTTCTCAAGGATAAGTGCTTTTTCGTTGTCCGTACTGTTAAGGAACTTTGTAAATTCGCCCTGTGCCAGCATCGTCGTACGGCAAAACTGGTCGAAACTGAGTCCCACCACACTGTCGATCATGGATCTGATGGCCGTTTTACCCGACGTGACATCATGTGTTTGGCAATTGGTCCAAGTCCATCTGATGTCTTGCAGCTTCCCTTTTCTTGACCGGTGCACTTGCCACTCTGACTCATAGTCCACCCCATCGTTTCCTTTGAAAAGCAACCTCACACTTCCATCGTCGGCTCCACGCCTCAAGAGTTGTCGGGTGTCGTTGGCCTTTACCTTTTTCTCTGTTTCCTCACTGTTCATCCCCATCTCCATGCGGGGAGTTTTATTGAAGAGGGCCAGACAGATGGCATCGAGAAGCGTTGTCTTTCCGGCACCTGTCTCACCCGTAATCAGAAACACCGTAGCATCGTCCAGGGGCTGTGCCTCAAAGTCGATGGTAGCGTCAGCTATGGAAGCGATATTGTGAATGGTGACTTTCTTGATGATCATCGTCTATTCCTCTTTTTTTTCTTCAGCTCTCACTTCGTCCACCACCTGCGCAAATAGTTTCTCCATGGCGTCGGTGAAAGGCTGTTCGGTTTCCTTCGTATATAATTTGATGATGTCCAAAGGCTCAGCTTGTCGGAAATCATGAATGTCCATGTCGTGCTGTATACGCTCCTCGGCCTCGGTATGCTCTATATTGATGACGCAGTAGCGGCACCGCTTGCCTTCCACTGCTTGTCGGGCCTCCACGTCGGGTGCAGGAGGCAAGTCATCATGGGCATTCACATTGAGTCTGATATAGGCTTCCTCATCTTCCGGAAACTCTTTGAGTGTCCGTATCACTTCGTCCCATTGACCGAAGCCTTTCTCGGGCAGGGTCTTCAGCGGCCGCAGCGGCTGTATTGCAATCTTCTCCAACGTGGGCTCGTCGCCATGATGGTTGATGTTGATGATAGAGACGCTGTGCTCATAGCTTTCATCGAAGCTCACGGGCAGTGGCGAGCCACAATAGCGCCATCTGTGGCTATGGCCCAGCCATTGGGCATGATGGATATGGCCCAAGGCCACATAGTCAGGATCACCTTTCAGCCTTCCTGCGTCCACGGCGTCGAGCCCGCCCACCGTCGCTGTGCCAACGCGCCGGTGACCCGTGAAATCACATCCTCCCACCGTGATATGCGCCATCGCCACCACGGGCTCCAACTGGGTGTTGCGGCGTTCCACTTCTTCCATCAGAGTGTTGAAGACCTGAGCAAAACCTTCTTCGTTGGCATAGAAATAGGGCAAAGCCACCACCCAGGCCTTTCCGGGGAAATGCAGTACATGATGTTCAAAGAGGCGCTGTCGGTCGAGAAGTCCGAAGGAATGCACACGAAACCTCGACCAAGGCTTGCTGAAGATGTCGTGGCGCGCACCGCTGTCGTGATTTCCAGCCGTCATGACGATGTCCATCTCTGGGGCCTTGTCGTGGAGCGTGACAAGGAAGTTCGACAGCCATTGCTGCACAGAAGCGGGTGCCTGTGCGTTGTGATAAATGTCACCGCTGAGCAGAAACAGGTCGGGCTGTTCTTCCTCTACGATTTGTTCCATCTGTCGGAGCATAGCCAGCATCTCGTCGTGGCGGTCATATCCGTAGAGTGTGCTGCCAAGGTGCCAGTCGCTGGTATGTAATATTTTGGTCATTTTCTAAAGGTTTAAGGAATCATTATGTTGATGTCAGACTACGTCGGTCAGTTCGGCAAACCGTTCAATGGCCCTCATGCGCTCATGCTCAAAGGGGGCAGTCTGTTCGTGCTTCCACGTCACATGAAAGGGGACGTACACTGCACAGGCTCCCACACCGAGAGCCGGTGCGATGTCAGATTTCAGCGAGTTGCCGACCATGCAGAGTTGGGATGGGGCTACGTCGAGTTCGTGACAGAGACGGCGGTAGCTCTCCGGTGTCTTGTCGGAAACGATGCTCACCAAATCGAAATATCTTTTCAGTCCCGACCGTTGAAGCTTATTTTCCTGATCGAGGAGTTCCCCTTTCGTAAACACAGCCATGCGGTAGCGTCTACGATTACGCAGCGTCTCCAACGTCTGAGCCACGCCTTCAAGGGGTGTGGCCGGCAATCGCAACAGTGAGCGCCCCAACTCCACTATGGCCTTAACGGTGTCGCCACCGACGCGTCCGTTGCTGATCTTCACGGCATTCTCTATGAGCGAGAGGGTGAAAGCTTTGGAGCCATAGCCCAGTTCGGGCATGTTGGCGGTTTCTGTCTCAAACAGTGCTGCCGAAATCTCCCGGGGCTTGGCATAGTCGGAGAGCAACTCACAATATTCTTGCTCCACCTTCTCAAAATACGACTGACAATCCCATAGGGTATCGTCGGCGTCGAAGGCAAGTGCCTTCACATGTGTTAAGGTTTGATTCATGCTCTTATTTCTGATTATTCTCTTCCACCCATTTTTCAGCGATGCCACGGGCAGGTTTGCCGGTGGCGGTCATGGGCAGATGTTCCAAATGGTAATAATGTTTGGGTTGCCAATATTTGGGCAGCACACGTCTGCAGGTTTCCTTGACGGCCTCTGTATCCTTACTTTCCGTAAGCAGCACTACCACTTGACCAAATTTCTCATCCTTTTGTCGGCTCACCATAAAGGGTGCTGTCAAAATACCACTCAGTTTTTCTTCCACCTCTTCTATCTGAATTTTCAAGCCCCCCGAGCAGACTACGTTGTCTTTTCGTCCAAGGATTCTAAATCGATTACCGTGGATTTCTACCCTATCGTTGGTCACGAGGGGTCCGTCATGAACGAGTGGAGCGTCTATGACCAGACATCCATCGGCAGTCTGGCTGATGCCGACATGGCTGAAAGGCTTATACCATTGGCTGGCCTCCTGCCCGTTAAGGCGTCTGAGGGCAACATGTGAGAGCGTCTCAGTCATGCCATAGGTAGACCAAACAGCATGAGGAAAGTTCTGTAGCTCGCGCTCCAGCTCAGCGTCGATGGCCCCTCCGCCGATGATGAGATGCCGCGAACGCATGAGCTGTGCCCTCTCCTCCTCCACGTGCAGCGAGTTGTATACCTGCAGCGGCACCATGGCCACCAGATCGAAAGGCTCCTCATGAGCGAGCGTAGCAAAGGGGTGGCCTGTGGGCTCTACACTCACAAGCCGTAAGCCTCGCTCCAGGCTGCGCACCACCATCATCTTGCCGGCGATATAGTCGAGCGACATGCAGAGCAGTGCCCGGTCGCCCGGTCGAAGATGGAGAAAGTCGCAAGTGATGCGTGCCGAGTTGAGCATCTTTTGTTTCTCCACTTCCATGGGTTTCGGGCTGCCCGTCGACCCACTGGTATGAACCGTTAAAGTCGGTGAGGGGCTGTTCCAATCGTCAAGAAAATCTTTTAAGGTCATTTTTTTAATGCTATCAGATACAAAAATATAAAAAAAGCGCCTAAATACAAGGGAAGGTAATGAGTTTTTTCTTATCTTTGCGAATGAGTGGAGACATGGAGGGAGGAAGGGTTGCTGTGATACAGCAACTTACTAAACTTTCGCGCACAACAGAACTTTCGCCCCCACTAAAAACCGAAGATTTAGCGCAAAGCATACAAGAACCAAAGCATACAAGCACCAAAGCATACAAGGAACTATGGATCAAAAAACATTTTCGCCCCAGAGGCCTTTCGCTGGTGACAAGGTGCCTTCCATGACCCGCCGCTGTGCGGGCTACGACTATACCCAGCGCCGCATCTACATGATCACCATGGTCACAGAGGGACGCCGCCGGCTTTTCGGACAGATTGTCGGCGACAGCGAGGCCCCCAAGGCCTCAGACTGCTTCCCCCATATTCTGCTTTCGCCTTTGGGAGAAGCCGTGGCCCAAAACTGGAACGACATTCCCAAGTATCATCCTGAAATCAGCGTCCTCTCACTTCAGATGATGCCCGACCATCTCCACGGCATCTTGTTTGTGGAGCGCAAGCTCTCCATACCCTTAGGCAAAGTGCTGCTCGGTTTCAAGCAGGGCTGCAACAAAGCCTATCGGGAGTTTTTCCCAAAAATCGCGTATGCTGCTGTATCACAGCAGCCCACAAGGGATCACGGCCTCCTCTTCCAGCCCAATTTCAACGACAAGATTCTATGGCGCAAGGGCGAGCTCCAAGCATGGATGCGCTATCTGGAAGACAATCCTCGCCGGCTGCTTGTCAAACGACAGCACCCCGATTACTTTCAAGTGAGGCACAGCATCCAAGCTGGAGGGCACACTTTTGATGCTATCGGCAACCTTTTCTTGTTGCAACATCCATCCCGACTTCAAATAAAATGCTCACGCAGGCTGACCGATCCTGAAATTGAGGCCCAATGCCAATATGCGCTCAATGAAGCGTCACAAGGTGCCGTGCTTGTATCGCCTTCGATTTCCAAAGGTGAGAAAATCATCATGCGAGCAGCCTATGAAAAAGGCTACCCGCTCATTCTTTTACAGGAAAACGGCCTCACCCCCATGAGCAAACCACACGGCAGAGCTTTCGAGGCCTGCTCAAGAGGGCAGATGCTCATTCTCGCGCCTTGGCAGCACCACAATGAGCATCTTGTCATCCAGCGAAGTCAATGTCTTCAACTGAACGACATGGCCCATGACCTGTCCACCTATTAGCGCTCGCTTAAGGGAACTGTGGATATTTGTCGAAGTCGGGTTTGCGCTTTTCCAGGAAGGCACGGCCGCCCTCCTGGGCCTCGTCGAGGGTATAGTAGAGCATCGTGGCATCGCCGGCAAGCTCCTGGATGCCGGCCTGACCGTCGAGCTCTGCATTGAATCCTGCTTTCATCATGCGGATGGCCAGTGGCGAGCGCTCCATGATGGTCTCACACCAGGCCACGGTCTCGTCCTCCAACTGGTCGAAGGGCACCACTTTGTTGACCATTCCCATCTGCTCGGCTTCCTTGGCCGAATACTGGCGGCAGAGATACCAGATCTCGCGGGCCTTTTTCTGCCCCACAATGCGGGCCAGATAGCTTGCGCCCAGTCCGGCGTCGAACGAGCCGACCTTGGGCCCCGTCTGTCCGAAGATAGCGTTCTCCGAGGCGATGGTCAGGTCGCATACCACATGAAGCACATGTCCGCCGCCGATGGCGTAGCCGTTCACCATCGCTATGACGGGCTTGGGCATACGCCTGATCTGCATCTGCACATCAAGCACGTTGAGCCTTGGCACACCGTCCTGGCCCACGTAGCCGCCACGTCCCTTCACGTGCATGTCGCCGCCCGAGCAGAAGGCCTTGTCGCCGGCTCCGGTGAGGATCACCACACGGATGTCGAGCCGGTCGCGGCAGCAGGTGAAGGCCTGGCTCATCTCCCACACCGTCAGGGGCGTGAAAGCATTGCGGTAGCGAGGCCTGTTGATCGTGATCTTGGCAATGTGGTTGTATTCTTCAAAGAGTATCTCCTTAAAGTCAAAACCTTCTATCTTTTTCCATTCTCTTGTCATAAGTTGAATTCTTTATGATTAGTGGATTATTATTGAACGAAACTGTCTGCTTCCCTCGTCATCCCTTGGCGGTCTGGCGATAGAGCGGTTAGGCGGAGCTCAGTTCTCATGAGGATCCTCCACATTGACTGTCTTTCCCCCATGCATGATATAATTGGTCACGGTCACGGTCGAGATCAGTTTTCCTTCGCTGTTGGTCAGGTCCACCTGCCAGGTGTGGAGTGTTCTACCTTTATATATAATACGCGCGATGGCTGTCACGGTATCTCCTTCCGACACACTGCGCACATGGTTGCCGCTGACGTTGATGCCCACACAAATTTTATCGGGACAAAGTGCCAGACTCCCCACGCCTGCTAAATTCTCAGCCATAGCCAAAGATGCGCCTCCCGAAAGAAAACCGAAGGGCTGACTGTTGGTTGGGTTCACTTCCAGTCGTGCACCCACCGTATCGGGGGCCGGGGTGGAGAAAAACTCGATTCCCAATGTTTTGGACAGACCGTCATTTTTCAATCTGAAGGCTTTCAGTTTCTCTATATCCATAGTATTTTCGTTTTGTTTGTCTCTAAAATGCAAAGATAATAAATTCCCTCAAAAAAACACCAATAAAATTTTGTTGGTAAACGAAAATTCGTTAGTTTTGCAAATGAAACAGATTTCTGCGGTAGCAGGGGCCTGTTTCTCTCCGCCTGGCGGAGAAGGACGTTTGGCAAATTATCTTCAACTGCAATCTGGTATCTAAAAGTAACGTTGATAATCTTGCAAGGGCGTCCACGCGATTGGTATTGTTAGAGTGACTACAAAAAAGTAGAAATAGATATCAGTGGCGTGGACTTTACTTGTTACACGTTACAGGTTTCACCAGAGCCGCAGTTGGGTAATGGGTTTAGACTCCACGCCACACTCTTAATCCCAGGACAACGCTTTGTCCTATGTTTCTTACAAGAGATGGCTGCGAGCTTGAAAACCCTCATCAGGGCTTTCAAGTCGAGGCCTCGGTTTTTATGGTTATCAACAACGAATCTCAGGTCTTTTCATTTTTTGCCGAATTCAACGACATGGCTTCCCTCATCCCGTGAAGTGCGGCAGAACCATCGAAGCATGAGGAAACATAGAAATTACACTAATTTGGTTATACATTCGAACTCATGAAGAGACATGAGTTAACTTAAGTTCGAACGGGCCCACTGTGAAGTGGGTCCGTTTTTTTCATGCGCAGGCACCGGCGCGCCATGACCCGTCGAACGTATATTTTCGCTGGCCTTCACATGGGAGCCCGCTGGCCTGCATATGGAAACCCGCTGGCCGGCACATGGGAGCCCGCTGGCCGGCACATGGAAACCCGCTGGCCGGCATATGGGAGCCCGCTGGCCGGCACATGGCTCCCGGCATGAGTAACCAATAACCAAAACATCAACAACCCGATCTCAGAGAATGGCGATCACAGATATCAACATGGATGATTTGGCTATTCGCGCAAAGGCGTGCTCTCGCAATTCCTACTCCTCGCCAGAGAAATCCATGGTCATGCGTTTTCTTGCATGCTGGGGCAAGCGTCATTCTGTCATACAATCCCAGCCAATCTGTCACTCTGAGTCCTTGGTATGCTTCTTGCCCTTTCTATAGTGTAACAAATAGACAAACAAACCCTAAAATAAAAAATAAGGAGATAAGATCATGTACAGCAGAAATTTTTGGTTTCCCGAAGTGTTCAACGACTTCTTTGATCATAACGCTATGACTCCGGCAAGAGCAACGGCTCCCGCCATCAATGTTTTGGAAACTCCCACTGCCTATCGCGTGGAGCTTGCCGCTCCTGGAATGAGAAAGGAGGATTTCAATATCAACATCAATCAGGACGGCAACCTCTCCATCAAGATGGAGAACAAGCGTAAGCAAGAGGAGGAGAAAGCCCACTACCTGCGCCGCGAGTTTTCCTACGCCACTTATGAGCAGACGCTCATCCTGCCCGACGAAGTCGACAAGAGCAAGATCAGTGCACGAGTGAGCGACGGCGTACTCACGGTCAACCTGCCCAAGATCCAAGTTGAGGAGCAGAAAATCGCCCGCGAGATCGGAATCGAATAAAGCAAAACAAGCCGAATGTCAATGGTCACTCTCTTCAGGATGATGACATTTGCGTGAATAAATAAGTTGTGTGATTGTTAGTTTTTCGCCTCGTATATGGGAATATACGAGGCTTTTTTTGTATTTTTGCAGCGTACAATATAGAAATGATATGAATTAAACACAAATGATCCATTTAATCCTATTATCTTTTGCCCCTTCATCGCTGCCCTTGCAGTTGTTAGTCATCGTTGTGGGCATTGCCATTGTGCTTTTCGGTGCCGACAAACTCACTGAAGGTGGAGCGTCTTTGGCCCGGAGGATGAATATTCCTCAAATCGTCATCGGGCTCACCATCATCGCCATTGGCACGAGCATGCCCGAATTTTTCGTCTCCTTTGTTTCGGCCTTAAAGGGAACCCCCGACCTTGCTGTAGGCAACATCGTGGGCAGCAACATCTTCAACGCTCTTCTTATCGTGGGCTGTGCGGCCATGGTGGCCCCCATGACGATCCTTCCCTCCACTGTGAAGCGCGACATTCCTTTTGCCCTCGTCGCATCGGTGTTGTTGCTCATCATGTGCCTCGATGCCACCATCTCACGCCTTGATGCCGCCATCCTCTTCGTGCTCTTCGTTGTCTTCATGGTCATCACCATCCGAGGCGCGCACGGCGACCCAAGCGGCGAGGCTCAAGAGGAAACACCGAAAGCCACCTCGCCCCTGAAAGCTTGGCTCTACATTCTTCTCGGGCTGGTATGCCTCATCTTCGGCAGCAACATCTTCGTCGACAGTGCCTCGGCGTTGGCTTCTTCGCTTGGCATCAGCGACGCCGTCATCGGTCTGACCATCGTGGCCGGAGGAACCTCGCTGCCCGAACTGGCCACGAGCATTGTCTCGGCCCGTAAGGGACAAAGCGGCATTGCTATCGGAAACGTCTTGGGGTCCAACGTGTTCAACATCCTGATGATTCTCGGCGTCACCGGACTCATCCAGCCCATGCAGATCACGGGCATCACATCGGTCGACCTGTCGATGCTCGTCATCTCGATGATCCTGCTTTGGCTCTTCAGCTACACCAAGTACACCCTCAGCCGGTGGGAGGGCGCCGTATTGACTGCGGTGTTCCTGGGCTACATCAGTTGGCTCGTGACCAACGCCTGACCTCTCATGCGCCTACCGGGCTGCCAGACAGCCTGAGCGCGACAGATCATCATCGATAACACTCAATAAAACAAATCATTATGGAAATCGGAACAAAAGCGCCCGAATTTCTCGGGCTTGACGAAAACGGCAATGAGATTCACCTGAGCGACTTCAAAGGCAAGAAACTCGTTCTCTATTTCTATCCCAAGGATTCCACACCGGGATGCACTCAGGAGGCTTGCAACCTGCGCGACAACTACGAACGCTTCCTCGCCAAGGGATATGCCGTGGTGGGCGTGAGCGTGCAGGATGCCAAGAGCCACCTCAAGTTCAAGGCCAAAAACAACCTGCCCTTCCCGCTGATTGCCGATACCGACATGAAACTCAACGAGGCTTTTGGCGTGTGGGGCGAGAAGTCGATGTACGGACGCAAGTATATGGGTACATTCCGCACCACTTTTATTATAAATGAGGAAGGTGTGGTAGAGCGGATCTTTGGTCCGAAACAGATTAAGGTGAAGGAGCATGCCAACCAAATATTAGGCAATTCTTGATTCACCATTCCCGATTGGCAGCGGGGCCATTCCTGATACTCATCGCAGGAAATGGCCCCGCTGCCATCATGATGGATGCCTATTTGTCATGATGGCTGATAGGGTCAAGCTAAAATAATTGTGAGCAGATTTAGGGAGTGCTGAATATTTTATGCGCTCTGCGCAATTTTACGCGATAGCGATTTTCGTCACGGGCAGGCTTTGTCCCCCGTGACTTCTATGTTGCTTTCCAAATAATTGGATAATATTTATTGTTTGTTAACTTTTTATTACTAATTTACTATCAATCACTTAGCGTGAAGTTGAGAGTTTGGAGTCTTTTGAGAGAGACAAT
>Ga0256404_1000442_pt1 | contig 108630 bp, 86 predicted proteins | sample RumenRJG_01DNA_FD_185990 | JGI IMG/M metagenome (GOLD analysis project Ga0256404, IMG submission 185990) | Bovine rumen microbial communities from Lethbridge, Alberta, Canada - RJG_01 | ecosystem: Host-associated > Mammals > Digestive system > Stomach > Rumen | place: Canada: Alberta...
CATAGCAGTCGTCAATATGACTGCAAAGATAAGAAATCAAATCCGTTTCATTTCAAAAACATACTTAAACGGCTATATTTCAAATATTTCAAAGACCAATTTACCCACTTTTATTGGACAGTAGTGATTCATTATATAAACAATGGAATATACAGATAAGGAATTTTGTTTGGAAGTATGGGGGCCAATGGCCTGTTTCACTCGCCCAGAACTGAAAGTGGAGCGTGTGAGCTATGATGTCATCACGCCATCTGCTACTCGTGCCATTTTTGAGGCTATCTTCTGGAAACCAGCTATACACTGGCAGGTTACAAAGATTGAGGTGCTCAATCCTATCAAGTGGACTTCTATCAGAAGAAACGAGGTGGGTGCTGTCGCATCCAAGATTCCTGTTTTTATTGAGGATAAACGTCAGCAGAAAAATACACTCTGCCTGAAAGATGTGAGGTATCGCATCTGGGCAAAGTTAGAATTTGTACCTGTGCATAAGCGCAAAGGAGAGAAACTCCCCTTGGCAGACGAATCAACTCATCCCGATGAAAATCCTGCAAAATATAATGCCATGTTTGAGCGTCGTGCCAGCAAAGGCCAATGCTTCAATCAGCCATATTTGGGTACACGCGAGTGTTCGTGCTCCTTTAAGCTTGTTAATCCTGAAACGGAAAAACTCTCTGCTCCTATCAGTGAAAATCGTGACCTGGGCATTATGCTTTATGATATGGACTTTGAGCAGAATTTGAAGAATCCACCAGCCATGTTCTATCGTGCCCAAATGGAGAATGGTGTTATCATTGTTCCACCTAAAGACAGTGAGGAGATTTTGAGATGATACTGAATGCATTATATGACTATTACTATCGCTGTGGTGATTTGCCCCGAAAAGGGATGGAACTTAAAGAGATTGGATTCTTGATTGTTATTGATAAAGAAGGCCATTTCCTTAGATTCGAAGATCGTCGAAAAGACAAAAGCCAAGCTCAGAAGTTTCTTGTAAAGAAGCACGTTGGGCGTACGAGTGCATTAATCGCAAACTATCTGTATGATAATAGTGGCTACGTTTTTGGCTATTCTGATAAAGGAGATGCCATGGCGCAATATAATAAATTTAAGGAAAAAGTTGATGATATTTATAACTTGCACTCCGGCAATGTGGCGATCACTGCTGTTCATTATTTCTATGGTTATGAACAACAGGACGTCCTTGAGCAAATGAAGCAGGACCCACTATGGCCAGAAATTGAGCGGAATCTAGACAAGAAATATTCCCTGTTTTCTTTCCTCCTTGAAGGTGATACTAAGATTGTTGCTGAGAAAACAGAACTATTTGACATGGAAGATGACGAACTATCGGGCGACGAGCAGATATGTGTTGTGTCAGGTAAAAAGGGAAAAGCAGTAGAGACAACAACCGCGACAATGATACCAGGCAGTCGGCCGATAGCGAAGTTAGTTGCTTTTCAAGTTAGCTCGGGATACGATTCATATGGAAAGACTAAGGGTGGTAATGCGCCAATTAGCGAAGACGCAGAGTTTGCATATACCACAGCGCTCAATCATTTGTTAGAATCGGGATCACGTAATAAGTTTATGGTTGGCTCGCGCACGTTTCTTTTCTGGGCATCCAAGAATGATAAGGCAGGAAAAGAGACGGAAGAAAGTATTTTCAACATGTTTGGATTTCCTGAGCAAGAAGATGACCCGAATAAGAATATTGAACAGGTTCGAAAAGTGTTTACGGCAATCTATTCAGGTGAGATAAAAACCACATCCGAAGATAAATTCTATATTTTAGGTCTTGCACCTAATGTTGCGAGAATAGCTGTGATTTATTGGGCTGAGATACCTTTGAAGGAATTTGCGGGTACTATTTGTAAACATTTCGAGGACATGGAGGTTATGGATACACGTTTAGAAAAGAAGCCATATATGAGCTTGCGCAATATGCTCAGTACGGTAACACTAGGAGGCAAGGTATCAGATGCAACTCCCAATCTACCCGATGCTGTCGTAAAGAGTATCTTCCAAGGACTTCCTTATCCACAAACACTTTATGCGTCATGCATTCGCCGCATTCGTGCAGAGTCGGGTGACAAAGATAAGAATGCAGTTCACATCACTCGCGCCGCTATTATCAAGGCATACTTAAACAGAATCAATGAAAATCAAAAAATAAATGTTATGTTAGACAAAGACAATACTAACCAGGGCTACCTTTGTGGCCGTCTGTTTGCCGTGCTTGATAAGATTCAGGAAGAAGCAAACAATCAGCATTCTATTCGTGAACGCTACATGAATTCAGCCAGTTCAACACCTGCTGCGGTATTCTCTACCATTCTCAATCTCTCCAATCATCATGCTGATAACTTGAAGACCGAGGGACGAAAAATTTACTTCGAGAAATTGAAGCAGGAGATTATCAGCAAGATTGATGCCGGTGGCTTTAAACCACAGCTGGATTTACAAGATCAAGGCCGTTTCTTTATTGGCTACTATCACCAGCGCCAGGACTTCTTTACAAAGAATGAAGAAAATACTAACGAACAATAATTCTTAAAACGATATAACTATGTCAGAACTAAAGAACAGATTTGATTTTGTCTACATGTTTGATGTGCAGGATGGCAATCCTAATGGTGATCCAGATGCCGGCAATCTGCCTCGAGTGGATGCAGAAACAGGTATGGGTCTTGTTACAGACGTTTGCCTTAAGCGCAAAGTTAGAAACTATGTGCAAGTTGTAAAGGGATGTGTCGACGGCTATGATATCTTTGTTAAAGAGAAAGCTGTGCTTAATAAATCTATTGATGCTGCACATGACGAAGAGAGTGTGAAAAATGCGACAGACAAAACAAGTGCCGCCAGAGATGTAATGTGCCGGAAATTCTATGATATCCGCAGTTTTGGCGCGTTAATGTCTACTGGTAAAAATGCAGGTCAAGTACGAGGCCCTATTCAGCTCACTTTTGCACGTTCGGTTGACCCAATCTCTGCAATGGAGCATTCTATTACACGTATGGCTGTTGCCACAGAAAAGGAGGCAGAGAAGCAGGGGGGCGATAATCGTACGATGGGCAGAAAGGCAACTGTACCTTATGGTCTGTATGTATGCCATGGCTTTATTTCAGCAAACCTCGCTAATCAAACAGGTTTTTCCGAGGACGATCTTGCTCTTTTTTGGGAAGCGTTGAAAAACATGTTTGACATTGATCGTTCTGCCGCTCGTGGACTGATGAGTGCTCAAAAGCTGATTGTATTCAAACACGAATCAGTTTTAGGCAATGCACCTGCAAACAAACTCTTCGATCTTGTAAAGGTTGAAAAGAAGTGCAATGGCGCTCCCCGTAAGTTTGATGATTATGAAGTAATTATTGATAACGCGAACCTGCCGAATGAGATTTCTATCGAAGAATTGATCTAAAAGTCTTCTTTCTTCAGGGGAGTGTGGATTGAAACAACTCTGGGGGTGTTAATCCGCAGAACAATAACCGCCCCTCCCGTAGGGGCGTGGATTGAAACCCCGTTATTGTTTACGGCTTCCGCGCCATTGAGCTGTCGCCCCTCATGTAGGGGCGTGGATTGAAACTACGAGGGCACAGTCTATACCGACGAAGAAGAGGTCGCCCCTCATGTAGGGGCGTGGATTGAAACGTGGGCGAAATAGGCATGCCGCGCCGCGACTTTCGTCGCCCCTCATGTAGGGGCGTGGATTGAAACATCGTAAAGCAGGACACCGGCAACGGCGGCTACAGGTCGCCCCTCATGTAGGGGCGTGGATTGAAACACCGAGGACATCCGCACACTGGAACTGTCGCCGAGTCGCCCCTCATGTAGGGGCGTGGATTGAAACCTCGTCTCCATCCCCAAGTGGCGCGAGATATTTGCCGTCGCCCCTCATGCAGGGGCGTGGATTGAAACCCCGTCATTGTTTACGGCTTCCGCGCCATTGAGTTGTTGCCCCTTTCGTAGGGGCGTGGATTGAAATACTACTGCAAAATTGAATCCTCAAGACGGTTCGTCGCTCCCCTTCGCGGGAGCGTGGATTGAAACGACTACTAGGTTAACGGCGCCGCCACGATGCGCATGTCGCTCCCATCGCGGGAGCGTGGATTGAAACCACATGATTCGATTGGGCACAAAAAGGGTCTGTACGTCGCTCCCATCGCGGGAGCGTGAATTGAAACGAGGACCTCGGCTTCAAGGTGACGACCGATGTTGAGTCGCTCCCATCACGGGAGCGTGGATAGAAACAATAGAGAAAGAGGGAAGATCATTGATTCTTCCCTCTTTCTATTTCCTAACAAAAAACACATCAAAAACCTTCCATTTCCCCCCGTTTTGAAAAAATAAGGCGCAAATTTTTGAAACGGGCAAACTTTCTTGTTTTCATATCACGTTAATTATTAGAGGTGTTGTGAGTTGGCCGTCGCTAATATCCTGTGACGGCTAAAAAATCAGGCAAAAAAAATTGACCATTTTTTTGGTAGGATAAATTCTTTTTTCTACCTTTGTCGGCGAATTCAAAAGAACCATAATTAACCCGTCTCCGAGAGGGGACAAATAACAAAAAATATAATGGAATACAAAAAAGACGGCGAAGAGCCGTCAGGGACCTTTATGCCCAACAGCGAAGTGCACAACTGCATCATCATCACCAACAACGGAACGCTGTTCCTCGACGAAAAATTCGCAGAGAAATACGGACTGACACTCGAAGGCAATGTTCTCAAAATAAGAGAGGTGCGGCCAGAGGCGCCAGTGGGCAATAACATGGGAAACACACCGATCGACAACAACCATGAAAGGGACGAAGATCTGTTCCATTTTGTACACCCCGAGCTTGACGAGACGGAGGCCAGGCGAATTCACAACGCTGTAAAACGGGTGGTTAAGCGGCAAGGAATACAGATGATATGCCTATATCTCATGCAGCTGAAGGGCGAAAAGAAAGTGTTGCTTCCACCCAATCCTTCGGTAGTATACATCGAACTCGTTAGGACGGGAATGCCCGATGGTGAGGGCTTCAACGAAACAACTTTCAGAAAATACTATAACAAACCTATTGCTCCTAACGCGATATAAGGACTATCGGGGACTCCATTGCAAGCATCAGAATCGAAAGGTTCTGGTGCTTTTTTTGTGCTTTGCTGTGCATGGAGCAGAACAAATCAGAGCAAACCAGAGCAAATCGGAGCAGGTTAGAGCAAATCAGAACAGGCCCCATTAAAAGCCATTCCGCCCCCAACAAATCGCCATACCTTTGCAGCGCAATTCGGCCGATTGCGTAACAATTAAAAATGAAAAATTAATAATTAAAAATTCTACAAAGGTATGTTTACTAAAAACACGTTGACCGACGAGCAGGCAAGAGGCCTGGTAGTGGTCGTAGGAATAGATAACGAGAGCGGTATCGAGATGATGGCCGGAACGTCAGGCAACCTCAAACGGGGCGTCATAACCATCAGCTTCCGACGCTTCAAGAACACACAGGAGCAGTTGCGCACCATGCTGGGCGACGAAGAGTTTTGGCAGCTGCTGGCCGAGAAGCGCATCTGCGGCGCCAGCGCCCCCATCGAGCCCACGCCCTTTGAGCGCCTGCTCATCGAAGATCACGAGCACGACGAAGTGCCTGACGACGAGGATGAGCGCAGCGAAAACAACTTTAACCTTTAACCTTTAACCTTTATAAAAATGGAAACTGTTATCAAGAATACAATCATTTGCGGTCAGGACGACCTCAAAGACATGAGCATCACCCAGAACGGCACCTTGACCGTTCACGCAGCAGAGGGCGTGGAACTGCCTCACGTCAAAGTAGAGAATGCCACCCTGGAGATGGGCGGTGGCGAGATCCGCGTCTCCAAGGAGATTAAGAAGAATTCCTATCATGGCCTTCGTTCCAAGTCGCTCCACAAGTCGGACATCGCTAACGGCAACGTCAGCGTGGTGCTCGACAAAGGGCGCATCTGCGCCGTACACATCCATGCGGAGTGTGGCGATGTGGGGGATTTGGTTGCCGCCATCAACGAGGCCCGCATCAAGATTGGCGCCGACAAGTCGTTGATGCTGCGTGACTTCCGCAGCGAAGCCAACGACCTCGCCCGCAGCTACAGCCGCGACAAGAAGGCCTACGACCGCAAAGAGGAGAAGAGAGTCGCTGCACTCATGGAGTGCGAGTCTGCGAATCGCGCTGCCATTCGCGCTACGCTCAAAACATTGAACATTGAACATTGAACATTGAACGTTATGATTGTAAACTGTGAAATAATTCAGATTGACGCCGAGTTGACTCAGAAGTACAACGACGGCTCGATACACCGCCTGCAGCATGTGTGGATTCGTCCCAAGGACAACCGCGAAAACACCCAGTGGACCAGTCTGCTGGAGCTGCGCGACGAGAAAATAGACAGCTTCGTCTATGCCGGACGCAAACCGGGCGACGTCATCCCCGTGCGCTTCAAACCCGCCTATCGCCGCTTCACGCGCAACATGATGGCCGAAGACCCGACGTCGGGCGAGCTGAGAGAAACGAAGATGGAGGTCTGCACTCCCACCGTGTATATGGACATCTATTACAGTGAAAAGTGAAAAGTGAAAAATGTATAGTTATGAGTAATAATAGCATAAATGCCGCTTCGCCTAAGGAAAGAGCCCGGCTGCGCCTGACCTCCGTCGGACCGGTCATCAATCAGATGATGGCGGAGCAGCAGGCGAAGCAGGCCAAGAAGGATGCCGCGAAAGAGGCCGCCAGTCAACCGCCCGAGACGCCCGAAGTGGCGCCCGAGAGCAACGAGGAGAGCGAAGAGCCCCAAAAGGACCCCGTGAAGGAGATCCTCGACAGGGCTCCGCTCCCTCAGGAGCTCGACCCTTTCACCCGTACGCTGCTGGGCGGCGTCGATGAGGTGGCGCGCCATCAGACGCTGACGCTCGTCGTGCCCATCCTGAGCTACATCGGGAAGAACATCCGCGTGCTCTACAACAGCGGCACACTGCGCTGGATATGCGGACAGTCTTGGCAAATAGGCGACAGCGGCACCGGCAAGAGCGAAATGGTGCGCGCTCTGGAGACGCTCTTCCTGCCCAAGGAGCTGAGCGAGAACCGGGAGAACGCCCAGAAGGTGTCCGAATACTCCCTGCTCTCGGAAAAGGAGAAGAAGGAGACGCGGGCGCCGGAGTATAAGGTGACCATCTTCGACAGTGTGCCCACGGCCATCGCCCTGCTGGAGCAGATGCAGAAGAACTGCGGCGACGTGATCTATCTCAGCTGCACGGAAGGCGGTGAATTCGGCAAAAAAGTAGGAGGCAACGGCTACGGCGTCGTCCCGGACATGATGAAGAAGAGCTACGACGGCACGGGCGAGCCCTTCATACACATGACCAAGGAGAGCACCTACTTCACGCACTCGATGAAGCTCTGCAGCAACATCGGCGGCACACCCGACCAGATGTATCGCATCCTGCGCAGCTGCAACGCCGACGGCACGCTCTCGCGCGGCAACCTCACCATCCTGCCCGCACGTAAAGACGAGAAGGTGGACGGACCCTACAAGTCGGCCTCATGGGATATGCCCGAGCGCGTCTTCCTGCGCGAATGTGCCGACAGACTCAGAACATTGAACAACAAATTCCACGAAAATGAAAAACTTGATGAAATTGATGAGTGCAACGCACTCCTTGAAAAGTACGGACTCCGTAAAGAGGGAGCTCCAATCCCGACTGTGCAGGACCTCGAAGACTGTGTTCAGTTTGAACGATGCGCCAAGGCGTTTCGCATCCCTGAAGTTCTTGAGCTGGGACGAAGTGTTAAGGCTCGTCTCACGTCGATTGGGGACGTGGCTTCGCGGTGTTGCAGCCGTGCTGACGAAAGGGCTATGGGCCTTTGCTACATGCTGCTTATTGCTAATGATTTCGCCCCTCTTCGGGGTGGTGGCGGCGACGAGATACATAGCGGAGAAGCACGGACGGCTGAAGATCGTCAGCTACTGACGCAGTGCATCGGCGTGGCCCGCTGGTGGATCATGCTGTGCATCGACTTTGCACTGGCCATGCAGAGCGTCCTCGACCTCAACTGCCTCAGCATGAAGGAAGGCCTGCTGGCCGCTCTGAAGAGCACTCCCGGCGAGGAATCGGACAAGCCGGTCGATGTCCACAGTGCAGCTTTCGACGACTTTGAGGCGCGCCATGCGGGCGAATATGTCTCCGTCGAGGACCTGAGAGAGTGCCCCGTCTTTGCCCACGTGGGAAAGGCTACGCTCTACCGCGAGGTGGATAAGAGAGGGTGGAAGGTCTACAAAAGAGGTCTACGCTATCTCATGCCCGAAAAGAAAGAGGAGGCTGCGACATGACACTCACGGAGTTGGCAAGGGCCTATTACCCGGAGGGTGTTCGGGGGAATCCCATCAGTCTGCCACAAAGCAAAAAGTTATTTCTATGCGACTTACGCTTCGGCAACGGCAAGTTTAAAGCTATCAGAGTCCTGCTCAAGCGCATGGGCTGGTATCCGGGACGAAGACTGACACCTGCTCATCTGCAACTCATCTATGCCAGACTTGGCGAGACTTGACAGTAATGGCCTCCGCTTGGAGGCCATTATTGTGTTTTGTGTCAAAATCCCAAAGTCTCAAAGTCTCTTTTCGTTCAGGGGAACACGAAGTTGATTATGGTTTGTCATTAGCAAAGACTTTCTTTCCCTCGAAGTAGGTAGCGGCTGGCTTTGCCTCATGAATCTCCTTCACGGGACAGGTCAGCACGTCCTTGTTTACAAGCAGGAAGTCTGCATATTTGCCTACGCTGACGCTGCCTCTTTCTTTCTCGATGAACATCTGCTTGGCCACGTTAATGGTCAGGGCGTTGAGGGCTTGCTCGCGGGTCAGCAGCTCTTCCGGCCAGCATGGCTGCCCTTCTTCGGCGTAATAGAGTCCGGTGACTGTAATCTCCATGATGCCGAAGGGGTCATCAGGACTGGCGCTCAGTGCAGGGAAGTCTGAGTGTGAAGATACATTGATGCCATGGTCGAAGAATGACTTTAACGGGAAACCCTTGTCCTTCATGCCTTCAGGCAGTGTGCGATTCAGTTCATTTTGGAATTCCGTGCTGCGATGATGCCAGAGCATACCAGAGGTGACATAGATGTTGTGGTCTGCCATACGCTTGTAATCGTCTTGATTGACGCCATACACGTGTACCAGCGTATTGCGCATCTCATCCTTTCCGCCGTTGATATATGCGTTGACAACGCGATTGACGCCCTTGTTGCCCATGGCATGAATGTGCATGGTCAGGCCTTTCGCGTTTGCCTTGCGTGTGATGTCAGTCATTTCCTCTTCCGACCAGTTGGAGCTGCCCTGGTGACCGTCAGGATACAATGGGTCCACAAATCCTGTGCCGCTTTCCACCGTACCGTCTATGAAGAGTTTTATCCAGTTAGTCTTTACGCGAGTAGAAGCAAACTTCTGAACGTCACTTGCCTTAGACAACGCCTCATCCACATTCATCCAACTCTCAATTTCGTAGCACAAGCCCATCACAAAGTGCATGTCACCTGCCTTGTCTCGTTGCTGGGCTGCCTTATAGAGACTGGAGTTGAAAAAATAAGTTGACCAGCCGTCAATATACATCGTGTAGCCCTCTGACAGCAACAGCTCTTCGATTTTGGCCATGTTTGCTGTGGCGATGTCCACGGAGAACAGGTTCTCGTTGTCTAAGAAGGAGCGGGCGTAGGTGCCTTCCTGCTCTTTCAGGAAGCCTGTAGGCGTGCCGTCTGCGCCAATCTGTATCACACTTCCGCGTATGTCCCTCTTGAGCGGTGTGCCGTCTTCTTTCATAATGCCGGCCTTGACCAGCAGGATGCTGTTCGCCAAGCCTTTGTGGGCTTCATCGTCGGCAAAGTAGATTGGGATGTCGCTGCATACAGCATCCAGCTGCTGGCGAGTAGGCATGTTCTTCTGAAAGCTTGTCATATTCCAGCCGAAGCCAAAGATAGCCTTGGCACCAGCGTCCTTAGCCTTCTTAACAGCAGCTGGAAGAATTTCCTTGAGGAACTTGTCCGCATCGGCATCCATACCAACCAACGTTCCTACAGTCTGGATGGCAAAGCCCGAAGAGTAGTGTGCGTGGCCATTGCCGCAGCCTGGCATCACAAGCCCCTTGCCGGTATAGTCCACCACCTCGGTCTTGCCCTCCTCCACGTAAGCTTCGGCTCCAGCCTTGTCGCCGACATAGATGTACTTGCCGTCCTTCACGGCAAAGGCTTCAACAATCTGATTGTTGTCTGAGGTGAAAATCTTTCCATAGACCACAAGGTCCGCACTGGGTTGTCCCTGGCAGCCTGTCAGGATGGCCATCATGCCGCTAATAATGATGGCAGCAAGCATCCATAGTTTGCTCTTTCTCATGGGTTTCATTCTTTATTAGGTTTAACATTAAATAGAATTCTTTGCCATCGAGGTAGGCTCTTTTTTTCTCCTGAAGAACAACAGCTGCAGCAGCAGGGCCGCGAGGCCGAAGGACAGGGAGAGCAGCGCGCTCCTGGTGAAGCCCGCCACGAGGAAGGTGAAGAACGACACGGAAGCCACCGTCAGCGCATAAGGCAGCTGCGTGACGACGTGGTTGAGATGGTTGCACTGGGCACCCGCCGATGACATGATGGTGGTGTCGGAGATCGGAGAGCAGTGGTCGCCGCACACCGCACCCGCCATACAGGCCGAGATGGAGATCACCATCAGCTCGCGGTCGATGCCCTGGAAGCAGGAAATCACGATGGGAATCAGGATGCCGAACGTGCCCCACGACGTGCCCGAAGCGAAAGCCAGACCGACGGCAACGACAAAGATGACGGCGGGCAGGAAGTTCATCAGTCCGCCGGCGGCATGCGCCGTGAGGCCGGCCACATAGGTCGCCGCACCCAGGCTGTCCGTCATGTGCTTCAGCGTCCAGGCCAACACCAGAATCAGGATGGCGGGAACCATCTGGCGGAAGCCCTCGGGCAGACAGTCCATGCAGTCGCCGAACGATGTCGAGCGGCGCACCAGATAATAGACCACGGTGAGCGCAAGGGCCACGAAAGAGCCCATCGCCAGCCCCAGAGAGGCATTGCTCTCGGCAAAGGCGACGATAAAGCTCTTGCCGCTGAAGAAGCCGCCCGTGTAGATCATGCCGATGACGCAGCCGATGATGAGAAAGACCACGGGAACCACCAGGTCTGCAACACGGCCCTTCGGCGTGCAGGCCGAAGCCTCCGCACGGGGCGCGCGGTATTCGCCGTAGGTGAAGAGGTCGCCGCCGAGGGCATTCCTCTCATGCTTCAGCATGGGGCCGTAGTCGACCTTCAGGACGGTGAGGAGGACGATCATCGCCAGCGTCAGCAGCGCGTAGAAGTTGAAGGGGATGGACTGGATGAAGAGGCTGATGCCGTTCTCGTCCTTGATGAAGCCCGACACAGCTGCGGCCCACGACGAGAGGGGCGCGATGATGCAGACGGGCGCCGCAGTGGAGTCGATGAGATAGGCCAGCTTGGCGCGGCTGATGCGGTGCTTGTCGGTGACGGGCCGCATGACGGAGCCCACGGTGAGGCAGTTGAAGTAGTCGTCGATGAAGATCAGACAGCCCAGCAACACCGTGACCAGCTGCGCCCCCACACGACTCCTGATGTGGCGGGAGGCCCAGGCGCCGAAGGCCGCAGAGCCTCCGGTGCGGTTCATCATCTGCACCATGGTGCCCAGGATGATCAGAAAGAGCAGGATGCCGATGTTCCACCTGTCGGAGAGCACGGCGATGATGCCGTCGGGGAGAAGGCGGTTGATGCCGTTGATCGGGTCGAAGTCGCGATTGAGCATGGCGCCCGTCAGCACGCCGAGAAACAGGGAGCTGTAGACCTCTCTGGTGACCAGCGCCATGAGGATGGCAATGAGGGGCGGCGTGAGGGCCCACACGGTGTCCTTCACCGGCATGTTTTCCCAGGCCACGGCATAGTTCAGCCAGCCCAGAAAGAGCACCACGGCAATGAGCGCCCCATTGGTCGGCGTCCCGTACTTGCCGGGTTTTATGGATTTAAGAAATTTGGATAATTTCATTTCGCGGATAGCATAGGTGAAAGGTGAAAGGTGAAAGGTGAAAGTTTTTCTTTCGACGTGTTTTTTATCATTCGTTCAAGGGGACTTTGTAACACTGTAAAGGACACCGCAAAGATACGAAAAATAGTTGAAAGGTGAAAGGTGAAAGGTGAAAGTTTTTCTTTCGACGTGTTTTTTTATCTTTTCGTTCAGGGGAACACGAAGCCGGTACACAGCAGGGCAACAATCATCAACAGTGCTTTCTTCATATTATTTTAATCATAGTGTTCGAAAAGCTCCTCAAGCTCCCTGTAGGTTTCGCGCAGCTTTTCTACGAATTCCTCCGTCTGCATGGTGGCGAGAATCTCGTCCTTAGTGCCTGAGGCAACGTTGCAGTCGGACTTATATCTTCCCGAAGGGACGTATGCCGCAGCCTCTATATAGCGCATCCTGGGTTCGGGCACGACATCCTTGGGCATCTTGTACACCTTCAGACCGTACGTCCCCACAAACTCTGTGGTCAACGGATCGGGATTATCGAAGAACTCCATGACGGGAGCGAAATCCCCATAGTCCGGCACATGGTCCTTAACCTGTTGCACCATGACCTCAAGGAGCTTGCGAATCTCTTCTTTCATCTTCTGCTTCATATCAACGCACACGATATCTGTTTACAATGCAATAGTGGTGCAAATATAGCAAAATAAATCACGAAAAGTACAAAAATGAGCAACGGAAAGCAAATAAATGTTGTTTTCATGCTATAGCATAATTTGTTTTCCATATCTTTCACCTGTCACCTGTCACCTCTCACCTGTCACCTGCCACACTTCTGCATTTTGCAACCGGGTTGCAGTAAAGAGTTCGTAACTTTGCAGCCGAAAACAGATAAAAAGCGCAAAAAAACATGGCACACGATCATCATCACGCCTGTTGCTGCCACGAGCGGCACGAAGAGCATCAGCACGGCTGCTGTCACGAACATCACCACGAACACCACCACGAACACCACCACGAGGAGCACGAGGGCCGCGGGCAGCTGTGGACCATCATCGCCACGGTGGTGCTGCTCATCGGCGCTGTGGCGGTGGAGAAAACCGCGGCGCTGCCCACCTGGCAGCTGCTGCTGGTGTATCTCATCCCCTATCTGCTCATCGGTGCAGGCACGCTGAAGGAGGCGGCGGAGGGGCTGGCCCACGGCGAAGCCTTCAACGAGCACTTCCTCATGTCGGTGGCCACGATAGGGGCGCTGTGCATCGGATTCTTCCCGGGCGCCGAGACGGAGTTTCCCGAAGCCGTGTTCGTGATGCTGTTCTTCCAGGTGGGCGAGTTCTTCGAGGGCTACGCCGAGGGCCGGAGCCGCAAGAGCATAGAGCACCTGATGGACATACGCCCCGACGTGGCGCATCTGGAGGAGGCCGGTGGGCTGCGCGACGTGCATCCGCAGGACGTCCCCGTGGGTGAAGTTATCGCGGTGAAACCGGGCGAAAAGGTGCCTCTGGACGGCACGGTGGAGAGCGGACGCTCGAGCCTGAACACCATGGCGCTGACGGGCGAGAGCGTGCCGCTGGAGGTGCGCGAGGGCGACGACATCATCTCGGGCTGCATCAACCTGAACGGCCTCATCAGGGTGCGCACCGCAAAGAGCTTCGGCGAGAGCACCGTGACGAAGATCATACGACTGGTGGAGGAAGCCGGCGAACACAAGTCGCAGAGCGAGGCCTTCATCACCCGCTTTGCCCGCATCTACACCCCCATCGTGGTGGGACTGGCGCTGGCCATCGCCGTCGGCATGCCGCTGGTCGAAGCCCTCATGGAGACGGGACTCGGGGGCGAAGTAATGACTGCCGCCTGGGCCGCGTTCCCGCAGTGGCTCTACAGGGCGCTGATGTTCCTCGTGGTGAGCTGTCCGTGTGCGCTGGTCATCAGCGTGCCGCTGACCTTTTTCGGCGGACTGGGCGGCGCCTCGCGCAAAGGCATCCTGGTGAAGGGCGCCAACTTCCTGGACATCCTCTCAAAGACGGACACCGTGGTGTTTGACAAGACGGGGACGCTGACGGAAGGGCGCTTCGCGGTGGTGGCGGTGCATCCGGAGATGTGCAGCGAATTCCAGCTGCTGCATCTGGCCGCCCACGTGGAGCACTCGACGACGCACCCCATCGGCGCCGCGCTGCGCGACGCCTTCCCCGACGAGGCGACGGACGGCTGCCAGGTGAGCGACGTGGAGGAACTCCCGGGCAAAGGCATACGCGCCACGGTGCAGGGCAAGACGGTCTGCGTGGGCAACACGAAGATGATGGACGCCGTGGGTGCCCGCTGGCACCAGTGCGAGCACGGCGACGAAGGCACCGTCATCCATGTGGCCATCGACGGCAGCTACGCCGGACACATCGTCATCAGCGATCAGGCGAAGCCCGACAGCGCCGAAGCCGTCAGACAGCTGAAAGCCCTCGGCGTGGGGAAGACGGTGATGCTCACGGGCGACCGCGAAGAGGTGGCAGCGCGTGTGGCCGAAGAGCTGCAGATCGACGAATACCACGCCGAACTGCTGCCGGCGGAGAAGGTGGAGCGGATGGCGGCACTGGCACCCGGAGCCCAAGCGCTGGCCTTCGTGGGCGACGGCATCAACGACGCACCGGTGCTGGCCCGCGCCGATGTGGGCATCGCCATGGGCGGCCTGGGCAGCGACGCCGCCATAGAGGCTGCCGACGTGGTGCTGATGGACGACCGACCCTCGAAGATCGCCACCGCCATACGCATAGCGCGCCGCACCATAGGCATCGCCCGCCAGAACATCGCCTTCGCCATCGGCGTGAAGGTGGCGGTGCTCGTCATGGCCTTCTTCGGACTGGCCACCATGTGGCTCGCCGTCTTTGCCGACGTCGGGGTCACCGTGCTGGCCGTGCTCAACGCCATGCGGGCGCTGAAAGCCTGATTCCGGCGGCGAACATGCAATTTCAGGCCATATAGGGCGGCTTTTCCGCTTCATTTTTCTTTGTTCAAGAAAAAAATCTTATATTTGCACACGGAAAACACAAATATAAGATGAAAAAGAGAATACTGACCCTGCTGCTGGCCGTCATCACACTGACTGCAGCGCATGCCTACAACGAAATCCGACCCTACAACAGCGAAACAGGCGAAAAAGGCCTGTATCTGCCCGATGTGTGGAAGAGCGGATATGTGCCCTCGACCGGGGAATACACGTATGACGGCGTGTCGTACAGCGTGGCCCGGTCGCGAGAGAGCGACAACTTCGTCGTGTTCTGGTCCGGCGAATACGGCACCACCGCACCCGATCAGCTGGCGACGACGGATTTCTACTATGTCGACATCGACTACATGCTGGAGCAGGCGGAGAAATTCTATCAGCTCTACACGGAGCAGCTGGGCTTCGTCAACCCGGAGCAGTCCGCCACCCTGTCGCGCTACAAATGCATGATATGCCTCATCCACACCACCACGTGGATGGCCTACGGCGGCGGCTACGACTACGTGGTGCCGGCTCTGTGGATCAACCCCTCCACGTGTAAACCCATCGGCCACACGGTGGCGCACGAAATCGGCCACGCCTTCCACTACATGTGCTTCGCAGAGGCCTCCGGCCACCGCGAGTCGACGACGGTGAACACGGGCTTTCACCTGAGGTGCGGCAACGGTCAGAGCATCTGGGAGCAGACAGCCCAGTGGCAGGCCGCCAACGCCTTCCCCGGGGAGATGTTCAGCCAGAGCTACCCCCTCTTCGGCAACTGCGCCAACTACGCCTTCTCGCACGAATGGATGCGCTACCAGTCGTATTGGTTCCACTACTATCTCTGTGACCGCTACGAAGACAGGACCATGGTAGGCCGCGTGTGGAACCAGCCCATGACGGGACAGACGGACGGCACGGCAAGCGACTTCCCCATGGCCCTCATGGCGCTGGAGGGCCTGACGGCAGAGCAGTTCTTCGAGCTCTACCACGACTACGCCATGCACTGCGCCGCCTTCGACTTCTCCGCCGCCCGGGACTACCGCAGCGCCTACATCGGCAAGTTTGACTATCACGCCGTCAAACTCGGCGAGGAGAAATATCAGGTGTCCTACTCCAGCGCACCGCAGTGCACGGGCTTCAACGTCGTGGAGCTGGCAGTGCCGGCAGCAGGCACCGCCGTCACCACGCGGCTGACGGGCCTCAAACCCGGATGTGCCCTGGCCGACGGCGACCCCGGAGTGTACAACAACGGCGTGGCCAACAACCTCGTCCCCGCCGGCGTGAAGAAATACAACGCCGTGGCCCAACCCTCGACACGCGGATTCCGTGTGGGGTATGTGTTCTGCAAAGCCGACGGCACCACGGAATATTACACCGACGGCACGGTGCACTGCCAGGGCTCGGAAGTCAAGACGGAAGACATCACGGCAACGGTGCCCTCGGGCACGTCGCGTCTGCTGCTCGTCATCACCCCCTCGCTGACGATGTATTTCCCGCACCGCTGGGACGAAAAGATCACCAACGACGATCAGTGGCCGTATCAGATAGAACTTGAGGGCACTACGGCCGTAAGCGTCATCCCCGACGAGGCGGAGCCGGAATTCGAGCCGGCGATTGACGGCAGGGAGATTGCCGACGTCACCCTCACCTACGACGTCACCCTGCCCCCCGTCAACGGCTACGACGCCGCTTCGGTCGTCTTCGGCGGCAGCGGACTCAACGCCCTCTGCACGGCCTTCCAGATGACGGGAGACGACATCTTCAACAACGTGCTGACCTACAGCAGCGGGCAGCAGCGGGGCACCATCATGAACTACCCCGTCAGAGCCAACGGCGTGTTGCAGGCACTGGGGAAGACGACCAACGGCGACTTCGGCCACTGGTTTAACGCCGCCGGCACCGCCATCGCCTACGGCAGCAACGGCTGCGCCTATGCCGAGTTCACCAAATCCACGAAAAGCGCCCTCATCGGCCAGTTTCCCAACGCCAATCCCGACGGCACCAAGCGCACCGTGCGCGAAGCCCTGAAATACATCGACGCCTCGGGGAAAACGGCTGTGGCACGGCTTGTGTTCAACATCAGCTTCAAGGCCGGCGCGGCACCCCGCAGCCACCTGAGCAAGATAGACTATACGGCTCCCGTTCCCGCCGGCGTGCATGAGATGAAAGGCACGGAGGAGAGCCGGCCCGCCGCCGTGTACGACCTCAGCGGCAGAAGAACGGATACGAATCCGGCACGCCTGCAGCGAGGCACGTACATCATCGACGGCAAGGTCGTGGTGAAATAGCAGTAATCAAACAAAACAAAAGCACAATGAAACAACTGACACTCTCCCTACTGGCCCTGACCCTGAGTCTGGCGGGGCAGGCGGAAAACGTTTTCGTCAACACGCCCAAGACGACCCTGATGCTCTCTGTGGACGAGGGCCATGCGCCCCGCATCGCCTACTACGGCGCACGCCTCCGGCCCGAAGAGGCCCAACAGGTGTACGACGCCGGAGCCCTGGGCGGCGAAGCCTACCCTGCCTTCGGACGCAACAGCTTCGGGGAGACGGCACTCAGCGTGACCCACGCCGACGGCAACATGACGACGGAGCTGGCCGCCACGGGATGGCGCCGGGAGGGCGACGTGACCATTGTCAGCCTGAAGGACCGCAAATACAACTTCTTCATGGACCTCTGCTACAGGAGTAACGACAGGAGCGACGTCATCGAGACCTGGACCGAGCTGCGCAACGGGGAGAAGAAAGCCGTGAGGATGGAGCAGTATGCCAGCGGCGTGATGCCGATCCGGCAGGAAGGCGCCTGGCTGACCCACTTCCACGGCGACTGGGGCCACGAGGCAGAGATGACGGAGGAACCCCTCAGGGACGGACTCAAGACCATCGTGGACTACGACGGCGTGCGCACGGGGATGAACGATCGCGCCGAGGTGATGATCTCGCTCGACGGCAAGCCCCGCGAGAACAGCGGACGCGTCATCGGCGCAGCCCTCTGCTGGACGGGCAACTACCGCCTGCGCATCGAGACGCGCGGCAGACACCTGCACACTCTGCTGGCCGGCATCGACGGCCTGCACACGACCTACACACTGAAGAGCGGCGAGAGCTTCACCACCCCCACCCTGGCGCTGACCTACAGCCAGGAGGGTAAGGGCGGCGTGAGCCGCGCCTTCCACCGCTGGGGACGCAGCGGACAGCTGCACAACGGCACGGCGCTCCGGGAGATTCTGCTCAACTCGTGGGAAGGCGTCTATATGGACGTCAACCAGGAAGTGTGCGAGAAGATGATGGACGGCATCAGCGCGCTGGGCGGAGAGCTCTTCGTGGTGGACGACGGATGGTTTGGCCGGAAATATCGCCGCACACGCGACGACAAAGCCCTGGGCGACTGGGTGACCGACACCGTGAAACTGCCCCGGGGCATCCCCGCACTGGTGAAGGCGGCGGAAGACCGCGGACTGAAGTTCGGCATCTGGATAGAGCCCGAGATGACCAACAGCGAGAGCGAACTCTATGAGGCCCACCCCGACTGGGTGGTGGCCCATCCCGCACGCGAGCTCTCCAAGGGGCGCGGCGGCACACAGCTGGTGCTCGACCTCTCCAACCCCAAGGTGCAGGACTTCGTGGTGGGCATCGTGGACCGGCTGATGAAGGAAAACCCCACGCTGCACTACATCAAGTGGGACTGCAATATGTCGATGCAAAACTTCGGCAGCAGCTATCTGACGGCAGACCGCCAGAGCCATCTCTTCGTGGACTACCATCTGGGACTGCGGAGCGCCCTGGAGCGCATCCGCAAGGCCTATCCCGACCTCGTCATCCAACTCTGCGCCAGCGGCGGCGGCAGGGTGAACTGGGGCGCACTGCCCTACTTCGACGAGTTCTGGGTGAGCGACGACACCGACGCCCAGCAGCGACTCTTCATCCAATGGGGCACCAGCCACTTCTTCCCGACGATGGCGATGGCGCAGCATGTGAGCGCTTCGCCCAACCACCAGACGGGGCGCGTCATCCCCCTGAAGTTCCGCTTCGACGTGGCGATGACGGGACGCCTGGGCATGGAGATGAAGCCCTCGGACCTCAACGAGAAGGAACTCGACTACGCCAAGAAGGCCGTCGCCTTCTACAAGGAAATACGCCCCGTCGTGCAGCTGGGCGACCTCTACCGTCTGCTCTCGCCCTACGAGAACAAAGGATTCTGCAGCGAGATGTTCGTCAGCGAGGACAAGAGCGAAGCGGTGTTCTTCTGCTACAAATTCGAGAACTACATCGGACTGGATGCGCCGCGCTGGCACATGGCCGGCCTCGACCCCGACGCCAGCTACCGCCTCAACGAGTTCGGCGCTACGGAGCATCACAGCGGTTTCGAAGGCAAGACCTTCACCGGACGCTTCCTCATGGAGACCGGCATCGAAGCGAGGATGAACGGACAGTTTGCAAGCCGGGTGATCAGGCTGGTAAAGGTTAAGGGTTAAAGATTCAGGATTCAAGATTCAGGATTCAGGATTCAAGCATATAGGTAAAAAGATTAAATATTGAACACCATGATTAAAGACCACAAAGGCATTGCCATCATCTGCGGGGAGAGGAAAGTCAGCTTCACTGAGTTGCTGCAGCGCATCGCACTCTTCAGCAAAGAGGGCAAACACGCCGCCGGCGAGCGAACCCTCATCTTCTCGGAAAACCGCGAGGGATGGATCTACGCCTTCTATTCGGTGTGGGCTAACCGCGGCATCGCCGTCCCCGTGGACGCCTCGTCCACCGTCAGCGACGTGAGCTACATCATCAGCGACTGCAAGCCCGTCAGCGCATGGGTCTCCCGCCAGAAACTGGAGACGGTGCAGGCCGCCGCCAAAGAGGCCGGACAGACGCTGGACATCCACATCATCGACGAGCTGGAGACGGCACCTGCGGGCGATGAAAAGGCCGAAATCGCGTACAACGAGGAAGACACCGCCCTCATCATCTACACCTCCGGCACCACGGGGTCGCCCAAGGGCGTGATGCTCTCCTTCCGCAACATACTGGTGAACATACGCGCCGTCTCCGAAGAGGTGCCCATCTTCAACACCGAGCGCCGCACCCTCATCCTGCTGCCCCTGCACCACGTGCTGCCGCTGGTGGGCACCGTGGTGATGCCGCTCTATGTGGGCGGCGGCGTGGCCATCTGCCCCTCGATGTCGGGACCCGACATCATGGACACCATGCAGCGGGGCAAGATTGCCATCATGATCGGCGTGCCCCGTCTGTGGCAGACGCTCTACGCCGGCATCAAGAAGAAGATCGACGCCAGCGCCGCGGGCCGTCTGCTCTTCGTCCTCTGCGCCCGGGTGAACAGCGTCAGGTTCTCGCGCCTCGTCTTCAAAGCCGTCCACGAGAAGATGGGCGGACACGTGAAATACATGGTGAGCGGCGGCGCTGCCCTGGAGCGTGAGATCGCCTTGGGTCTGCAGACGCTGGGCCTGGAGCTGCTCGAAGGCTACGGCATGACGGAGGCGGCCCCCATGATCGCCTTCACCCGTCCGGGCGACCTGGTGCCCAACTGCGTGGGCAAGCCCATCCCCGCCATGGACTGCAAAATCGTGAACGGCGAGGTGTGCGCCAAAGGCCCCAACGTGATGCAGGGCTACTACAACAGACCCGAAGAAACCGCCCAAGTCATCGACAAAGACGGCTATCTGCACACCGGTGACCTGGGTCATCTGGACGACTGCGGACGCCTCTATCTGACGGGACGCAGCAAGGAGATCATCGTGCTCTCCAACGGCAAGAACGTGCAGCCCAACGAAATCGAATACAAGCTGGAGAAATACGCCGAGCGCGTGAAGGAAGCCGCCGTCGTGCAGGACGGCGACATGCTGCGCGCCATCATTGTGCCCCAGGAAGCCTGGGCCGCCGCTCTGAGCGACGAAGAGGTGGAGGAGACGCTCAAGCGCGAAGTGCTGGAGCCCTACAACCTCACGGTGACGAACTACAAGAAGCTGATGAGCCTCATGGTGTATCGCGGCGAGCTGCCCCGCACCCGACTGGAGAAGCTGCAGCGCTTCAAGCTCAAAGACATCCTCGCCGGCAGCAGCGCCGCACCCAGGGAGGAGGCCCCCAAGGCCCGGATAGAGGAGCCCGACTTCGAGGAATACCGCATCATCAAAAACTACATCGAAGAGGAGAAGCACCTCACGCTGAAGCCCACCGACCACATCGAGACCGACCTGGCCTTCGACTCGCTGGACATGGTGGCGCTGCAGGGCTTCATCCAGCAAACCTTCGGCACCAACGTCGGCGTGGCCGACATGCCGGGCTTCCGCAACATCGAAGCGCTGGCACGCCACGTGGCAGAGGGCAAGACACGCATGGAGGTGAAGGTGGAGGACTGGCACGAGCTGCTCAACGCCGACGCCTCAGCCCTGGAGCTGCCGCACGGCAATCTGGCGATGCCCCTGCTGATGAAATCCTCGGCGCTCTTCTTCAAGACCTACAACCGCCTGAGCTTCAAGGGCACGGAAAACATTCCCCAGGAGGGCCCGATGATCATCGCCCCCAACCACCAGAGCTATCTCGACGCCGCGCTGCTCTCCGTGGGGCTGCCGATGAAGACGCTGCGCGAGAGCTACTTCTACGCCACGGAGGAGCACGTGCAAGGCGCCCTGCGACAGTATTTCGCCCGCCACAACAACATCATCATCATGGAGTGGAGCAACCTGAGGGACTCCATCCTCAAGATGTCCGAAGTGCTCAAGCGGGGCAAGAACCTTATCATCTTCCCCGAAGGCTCACGCACCCGCACCGGACGGATGACGGACTTCAAGAAGACCTTCGCCATCCTGGCCCGCGAGCTGCAGGTGCCCATCGTCCCCGTGTGCATCCGGGGCGCCTTCGAAGCCCTGCCGCGCTCCAAGCGCTTCATCTCGCCCAGCAAGATAGAGGTGGAGTTCCTCAAGCCCGTCCAGCCGGATCCCGCAAAGTCGTACGACGAGATTGCGCTGGAAGTGAAGGAAGCGATCAGTGAAAAATTAAAAGTGAAAAATTAAAAATTAAAATAAGAGGACACCTTAACCATTAACCCTAAACCCTGAACCATTAACCCGCATCACTTGGCCAGGGACTTCGCATCCAAATAGCGCTGGAAGTCCTCCCTGTGGAGCGCGCCCACAGGCAACTCGGTGCCGTCGTCCAGGAACACACGGTTGTGACCCGCCTCGCGGACCGTGTCCAGATTGATAATGTAGGAGCGGTGGATGCGCATGAAGCTATCGGGCAGACGTTCCTCCATCTTCTTCATCGACAGCAGGGTGACAACAGGTTTGCGCTGATCCTTCAGCCACACCTTCAGATATTCACTCATCCCCTCGACGTAGCGGATGTCGGAGATGCGCACCCTAACCATACGGCTGTCGGTCTTGAGGAAGAGGCTGTCGTCCCCGTCGGCAGGCTGCGTGACCTCCGGGGCTGAGGACGCGGCGAGGCGCTCCCTCAGACGGTTGGCGGCGCGCAGGAAATCCTGAAGGCCGAAAGGTTTCAAGAGGTAGTCGACGGCATTGACGCGGAAACCCTCGACGGCGTATTCGGAATAGGCGGTGGTGAAGACGACGAGGGGCGCAGAGGGCAGCGACTTGACGAAATCCATCCCATTGAGATCGGGCATGTTGATGTCGCAGAAGATGGCGTCCACGGCATCGTGCTCCAGAAACTCACGGGCCTCCAAAGCGCTCTGGCAGCGGGCGGCTAATTCCAGGAAAGGCACTTTGCCGATATAGGCCGCAATCTGTTGCAGCGCCAGGGGTTCGTCGTCGATGGCAAGACAGCGTATCATGTCAGCGGTATGTTGAGTTCTACGGAATAGCGCTCCGCCTCATCGCGAATCTCCAGCGTGTAGTTGCTGCCGAAGAGCAGATCGAGGCGCCTGCGCACATTGGCGAGCCCCACCCCGCCCTTTTCCTCGTTGGGCTTCTCCGCCTTGGAGTTGAGGCAGATGAAGTGCAGTCGGTCACCCTCCACCCTCACCCGGATGTCGATGAACGAGGGACGCCGGTAGCTGATGCCGTGCTTGAAGGCATTCTCAACAAAAGGAATCAACATCAGCGGCGGCACGCTCCGCTCAGGCACCTCGGGAGGCAACTCCGTGCGGATGCTCACACTGTCGGTGTAGCGCAGACGCATCAGGGCGACGTAGTTGCGCAGAAACTCCATCTCACGCGAGAGCGTCACCCCGTTTTTGTCTCCCTCGTAGAGGATGAAGCGCATCATCTTTGAGAGCTCGACGATGGTGCCCTTGGCCTGCTCCGGGTCGATATCCACGAGGGCATGGATGTTGTTGAGCGTGTTCATGAAGAAGTGCGGATTGATCTGATAACGCAGATACTCCAGCTGCTGCTCCAGGTTCTCGTGCTCCAGCTCGGAGAGGCGCTTGCGGTCTTCGCGGCTCTTGAAGTAGCCCTTCACCCCGAGATTCATGCCGAACATCAGGATGAGGATGACGGAGGCCACGATGTCGTGCTCGCCGAGAAAGGCGGGCGGCCCCATATGTTCGCGCCCGGGAAGGTGAGGCGGCATCATCTCCTCGCCCTCAGGATGAATGCCCGGTTGAGGCCGGTGCAGGCCCAACTCCGTGGGCGGACGGTGACGCCCGGGCACGTCGGGGCGCGTCGAGCATTGATAAAGAATGAAGCAGGCGACGAGGGGCAGCGTCAGCGAGAGGTAGCGCCAGCGCTGTTGCCGGTTGATGAGCAGGGGAGCCAACAGGAAATTGTGGACGAGAAACAGGACGAAGAACAAGGCGAATTCCCGCCACACGAACCACAGCTCATGCCATTCGAAGCCGTCGCGCCCGCCGGAGACGATGCCGAGATACATGCTCAGCACAGGGGTCATGAAAAGCACACCCCACATGGCCAGATAGATGGCGTTCTCCTGTCGCGACTGATGCTTCATATATTCTGTGAAACGCATGGCGGTCCGCTTTTATTGCCTGTGCCCGGCGACTTGTTACCTACCCGAATAACTGGTGGAGGCTTTGCACGAAGACGAGGAGGAGCCCACCGTCACGGTGTAGCTACTGCCGGAAGTGAGACCCGCACAACTCAGCAGATAACTGTAACTGCTGCTGCCACCGCCGCCGGGGCCGAAGCCGCCACCGCCGGGACCACCGGGGCCGCCAAATCCGCCGAATCCACCGCCGCCTCCGCTCGTCGGAGCATAGCCGGTGGGAACGGTAAAGGAGGCCAGAGTGGTGCTGCCGCTCTTCACACTGACTGCCGTGCCCGAAATGGCGCTGCCAGAGGTGCTGAGCACACACTGCGAGCCTGTCGTTGACGTCACCGTGTTGTTGCCGCCACCGATGGCAAGCACCGTACCGCCCGTAATATAGAGGTAATAACGCTCGGCAGCGTCGAGGCCGCACTCCGGCTGTCCGGCACCGCAGGCGATCACCGTGCCGCCGGAGATATACATGTTGCCGTTGCTGTCGATGCCGTCGTTGCCGTTGCTGACACCCGTCACTGCACCGCCCTTCAGGTACATGTGACCGGCTGAGTTGATGGCGTCGTCCGACGAACTCAGCGCACTGACGGTGCCGCCGCTGACAGTCAGCGTGCTCTTGGTCTCAATGGCTTCGTGTCCGGAGGATGTCGCGCTGAGCGTGCCGCCGCTGACAGTCATCGCGCCGTCGCTCTTGACGGCTTTGGGCTGTGCCGTACTGCTGCTGTAGCTGTAGGTTCCTCCCGTCGTTGCTGCGGTGATGTCCGCCTCGCCGCTGATGTCCAGGGTGCCGTCGCTCTTGATGCATTTGCCGCCGCTGCCCGTGGCTTTCAGCGTCAGGGTGCCGCCACTGATGCTCATATTGCCGTCCGTCTTCAGGCAGGCACTGCCCTTGGCGTCGCTTTCGTCGCTGTCCCAGGCGCCTCCGCCCGTAGCGGTCACGCCCAACGTGCCGCCGCTAATCTTCATGTCGCCGGCTGCCTTAAACCCTTTGGCGGCGCTGGCGCTGATGCCGATATTCAACACGCCGCCTTCGAGATAAATGTTGCCGCTGTCCTCATCCTCGTGATCCGCCGTCTCACCGGTGGACGATGTGCCGTCCAGGTCGCACTGGATGCCGTCGTCGCCCACGCCGCTGATGTTCACCGAACCGCCCGTCATCAGGAAATAGCCGTTGCAGCTGATGCCGTCGCCCTCGGCTTTTGTGATGTTGAGGGTAAGATTCTTCACGCTGATATAGTCGCCGCTCTTGACGGCGTGCTTGGTGTTGCCGGTGACGTTGAGTGTGCCCTTGCCCTGCAACTGCAGCTGGCCCTTGCTGTAGAGGCAGGCCTTCTGATCGCCGCCAGTGCCGTCGGCGAGGGTGTTCTCCGTGCCGCTCTTGGCACTGACCTGGATGCGCTTGCCGTTGGCGATGCTGATGGCGGCGCCGGAGGGATTGGTAAGGGTGAGGCCGCAGAGCGACAGCGTGCATTTGTAGGATCCCGAGAGCGACAGCTCGCCGTCGGCGCTGGAGCCGGAGAGCACGTAGGTGATCTCGTCACCGTCCACAGCGTCGGTGTTCGTTTGGGCGATGCTCACATGGGCGCCGCTGACAGTCGGGTTCACATATTGTGCCACGTTGCCCGCTACGGTGACGGTGGCAGACGTGCCGTCGTAGCCAATGCTCACTTCGTTGTCGCTCACCTCGCTTTCATCCACACTCATGCCCGTGACCTCGCTCAGAGAGAAGGTCTTGCCCATGACGGTCAACGACGTGCCGTCGCTGTAGGTCATGTCGCCCGCCTGCGCTGCGGGAAAGTGATAGGTGACAGCGCCGCAGCTGATGTTCAGCGTCTGGGCGCCGAGAGCCGTCGTCAGCACCAGCGCCGTGAGGAGGGAATACAGTTTTTTCATTTGACAAAGATTTTAGCGGTTTTGTTGTTGCTCTTCACGATGTAGATGCCGCTGCGCATCTGCTCACGGGACACACGCTGTCCGCGGAGATCGTAATACTGTGCGCTTTCATCGCTCTCCCCGGCGACTTCGGCAGGGAGGGAGGCTATTCCTGTGGCGGTCTCGTCGGAGACGGAGAAATACATCTTCGTGAGATCGGAGAGGGCGAAGACCTGCGTTCCGGCTGTCAGCTCGGAAGCGCTGAGGCTCAGCGTGAGTGACGTCAGCGCCACGGAGACTTTCTTTCCGTCGGCGGTCTCAAAAGTGAGGTAGGCGTAGCCGTCGGCCTTGAGCGACAGCGTTCCTGCAAAGAGCATGATGAATAAAGCGGCTTTTTTCATAGCGTATGAAGGTTGATACCGCTGCAAAAGTAGAGATTTTCGCGCCAACAGCAAAATATTTTCAACCAACACCCCGAATTTTTCAACCAAAAATTTGGCGCATTCGGGAAATATCCATACTTTTGCACCCGCCGAAAGGAAAAACACCCATGTTCGGATAACACCACAAACTGCATGACAGTGTAACAAGCAAAGGGTTCTGCGGAACCCCGCACCGCCTCTCGAAAAGTGAGGTGTGATGCGTGAGTTATGTCTTATTGTTACACTAAAACATGTGGTTATGAGAAAAAGATTTCATCAACGCGTGTGCTCCTGTTCCCCCAAAAAGGGCATGGAGTATCTGGAGAGCAGAATGCTCAACCGCTTCGTCAACCACGGCGTGCACACCATCCGCTGCGCCGCCTCACCCCACAAGTTCCACCGGGGACTGCTTCTGGGAGACCTCTGCGCCGAAGGACACCATCTCATGTGGGCCGTCAAGTTGTGGAAACTGACGATACGCGAGATTCACAACAAGGACTGGGATGACTTCATCTACCTGCACTTCAACACGGACTACGTGCGGCTGAGCGACGTCATCTCGGAGGGCAGTTGCGAAGTGCTCGGACGGCGCATCGACGAGGCGGAGCGCAGGTTGGGGCTCGCCAATCCCCACGGCTACGACAGTTGGGCGTATCGCGCCGGAGAAGGCTGGTATGACTGGCTGCGCCTGGAGAAGTACGACTACAGCCTCACCGAGATCAACGAAGAGGAGCACGCCGTGCTTCGGGAGGCCCGCTCAAAGAGCGAGACGCAGCGCATCTTCAGCGAAGGACTCTGCGAGTGTGTACCGCAGCCCGTGGATGCCTTTGACTATTGGCACGAAGACAACGAAGAAAAGCAGAAAGTGCCCTGAAAGAGAAAGGACGGCCGGGGAAACTCCCGACCGTCCTTTTTTCTGTACCCAGAGCCGGGATCGAACCGGCACGCCTTGCGGCATTGGTGTTTGAGACCAACGCGTCTACCAATTCCGCCATCTGGGCATCAAACCGGCGGCAAAGGTACGGAAAAATTCCGAAACGCGCTACGACTCTGTCAGATTATTTTTTCTTCGAGGGCGTTTTTTCTTCATTTTCACCCTCCGGAGCGGATGCGTCATCGGTTTTGCGACCCAAATACTCGGGCAACGCCATGCCGGCCTGGTCGAAGAGGTCGCCCAAAGGAGGCACGGACTTCATCAGGCCGGAGAGAAATCCCGCGGTGGAGGTCTGTCCGTCCTTGCCGGCACCCTGACCGCCGTCCCAAACGGTGACCTTGTCTATCTTGATGCCCTTGATGGCGTCCACCTGAGTGCGCACCAGCTCGGGCAGTTTCTCCAGCAGGAGCAGCGTGTAGGCCTTCGTGGCATCGCCGCCGGCAGCCTGAATCATCTTGTCGTAGCCCTGAGCCTGCTTGGTGAGCACTTCGTAGAGACCCTTAGCCTCGGCCTCCATCTTGGCGTAGATGGCTTCAGCCTCACCGCGGGCTCTCGTAGCTGCAGCCACGCCTTCACCCTCAGCCTTCGTCTTGAGGGCATCGGCCTCACCCTTGGCCTTGATGGCAACGGCGTCGGACTCACCCTTGGCGCGGAAGGCAACGGAATCGGCTTCACCCTTGGCGTTCACACGCTTGCGCTCGGCCTCAGCTTCGGCAGCCACAATCATACGCTGCTTCTCAATTTCCTGAGCCACGATGACGTTGGCCTTCTGCGTGGCCTGTTCGCGCTCGGCGCGGGCCAACTCGGCCTTCTGCTCGGCGGTGTACGATTCCTCAAGAGCCTGGGCAGCGGCAATCTTCTCGGCAGCCGTAGCCTTACGCTGGGCCTCTGCTTCACGCTCGCGGCGGTTGGCGTCGGAGTTGGCAATGGCAATCTTGGCCTCGTTCTCACCCTTCACAGCTTCGGCATTGGCTTCGGCGGTGCGGATACGCGTCTCGCGGACGGCCTCGGCCTTACCGATTTCACCGTTACGCTCCTGCTCTGCCACACGCACCTTGGCCTCGTTGATGGCCTTGGCGGCAGCCTCCTGACCGAGGGCCTCGATATAGCCGCTCTCGTCCTTGATGTCGGTGACGTTCACGTTGATGAGGCGCAGACCTATCTTTTTGAGTTCCACCTCGACATTAGCAGTGATGGCTTCGAGGAACTTGTCGCGGTCGGAGTTGAGCTCTTCAATGGACATCGTGGCGATGACCAGACGCAACTGACCGAAGAGAATGTCGCGCGCCATCTCCTGAATCTGGCTTGACTGCAAGCCCAGCAGGCGCTCGGCGGCAGCCAGCATGCTCTCGGGCTCGGTGGAGATGCCCACGGTGAAGCGACAGGGCACATCCACACGGATGTTCTGACGCGAGAGGGCGTTGGTGAGGTTGGCATCGATGCCGATGGGCGTCAGCGAGAGATAGGCGTAGTCCTCAATGACGGGCCAAACAAAGGCACCGCCGCCGTGAACGCACTTGGCACTCCTGTTGGACGACTTGCTGCCGTAGATGACCAGAATCTTGTCGGACGGACAACGGCGGTAGCGGTTGAGCAACGCCATGATGAGCAGCACACCCACCACCACGGCAACGATAATCAAAAAGAAAGGATCCATCTATGTAAAGTTTAGAGGTTAAAGTTTAGAGGTTAAAGTTTAGAGGTTAGAGGTTAGAGTTAAATGGGGTGACGAGTAGCGTGTGTGCATCAATAACGGACACAACACGTACGCGGGTGCCGGAAGCCAGAGCCTCGCCATCGGTCTGGGCGTCCACCTCCTGCACGGAGCCGGAGAAGGAAATCTGCACCTTACCCGTGCCGCTGCGCCCGGCAGGGATGCGCAGATAGACCTGGCACACCTGACCCACCGCCGACTCAATGCGGATATTGCCGCTGGACTGGAGCCGCATCATCTGCTTGTAAAGGAAGATGAAGAAACCTACAAAGCAAAGGCCTATTGCCACCGAGGCCAAGGCCAGAAGGACGCGATTGGGGATGACCTCCCACAGGCACACACCGCCCCAGGAAAGTCCCAGAAGGAAATTGACGACATTGCGCATGGTAAAAATCTGCATGGCGCCGTCCACGCCGTCGAGGCCGCCGTCGGGCGTGGAGTCCGCAGAGAAATCGACATCGGCATCACTGTCGCCGAGACCGATGAAGGTCAAAGCCGTCTGGATGACAAATACGGCGGTCGTGATGAGAGCCACAGACCAGTAAATGCGCAAATGGGGGTCTAACTGACCATACCACTGATTAAATGTGTCCAGCATGGTGATATTGTGTTTGTTTAGAAAACAAAGGTAAGAAAAAAAATATTCACAACCAAAGAAAGTTAGCAAAAAAAATGAAAAAGTTGTTAATATATAAGGTGCGGTTCATTTTTTTGTCATACCTTTGCAGCCGCAAATCAAAAATGAGATGAATAAGAACCTCGTCATAGTGGAGTCTCCCGCCAAAGCCAAGACCATTGAGAAATTTCTCGGATCGGACTACACGGTGAAGTCCTCCTACGGCCACATCCGTGACCTCAAAAAGAAATCATTCAGCATCAACGAAAGCACCTTCGAGCCGGAATACGAAATCCCCGAAGACAAGGAGCACGTGGTAAGCGAACTGCGCAAGCTGGCCAAGAACGCCCAGACCGTGTGGCTCGCCTCCGATGAAGACCGCGAAGGAGAAGCCATCTCGTGGCACCTGAAGGAGGTGCTCGGACTGAGCGATGAGACCAAGCGCATCGTCTTCCACGAAATCACCAAGAACGCCATTCTCGAAGCCATCCAGCACCCGCGCACCATCGACATGAGTCTGGTGGCCGCACAGCAGGCACGCCGCGTGCTCGATCGCATCGTGGGCTTCAAACTGAGCCCCATCCTCTGGCGCAAAGTCAAGCCCGCCCTCTCTGCCGGGCGCGTGCAGAGCGTGGCCGTGCGCCTCGTGGTGGAAAAGGAGAGAGAAGTGCAGGCCTTCAAGAGCGAGAGCTACTGGCGCGTGGTGGCCCAGTTGCAGACAGATAAGGGCGAAAGCGTGCCTGCCGAACTGGTTCAACGCGTGCGCACCGAAGAAGAAGCCGACGCATTGCTCCGGCAACTGCAGGGCGCCCGCTTCACCGTGAGCGACATCCAGAAGAAGCCCACCAAACGCACACCGGCGCCCCCCTTCACCACCAGCACATTGCAGCAGGAGGCCGCCCACAAGCTGGGCATGACGGTGTCGCAGACCATGACCGTGGCCCAAAGGCTCTACGAGAACGGTCTCATCACCTACATGCGTACCGACTCCGTCAACCTGAGTGCCCTCTGTCTGGCTGCCTCGAAGCAATACATCACCGAAGAAATGGGCGCCAAATACAGCAAGACGCGCCAATACCGCACTTCCTCGAAAGGCGCCCAGGAGGCCCACGAAGCCATCCGCCCCACCTACATGGAGCGCATCGCCATCGACGGCACCAATCAGGAGAAGCGCCTCTACGACCTCATTTGGAAGCGCACCATCGCCTCGCAGATGGCAGATGCCGAAGTCGAGAAGACCGTTGTCACCGTGGACGGCGGCAACAGCACTTTCCAGGCTCAGGGCGAAGTGATGACCTTCGACGGCTTCATGAAGGTGTACCACGCCACCGTGGACGAACAAGTCGAAGGTGAGAGCGAAGGCATGCTGCCCGCCATGCGTGTGGGCGAAGAACTGCAACGCACCACCGTGACTGCCACCGAGAAATATGCCACCGGCCCGCTGCGCTACAACGAAGCCTCGCTGGTGAAGAAGCTCGAAGAGCTGGGCATCGGACGCCCCTCCACCTACGCCACCACCATCACCACCATACAGCAGCGCGAATACGTGCAGCGCGGCGACAAAAAGGGCGAAGAAAAGCCCTACGCCATCCTCACCCTCAAGGGCGAGAAAATCACCCGTGCCCAGAAGAAGATTGTCATCGGCGCCGAGAAAAACAAACTGATGCCCACCGACATCGGTATCGTCGTCAACGACTACCTCATGGAGAACTTCCCCCAAATCATGGACTACAACTTCACGGCACAGGTGGAGAAGGGCTTCGACGATGTGGCCTCCGGCAAGAAGAAGTGGGACGGCCTCATCAAGAGCTTCTACAAGGACTTCAACCCCCTGGTGGAAGAGACGCTCCACACCCACACCGAACATAAGGTGGGCGAAAAGGTGCTCGGCAACGACCCCGCCACCGGTGAGCCCGTCATGGTGAAGATCGGACGATTCGGCCCCGTGGTGCAAATCGGCAGCGCCGAGAGCGACAAGAAGCCCCGCTTCGCACAGCTGGGACGCGGGCAGAGCATGGAAACCATCACGCTGGAAGAGGCTCTGGAGCTGTTCAAGCTGCCCCGCACACTGGGCGAATACGAAGGACAGACCGTCGCTTTGGGCAGCGGACGCTACGGCCCCTATGTGCAGTACGGCAAGCAGTATGTCTCACTGCCCAAAGGCAGCGACCCCATGAGTTTCACCTACGACGAGGCCGTCGCCCTGATCGAGGAGAAAAAGCAGGCCGACGAAAAACGCCACCTCAAGCACTTCGGGGAAGAGCCCGGGCTGGAGGTGATGAACGGACGCTACGGCCCCTACATCGCCTACAAGGGCAAGAACTACCGCCTGACAAAGGCACAGGCCGCGAAGGCAGACCAGCTCACGCTGGAGGATTGCCTCAAGATCGTGGGCGCATAAACGCACGGCGATGAAGAGCATCATCCTGATCGGCTACATGGGTGCGGGCAAGACGACCGTCGGACGGCATCTGGCCCAAAAGCTGGGGCGCACCTTCTACGACCTTGACTGGTATATCGAAACGCGCTACCGCAAGCCCATCCATCAGATCTTCAGCGAACGCGGCGAGAGCGGCTTCCGCGAAATCGAGCGAGAAATGCTCCACGAGGCGGCAGCCTTCGAAGACATCGTGCTCTCGTGCGGCGGCGGCACGCCCTGCTACTTCGACAACATCGACTACATGAACGAGGTGGGCCACACCGTCTATCTCAAATGCAGCCCCGAGACACTCGCCGCCCACCTGAAGATGGGGCGCAGCATCCGTCCGCTCATTCAGGGCAAGACGCCCGAAGAGCTTGACGCCTTCATCCGCGAAAGCCTCACGCAGCGCGGCCCCTTCTACGAGAAGGCCCGCATCATCATCGACGTGCCCTATCTGGGCGCCAAAGAGCGCGTGGAGCAAATCGCAGCTGTCATCGCCGGAAAAATCGCGGAGGACAAGGCCTGAGACTGATACACAATCACACATATACACTGAATAAAGAGCCATGAAGAAATGGAGGATTGAGGACTCTGAAGAACTCTACAACATCAAAGGTTGGGGCGTGAACTACTTCGGCATCAACGAGAAGGGACACGTCACGGTGAGTCCGAAGAAAAACGGGGTGGAAATCGACCTGAAAGAGGTGGTGGACCATCTGGCTTCGCGCCACGTGGCGGCCCCCGTGCTGCTGCGCTTCCCCGACATCCTGGACAACCGCATCGAGAAGACCGACAGCTGCTTCCGCAAAGCAGCTAAGGAGTACAACTATCAGGGCGAGCACTTCATCATCTTCCCCATCAAGGTGAACCAGATGCGCCCCGTGGTCGAAGAGATCATCTCTCACGGCAAGCGCTACAACCTGGGCCTCGAAGCCGGCTCCAAACCCGAGCTCCACGCCGTGCTGGCCACCAACATGGACTCCGACTCCCTCATCATCTGCAACGGTCACAAAGACCAGAACTTCATCGAGATGGCATTGCTGGCACAGAAGATGGGCAAGAGAGTCTTCCTCGTGGTGGAGAAACTGCCCGAGCTCGCCATCATCGCCCAAGCCGCCGAAAAGCTGGGCGTGCGCCCCAATTTGGGCATACGCATCAAGCTGGCTTCCACCGGTGCCGGCAAATGGAGCGAGAGCGGCGGCGACGCCTCCAAGTTCGGCCTCAACTCCTCCGAGTTGCTCCTGGCACTGCAGCAGCTCGATGAGATGGGGATGGGCGACTGTCTCAAGCTCATCCACTTCCACATCGGCAGCCAAATCACCAAAATTCGCCGCATTTCATCGGCACTGAGAGAAGCCTCTCAGTTTTACGTACAGCTCCACCGTATGGGCTATCCCATCAAGTTTGTCGACTGCGGCGGCGGTCTCGGCGTGGACTACGACGGCACGCGCTCGAGCAACTCCGAGAGCTCCGTCAACTATAGCATACAGGAGTACGTCAACGACTGTCTCTACTCCTTCATTGACGCCGCCGACAAGAACGGCATTCCCCACCCCAACATCATCTCCGAGGGCGGGCGCTCTCTCTCGGCCCATCACTCGGTGCTCATCCTCGACGTGCTCGAAAGCGTCTCCGCACCGCGCATGCCGGAAGACTTCGAACCGGGCGAGGAGGACCACAAGCTGGTGCACGAACTCACCGACATCTGGGACAAACTCTCGCCGCGCAGCATGCTGGAGGACTGGCACGACGCCCAGGACATCCGCGAAGAAGCCCTGGAGCTCTTCGCCCACGGCATCATCGACCTCAAGACACGCGCCCAGATTGAGAGCCTCTATTGGGCCATTTCCCACGAAATCGCCGAGCTGGCCCACCACCAGAAGCATGTGCCCGACGAGCTGCGCACGCTCGACAAGCAGATGGCCGACAAATACTTCTGCAACTTCTCCCTCTTCCAGAGCATGCCCGACTCTTGGGGCATCGACCAGCTCTTCCCCATCATGCCCATCGAGCGCCTTGACGAGCAGCCCACCCGCTCGGCACAGTTGCAAGACATCACCTGCGACAGCGACGGCAAGATTACGGCCTACGTCAACGGTGTGCAGCAGACTTCCTATCTGCCGCTGCATGAGGTGAAGGCCGAGGAGCACTACTACATCGGTGTGTTCCTCGTGGGCGCCTATCAGGAAATCATGGGCAACATGCACAACCTCTTCGGCGACACCAACGCCGTACACCTGTCCGTCAACGAAGACGGCGACGGCTATACCATCGACCAGGTGATTGACGGCGAAACGGTGGCCGACGTGCTGGAATACGTGCAATACGACCCGAAGAAACTCGTACGCCGCCTTGAAATCTGGGTGTCGAAAGCCACCAAAGACGGCAAGATCACTGAAGCAGAGGGCAAAGAATTCATCGCTAACTATCGTTCCGGACTCTATGGATACACCTATCTTGAATAAAGTGAACGTCATCAAAGTGGGTGGCGCCGTGGTGGAAGACGAGCAGATGCTCTCGGCGCTGCTCGAAGGATTTGCCGCGCTCGAAGGCGCCAAAGTGCTGGTGCACGGCGGCGGACGGTCTGCTACAAAAATGGCCGCCGCGTTGGGCATCGAAACCCGCATGGTGGAGGGCCGTCGCGTCACCGACGACGAAATGCTGCGCGTGGTGCAGATGGTCTACGGCGGACTGGTCAACAAGACACTTGTGGCCCGTCTGCAAGCCCTCGGCGTGAACGCTGTCGGACTCACCGGCGCCGACATGAACATCATCCGCGCCCACAAGCGTGCGCCCAAACTCGTGCGCTTTGAAGACGGACACGAAGAGACGGTGGACTACGGATGGGTGGGCGACGTGGACTCGGCCGACGGTGAAGCTCTCGCCCTGTTGCTGCGCCACGAGCCCTGCGTGATTCCCGTGGTAGCGCCCCTCACCCACGACGGCAAGGGCCACATGCTCAACACCAACGCCGACACCATGGCGGCCGAAACGGCCAAGGCCCTGACGCCGCATTTCGAGGTGACGCTGACCTACTGCTTCGAGAAGCCCGGCGTGCTGCGCGATGCCGACGACGACACAAGCGTCATCCGTGAAATCAACGAAGCCTCGTTCGCACGGCTCAAGAGCGAAGGCATTGTCAGCGGCGGTATGTTGCCAAAGCTGGAGAACGCCCTTGCCAGCCTCAGGGGCGGCGTAAGCGAGGTGGTCATCACCCACTGGAGCGACCTCCGTCATGAGCGAGGAACGGTCATACGGCTTTAAAGAATACATCTGGCCGCTGCGCGACAAGATGTTCCGACTGGCCCAACGCATCACACTCTCCCGTGAAGAGGCGGAGGATGTGGTGCAGGACACGCTGGAACGCCTGTGGCGCGACCGCGAACGCCTTCCCCTTATCGACAGCGTGGAAGCCTGGACGTTGCGTCTGGTGCGCAACCTCTCGCTCGACCGCCTGAAGCGCTCGGGCCGACAGGCTGTGGAGCTGGACCCAGAGCGCGATGCAACAGCCGCTCCCGGCGCCGACCGCACACTGGAACTGGAGGAAGGTATGCGACTGGTGCGCGAAGCGATGGACCGCCTGCCGGAGGTGCAGCGCAGCATCATGGAGCTGCGCGACATCGAGGGCAAAAGCTATGCGGAAATCGCAGAAATTCTGGAGCTCACGGAGTCGCAGGTGAAGGTGTATCTGCACCGCGGGCGAGAAAAAGTGAAAAAAAGTTTGATTGGGGTGTAACCTTTTCCCTTCTCATTCGTCATACGTATCGGATATGAAAGACTACAAGTACATCGAAGAGCTCCTAGAGAGCTATTTCAGAGCGGAGACCAGCCTGCAGGAGGAGCGGATTCTGAGCGCTTTCTTCCAGGATGAAAGTCAGGTGCCGCAGCATCTGAAAGCTTATCGTGCGCTCTTCGCCGTTGAGGAGCAGATGCGCGCTGAGCGTGCACCTCAGACCTCTGTCGAGTCTTTCGGCCGACAGCCGGCACGCCGAGTGAACCTTCGCCCCTTCTACCGCGCTGCTGCCTCCGTGGCCATCGTGCTTTGTCTCGGCATGGCTGCCAGCATGAGCATGGGCGTCACCGGAGACGACAAGGCCCCCACGGCAGAAGCTGTGGAGAATCCCGATGCCGAGTTCGGCGAAATGGAGCAGTCGCTCACGCCGCAGAGTTCGGCTGCCGTTGAGAAGAAAGATACACTTTTTCTATACTGAACCAATCAATCTTAAAAAAGAACCAACAGACGCTGTAATGTGTCGGAAAAAAGAGGTCGCCGTGAGGCAACCTCTTTTTCTTTATCATTATATATTACGGAATAATCAGTCAGCATCCATGCTCCGCCATGTGCAGAGCGGCTTCACGGTCCTGCTCCAACTGCGCCTTCAGCGCCTCCAAAGAAGGGAAGGCGCGCTCTTCTCGCAGGAAACTTACCAACTCCAGGGAAAGATTCTGCCCGTAGAGGTCACCGGAAAAGTCTATCAGATGCACCTCCACCGAGAGGTCGTTGCCGTTGTTGGCAGTGGGGCGTGTGCCGATGTCCATCATCCCCACACCATAGGGCGTACGCACGGCGTAGGCACCCTCCCGGGGCAACACCTTCCCCGGCGTAATGGCCAGGTTGGCAGTAGGGAATCCGATTGTATGCCCCAAGCGGTGGCCCTCCACCACGGTGCCGCTGAGCAGATAGGGATGCCCCAGCAGGCCCTGCGCTTCACGTATATTACCTTCGGCGAGCAGCCGGCGAACGGTCGTGGACGAGACATGCACGTCGGGCAACTCGTGGGCCCGCACCACTTCAATGCCGCAGACCTCACCCCAGCGCACGTAATCTTCAAAAACCGCTTCTCCGTGTCCGAAGCGGTGGTCGTAGCCCATCATCAGGAGGCTGACGCCGCGCGGCTTCAACACCTCACGCATGAACTCCTCCGCACTGAGACGGGCCATATCGTGGTCAAAAGTCAGCACATCCAAACGCGAGATACCGGTCTCACGCAACAGGCGGCATTTCTCCTCCAGGGTGGTCAGCAATTGAGGGATATAGTCGCTTTGAAGCACTTGGCGCGGATGACGGTCCATCGTCAGCACCAATGTGTCCAGACTGCGGACCTGTGCAAGTTCCTTCAACTGGTCTATCAGGCACCTGTGCCCCCGGTGCACACCGTCAAAGAAGCCTATCGTTGCTGCAAACATGGAGCAAAGGTACAAAAAAAACAGGAGACTTTGGGGTTATTTCAACTTTTTTTCGTACTTTTGTCGCGGATTCATAATGAATCACGTCGGACTTGTAGCTCAGTTGGTTAGAGCAACAGACTCATAATCTGGAGGTCCTTGGTTCAAGCCCAAGCTGGTCCACGATGAAAATCAGGCACTTACAAAGATTTTGTAGGTGCTTTTCTTTTCTTGGTGAACATAAGGTGAACATAGAACACTCAAAGTGACCTTGGGGTGACCTTCTGTAATTTAGTGTGATTACTTGGGATGCAGTGCTAAGCTTGCTTAAGCAATGCTGAGCGTGAGCAATTTATCCAAAAGTGTACAAAAAGAGGGAAAAACACCTTGGAAAAGTGTAATCGCATCATTTAAATCCCAACGTTGCACGTCGATAGTTGTACGAAAGCCAGTAGCTGCGTTTCAATGGGTCTGACAGGAAGGAACGGTTGAGCAATTCTTTGGCCAACGGATGTTCCTTGGCAAAGAAATCCAATTCCCGTTTCACTAATCTTGCAGTCATACCAATGCGACGTCCAAATTCCTCAAAGTCCTTTCGTCCAACCGTTCTTGTATCGGATAGTTGCATGCCTTCTTTGAATAACCCTTTGTCGAGTGCGAAGATGCGAGGCATCCTCAAATGCAGACTGGTATTGATGAGGTCGTAAGCAGGAGCGAGGTGATACTCCCCATCGCCTCGATTGATGAGTGAGAAGTTCTTTAGGTGAGCATCGTCATTGAGGGTAAGATAATTGAATACGATGATACGGAAGAACGTCAGGATTTCAACAGGAGCAGCCTTAACATACTTACGAATGATGTCTGCACATTCCTCATAACTCAGATTGCTATATTTGAAATCACTGCCTCCGTTGGCGTTTGTCAGTCCAGCAAGAGAAGCAAAATCTTCTTGACTATACTTCTGGCCGCTGGGACCGACATCAAAGCGACGGCAAAGATAGGCGGCTTCACCATCTTGGAAGAAACAAATGCCATTGGCGGCAGTCTCAATGTGATAGACTTGTGAGGCCAACTGCATGGTCAAATGTTCGTTGGCCGGACAATGCTTGCGGTCAAGCAAAGCATAGGATGAAGGAGCCGGTTTCAAGATGTATGTTCCACGTTCACCTTCGGCTGGCTTTACCAAATGTCCCTCACTATCCAGCACCAAACTCGCCTTGGGTTGAACACCAGAAAGCGAGATTCGTCCTACATTCTTCAGATAGGCTTCATTGTCGGCACTTTCGTTGTTGGGACTGTCATAATCCAACACATAAAAAACCTCCTTCCCGTCAAACAATAGTTTTCGGGCTACAGGGGAATAGGTGGTAAAGCCTTCCTGCAAGGTGGAAGGGCAAACATTGACCTCTATCATCTTCACATCGGTTTAATGGTTACGGCTCCGATGGTATCGTGCCCGGCTGTTGCAAGCATGATACCAAAATCATCGTTTTCATCGATATGATGCAACATTGATTGCACCTGACGATTGGAACCTTCAGACAACATGTTATAAAAATAAGGAAAGAGATAGCTGGAACGGTAAGGCTCTTTTCTTACGGGCATGGCCAAGCAAACTGGCTCGCCGTGGTAGTCCTCACCATAAGTGAACACATATTCCCTGGCATCGGTTTCTTGCAAGATGCCAGCCTCCGTGTCGTGAACATAAACCTTACACTTTCTCATAGTCAAGTTGCTTGATGTTAATGTCTATTTGAAGACCCAATGTATCCAGTATCGTAAGCAAGGTGGCGAGCTGAGGGTTACCCTCTCCGCGTTCAATGGCAACGACAGTGTTTACGGCCACACTTGCCAAGTCTGCCAATGTTTGTTGGTTGACACCCAATTTTTTCCGCCTTTCCTTGATGGCATTCCCTATTTCCTGCTGTGTCATAATCTCAATATGTTGCGATTTCGGTGCAAATATAAGCAATTCTTTTCAAACAGAAATACAAATTCTCAATAAAATGATATTTTGGACTTCGATTTATCCACAAAAAAGCATAATTGGCATACAATCCCAATATAGTGCGATTTTTTGATTAATTCAAACTCTTCATCATTTTTCGGCGATTTGAAGCAAATTCATTCAGTTATTTGAAACCTCCAGATTGTAGTCTGTTGCTTATACCGCCCATTAAGTCCCAAATTCTGCGTAAACAATGCGTAAACATTTTGTTTCAGTTAGGGGTGTTTTTTGATATTCAGAGAAAATCACGATTTTGTAAAACGCTGATTATCGGTACACTTTCACAACAACAAAATATCATGAACGTTATCTGCTTATACGTCCCTAAAAACGTCCTAACCAAAGAAAATTTACGCACCAGTTAGAAAAGCGATTTTCTAAGCCTCTGGGAACAGTCTGACGACAGTCTGAGAAGCTTCAACGGACATTTTTACTGTTCCGCTGACACCTTTGCCTTTGCAGATGAAAGTGTTTCCTGTACCTCACTCCTGTACTTTCTTGATATAGAAAGACGAATTACGCCTAAAATAACATTATTTCCTTCACAACACAGACATGCAGAAGTAATTGTATCTTTATCCTCCGGCAGATATTGTTCAATTTACATCCAAACCCGCTTTCACGGTCTCTGGCCGGCCTCTGCACGGCCTCTGCGTGGTGTCGACCAAACTGTTACCAGTTAGGAGGCAGTACGATATTCTCCACGCCATGCGCCGCCTCGAACAGCGGGGAGATTTCTTCATCCGTAAAACCGGCGATGCCGCAGCCGATACGCGTGACGAGAAACGTCAGCTGGGGGTGCTGCTTGGCAAACTCAATAAACTCATCAACATACGGACGGATGGTTTCCACGCCGCCCTGCATCGTGGGGATGGCATAGCTCTGTCCCTGCAGGCCAACGCCCTGACCCATAATAGCCCCAAACTTGCGATAGGCGATGTAAGCCGCACCGCCGCCGTGCATGCCCCTCAGGTTGCTGCCGAAGACAAAAATCTCGTTCGGCTCCAGCGATGTGATAAACTCCGGTGTTATTCTCTTTTGCTCCATAATCTCATCATTGATAAAGCCCATATCTTCGTCGTTTATTTCATTTTCCCTATGAGCACGGGGCAGTACTTGCGAGCCAGCCAGACGAAGCCTGAAAGGATAAGGATGGTAAAAACGGTTGACACGAACGCGCTCCACGCTCCGTCGGGGATGACATCGCGCAGCGGCCAAAGGATGCTCTGATGCACAGCAAAAATAAGCAGGGTGCCCTCGGAAATGAGTTGGATGTAACTGTTACGTATCCGGAGCGTCTCACAGATGAACCATATCAAACTGATACTGATGAAGGTGGCACCGAGATAGAACAGAGGCACACTGCCCAACTGGAGACGGAAGGGGATGACGGAACCGTTGAACCCTTCGAAACAGAAACCCATAGCGAGACCTGAGGCGATGATGACATAGCGGAGAGCCGCGGGGAAACGGTCCAAAGCCTGTTCTGCCCGATACTGACGCATGAGGGTGCCCGCCACGAAGAAGGGGAAACAGATGACGGCCTCGAAAATCTGGAAATAGTTCATCTGTGGCTTCATTGGCGCTGCGCCGTGGAACAACAGGACAAAAAGGATACAAGCCGCAGCAAGAAGGCTGCTGCCACGTCGCGACAGGGCAGCATAGGTCATGCGCATGATGAACAGTGAGAGCAGGAACCACATGGGACGACAGGCCATGGAGAGGTTCCACTGCAAGCCCAGGAGCATATAAAGGGGATAGCCAGAAGTATATTCGCCCGTGCAGAGGCTGTATATAAGCAGACAGAAATTGTAAATCACATAGGGAAGAAGGAGCGACTTGCCACTGTTGACCGCCTCGTCGCGCACAGGACGCTTCTTTTGCAGGAAGCCTGAGAGCATGAAGAAAAAGGGCATGTGAAAGCCGAAGATCCACTTTGAGAACGGCATGAGAATGTGTCCGAAGACAACGAGGGAAATAGCGATTGTCTTCGCCCAATCCATCCAATCCAAGCGGTTTACAATAACTTTCTGCTCCAAAACTTTATGATTTTATTTGATTAACGGTCATCAGACCTGCTCCATGCGGTAGCCCATACGGTGAAGCTGTACGGCAGCGCCCATCAGATACAGCTGGTGAAGACAGGTGACGTAAGCCTCGAAGGCGGCTTTCGTCCCGGGCTCAACGGAGAGGCGTCGCAGGCGGTTGTCCAAACGCGCCGCGCACTCCCCCACCACACGCTCCAAATCATCGTAGGCAGCGCCGCTGAGTTGCAGGACTTCCTCCCTGACGTACTCGTCCATGCTGTCGAAGCCGCGCTTGTCACGCACATAAGCATAGAGGTCGGGCTGATAGGCGTAGGCCTGCCAATTCTCGTCCCACATCTTGGCCACGGCCATGCCCAAATACATCATCCATCCGAGTGAAGCCATCGGATAGCGGGCATATTCCCTGATACCATCGGGCAGATAGGATTTTGCCAGAGATTCCCACTTCTCCTCCACATCGGGACAGTCCGGCATGCGCTCATCCAACTCACCCCGGGAAGAGAGATAGTGACGAAGATCGTCGTGTATCTGCTGTTCTAACTGTGTCATAACGTGTTTTGCTGCCGCAAAATTACGAAAAAAACCTGTAATAAGAGAATTAATCCTGACTTTTTTGCCGCATCACTGCCTTGCGGCTCGGGATTTTTCTGTATCTTTGCCCGTAGATATGAAAAAACAGATTTACGCCCTCGCGCTCTGCCTTCTGCCCCTGTGCAGCGCAGAAGCCAAAGTGACACACCGCCGCATCGCCACCGCCAACCAACTGATTGAGGCTGCGGCCGATTTGAAACAGACCCCCATCGCCAAAGGAGACACCGTCTATTGGCATCTGGAGAAAGGCACATACCGCCTCAGCGCTCCCCTTGTCATCGACAAAAAGGGCGCAGGGCAACTGTGCATCATGGGCGACCATGAAGGCGGCACCGTCATCAGCGGCGGCATCCCCGTGACGGGGTGGACGGACAACGGCGACGGCACCTGGAGCGCCCCCGTGCCCAAGGGTGCGGAAAAATGCAGAGAAATGGTGACGGACGGCGTCTATGCCACTCTGGCCCGAACGCCCAATAAGGGGTTTCACCTGCTGGGAAATTCCCGGGAAACGCCCTATGAGGAATGGCATTCCAATCAATTTTTCACGCTTAACGACCACGATTGGGCTTCATTGGAATCCCTCAACGAGGAAGAAGCCAAAGGGGTTATGCTGCAGTTTTATCATAAATGGGACATCACCTTTCGTCACGTCTTAAAGGTGGACAAGAACAACAGGGAGATTGAATCCGAAGGAGTCAAGTTTGTCCCGCACAACCCCATCACCGCCGGCGTCGGCTACGTGATTCAGGACTGCCGCACCGCACTGGACAGCGTGAGCGAATGGTGGATGGACCGGGCGAAGAAGGCCGTACACTATATGCCGCCGAAGGGCAAGAACCCCAACACGATGGATATCTCGCTGCCTATCATCGACCGCCTGCTGACCATCGAAGGCACAAACGGTAGCGCTGCTGCAAACATCCTTGTGGGCGACATCATCTTCGAAGGGAACTGTTACCCTTGGGAGCCTCAGCTCGAAGAGCCCATGCAGGGCGCCTATCGCCTGGGAGGCGCCGTCGAAGTCAACCGGGGCCGCAACGTATATTTCCGCCAGTGCCGCTTCAGGGCGCTGGGACGATACGCCGTGCTGCTCGGACGCGAATGTCACGACTGCGGCGTCTTCCGCTGCAACTTTGAGGACTTGGGGGCGGGCGCAGTGGCGATAGGCGACTACACCCGACATGCGGAGGACAAGGACGTCACCTCACACTGCCACGTCACCGGCAACACCGTGCTGCGGGGCGGCCGCATCAACCCCTGCGGTGTGGGCATCATCCTGCTTAACGCCCACAACTGCGTCATCAGCCGCAACAAAATCGAAGACCTCTATTACAGCGGCATCTCATGCGGCTGGCAATGGGGCTACAACAGTCCGGGCAACGAAAGTCCTTCGGTGAACAACTACATCGCCTACAATCACATCCGAAACATCGGGCAGGGGCTGCTCTCCGACATGGGCGGCATCTACCACCTGGGGGAGGCGCGCGGCACCATCATTGCCCACAACGTGATAGAAGACGTCTATGCCTGGGACTACGGCGGCTGGGGCATCTACACCGACGAAGGTTCCAGCTACATCCACATTCACGACAATAAGGTGTATCGCACGAAGACCGGCGGGTTCCACCAGCACTACGGGCGGGAGAACATCGTGGAGAACAACTACTTTGAAGACGGTCTCCAGCACGCCGTGGCCGTGACGAAGAAAGAGAAACACATCTCATTTTATTTCCGGGGCAACACACTGGTGCAGAAGAGTCCGGAAATGTTCGGAGGCATATGGGGCAAAGCCCGGATTGAGAGTGACGGCAACCGCTATTGGCGCGAAGGCGGCAAAGAAGCCACCTTCTGCGGCAAGTCATTCAAATGGTGGAAGCGGACTCACGAGTCCAACGCTGTGTACAAACGGCCGGAAGGACGATAAGGAGCCGCTCAGCTCAGGAGGAGCAATGCTGCCAGCAGAGCCAGTGCAAGCAGCACGGACAATATGATGAGCCGGCGTATCGTCTTGAGATGGCGCGCCTGCTTTTCCAACATCTTGGCCTCATAGTACATAATATCGTCCCATAACTCCTTTTCGCGATGGCGCACGGCTGTGCGTTCAAGCGGTGTGTCCAAATAGAAGCACTCCACCTCGCGATTGAACATCCAGTGAAGATCGGGCTTCGTGTAGTCATAGGCTATATTCCAATTCTTCCGATCGCTGTTGTGGATGACATACTGCATGAAGTAAGAACGGAGTATCTGTTCAGACACAGGGAACACCTTAATATGAGAAAACTCCGTGTTCATGATGTAGGAGAACGGAATCTGGTCGATGCGCTCAATCACGCCGTCCGTGCCCAGCTCGCGAAGATATTCCATCGTGCGACGATCAATGTCATCCGTCAACGCGCCTCTTCTTTGGATAGAGAAACAACATTGAAACATGCCCTTGTAGGCCAAGTCATATCCCCTGTCACGCATGCTCTTGAGACAACGGTCCGCCTGATTTTGGGGATAGCCGCGCTCGGCCACCCATACAGCATACTCCTCCTCGAAGTTGTTGCGCACGGGATGGGGCATCAGTGCGGCGTCGTAACCTCCCGCCTCAAAGGCATCTATCAGCGGCTTCAACGATGCCTTAATCTGCACGTTACCGTCAAGGCGCATGCAGATGTCGGCATGAGCATACTTGAAACAATTGAAGCGTATGGCGTAGCACTTGTCAAAAGTGGAGAGTCCTTCCAAATCGGAATCACAGACCACTGTCCAAGTGTCGGACGTCAACGAAGCATCATCGGTAATCAACAGGTATTCCGCCTCGGGGTCCTTCTCCAGAATCTCATGCACCACCTCATAGCGGTTAATGATATAGGTGAGAACAGTATATCTTTTTTTCATCTTAGCTGTAACTATGCTTCGTCGGGAATGTGGAGCAGGCGGTTGCTCGCAGCAAGAAAGACGCTCATCTTATCATCGAAATCGCCCTGCGACTGCTCGCCGTTGAGGGATTCGTGCTGGCGCCAGAAAGTGAGTTTGCGTCTGATGTAGTATAAGGGAAATTCCTTCTCAATCTGCCGATAGAGCCAAAAGTCTGTCCAAGCCTCCACCGGACAGTCAAAATTAAGTCTTTCCATCACATCCCTTCGGATTGCCACACAGGAAAAAGTCGGGATCAACTGCTGCGACTGATTCCGTGTCAAATCTATACGGTTGGCACCGCCCTTAAGCCGTTTGTACACATAGTCCGCATAGGCCTGCCTCACCTTCACTGCGACTTCGTCACCGAAACATTGTATATGATTGGATATCAACACAGCATCGCGGTGACGGTTGATACAGGCCACAAGTTGCTCCAGATGGTCTGCGGACCAATAGTCGTCGCTTTCACAAAAAGCGAGGTATTCACCGCGGGCATTTTTCAGCGCCAAACGTATCGAGGCTTTCAGCCCTCTGTTGACTCCTCCCTCGTGCGTCAAAAGGCGAATGTTGTCATGGGAAGACACATACGAGGCTATCAGCTCCCGCGAACCGTCGGCAGAACCGTCATCAACAACCACCACTTCAAAATTACGATAGGTCTGCGACAACAGAGAATCCAAAGTCTGTGAAATATAGCGCTCATAATTGTAACTGGTTACAATAACAGAGACCAACGGCTCCACAGTGCGCCCCGGACAGAAGAAATGTCTAATGGCTCTGAACATTTTCATGATTTATCGACTGCAAATTTACAAAAACAGGGGAATACTGCCAAAAAAAAACAGATATCATCTTGATATTTCTGCACTTTTTCGTATTTTTGTACTTGGAGAAGGTTGTTGCCACCGATATGCCACGCCTCACGTTTAAACAGGAAATCCTCCGTTCTGCATGAACATACTTTACATCATTCCGTACATTCCCTTCCCCCTCAACAGTGGAGGGAATCAGGCATTTTTCAACATGGTCAACGAAGCACGAAAAACACATCAGGTGTCACTGCTGCTTCGTATTCGCAACGACAAAGACCGGGAAAATGCCAGGCTGCTCCAAGAAGTTTGGCCGGATGCCCGTCTCTGTCTTCTGGACGAGACATCTACGGATGCACCGGCCAAAACGACCGCGTCGAAGGATGAAACGGAGTTGTCGGGGCTCACGGCTTGGAAATGCCGTCTTTTTGACAGCATCCGGCGCTCCATGGAGCGCAAAATCAGACGAAGCATGCGCCGTGCACTGATGAAACAAAAAGCAGAGGCCGTCGCCAGAGAAGATTCTGTTGCAACAGACGAAATACTGGGAGCCTTCGTACGCGAGCACTCCGTGCTTTACCACGGCATCGACGGCAATGAAAATTTCTATGAATACGTCTACCAAACCTCCCGGCAAGGCTTCGACCTTATTCAGGTTGAATTCTACGAATATCTGCCTTTAGTCTATCTGCTGCCGAAGGATGTCAAGAAGGTGTTTGTGCATCACGAACTTCATTACGTGCGGGTGGAGAATGAAATGAGTCTGTTCGACCGTATAAGCCAGGCAGACCGGCTCAAGTATCAGATGGATCTGCAGCAAGAGCTGAGCGCACTGAATCAGTATGACAGGATTGTTACGCTGACGGAAGTTGACCGACAGCTGCTGTCCGCGCACATTCCCGCAGACAAACTATATGTATCCCCTGCGCTAACCGAAGCATGCAAAGCCACAACACATCAGGAATGGCAACCTGCCCGCGACATGGTGTTTATCGGTGGCGGAGATCACTTCCCCAACGCTGACGGCGTCATGTGGTTGGCAACAAAAGTGTTGCCAGCCCTGCGCCAAACAGGAGTCAACGCCAAGGTGTATGTCGTAGGTAAATGGGACAAGGTCATGCAGGAACAGATTCACGCCTACGCTCCCGATATTATCTTCACGGGCTTCGTGGATAATCTTATGAGCTTCCTTTGCGGCAAAATCTCTGTAGTGCCCATCCGCATCGGCAGCGGCATGCGTATGAAAATCCTGGATTCCATCAATGCCGGGACTCCTATAGTGACCACTTCAAAGGGCTGCGAGGGCCTGCCCCTGAGAGACGGTGAACACTGTTTCATCACCGACAATGCCTCCGTTTTCGCCCGACGCATCACGCAACTGATACAAGACAAGGATTTGCAGAAGAAATTTGTTGAAGCCGCCCGATGTCAAATGGACGGACAGATGGACGGCAGTGAACTGCTCCGGCGCCGTATGGCACTCTACGAGAGCATGACACAGACTGTCAGTTGACTCCGGACATGAAGTCCGTGAGTCTGCCGAGGCATTCGGCAGCAATCTCCTTGCTTTTACGCTGAGCGTCCCCGTCCCTTCTTATCTCCGGAAGGAGACGTTCGATGACTTCAAGAGTATTCTGCAGTGAAGAGCTGTCGGAAAAGGTTTCCATGATATTCACCATGCAGTTCTGTTTGTTTAGAGCAGACAAGAGGCCCTGAATCTTGTGCTCATAATTGAGCGCAATAAAGGGGACATTTTGGTTGATGGCGAACACGACGGAATGATATCTGGCACCGATAAGCAACTCGCTGCCGGCAATCACCGTCTGCTGAATGTCGGAACTGTAAAAATCCGGAATGACAATGATCCGGCTGCCCTGTTTCTTCGCAGCAATTTCTTTGAAAAACAGATAATCTCTCTCGGAATCGTCAGAAGCAAAGATTTGGGGAAGCATGACGATGCTCAACTCGGGATACCTGTTTTGGATAATATCAATCACCAAACAATAGAATTCTATGACCGTCTCCTTTGTCACCTTTCCCTTGTACATCGGATGCCACACCAAACTGTTGGGCACAAACACCATGTATTTTTTCTCTCCGATAGCATTCAGAATCTCCTTAGGAATATCTTGGCAAGGACTTTCCAAAAATGCGACATCCGTTGTCATATGATAGCGGAGTCCGTCTATCTTTTGGGCAATCTCTTCTGTCTTTTTGTCGCGAATGGAGAGGAATGAGAAGTAGTGAAGCAAAGCCATGCTTTCGTCCCGGAATCTGACACTGCGCTCCGTATCTGAAGGGAACGGCCCGAAGGAACGGCCGTAATAGATGAGGGGCTTGCGCAATATTTGGGCAAACTTCAAATAAAACAGATGCCACCAATCCTGGAAGACACCCATACAAATACCGCCCGGTGCACAAATCACAAAATCGGCAGCCTCATAGAAATTACGCATGGAGCGCAAAGCTGGCGAACTGTCCCATCCCGATATCATACCGTTGTCAATCCACTCCTCCGCAATCTTCCAAAAGTCTTCCCCGGGATGTATGTCCACATATGCCACACGATCGTCATCGACCGTAAACTGGCGTATGCCTTCCGGAGAGTAGCTTTGTAAAAAGAGCACGGTGAAATAAGCCTCGGGCATCTTGGACAGGAGCGATCGTACCAAAGCCTTGTGGGCAGCCTCATCGCCTCTGTTGTTAAGCGGCTGGTTGATAATCAGTATTTTCATGACTTTGTAGTCCGATAATGGAAGGTGTTGGTCTTGTTAATCTGCTTCCGCGTGGAGACTGCATAGCGATACTCGTCCTCAACATTGCCAAAAGCGATTATCAATATGGGTATTTCGTTTTCAGGAATTCCGAACTGATCCAGATATTTTAATTTTTCAAGACTGAATCCGCAGGAAAGAGGGATCGTCCCCACTCCCAGTGAATGAAATGCATTAACCAGATTCATCGCATAGAGTCCGCCGTCAATATAGGCCTGAAAAACCTCATGCGAAAGAAAAGCCTTAAGATTAGCTGTCACCAAAACAGACTGCCGGAAGCCTTCTTCACACCCTCTGCAACCTTCCTGCCAATACATCAAACGGACACTCTCCTCCCCCTTGAATACATGGGTGTGCCACCCCTGTCTGTTGCACGCCGAGGGCGTTCGTTGAGCTAAGGCCAACGCTTTCTCAATAACCTCCTGACCTACGGGTTCATCCGAAAAATATCGGAGTGAATGGCGGCTTTTCAACAATGACTCAAAGCCGTTGTCACAGGCACTCATGAGATCTTTCTTGGTTGTTGTCTGTATACCCGCCTTCGAGGCAACTATCTCCAGAGAAGGCAATTTGGCCCTCAGTGTTTCATAAGCAACCTCTATCTCAGGCATTTGAACCCCATTGGCATGTGAATAGTCAATGTAAGCCAACACTGTGGAAAGCGGATATTTCAAAAACTCCTCGTCATCCCTCCCGTATAGATCGTAGTATTTGGAAAGCCGCTCCAACAGGCGGGTCACCTTTTCCTGACCGAATCCCTTACGCGGATTCTGCATGGACATACCCTTTTCTATTACATGGTTTTCACGCAGTATGGTGAACTGCATCTTCTGCAGGTCCTCATCTGTGCAATTGGTGGCGTTGTATTGGCGGGTCAAACGCCAGAAACAACACATTTCATGAAGATACTGAGACTCCAACTCACTGTCCAGGCCCTTACCGAATAAGGCCAGATATTTCTTAAAGAGCCACTCTATGAAGGAAGAAAAATCCTTAATACTCATTTTTCTCATATCTACAGGGTATTGGGAAGGTTTGAGAACGCTTTGAGTCCTTCGTCAAAAGATAAACTATAATGAAAATCCCTCTTTCTGATTCTTTCACGCAACTCCTTGTTCCACCCAAAAAGGATTCTCGCCGTCAAGGGACTGTAGTGCGGCTTCGTACGGCACACTTTGTAGAGTTTCGGTACCAGTTGCATGTTGCCACTGCGCCAACAGTCGTACAAATGGCGGAGTTTTTCCTGCTCCACAAAATTATAAACATACTTATTAAACCTCAACTTTGTACAGCCGAACATTATTTCCGCCAATCTGCCAACAATATAAGAGTTGGCCTTGAAATGCTTCTCGAAGTCTCGGGACGACTGTATTGAATTGGCCCTGACAAGATAGTTGTATGTTACGTCCTTGACTATACCTACCCTCTTGACATATTGCAACACTTGAAAATTCCACAATGTGTCCTCATGAATGAGTCCTTCCTCAAAATAGAGATTGTTGCGAACAATGAATTGGCGACGCACCAGTCGGTTCCAAGCCATAGGATAAATCTGTTCCTTGCAGTAAGCTTTGACGTATGCGCGCCCGGATAGGGTCTGTTTATTGACGGCAACATGGGGAGAACCCAACTCAGGACCGACGAATGCATAGTTGCCGACAACCATATCCAGGCGTTTCCCGCTTCGCGTAACAACTCCGACAAGCTTTTCCAGACAATCGGCAGTTATCGTGTCGTCACTGTCCAAAAAATACACATATTCGGCATTACTGCTGCGAATGCCTGTGTTGCGCGCGGCAGAAAGCCCCCTGTTTTTGTCATGTCTGATGACACGTATTCTGTCTGCGGGAATATGATACTTCTCCACACAGGCATCCAACACCTCCATGCTGAAGTCCGGAGTGCAGTCGTTCACCGCAATAATTTCATAGTCCTGAAATGTTTGAGCTGCCACCGACGCCAGGCAATCTTCCAAATATTTTTGGACTTTGTATATGGGTATAATCACAGAAACCTTCATACCGTTATTTATCGGGCTAATCATCTAATTACCTGCAAAAGTAATATTTTTTTTAGAAAAGTCCGCCTGTTTCCTCTTTTTTTTTTATCTTTGCTCTCAATATCAGTGTTCATGTCTGAATATGGAACTTATTTCTGTCATCATTCCCAACTACAACTATGCGCGGTTTCTGAAACAACGCATAGACTCCGTTCTGAATCAAACTTACACAAATATCGAAGTTATCATCCTTGACGACTGCTCTTCCGACAACAGCAAGGAGGTCATCGAGCAATACCGCAACAACGAACGGGTCACGCACATTGTTTACAACGAACAAAACAGCGGCACCACATTCAAGCAATGGCGCAAAGGGTTTGAACTGGCCAAAGGTGACTTTATATGGATTGCCGAGGCCGACGACTATGCCGCCCCCACTCTTTTGGAAGAATTGGTTAGCAGAATGACAGCCGACAAAGATATTAAAGTGGGCATTGTCAATTCCCATTGGGTATTGCCGGACAAAACGTTCATTAACCCGGACTACACCATACCCGATGAGGTGCGTATCTACAACGGGAAAGACTTCGTGCGTCAACACCTCTTGAAAGAGAATTATATTTATAATGCCAGCATGGCAGTGTTCCGACGCGATGCTCTGTCGCGACTCAGTGATGAGTATATGAGTTTCCGCTCCTGCGGAGACAAGCTCTTTTGGAAGGAGTTGTCCCGACAGGGCAAAGTGTTGTTTGTCTGCAAACCCTTAAATTATTTCAGAATTCACGACTCAAAAGTGACCACACGTTCCATTTCCAGCGGTTTGCTGTTTTCCGAGGAGAATCGGTTTTACCACATGAACATTCTGGACGGAACCATCACAAACGGGCACACACGCGCAGACGTTATCAAATATTTTCTGCAATATATCGAAAACGTCAGGCCTCAACTCCAGTCGGAAGATGTTTATCTGCGCTGCAGGGCACTTTGGCTGAATGAATGCGACTACAGAAACAGCCGACTGCCTTTTTTGTTCCGGCTGCGATGTTTCCTGAAGCCCATCGTCTGATCGTCGGGAACTTTCCGTCAGGAATATAAGTCCGTGTTGATGTCGAAAGGAGACTCGAAGTCCTTCAGGCAAGCATGCTTGGTGTCCTTCTCCGAAAGAATGGCCTTCTCCACGGGAATCCGCCAGTCGATGCCCAGGCTGTCGTCCGTGATGGAGATGCCGCCGTCGGCCTCGGGTGCATAAAAGTTGTCGCACTTATACTGGAACACCGCCGTTTCGCTCAACACCGAAAAACCGTGGGCAAATCCACGCGGAACGAAGAACTGGCGGTGGTTGTCCTCCGTGAGCTCAACTGCGACATGCTGCCCGTAAGTCGGAGAGCCTTTCCGAATATCCACCGCAACGTCCAGCACAGCACCCTTGACGCATCGCACCAACTTGGACTGAGTGAAGGGCGGACGCTGAAAATGCAGTCCTCGCATCACGCCGTAAGACGACATTGATTCATTGTCCTGCACGAAATGAATGGGGCGCACCTTCTCAAAGAATTCGCGCTCGGAAAAACTCTCAAAAAAATATCCTCTGGCGTCCTTGAACACACGGGGTTCAACGATGAGCACGCCCTCGATAGCGGTTTTTATAACTTCCATTGACAAACAGCAATACGTTTGCGCAAATATACGATTTAATTTGGAGACAGCAGGCGTCCCTCCTCATTTTTTTTCAACATCAACTCCATTTCGGAATCAATCATGCGGATAAACCTCTGCCCACAAGAAACTACAAGCCCACTTTAAAGGTTGTAATCAAGCCACGGGGGATGGTGAGACACATATTGTGTCCGCGCTCGTCCAGGCCGCGCACGCCCTGAGGGAAGTTGTATTCGTTGAGCACGTTGCCGAAGTCCCACAAATTGTAGCAAAGCAGCGTCAGAGACATGGGATAACCGGCAGCCGTCCACTGCGCACGAACATGGAGGTCAAAATTGAAAATCGCCGACTCACGCGTGCCGAAGTCACCGTCGGTCGGATTGGTGCCGCGCGTGGAACTGGGACGTATGGCTGCTTGTGTGTTGCCCGGCGCATCAGCTCGGATGTTGGTGTTGAAAATACTGAAAGGCTGACCGTCAGTCCACTTGAAGAGCAAGCCCGCCTGCACCCAACGGCAGATGTTGTAACCGAAATACGTGCGCAGGATAAAGCCCTTGTCCTGATCCAAACGACCCACCGCCGGCGTCTTGCCGCCCTTATTACTGGAAACGCGCAATGTGTTGGGCGATGCCGACAACTCAGACAGCGTGCCGAAGTTGTTGCTCGCAGGCCCGTTGGAGAGCGCCAGCGGCAACCCGGCTCCAATGAGATTCTGCCATGAAACGGAGCAAGTAAAACGCTTGCCTGTGTAGGTATATCGCGTCAGTTGGGAAATGTAGTAAGGTGTGTTGAAGAGAAAACCGCCGCCCATCAGGCTGTGCGGCTGGTAGACCACCTCATACTGACGTTCGGAAGGATTCAGAAAATACCAATCATCCTGCCAGGATCCGTTGGCAGCATCACCGCCAACCATCTGAGTGAACCACTGGTTGATGTACTTGCGATAGGTCTGCTGCAAGACAATCTCATGTTTTCCACTACGCCCTTGGAAACGGAAACGAATAGGAATATCCAAGGTCAGATATGACGGCTGCATCAACCCGGATTTTGAGTGATATGCACCGCCGGTGGTGGTCAGCAACGCACCGCGACCGCCTGCGGCATTGTCATAATAGACCCGGCCGTTCATGTATCGTGTAGAGAAATAACGCAGATGCTCTATGCCGTAAGCCATGCGGTCGTGCTGCAAGGTGACACCCATCTGGAACCATCGGCAGGGATGAATGTCAAACGAAATGCCGGCTTCCCAGTTGGGAGATACGGTAGACTTTCCCTGACTCAGCAGGTAGCCGTCCAACGTGGCGTCCAAATGAGCACGCAGCGACACCTTCTTCGAGAGATTGTGATTCGCCTCCAAGCCAAAGCTGTTCTCCAAAAGACCGCCGGTGAAGGCTTGCGAAGTCCATTCGATCTGATAGAGAGGTGTGAATACTTCCTGCCCTTGGTGCTGCTGATAGACGCTGTTACTCCAAGAAGTCGTAAAGGGGAAAAAATGCATCATGGAATTGTAACCCTCGGCACGCAACTTCAACCAACTCAACAACGGCCGCTCCCAACGGATAAACCATGTGAGCTCATGAGTGGATCCATCGGGGCTCCACGGCTCGAAACTCTCACCGTCCTGGTCGATAATGTTGCGGCGGAATCCCAGCTCCTTATGGTTCATCACATTGGTGCTCCAGGTCAGGCCGGAAACAATGTCGGAAGGATGGCGTCCGTCCGATGACATGATACGTTTGCGTCCGTAAAGAGAAGCCGAATATGTTTTAAGATCCGAAACCTCTCTGTGGTTCAGATAGAATTCGCTGCCATAACTGCCTGTGCCGGAGAAATTCACCAGATAGCCCAAACCGTCAAGCCACGTCCCATGGGGCAGTTGGCCGTCGAATTGAACCTTGTAGTTGTTGGCGCCATACAATTCCCGACCATCCAGCAGACCGTTTTGATCGTAGGCCGGCAACTGGCGTTGTCCGAACTGCGCATACAAATGTTGCCGGTAGCGGCTCTCCTTCCCCTTCAGCGTAAAAGCCATGTCCACGTTGCCGGAAGCCGTGATATGCTGGCGGTTGGTCAGCGAATTCTGCTTATACAAATCCTCATAGCCCGCATTATGGAAAAGATGCACTATCGCAGCCGTGCTCTTGTCATATTCGCCCAATCCACCGGCGTTAAACTGAGCCTGAACATAATCTCCGGCTTGCTCGTCCAAACGGAAATACAGGCGGGAAGAGTGTACGTCAAGAGTGGTGTTGTAATGCTCTATGTTGGGCACATAAAGCGTGTTGCCGGAACGGAAACGGTCGGAAATACGGAATCCTTCCAAGTAATAGCGGTTTTGGCGGTAAGAATTGCCGTCGACCGAGAATATCAGTTGATCGCCCTGACTCCATTGTCCGTTGTGGAGACCCTGATACACAATGTGGTCATTCTGGGACTCCATGTAGTGTACAAAGTCTCCGTTGTGCACCCACTTGCGTATATAGGCTGCAGATACGGTATCCTCACCGAACATCGGATTGGGCTGCTGCGCATTCACATTTAAAGACAGCAAACCAAGGAATACGAATATGGTCGAGAGACATTTCATAATTTGGTCCCACGCAGGAAATCCTCCGTCGACATACGCTTTTTGCCCTCCATTTGAAGCGTCTTCACCCGGATTACGCCATCAGCAGCGGAAATTTCCAAAACAGAGCGTCCGTCGGAATATAACGTTCCGGGGGCTTCATGCTCTCCCGGATGAGGAGTGCTTTCAAAAATCTTCAACACCTTGCCGTTCAACACGGTCCAGGCGCCAGGATAAGGCGAAAGGCCTCTGATAAAGTTATGCACCTCCGCGGTCGGACGGTTCCAGTCGATTTTACACGTCTCGCGGAATATCTTAGGCGCATCGGTGGCTTCAGCATCCTGCTGCGGATGCGTGACCAGTGTGCCCTCAATAAGAGAATCCACGGTTTCCGTCACCAGAGAAGCGGAGAGGGTCATCAGACGGTCGTGCAACGTGCCGGCGTTATCGCCTTCAAAAATGGGCACACGCACCTGCTGAATGATGTCGCCCGTATCTATCTCATGTTTCAGCATAAATGTGGTCATACCCGTCTCGCGCTCACCGCGTATGATGGCCCAGTTGATTGGGGCTGCACCGCGATATTTCGGCAAGAGGGAGGCGTGTGCGTTGAACGTGCCCAACGGAGGCATAGACCATACTGCTTCGGGCAACATGCGAAATGCCACCACGATTTGCAGGTCGGCTCTCAGCCCTCGCAGCTCCTCAAGAAAAGTTTCATCCTTCAGGCGCTCCGGCTGCAACACCTTCAGGCCCTTGTCCACAGCATACTGCTTCACGGGCGAAGCCTGCAGCACACTACCGTGACGCCCCACCGGCTTGTCTGGCATCGTGACCACACCGACCACATTGTAACCTCCCTCCACCAGCGCCTCCAAGGCTGCCACCGCAAACTCGGGGGTGCCCATATACACTATGCGCAATGTCTTCTTGTCTTTCATCACATCACAACTTAAACGAAACGGGGACATAATTTTCCGTGCTTCGGCACACAGCAGAAGCAAAACGCACGCCAGTCTCTATCAGGGGAACAAAATCCTCCCTGCAGACCCGCTCTGCCAAAGGCTTCCCGCTCTGAGAGAGGGCACAGAGGAAGCCCGCATTGAAATTGTCTCCCGCACCCACGGTGCTCACAACGCCGTCAACAGGCGCCACCTCATAATCCCAAGACCCACGCGGCGTACATACAGTAATCAGCCCCGCCCCGGACGTGCAAATAAACAGCGGGCAATAACCAGCAATATGTTCCTTATATATAATACGCGCATCGCGTTCGCCCCACATCACGTCAAAATCGTCGGCTGACCCCCTCACAACGGTAGCCCGTCGGAAATTGTCAAGAATGGCAGGCATCAACTCCGGCAACTCATCTTTATGACTGCTGCGGAAGTTTAAATCATAATACACGGTAGCTCCGGCTGCCACAGCGGCATCCAAGACGCCCTTGATTTGGCTTCTGGTGCCAGCACTGACGGCGTAATATGAACCGAGCAGAAGGGCGTCGCCGGGCAGGAATTCAAGTTTCCGATCCAACAGAGAATTAGAAACGGGCGTGTCTTTATAAAATACATAGTGGGCATCGCCCAGTTCATCCAGAAAAGCCAGCGATATACAGCTCTTCACCTTGTCTTTTTGCTCAAAATAGCGGACATCCACGCCGTTCGCTTTCAGGAAATCCACCGTGAGGTCACCGACATGATCCTTACCCGTGTAGCCGATAAAGGCACAGGGCTCACCGACACGACCGATGGATATGACGCTGTTGAATGCAGAGCCGCCCGGCACTGCATCAATGGGTTTGTCCTCCTTGAAGAGGATGTCCATCACCGTTTCTCCAATTGCATATATCATCGGCCAAAGGGAATTAGTGTTTGGGCAAAGCGGGCGCGATATCCTTGTTCCAACTGCTGCCGAAAGCCACAATGCGCTGAGCCGTGTCGGCAAGGATATAGAACGGAAGCTCTCTGATACCAAGGGATTGCACCAAAGGACTGCACCACGAAAGTCTGTCGCACACACTGGGCCAGACGATGCTGTCGCGTTGCTCGTCAAGCGAGACGAGCAACGTGTCCGTGTCCAGGCTGTAGCTAATGGCCTCCGCCTTCTTTCCTAATGCCTTCTTGAAGAGTCGGCTCTCACGTGTGGCGCTACTGCTGCCCGGACACCAATCGGCCCAGAAAGCAATCAAAAGCCACTGGCCTCTGTACTGGTCACGCCGGATGGTGTCGCCTTTGCGAGTGACCAACTTAAAAGGGGTCAGTTTGCGACCTTTCTCCAACAAGGTTTTACCCTGATCGCGGCGACGGTAGAACTCTTCCTTATATTCGTCCGAGACACGACCGCCCTTCACCTCTACTTCAGACAGACTGCGGGCATCACCTTCGATATGCACATGCTGTCCGCTGCCGCCAAAAATATCCAACGTGGAAAAGTTGGGATAAACCAGAGTGAAGGAGGCTTCCTCTGCTGTCAGTGGCACACGGTAGTCAAAACGTCCGTCCTTGACATGGATGGTGTCTATCTTCTCCATGTAGCCTTCTTCCGAAAAGATGAAGAAGTCCGCTTGCTTGAGGTTCTTAAACGAACCTGTTATACGCAGTTCGCCCTTCTTGCCCCCACAAGCCGTGAGGAGAAGAAGGACGAACAAAAGGTAAGATGCTCGACGCACTACCTCTTGATTACTTGCATACGCTCTCTACGACGTTGGCGTAGTTTGCGAATTCAACATCATTCAGAGCACGCTTGGCGAAGGAAGGATCCTTGGAGATGGCCTCCTTCAGGCCGTTGGCAAAAGCTGCGCTGTCGTTGGTACGGGCACCGAGAACAGCCTTCAGATAACCGGTCACAGCGCTCTGATCCTTAACGTTGGCCAGAGTGTTCTTGGCGGCAGCGTAGTTCTTGTTCATAATCTGAGCCAAAGCAGCGCTGTTGGTGTTCACGCCGGAGAGGTTCTTGTCTGCCTGTGCATAGTTGCCCTTGGCAAGATTCAAGGCACCCTGAACCTCCTGATAGCTGTCAGCACCGCTGGCCTTGCCCATATACTGCTCTGCTGCAGCGATGTCACCGCTCTTCATGGCGAGGATTGCCTTGTTGGCGTTCACCTCGGGAGCGTTGGCGTTGATGGCAGCAGCCTTGTTCAGGTAAGCTTCAGCCTGCTGGTTGTCGCCACTCATGATGGCCAGCTGAGCCTGGTTATTGAATGCACGATAGTCGCTGGGATAAATCTCCTGAGTCTTGGCATACCAAGCTGCCTTCTGAGCAGGATCGGTCATCAGACGGTTGCCACCGTAGAGCATCTCCTCAACAGAGAGCTTGTTGGGATCCTCGTTGAACTGGGCAATGATCTGCTCGTCGCTGCGACCGATCACATCGTAGTTCACGAGCAGGCGGGCACGACGCAACTCGGGCAGAATGCCGTCGGCAATCTCGGTGTAAACGCTGCTCATGTTGCGAATCTGCTGCTCACGCTCTTCGGGATCCTGATACATGGAGAGGACGCGCAGAATCACCTCCTTGTCCTGAAGGTTGCTCTGGCTGATCAGCTGCTGGAAGCCGTCCCAGTCCTCAGCGGTGTACTTGGTGTTCACGTCGGCCTTCATGCCAATCTTCTTAAGCTGGCCCTTGAGGAATTTGTCGGAAACATCCTGACGCTTTTCGGCCAACTTCTCGTTGAAGTCGTACTTACCGTCGGGAGAAGCGTAGGCGCTCACCTCAATGCCCTGCAGAGCACGGGTCTCGTTGTTGTCGTTGATTTCCTTCAGAATCTTCACGAGATCCTGAATGCTCACGCTACCGGTCTCGCTGGTGCGGAGGTTAGCCTGGTTGATGAGGAACTTGATATTGGCCTCCTGCTTCTGAGCGATGATACGCTGATAAGCATCGGGAGCGACAGCACCGGTCACAGTGGCATAACGCAGGAGCTGAGAAGTAGCCAGGATACCGTAGCCGATCTTTACGTCGGGCAACTGCTTGGCCTTCTTACCTACCTTGGCGTCAAAACGGGCGTAGAGATCGCTCTTCAGCATGGCGTCCTGGTAAGCCCAGTTGGCCTTCATGCTGTAAGTGCCGCCCACCTTGTACTGAACGGAAGTGCCGTTACCTTCAACCTTCTGGCCTTGGAACGTAGCACTCTCACTGGCAGCCTCACCGCCTTCATACTTCAGGACGGGAGTCACCGTTACAACAGCCTTCTTAGGAATGCTCTTCTCGGGGAAGTTGGCGGTAATTGTTGCGGGAACCTGACCACCGACAGCCTCCAAAGGAGTGGGCGTCACCTTGAAATTGTCTGCTGTAAGCTTCAACTTACTGCAAGAAGACATGGACAGCACCACTGCCATGCCTGCAAAAAGAATAGACTTTTTCATACTGATTTTAGAATTTGAAATATTTTGATGTATAATTTGTTCCATTTTGGATGCAAAAATACAATTTTTTTCTCATTCTCCCTTATTTTTCTTTAGAAAATAACATTATTTCACCCTTTTGTTTCATTTTTAATATTTCTTGGGTGATGAAGCAGCACTTCTTCCCTCAGACGGCTGCGGTCAAGATGAGTGTATATTTCAGTTGTGCTGATCTTCTCGTGACCCAGCATGGCCTGTATCGCCCTCAATCCGGCCCCGCCCTCCAGCAGATGCGTGGCAAAACTGTGACGGAACGTGTGCGGCGATATCTTTTTTCTGATGCCGGCCGCCAAGGCATAGTTTTGGATGAAAATAAAGAGCGAAATCCTGGAGAGCGGACGTCTGCGACGCATGGACAGGAACACCACGTCCTCAAAACCCTTCACCGGCTCCATCTGCCGCCGTATGGTGAACCAGTTTTGCAACTCTTCCACCGCACGCCTCGAAATGGGCACCAAACGCTCCTTACGTCCCTTTCCGAAGACACGGATGTAACCTTCTTCCAAAAACAGGTCTGTAAACGAAAGTGCACACAACTCGGAGATGCGCAAGCCACAGCTGTAAAGCACCTCGATGATGCAGTGGTCGCGCACGCCCTGGGGTGTCGACTGGTCTATCACCCCCTCAATGCGGTCAATCTCCTCCACGCTGAGCACCTGAGGCAAATGCATTCCGAGCTTGGGCCCTTCAAGCAGTTCCGTCGGGTCCTGCTCTATCTCTTTTTCCAGCAGCAGATAAGAATAGAAACTCCTCACTCCGGAGAGCACCCGTTTTTGCGTCGTGGCCGACACGCCCGTCTCTCGTAAAAGAGCGGAGAAACACGAGAGCTGCTCGAGAGAAACACGACGGAAGTCTATCCCCTCGTCGGCATAGTAGTTGAGCAGTTTTTGCAAATCGTTCAGATAGGCGTCCAGTGTGTTTTCTGTCACCGACTTTTCCAAACGGAGGTAGCGCACATACCCGTCGACCAGCGCCTGAGGCACAATACCAATCCCGGAAAGATGCTTTTTTATGCTCATTTGACGCAAAAATACAAAATTTTAGCTTTACCTGTATCCTCTTCATGACTTTTTTTCATATATTTGCCGCGTAAATTCGTAAACAACTATGAGAATTCAGATTATCAACGGCCCCAATTTGAACCTGCTGGGCATTCGCGAACCCGAGATTTACGGTAAAAAAGGATTTGATGACTACCTCCATCGTCTGCGCGACCTCTACCCCAATTGTCGCTTGGACTATTTCCAGAGCAACTCCGAGGGCGCCATCATCGACAAGATACAGGAAGTGGGCTTTGACCGCGACGGCATCATTTTGAACGCCGGCGCCTACACACACACCTCCATCGCCATCCTTGATGCCATCCGCAGCGTCAACGCCCCTGTGGTTGAAGTGCACATCTCCAATGTGCCCAAGCGCGAAGAGTTCCGCCACCACAGCATGATTGCCCAGGGTTGCGTCGGCACCATTTGGGGATTCGGCCTGGACAGTTACCGCCTGGCTCTTGAGGCTCTGCTCAACATCAAGTGAGCCTCGACGACTACATTCTGAGTCACATCGACCCGGAGAGCGAATACCTCCATGCTCTGTGGCGTGACACCCAATTGAAGTTATCCTACGGTCAAATGGCCAGCGGACATCTTCAGGGGCGTCTGCTCAAAATGCTGGTGGAGATGATTCGGCCGCGCCGCGTTATAGAGTTGGGCACGTTCAGCGGCTACTCTGCCCTCTCCATGGCGGAAGGACTGCCTGAAGGCGCCGAGCTGCACACCATAGAGGTTTACGATGAAAACGAGGATTTTCTGCGACGTTGGATTGGCGGGAGCCCATGGGCCGACCGCATACATCTGCATATCGGCGACGCACTCGACATCATTCCGACACTTGGCGACCGATGGGATCTCGCCTTCGTTGACGCCGACAAACGGGAATACGTCAAATACTACGAGATGTTACTGCCGCGCATGAATCCCGGCGGCGTCATCCTGGCCGACAACACGCTGTGGTATGGCCGCATCACCGAAGAAGCCAGGGCTTCAGACCTTCAGACACGCGGACTTCAGAAATTCAACGACCTTGTGGCCAGCGATCCGCGCGTTGAAAAAGTTATTCTCCCCTTGCGCGACGGACTCTCCATCATCCGTAAGCGCTGAGCCCGTTATTTCCCTTTGCTCTTCATCGTAATCAGCGGGATGAGCATCTCCTCCAGAGAAATGCCGCCGTGCTGAAACGTGTCCTTGTAGTATGACACGTAGTAGTTGTAGTTGTTGGGATAGGCAAAGAAATCCTGCTCCGTGGCGAAGATGTAGGTCGTGGAAATGTTCGGCGCCGGGAGCCCTACCCGATGCGGGTCCTTGATTTCATACACCTCTTTGGGATTGTAAGTCAGCGTCTTGCCTAACTTATAGCGCAGATTGGTGTTCACGTTACGGTCGCCAATCACTTTGACTGGATTCTGCGTGCGAATGCTGCCGTGATCCGTGGTGAGGATAATCCGACGGTCGCTCTGAGCCATCGCGCGGAAGAGCTCACCCACGGCCGAATGTCGCATCCAGCTCTGCGTGATGCTCCGATAGGCAGCCTCGTTGTTGGCCAACTCTTTGACCATGCGGATTTCCGTGCGGGCATGAGACAGCATGTCCACGAAGTTCAACACGATGACGTTGAGGTCGTGCTGCCTGTAGGTGGGCAGTTGCGCCAACAGCTTCTCAGCACCGACAGAATCGTTCACTTTGTGGTAGGAGAACGTGTTCTTTCTTCTGTATCGCTCCAACTGCGTCTGCACCAGGGGCGCTTCATTCAGATTCTTTCCCTCTTCCGAGTCTTCGTCGACCCACAGCTCGGGAAACATTTTCTCAATCTTATCCGGCATCAGTCCGGAGAAAATCGCGTTTCTGGCATATTGCGTTGCCGTCGGCAGAATGCTGCAGTAGAGATTCTCCTCAATAGAAAACATATCGGCAATCTCGTTGCGTATCATACGCCATTGGTCGAACCTGAAATTGTCAATGACGATTAGCGTGACCTTCTCGCCTTTGTCCAAAGCCGGGAACACCTGCGTCTTGAAGATGTCCGGCGACATCAGAGGCACGTCCTCACCGGGCACATACTGATCGCCGCTCAGACGCAGACGTATCCACTTTTCGTAGTTCTTCTTGATGAACTTGGCAAACTCCGTGTTGGCCTCTCCTTTCTGCATCAGCAGCATTTCCTTCATCTGAGAGTCCGTCTCCGAGAGCTCCAGCTCCCAAAACACCAATTTCTTATAGACCTCCTTCCAATCCTCCATGGTCATGGCCTCCCCCATTTCCAGGCTGATTTTCCCGAAGTTCTGCTGATAGTTCTGGTCCGTCACCTCCGTCTGAATCCTCTTTTGATGAATGTTTTTCTTGAGCGACAGGAGTATCTGTGTCGGATTGACCGGTTTGATCAGGTAGTCCGCAATCTTACTGCCGATGGCCTGGTTCATGATGTTTTCCTCCTCGCTCTTGGTCACCATCACCACAGGCAGAGCAGGATGCGCCTCTTTGATGCGCTGCAGCGTTTCCAGACCGGACAGTCCCGGCATGTTTTCATCCAGGAGCACCAGATCGTAATCTTCCTTGTCACACTGTTCAAGTGCGTCGAATCCGTTGGTCACCGTGTCCACACCGTAACCCTTCTTCTCCAAAAACATGATGTGTCCCTTCAGAAGGTCAATCTCATCGTCTATCCACAGCAGCTTGTAGTCCATCTTCTTTCCTTTTATTTATATGTCACGTCAGAAGCCGAACGGGAAGTCATCTTCCTCCACTTCTTCCTCGGGTGCAGCCTCCGTGCCGGTGCCGTAGCCTTCAGGGACATCTTCCGGATCGATGTCCTCAAACTCCTGGTTTTCATCGATATTGATCTCCTTCGGCACTTCTATCGGCTGAATCTTTTCCTCATAGAACGTCTCATAGTCATCGAAGCTGTAGTCCACGCCCAAGAGTTTCAGGTTGTCTTCGGCAATCAGCAGCGAACGGATGCCTTCCAACACGGTGGCCATGTGCTCGTCACTGTAGAGCATCTGAGCGTAGGCGTGCACCTCGTCATAACTCAGGAAGCCCTTCACTGCCAGCATGGAAATGCCGCCCACATCGGAGATTTCCAATTCGAAATTGCGCACCATGAAATTACTGAAGTTATAGCGCGCCACTTCAAAGAGCAGCTGATCCTCGTCCAATGAACCCTTTTCGTAAGCCAATACAAAGGCGTAGTTGGTCACGCGCTCCTCTGTGAGCACTTTGACCTCTGTGCTGTCGCTGCCCTCGCCGAAGTCTCTGAACCGACGTCCCCAAATGCCGGAAACGTCCCACGGGCCCCCCTGCAACAAACGGCCGTTTTGCACACCTTTCACGATTTGCGCCGCCATTTCGCTGATTTCCTCCTTGGAATACTTCTGTATCAGCTCCTTCAACAGGCTTAGGAATCCGCTGCGATCGCCGCTGTAGAGAAGACTCATGGCCTGCACAAACATCATCCTCGCACGGTGGGCGCCTTCCGGGAAGTTGCGTGTATGCTTCTCATAGTTGCGCCCCACTTCCTCGTAGCGGTTGCCCATATAGGCGGCATAGGTGTTTTGATAAAGCGAGTCCTCCATGTGGCGCCCTCTACGGGCAATCTGCTCATAGAGCGGGTTGGACAAAGCCACGGCATGCTCCCCGTCGGCATATTCATCAATCAACTTCTGCCGATAGCTCTGCGCCTCGTCCCACAGACCGAGACGACCGCATATCAGGAACATGTGGTAATAGACATCCTCCATCTTTTCGTATTCGGGGAAGTCGCGCATCAGGCGCTCCAGGGTGCGCTTGGCCATAGAGAAGTTCTCCACATTCTCCTGCTCAAGAATACCGGCATTGTACAGCCCGTCGGACAACAGGGTGTTCGACGCCGCCAACTGATCCTCCGTAAACGGAATTTGCCGGAGATAATACTCCCGCTGATGGGGATCGTTGGCCAACGAGTCTTTCAAGGCCTTGTCCGGATCATCCTCCGCAGGCTCCGTCACAGCCAAATCGTCTGACGCAGCGGCCAGAGAGTCTTCCGAGGCATAGTCGTAGTCATCAAACTCGCTGTCGTTGAGGATTGTTTTATTGGTGCGGCGCCAATTGTCTTCGTTCTTCCTCTCGCCCCATTTTTTGCGGAAAGCCGCCTTACCGGACGTCACGGTGGTTGTGTTATAGAAATACCACGCTCCTGCCTGACCCGAAACTCTCGTCTGAGCAGCCGCCGTAGCCGCCATGGCCTGACGGTTTTGCCGTATCTCGGCGCGGTCTTCTGCCTGAGCCTGCTTCTTTTCCTCCTCCTTTTCCTTTTTCTTCAAGGCTTCGATGACACGGTCGATGGCAGCCAGATATTCCGCCTCCGGCAATTTGGCTAAAGCCTGCAGACTGTCCTGCAGCTTGACGGCCTCCAGATGCGGCGCCAACGGCTGCAGCGCATTCGCACGTTCCTCCACCTGTTTATACTCTTTCAACTCCTTGGAGAGAATCCCGGCGCAGGCCTGATAGGTGCGTGCAGCGTTGATGTAGTCTTCCCTCGCCCAATACATCTCCGAGAGTTTCAACAGCAGAGACGCCTTTGCCGGTCCGCCACCGGCACTCTCTTCCACACCCTTTTCCCACGATGCCAGACAGTTGGCCGTGTCAGGCAACGAAAGATAAATGTTGCCGATGGCATAGTAGATTTGGTCCAGATATTCGGTGTTGTTCTCATCTTTGGCCATACGTCTCAGACGGCGTATCATCTGCTTGGACTTGTCCTTGCCCATGACCTCCGTCTGCAGCACACGCGCCGCCAGAGTCATTTCGTAGGGCGGATTGGCCGCCACCACGCGCGACAGGGCACTGTAGGCTTTCTGCTTCTCGCCCTTCATGTTGTAGAGCTGACCGATCAGGAAGTTCAGACGGGCCCGACGGATTCGGCCCTTGGTGTGCTTCACCACATGCTCCAGTCGCGGCAAAGCCTCATCATATTGCTCCGTCAGGAGATAGTATGCCGCCTCCGTATTGGTCTTTTCCCTCGTGGCCTTAAAACTGAGGCTGTCACGCCCCACGCGACGCAGCACGTCTTCAGCATCGTAGGGCCATCCCAATGCCACATAGCAACGGGCCAGTCGGGCTCTCGCCACCTGCGTGATACGCGGCTGCGTGGCGTAGAGCCGAATGATGTAGTTCCATGTAGCGCTGGATTCGATAAACTCTCCTTTTCTGAACTGAGCCTCAGCCATCATAAACCAAGCGCGCCACAGATAGGGATTGAACTCTCTTCTGGCCCTGAACTCCTTCTCTTCCGGCGTCAGCCTCCTGTTGCGGTTACCGGCGGCGGGTTTTTTCTTGATGCTGTGCTGCTTGATGGCCTTCTGTGCCTTCTCGATGGAGGTGTCGAAGTTGCCGGAGCCCAACGACTGCGTCGCCACGTTCTGACATTCGTACATCGGAAGGAGGCGCGTGTAGTCGTCCTTATTGCCTCTTATTTGCGCCTCTTCTCCTTCTTCAAAGGCCACCTGGCCGTTGTACAGGGTGTTAAAATGCGCATTGAAGGCGTGCCACCGCCGGTTGAGTGCAGTGTTTCTCTTCACCGAACAGCCCGAAAGCAGTCCGAAGGAAAACAGGAGAACGGCAAAAGCCCGGATTAAACGCATTGCAAAGAGAAAACGGCCTAAGGCCGTCATTTATTGTCTTAGTTCGCCAACAATCATGATGACCTCGTCCTTCAAGGCTTCCGGAAGAGCCACGCCGCGCAATTGCAACGAACGGCACCATCCGGCCACTTCGTCCTCCCTCATCGTTTCGAGCACATAGCGGAATTCTTCGATTTCATCGACCGAGTAATCTGCGCCGTCACGCCCCCTGAAGCGGTCCAGCTCCTCATCCTCGTAGTATTCCACCTCCTTGCTCACGGCAGCCAGCAGGCTTTCCTTCTCGCACACCTCGTGCATGCCGCAGCACTCTGTCCCCAAAATCTCTTCTTCAGTCATGGCTCTGCGGAAATTCTTGCCAATAATTCGGATAAGACTTCGACACCACCTCCGGGGCGTTGACGGTGATGACGCCAAAAGGCAGACAGGCACAGGCGAAGGCCATAGCCATCCGGTGATCGTCGTAGGTATCTATCGACACCTGCTCCGAAGGAGGCAAGCTTCTGCGCCGTCCGTTCCAGAAGAGCACGCTGTCGTTTTCCTCCTCGATGTCGTAGCCCAGCTTCGCCAATTCCGTGCGCAGGGCATAAATACGGTCCGTCTCCTTGATTTTCAGACTTTGAAGTCCGGTGAAGCGGAAGGTCCTGTTCATAAAGGCACAGGTGCACACCAGCGTCTGCGCCAGATCCGGCTGCTCCACCAGATCCAGCACGAGGGGCTGCTCCGATCCTCCGCAAGCACGGCCGCTGCCGCTGATTTTCACGCCGTCTCCGGTGAACTCCGTCGTCACGCCCAAAGGTTTGAAGAATTCCTGCACACGGGCATCGCCCTGCAGACTCTTCTCAAAGAGCCCCGGCAACAGAGCTTCGCCTCCGCCGAGCGCAATCAGTTCATACCAATAGGAGGCCGCACTCCAGTCGTTCTCCACGCGATAGTGCACGGGCACATAAGGCTTTGGGGCCACACAGACCGTCCGCTCGTCCTTCCACGCCACCTCCGCACCGAATGACCGCATGATGGCTGTCGTCATGTCGATATACGGGCGACTCACGATGTTGCCCTCCAGAGTCAGCGTCAGACCGCACTTCATCGTGGGCCCGATCATCAGCAGAGCGCTCACATATTGGCTGCTCACCTGCCCGGACAGACTGACGGCGCCGCCGTCCAGCCTGCGTCCCCGGATGCGCAGCGGGGGGAAACCCTCTTCGCCTTCATAGGCGATGTCGGCGCCCAAGGCCCGGAGTGCATCCACCAGAATGCCAATCGGGCGATGCTTCATGCGCTCCGTGCCGGTGATGACATACGAGCCCTCCGTGACGGAGAAGCAAGCCGTCAGGAAACGCATCGCCGTGCCGGCCGCCATGATGTTGACGAGCTGCGTCTCCGCCTTTGTTCCGGCACATTGACGCAAGGCCTTCACGACCACCTGACTGTCGTCGCAGTCGGAAATGTTCTCGATGTCCTTCTCCGCACATCCTCCGGCCAGGGCCGAAATGACGAGTGCGCGGTTGGATATGCTTTTGCTGGCCGGCAGATGAAATTCCATCGGCAGAGCGGTAGGTCTGTGAAGCGTCAGAGAAGACATTTTATGCGTTTTCTTTTCCTTATTATATTATATTCGGGCACAAAAGTACGCAAAATTTTGCAGAAAACGCATTTTTTTCTGTATTCTTTGCTCGTATTTCGGAATTATTTCATACCTTTGCCCCCGCAAATTGAGAGCGGGATGTAGCTCAGCCCGGTTAGAGTACGCGTCTGGGGGGCGTGTGGTCGCAAGTTCGAATCTTGTCATCCCGACAGAAAAGCAGTCATTTCGGTGGCTGCTTTTTTCTTTTCGTAGCTTTTTCGTCCGATGACACATTATAACTTTTTTTCACATTTCGTCTTTTAAACCTTTCATATACACTGTTGTCTTAAGACTGGTATGAAACCTTTCTCACTGCTTCTGTTTACTCTTTTCTCTCTATATGCCGGCGCCCAAAAAGTGACGGTGACGGGCACTGTTTCCGAGGCCTCCACCGGAGAGACACTTCCCGGAGCGACGGCGCTTCTGCTCTCTCCCAAAGATTCCTCACAAGTCACGGGCGGCGCGGCCAACATGAACGGCGTGTTCACGCTCCCCGCCGTCAAAGCGGGTCGCTATCTGCTCAAGGTGAGCTATATGGGTTATCAGACGCTCTATCGCGACCTCACGCTCTCTTCCCGCCGCAAGACCGAAGACCTCGGCAAGATCCAGCTCCTGGAGAACGCCAAGATCATGAAAGAGGCTGTGGTGGAGGCGCAGCTGGCTCAGGTGGAGATGAAGGAAGACACCTTTGTCTATAACGCGGGCGCATTCCGCACGCCCGAAGGCTCCATGCTCGAGGACCTCGTCAAGAAACTCCCCGGCGCCGAAGTGGACGACAACGGCAACATCACCATCAACGGCAAGACCGTCAAGAAGATCATGGTGGACGGCAAGGAGTTCTTCTCCAACGACACCAAGATGGCCATGAAGAATCTGCCGACGAAGATGGTGGAGAAGATTAAATCCTATGAGCGCAAGTCGGACTACAGCCGCGTCACCGGCATCGACGACGGCGACGAGGAGACGGTGCTTGACCTCACGGTGAAGAAGGGCATGAAAGAGGGATGGCTCATCAACGCCGACGGCGCATACGGCACGGAAGACCGTTATACGGCCAAACTATCCGTCAACCGCTTCATGGACCACTACCACTTCTCCGTCATCGGCTCCGCCAACAATGTCAACGACCGCTCGATGGGCGGCTGGGGCGGACGCGGAGGTCGCGGCGGCGGTGGCGGTGGCGGCATCGTCAGCAGCCAGATGGCCGGTGTGAACTTCGCCTGGGAGAACGGCAAGAAGGAGAATGAAGCCGGCTTGCTCAAGACGGGCGGCAATGTACGCTTCTCCCGCACCGACACCGACAACTCCTCCACCACCAACTCTCAGACGTTCCTCAGCGGCTCGAGCCGATGGAACAATTCTTTCAGCGCCTCCAATCCCATCAACTGGAACCTCAACGCCGATTTCCGTCTGGAGTGGAAGCCCGACTCGATGACGAACCTCATCTTCCGTCCGAGCTTCTCCCACAGCGACAGCGATTCCGAGGGCGAATCCGAGTCCGTGACCTTCAACAAGAACCCTTATGGCTACATGAAGGATCCGCTCCGCGACTATATCTATTGGGACGATCCGGACAATATTCGCGTCAACAGCAACCACCGCACCACCGCCTCCGAGAGCGTCACCAACAGCGGCAACGGCGACTTTCAGGTCAACCGCCGTTTGGGCAAACCCGGGCGCAACATCACGCTGAACGCCGCCGGCGGCTACAGCCGCACCTCTTCCGAGTCGCGTTCGCTCTCGCTCGTCAACTACTATCAGGAGGAAGGCAAGGCCTACAACTACACCAAACAGCACAACCTCAATCCCTCGGAGAGCTGGAACGTGCGCGGACGCCTCTCCTACACCGAACCCATCACGAAGGACCTCAACCTGCAGGCTTCCTACCAGTTCCAGTATCGCTTCTCCGACTCCGACCGCGGCGTCTACAGCGTGGACTCCACATTGAGCCGCCAGATGATCCGCGACATGGGCCTCACGGCGGAGGATCTCTACCTGGGCCGCATTCCCGGCATCGACACCGTCACGCTCGTGCAGGACTGGATTAACTCCCAATATGCCACCTACAACGAGTACAACCACGACGCCAATCTCATGCTGCGTTTCAACAGGAAGTTTGAAAACGAACAGGAACTGCGCGTCAACGGCGGCATCTCTTTCCAGCCTCAGACGACGCATCTCGACTACATGAAGAATCTCATTGACACCGTCATCACGCGTCAGGTCTACAACTGGTCGCCCCGTCTGGATGTCCGCTGGCGCATCTCCAAGACTTCGCAGATGCGCGTCCGCTACAACGGCAACATGTCACAACCGTCGATGACGAATCTCATTGAGGTGATCGACAACAGCAACAAGCAGAACGTCACCGCCGGTAATGCCGGACTCGAGAGCAGCTGGACCAACAACTTCAACCTCTTCTACAACGACTACAAGACGGAGCAGCAGATGGGCTGGTCGGCATTCATGAATTACTCCATGACAAATCGCAGCATCTCCACCGCCACCATATACGACGATAAAACTGGCAACCGCTATTCCCGTCCGATGAACATCGACGGCAACTGGAATATCGGCGCCAACCTGATGTTCAATTCCGCGTTAGGCAGTCAGAAACGGTTCAACATCAACACGCACACCGTGCTCTCTCACAGCAACTCCGTGGGTTACATCAGCAGCTCTGTCAACGTGGCAGACTATATCGGCACTACCGCCGTCACCGACATCGAAGAGATGACTGCCCTCTTCGAACAGGTGCCCCTGCAGAAGGCCACAACGAAAACCACCAATGTCGGCGAGACGCTGCGCCTGAACTACCGCATGGACTACGGTGAAATCGGCACTTTGGAGGTTGGCGTCAACGGCGGCTTCAACTATCAGCACGCCCGCAACGACCTTCAGCCGAAAGCCAATCTCGACACCTGGAACTTCAACTACGGCGGCAACTTGCTCGTCACTCTTCCGTGGGATATGACCTTCTCCACCGACATCGGCCCGCAATACCGTCGCGGCTACGACGACGAGGCCATGAACACGACGGAGCTCATCTGGAACGCGCAACTCTCACAGAACTTCCGCAAATGGCTTAAAGGCCACGACCTGGCTGTTTCAATCCAGTGGTTCGACATCCTGCAGGAGCGCAGCAACATCTCGCGCACCATTTCGGCCACACAGCGCAGCGACACCTACACCAACACGATTCACTCCTATCTCCTCTTCCACCTCATCTACAAGCTCAACCTTCTGGGCAACAGCGAAGCGCGTGCCGCAATGGATCCGAGAGGCCCGCTGATGTCCAACGCCGAAGCCGGTCGTGCCGGACGTGAAGGTCGCGGCGGCGGTGGCGGCGCTCCCGGCGGAGGAGGTTTCGGCGGTGGCGGAAGAGGCCGCTGATTTCTCTTTGTTACACTAAATCAAAGAACGCGTATAAAACAAGTGAAGGTGCCGTTTAATGCACCTTCACTCTTTTTATTGTTCCGTCTTCGTTGAACGTCATCCGGTCGATGCAGACCTCCCGGTGGAAGCCCGGCCCCATGTCGCGCTTCATGTAGTTCTTGTTGATGCGGTGGTAGACGATATACCATTCGTCCTTGCCGGGAATCTGGAGCACGCTGTTGTGCGCCGTGCCGTAGATCTGCTTCTCGGGATCCTGAATCAGGATGACGGGATCCTTGGCCACTTCGATGGGGCCGAGGGGCGACTTGGCGGTGCCGTAGGCCACATGGTAGTTGGGCGACCCCGTGTCGTCCACGCTCCAGAGGAAGTAGTAGAGCCCTTTGCGGTAGAACACGTAGGGGGCCTCTCTGTAGGCGTAGTCCTGCAGCGTGCCGCCCTTGGGCGTCATCAGCGTCACGGTTTCGTCCTTCACTCTGACCATATCCTCCAACTCTGCGCCGGCCATGTAGCCGTTGCCCCAGTAGAGGTAGTATTTGCCGCTGACGGGGTCGTGGAACACGTCCACGTCAATCTGCTGTCCGCCCTTCTGGCCCTTGGGCAACTCCGTCACGATGGGCACTCCGGCGTCCGTGAAGGGCCCCGTGGGGCTGTCGGCAATGGCCACACCGATGCTCTTTCGGTCGCGCTGACGGTCGTGGCCGCTGTAGTAGAAGTAGTATTTATACGTGCCGTCGGCCTGCTTCACCTCTTCGATGCAGGGCGCCCACGCATTGCCTGTGGCCCAGGGCACCTGATCCGTCGCCAGATCGAGCATGATGCCTTCGTGCTTCCAGCACTTGAGGTCTTTCGAGGAGAACACGGTGAAGTAGTATCCGCCCCAGCCCTTGGCGCCGTCGGTGGTGGAGTAGATGTAGTAGCGGCCCGTCTTTTGGGAATACATCACTTCGGGATCGGCGTGAAACTCCGGGAGCACGGGGTTCTTCCCCAGCTCGATCTTCTTGGCCTGCAGACCGCAGAGGCCGCAGAGCGCGATAAGGGTGCACAGTGTCTTTTTCATGATTCTCTGTAAAAGTCTAAGGATTCGTATATTTCAGATGTTGTTGCCTGTCGGTTGATGCGGATGTCGCCAATGCCGCCCAAGAGGGTGAAGTTGATGGTGTCGGCCTCGTTCTTCTTGTCGTGGGTCATCAGCTCGAGCAGTTCGGGGTAATCGTCGCAGGTGATGTTCATGCGGCCGTAGTGCTCGCGGATGAAGCGTACGGTCTGGTGGAGCTTCTCCGTGGGGAACTGCTCCTTCACGGCCGAGAGCCACAGCTCGGCAATCAGGCCCCAGGCCACAGCGTAGCCGTGGAGCACGGGCTTGCCTCTTCTCAGCGCCAGACTCTCGAGCGCATGCCCTACCGTGTGGCCCAGATTCAAGGCCTTGCGCAGGCCCTTCTCCGTGGGGTCTTCGGTCACGATGCGCTCCTTCACGGCGATGCTGCGGGCGATGAGGTCGCTGCCTCTCTGCCTCTCCCTCACGCCGAAGGGATCCTGCATCAGGGCGGCCCAATGCTCCTCGGAGTCCAGGAGTCCGTGCTTGAGCATCTCGGCGTAGCCCGAGAGTATGTTTTCGTCGTCGAGCGTGTCGAGGAAGTCGGTGGCAATGAGCACGCTGCGCGCGTCGGAGAACACACCGACCTCGTTTTTCAGCCCGCCGAAGTTGATGCCGGTCTTGCCGCCCACGGAGGCGTCCACCTGCGAGAGCAGCGTCGTCGGCACGTTGATGAAGGCCAATCCTCTCTTGAAGGTCGAGGCGGCAAATCCGCCCAGATCCGTCACCATGCCGCCGCCCAGATTCACGAGCAGCGAATGGCGTGTGGCGCCGCCTTTCTGGAGTTCGGCCCACACGTGCGCGAGCGATTCCAATGTCTTATGTTCGTCGCCGGCGCCGATGGTGATGACCTTCGCACCCTGCATCGCGCTCATCTTCTGCACTTTTGGCCAGCAGAGGCGCAGGGTCGTCTCGTCGGTCAGACAGAAGAGGCGGTCGTGCTTCACGCGGGCTGCGGCCTCCCCGAGGCTGCGCTCCAGCTGCTCCACTATGATGATGTCCTGCTTCATTCGAGTGTGGCCCCCTGATAGTAGAAGTTGAGTATTTCGCGATAGCTCTTGCCCTGATGGCCCATCACGGCGGCACCGATCTGGCAGAGTCCCACGCCGTGGCCCCATCCGCGACCCTTGAGCAGGAAGGCTGCCGGCACCTTTCCGGGCGCATTCTCCTTGCCGGAGAGATCGATGGCGGTAGCTTCGAAGGCGCTGGAGTAGAGGTGCGTGCGCGAGAGGGCTTTGCGTATCTCGAGCTCCTTACCTATTATAAGAGAGCGCTCCGAGCCCACGATTTTCAGCTTCGAGATGTGCCCGCCGGGGCCTCGCTCCACGGGCTCCAGGGCGAGGATGTCGCCGAACTCCACCTTGAGATGCTCCTTGAGCATGTCGTGCAGCTCTTCCTGCTCCAGCTTTACCTCCCAGCGGTAGAAGTTATGCGTCTCCAGGTCGTAGTCGTTGAGCACCTGCGCGAGCACTTCCCTGTCGTCGGTGTTGCACCAGGGATCCTCCACGCTCTGCAGATAGGGCTTGCGTATGTTCTCCCAGCAGTATTGGTATTCCTCCGTGCGTCCGCCGCAGCATTTGGAGAAGCGTGCGTCGCAGATTTCTACGGTTCCATCGCTGTTGGTGTACTTCAACACCTGTCCCTTCGTGGCCTCCACGGCCTCTTTCACTCTGGGGTTGGCCGCACGCGTCACGCCCTGATAGCGCTGACAGTGGTCGTCGGCGCAGACGTCGAAGAGCGTGTGGTCTTCGCGGTCGTGCCAGCGGATGATTTCCTGCTTCGTCTTGATGAACGAGAAGAAGGGCGAAGGCTCGCCCTCGTCGCGGTTGCGGCGCTTCTCCATCTGGGCGTAGAGCCACGAGCGCGAGATGACGGCCGCAGCCTTCAGGAATTCCAGCGAACAGGTGGCCTTCATCTCGCTGGAGATGACGCTCACGAGGTAGTCCTCCACGGGCAACTCGTTGACGGCCACGATTTTCTCTTCATCGACGATGAGGCGCAACTGCCCCTTGAAGGTCTGCGTCTCCTGGCGCTCCCAGTGGAACTGCACGCCGATGGTCACATCCGAGAGCGAGAAGGTGGCGTCGTCGCTCACGGGCGCAAACTTCAGATTGCGGTAGAGCTGGCCGTTCCACCGGATGCTGCCCTCTTCGCAGACGACGGTCTGCTCGCCCGTCACCGTCTGTCCTTTGGCGGTATACTGGCCGTTGATATGGAAGCGCAGCGAGGGCGCCGACATGATGCCCACGCTCACGATGCTGTCGGTGAATTCGTCCTTTTTCTTCTCCTCCTCCTTTTTCTCCTCGCGCTCTGCCGGCTCTTCGGGCTCCTTGTCGGTGACGGCCTCGATGACGGGCTTGAGCTCTTCTTCGCTCAGGGTCACCTCTTGCAGGATGGAGGCGGCGAGCTCGGGTGTCATAGCGCGAAAATCTTCTTCACGCGGCGTGATGATGAGTCCGCCCATATCCAGCGCGCCGGGACTCACCATCGGCTCGGGATAGCAATCGGGCCGGTGCTTCTTGCGGGGGAAGATGAGGGTCACGATTTCGTCTTCGCGACCGACGCCGCCTTCCTGCCTCCAGGTGATGAGGTTGAGGCGGGGCTCCTCTTCGCCCTCGACTATCGGGAGCGCTTTGTAGATGCGCTGACACAGGAGCGAGTCGGGCTCCGTCGGCAGCGAGCGTATGGCGAAGACGGGACAGAGCCAGCCCTCCACCAGATAGAGGCCGCAGCGGTCGCTCGTGTTGCCGGCCTCCTGCATCTGCGCCGATCCGGCGCCCGTCAGCGGGTAGAGGCGGCGCAGGTGGTTCTCCCAGATTTTCCAGTCGCGCTCCAGCGGCATCACGCCTCTGCTGCCGGCCTGCAGATGCATATGGTCGGGACAGGAGGCGCCGCATTGGGGCCCGTTGTAAAACACGATGTCTTCGGGCATCGTCCAGGCCATACGCCGCATCGTGCTGAAGTGCGCCCAGATGCTCTGAGGCGTGTGGCGCCGTGCGGGTATGGTGAAGTGGCGCGGCAGTATGGGGAAGGGGTTCACCAGGATCTGGTAGTGCTTCTCCATCTTCAGCGCGTGCTGCTCTGCGGGCCTGTTGTGGTCGCAGAGGAAGCAGGGCCTCTTGGCGATGCTGTCTTTGTCCACTTTGGCGGCGGTGGAGCCGATGCGCGAGGGGTTCCACTGCACGGTGATGTCGGTCTCGCCGCTGCTCAGCGTGCGCGTCTGCACCTGCTCGGCGAGGTTCTTATAGTTTTGTGCGGCCAGGGGCCACTGTTTCAGCTCGTTGCCAAAGAACTCCTCCACCTCTTCCGGGCTCACCTCGTGCTGCCAGAGGCGGTTGAGGGTCTGACGGGCTTCGATCTCGCAGCTGCGCAGGCTGTCCTTGTAGAGGTTGTTGAGATTCTGCTTCTCCTGCGAGAGATCGGCGTCGGAGTTGCCCTCCCAGCGGCGGCAGAGATAGAGCTCGTCGTAGATGCGCCCGATGCGGTAGCGGCGCGAGATCATCAGGCCCAGAGCGTAGTCTTCGCCGTAGCTCGTGTTGGGGATCTGTATCTGGCGCAGGACGGGCGTAAAGAAGGCTCTCGGCGCACCCAATCCGTTGATACGCAAGGCGTTGTTGCGCCCGTTCTGCTGCGTCCACTCGCGATGGTCGATGAGTCCGGGCGGCAGCGTCTCCAGCTGGAAGTTGCAGATGCGATACGAGCCCACCACCATCGCGGCATTGTCGTCGTAGAACTGCTTCACAATCCTCGCCAGCGTGTCCTCGCCGCTGTAGAGGTCGTCGCTGTCGAGCTGCACCACGAAGCGGCCCACCCTCTCGTCGTGCACGGCGCGGTTCCAGCATCCGCCGATGCCCAGATCGTCCCTCTCGGGGATGATGTGGATGAGCCTCTCGTCGCTGAATTCGTCGATGGCTTCGGCGGTCCCGTCGTCGGAGTGGTTGTCCACCACCATCAGGTTGTATTTGAAGGGCGCCTTCTGCCTCAGGACGCTCTCGATGGCGTCGCGTATGGTGCGCACCCTGTTGCGGACGGGGATCACCACCGTCGCCTCCACGGGGAATTCGCCCTCGTCGAGCTTCACCACATCCACCTCGTCGCCGTGCAGATAGGCGTTGATGGCCCTCAGATGTCGGGTGCAGGCCCGCTCCATCTCCACCTGTGCGGCGCGGTTGCGGGGATCCACGTAGTCAAACTGCTTCACGCCGCTGGCCCTCAGATCGGTCTCGTCCATGCGGTAGAGCAGCTCGCGGATATGCAGCGGCAGCCGCTGTCGCGAGCAGAAGAGGCGCAGGTCGTAGAGCGCGGCAAACTGGTAGAGATGCATCTCCTCCTCCACGTATTGCTGCAAGACCTCACGGCGCAACATCACGAGTCCGCCCATCTGGAAGTCGTCGCGCACGGAGCCCGTCTGGCAGTCGATCAGCCTCACGTCGCCCTTCTCGCTGCGGTAGTCGCTATAGCTCCAGGGCGCACCGCTGTCGTCCATCACCGTCTGCCATCGCTCCAGCGCGTGATAGCCCGGCGCCACGGTGCCGGGCTTTGTGTGGAGCAGGATGTAGGGCGCCTCGCCGGTCTTGGCGATGCTGCGCAGGGTGTGTGTGGAGCCGAGCGAACCCTCCAGCGCATAGCGTCCTGCGAGGAGCGGATCTTCGAACTGCTCGGGTGTATGGGAGAAAAAGTCTATCATTTCTCTATATATTGTTTCGTTTTTCGCCACAAAGATACGAAATTTTTTCCGCATTTCCAAATATTCGGCATTTATTCTTCGTCCGCCCCACCCTTTTGCCGGCACTTTTTCCTGACATCGCCTCCTGGGGCCTTTTCCCGCTCAACGCCTGCGTTTCTCCTGCACTTCTACCGCGCAGAGGCGCTGCAGAGGCTTACCAGAGGCTTCGATTTTGAACATTTTGCCCGGTTTCATCGGCTGCTCTGGCTATAATCACCTCGCTCTTTCTTCCTCTTTTTCTGCCCTGTTTCGTCCCTACGCCCGTGAGCAATATTTTACATTGTTCGCAGGTTTTGAAGAATGTTCCTACAGCTGATTTTTAAAGAAAACAAAGAAAACCCTTTCCTCCTGTTTGAGACTGCGTCTTTGCTGCTGTGCCTACAGGATTTTCCTTGTAAGCGAGCTTCCAGATAAAATCCCGCAGCCACACCATCAATCCCACTGGGATTCAAACAGGAGGAAAGAAAAACATAAAAAACCGTTTGCGGCTGAACGGTTGAAGTATAATTAACCCAACCCGGTCAAGGATGCTAAAAGGCGGTGATGGTCTTGGCGTTGACGTCGTAGTAGTAGCGCTCGCATTGATCCATAGCGGGAGCGAAGTTGTAGAGAATGCCGACGGGCGTGCTGGTCAGTCTCATATAGTTCCACAGCTGTTGGCGTTGTTCAAGGCCTATAGACGCGATGGCCTTGCATTCCACAACGACATTGCCTTTGCACAGAAAGTCCATATAGTGCTTGTGCGCCAAGGGTTGTCCGTGATAAGATATCTCGAAAGAATGCTCTTTGGAAAACGGGATTTGCTTTTCTTCCAGCGAGACTTTCAGTGCCTCCTGATAGACATATTCGTTCAGCCAAGGCCCCAACTCCCGATGTACTTCCTGACAACAGCCTATGATGTCGTAGGCGTGTGATTTCAGCTTGGCGAGAAGTTCTGCATCCAGCATTGATTTATTGGCTGTTTCCATCGTCGTTTTTTTGAAGGAAACGAAATCTGCACGTTGTTTATTGTCTGCCTCAAATTATTCGTAGCTGTAAATGCCGCTTTCTTGTGCTGCATGTTATCTGTTTGCGATTTTTATGTTTTAAACTGCAAACGGTTTTTTATGTTTTTCTTTCTGGGGGCTTGAGACACGCAGTGGTTGTGACGAGCAGCATGACTATGGCTGTAAAGCTTGCTTTTAAAGACAGAGTCATGCTGCTTGACACAAATGCTCCAAAGGAGCGTCAAGCCCCCAAAAAGGGTTTTCTTTGTTTTCTTTTAAATCTGTAAACGACCAGCAAACGAGCAGCAAAAAGAGCAGCAAAAAGAGCAAAATTTGCATTTTAACATAATTTTTTTGAAAAAAAACGGGCTAAAATGAATCTTGTATCTTAAAAATCTTTATCTTTGTCATGAAAAATAGGCCAAAAAGGCAAAAAATGTGCCCGAAAAGGCCGCCATACATAATTAAAAAACGCGTTACGCGAGCGTAAGGAAACCGACAGACAACAAACAACAATACAAACAACAACAGAAAACACACAGAGATCATTAACCGAAACCAAAAACCTTTCAAATCAATCTTTTAATTAACCTTATTATTAACCTAAAACTCAAACAAAATGAAGAACAAATTACTTCTTTTGGCAGCCGTGTTGCTCACCACGTTGAGCACGAAGGCTGTAGATGTGATTGAGGAAGGTGTGGACTACTACATCATGAATGTAGAGACCGACCTGTTCCTCGGCGCCCAAAACAGCTGGGGCACCCAAGGTGCCATCAGTGAGGACGCCGGTATCTATCAGTTTGTGCCCGGAACCACAGAAGGTGCTCCCGGCTACAACATCATGAACACGCTCGTCAGCGTGGCCAACAAGTACCTGGGCACCAACCTCTTCTCCGACAACAACGGTCAGGCTACCGTGAAGGACGACGAGGAGGCCGGCACCACCAAGAGCACCGACGGTATCTGGGTGGTTGAGAACCAAGGCGGCGGCATCTTCGCCTTCCGCTGCATCAGCGAGTGGAAGTGGGAGAACGACGCTTGGGTGGAGATTCCTCACGGCTACCTCTGCAAGAGCGAGACCAAGGGCAGCCGCAAAGGCTACACCCTCGAGTTCAGCGAGACTCTGAACGACAACTGTCTCTTCCGCGTCATGACCTACGATGAGGCTTTGGAGCACATGGTGGCCAAGGCTCAGAGCAGCAATGTCAGCTTCAACTTCCTGATCAAGAACCCCGACTTCAGCCGCAACCAGAGCGTTGCAGACTGGAAGGTCAGCGCCAACTGTACGAACAAGGCCATCTCCGCCTTTAATGGTGGCTCTGTAAACGCATCCAGCAACTTCTGTGCTGAGTCTTGGCACTCTTACTTTGCTGCGTACCAGGTTGTAAAGGACCTGCCCGCAGGTCGCTACCAGCTGTCCGCACAGGGCTTCTACCAGGCTGACGGCACCGACGCCGAGGATCTTCGTCCTTGCGTTTATGTAGGTCAGACCGAAGGTAACCCCTCTGACAATGCTGACTACCAGATTTTCGCCAAGTCCATTCTGCCCCTGAAGACCGGCACTGAGAACAACATGGCTACTGCCGGTACCAGCTTCCAGAACGGTTTGTACTACGCAGACAAGGTGCGTTTCAACCTCACAGAGAAGACTGACCTTCAGGTTGGTTTCTACTGTAAGTCCAACACCTACTGGGCTATCTGGGATAACATCCAGCTGATGTCTTACAGCAACGTGAAGGAATACGGTGAAGAGATCCTCGCCGGCATCACCTACCCCTATGAGCCCGAAGCTCTGGCCAGCACCGACGTTCGTCAGGCTTACGATCAGGCTTATAGCGACTTCTCTACCTTCGTTGCAGGCATCCAGCAGGGCGTCACCACCTTCGACCAGGTGGACGAGGAGTTCGCCAAGTTCACCGCTGCTGAGACCGCTCTGAAGGCCAGCATCGCCTCTTGGAGCGGCTATGTAGTTGTTGCCGAGAAGGCCAAGACGCTCTACACTCAGATCACCAGCCAGGAAGGCAAGTACAACCCCAACACTGCGCTCAACGCTCTGAACAGCTACGCCAACGCAGCTCCGATGACGCCCGGCGAGCAGGCCAGCGGCTACACCTTCGTCAACGGTAACTATGAGTACATCAAGGCTAATCCCACTCTGAACGACGACCAGATCGGTGCTGAAATCGAGTTCGTCAACAGCCTGATGAACGACGTGAAGAAGAAGTCTGTGAAGGACGGCATGGATGTCACCTTCCTGCTCGTGAACGCCGACTTCAAGGACACCAACGTAGGCTACGGCTGGACCCGCCAGCAGACCGGCTCCGTGAACTGGAACATCCGCAGCGGTCTGAGCGGCTATCCCGTATCCGAGGCTTACATTCCCGCCAACGGCAGCACGTTCGACATCTTCCAGGTAGTCGAGGGCGCGCCCGCAGGTCTGTATAAGGTGTCCATCAACGCCTTCCATCGCCCCGCCGGCGCTTGGGATGCCGAGACCAAGGTGCCCGTTGCCCTGTACATGGGTTCCATCTCCAACGCCATCCAGAACCTCGGTAAGGACGCCATCAAGAACGACCTCGTTTGGAGCGACGAAGAGCAGAAGTATCTCGACGGTGAAGTGGCCAAGAACGGTACGAACTGCTACTTCTGGGACGGCAACTCCGCCAAGACCGATGAAGACAAGGCTGCCATCTGGGCAGGCAACCAGAACCCCGATCCCGAGATCCAGGCTCTGATCTCCGGCTCTACTTCTCTGACCGGCGCCGGTAAGTACAACAGCGATAAAGTTTTCAACGAGAGCTACCTGATTCCCGACGGAATGGACGGCTCTTCCATCGCCTTCTCCGCCGGCCGCTACCCGATGGTGGTTTACGGTGAAGTGCCCGATGAAGGTGACGGCGTAGGTACGCTGCGCATCGGTCTGAAGAGCACCGAGCCTCTGAACAACGGCGCCTGGACGCTTTGGGGCGGCTTCAAGCTGGAGCTGGCCGGCACCGATCCTCAGGCCATGAAGGACCTCCTGGGTGGTAAGATCAACGACATGAAGGCTCTCGTGCCCGACGTAGACAACGCTCCCGGTATTGCCGGCGTTGTGCTCGACTCCATCAACAACTCCCTGTCTGATGCCGAGGCTCTGTACGGCAACCCCGTTCTGCAGGACTATGAGGACTACAAGGACGCCTATGACGAGCTCGAGCACCTCATTGGCAGCGCCAACAAGTATCTGGAGGCTTTCAGCAAGCTCAGCGCCGATCTCACCAGCCTGAACAACATGATTGTCGCCTTCGACGCTGACACGCCAGAGAAGGAGATATACAAGACCAAGGGTGTGAACGTAGCTACTGTTTACACCAACCTGCCTGCCATCAACGCCATCTGTCTGACTCCCGAGGATCTCGAGAATGAAAAGACTTGGGAGGATGAGGTTTACGGCGGCGTACCCGAGGACGTTACGAACGACAACCTCGCTGAAGCCGTAGCCTCCGGTCAGGACGGCGGCTACGTGACCACCTACTCTCAGTTCGATGCCTTCTACAAGGAGCTCTCCTACCAGCTCGGCAGCATCTACCTGAAGGTGGCCGGCACCGGCACCGCTGAGGCTCCCGAGGATCTGACCGACCAGCTGAAGAACCCGGCCTTCGAGAGCAACGACCAGTGGTGGGGCACTGATTGGGCTATCAACTTCACCGCAGGCGAGATGTATGAGAAGGTCTTCGACACCTACCAGAGCGTATTCATGCCCGCTGGTTACTACACCTTCCAGGGCTTCGCTATGGACCGTCGCGGCGGTTGGGCTGACGTTCTGGCGAACGACGCAGACTGGCGCTTTGATGACCGCAGCGCACTCTATGCTAAGGTAGGCGAGGACGATACGCTCCAGACTGACGTTGCCAACGGCAAGTGGGTAGCTCAGACCACCGACCTCACCGGCGGCACCGGCAACATCTCTACCTACGTGTCCGGCGAGACGACCTACTACGCTCCCAACAGCATGGAGCAGTATCGCAATTGGATGGACGCTAAGGGCGACTTCGCCTTCGGCACAGAGATCAGCTTCTATGTTTCCGAGCCCAGCTTCGCTTCTCTCGGCTTCGTCCGCCGCGCTTATGAAGGCGCAAGCTGGTTCATCGCCGACAGCATCAAACTGTTCTACGCTGTTGATGCAGAGCCCACTACCGGCATCGTAGCTCCCACGAGCATCGAGAAGTTCGGTAAGGCCGACGGCAAGTACCTCGAGAAGAACCAGATCTTTATTTACCTGAACGGCAAGAAGTTCAACACTGCCGGTCAGATCGTAAAGTAAGCCATTAAGCAATAACATGCTACACACAGGAGCCCCGACCTTCCGAACAAGGCCGGGGCTCCATACGAAAAAAAGAAAACAAGAGACAAGACACATGACATTCAAGAGAACTACCGTCACATCCGCATTGCCCTACGCCAACGGGCCCGTACACATCGGCCATCTGGCCGGCGTCTATGTTCCTGCCGACATCTACGTCCGCTATCTCAGGCTGAAGAAGCGCGAAGTGCTCTTCATCGGCGGCTCCGACGAGCACGGCGTGCCCGTCACCATCAGAGCCCGCAAGGAAGGCATCAGCGTGCAGCAGGTGGTCGATCGCTACCACGAGCTCATCAAGCGCTCCTTCGAGGAGTTCGGCATCTCGTTCGACATCTACAGCCGCACCACCTCGGAGACCCACCACAAGCTGGCCTCCGACTTCTTCCGCAAGCTCTACGACGAAGGCAAATTCGTGGAGCAGGTGACGGAGCAGTTCTACGACGAACAGACCGGTCATTTCCTCACCGACCGCAACATCCGGGGAGAATGCCCCCGCTGCCACGCACCCGAAGCCTACGGCGACCAGTGTGAGAAGTGCGGCGCAACGCTCTCGCCCGAAGAACTCATCAACCCCCGCAACGCCGAGACGGGCAATCCGCTCGTCAAGCGCGCTACGAAACACTGGTATCTGCCCCTCGACCGCTATCAGGAGTGGCTCGAGAAGTGGATCCTGCAAGACCACAAAGAGTGGCGCAGCAACGTCTACGGACAATGCAAAAGCTGGCTCGACGGCGGCCTGAAACCCCGTGCCGTCACGCGCGACCTCGACTGGGGCATCCCCGTGCCTGTGGAAGGCGCAGAGGGCAAAGTGCTCTATGTGTGGTTCGACGCCCCCATCGGCTACATCTCCAACACCAAGGAGCTGTGCGACAGGAATCCGGGACTGGGGCCCTGGGAGAAATGGTGGAAAGACCCCGAGACGCGCCTCGTGCACTTCATCGGCAAAGACAACATCGTGTTCCACTGCATCGTGTTCCCCGCCATGCTCAAAGCACACGGCGAATACATCCTGCCCGACAACGTACCCGCCAACGAGTTTCTCAACCTCGAAGGCAACAAGATATCCACATCGAAAAACTACGCCGTGTGGCTCAACGAGTATCTCGAGGAGATGCCCGGACGCCAGGACGAACTGCGCTACGTGCTCACGGCCAATGCGCCCGAGACGAAGGACAACGACTTCACCTGGCACGACTATCAGGCCCGCTGCAACAACGAGTTGGTGGCCGTCTACGGCAACTTCGTCAACCGAGCCCTGCAGCTGACGCAGAAATATTATGAGGGACGCGTGCCCGCGTGCGGAGCGCTCACGGATTTCGACCGCGAGACCATCGCCGAATTCACCAGCGTGAAGGAGCGTCTGGAGTCGCTCCTGGAGGGCTTCAAGTTCCGCGAGGCGCAGAAGGAGGCCATGAATCTGGCCCGCATCGGCAACAAATATCTCGCCGACTCCGAGCCCTGGAAGGTCATCAAGACCGACCCCGAACGCGTGAAGACCGTCATCAACATCTCGCTGCAGATCACGGCCAATTTGGCCATCGCCTTCGAGCCGTTCCTGCCCTTCAGCAGCAAGCGTCTGAGAAGCATGATCGCCATGAACGACTTCTCGTGGGAGCAGATCGGCCGCATGGACCTCATGAGCGAAGGCACACAGCTGCCCAAGCCCGAGCTGCTCTTCACCAAGGTGGAAGACAGCGACATCGAGTTCCAGACCCGCAAGCTGGAGGAGACCCTCAAGGCCAACGCGGCTGCCGAATGGAAAGCGCCCGAGGTGAAGCCCGTGATCCCCTTCGAGGACTTCGAGAAGCTCGACATCCGCGTGGGTCTGGTGAAGACCTGCGAGAAGGTGAAGAAGTCGAAGAAGCTGCTCAAGTTCACGCTGGACGACGGCAGCGGCAAAGACCGCACCATCCTCTCGGGCATCGCCCAGTGGTATGAGCCCGAAGACCTCGTGGGCAAGCGCGTGCTCTTCATCGCCAATCTGGCGCCCCGCCAGATGATGGGCGAGACCTCGGAGGGCATGATCCTCTCGGCGGTCAACTACGACGGCAATCTCTCCGTGACGACAACGCTCGGCGACGTGAAAGGCGGCAGCCAGGTAGGATAAAAGACAGAGAGACAGGGAGTGAGGCTTTTCACTCCCTGTATTTTGACTCGCCCTTGTCGGCGAGCATAGACAGATAGCTCTCGTAGCGCGAGAGGGCGATACGCCCCTCCTCCACCGCTTCAATCACCCGGCAGCCGGGCTCGCGGGTGTGGAGGCAGTTGCCGAAGCGGCATTCGCGCCCGACGGCGAAGATTTCGCGGAAGTAGTGACTGACTTCCTCAGGCTCCATGTCGAAGGTGCCGAAGCCCTTGATGCCGGGCGTGTCGATCACGGCGCCGCCGGCGGGACAGACGCTCTCGGGGAGCGCATACATCTCCGAAAAGGTGGTCGTGTGCATGCCCGTGAGATGAGCCTCCGAGATGGCGGCCGTCTTGAGTTCAAGGCCCGGACAGAGCGCATTCAGAAGTGTGGTTTTGCCCACACCGCTGTTGCCGCTCAAGAGGGTGAGGCCTTCGAGCGAGCCGAGCGAGAGCGACGAAGGATCGAGGGCGGAGACGGCGCAGGTCTCATAGCCCAACGACTCATAGAGGGCGCGCAAGCGGCGCAGCTCCTCCTGCTCCTCCTCTGAGAGCAGATCGCATTTATTGAAACACACGACGACAGGCACGCGATAAGCCTCCGCCGTAGCCAGAAAACGGTCGATGAAGACGGTAGAGGTCTCGGGTTGGCGCAGCGTCACCACCAGCAGCACCCGGTCGAGGTTGCAGGCGAGGATGTGGCTCTGCTTCGAGAGATTGGAGGCCTTGCGGATGATGTAGTTGCGGCGCTCGTGCACCGCTGTGATCAAAGCCGTCTCCCCGTCGGGCGAAGCCACAATGTCGACCCGGTCGCCCACAGCGACGGGATTGGTGGTGCGGATGCCGCGAATGCGGAACGAGCCTTTGACCTTGCACAAAAAAAGCCGGCCATCGTCCGTGCGGACGGTGGTCCAGCTGCCAGAAATTTTGGTGACGACGCCGCTCAAACGGTCATGATCTCCTTTTCCTTTGCCGCCATGAGCTCGTCGAGCTTCTTGATGTACTTGTCGTGCATCTTCTGAAGATCGTTCTCAGCGTCCTTCTCAAGGTCTTCGGAGAGTCCGTCCTTGATGCCCTTCTTGAGACGGTCGTTGGTGTCGCGACGGGCGTTGCGCACGGAGACTTTGGCCTTTTCCACTTCTCCGCTGCACTGCTTCGTGAGCTGGCGACGACGCTCCTCCGTGAGAGGCGGGATGGTGAGACGGATGATCTCGCCGTTGTTGTCGGGCGTGATGCCGACCTCGGAGTCGATGATGGCCTTCTCGATGACCTTGAACATCGACTTGTCCCAAGGCTTGATGGCAATCGTGCGCGCATCGGGAGTCGTCACGCTGGCGACGCCGCTCAGAGGCACCATCGCGCCGTAGGAATCCACACGGATGCCGTCGAGGATTTTCACATTAGCCTTGCCGGCACGGATGTGTGCCAGAGACTCTTCGAGGAACATCACAGCCTCTTCCATTTTCTCCTCGGCTTCGGCCAAGGTTGCTTTTACGTCTAACATATAGGTCGTTTTTAGAGTTTTCCTGCACACAAAGATATGGAAATTTAGCGCAAAGACATCAGTTTTCAGCAAAAAGTTTTTTATAAAAGGTTAAAATCTATGCATATTGCCGGACTTTGCCGAAAAAACTATAACTTTGTCCCCACAAACCGCACGACAACGTGGACATCGATACCCTGATAGCACAACAACTGGAGCAGTTGCAGCCCATCACGCTTCCGGAGATGAAGGAGATAAGGCTGATGAACCGCACCGACACGAAATTCGTGACCAATAAAGAGAAGCTGGCGAAGCTCCTGGAGCTATGTCAGGGACAATACTACGCCCAGTTCAACGCCGGCAGCAAGATTGCCTCCTACAAGACCACCTACTGGGATACGGACGACCACCACTTCTACATGGAGCACCACAACGGGCGCGCCCCGAGGCAGAAAGTGCGCGTGCGCACCTATATGGACTCGCTCGACACCTTCCTCGAGGTGAAGACCAAGAACAACCACGGACGCACGAAGAAGAAGCGCATCACGGTGGCCTCACAGGAAGCGGCGATGGAGGGAGAGGCCAACGACTTCCTCATGGGTCTGGTCCATCGCCCGACGAGCGACATACACCCCACGGTGCAGAACCAATTCCACCGCATCACCCTCGTCAACTACGGCAAGACCGAGCGCCTGACCATCGACTTCGACGTCAAGTTTCACAACTACGAGACGGACGAGGACAACGATGTGGGCAATCTCGTCGTGGTGGAGCTCAAGCGCGACGGCAACGTGTTCAGCCCCGTGCTCGCGCTTTTGCGGCAGCTGCGCATCAAGCCCTGCGGCTTCTCCAAATACTGCATCGGCACGGTGATGACCAACCGCAGCATCAAGCAGAACAACTTCAAACAGAAAATGATTAACTACCGTAAAATATCGAAACAGCAATGACCGAATTCATCCAACAGCTCAGTTCCGAACTGAACAACATCAACTATGAAATGGCCGAAGCCATCGGCCTGACGCTGATTGACCCCGAACAGTTTATCGGCATCTTCGTTCGCTTCTGCCTGAATCTGGCCGTTGTGAGCATCATCGCACGCTACTTCTACTACCCCCGGAGCAAGCGCCGCGACTATATGTTCGTGTTCATCATCATGTCGATGAGCATCTTCATGCTCGTGAGCTTCATGGGCGGCGATTCGCTGCGCACGGGCGCCGCACTGGGTCTGTTTGCCCTCTTCGGCATCATCCGCTACCGCACCGAGGCCATTCCCATCCGCGAGATGACCTATCTCTTCATGCTCGTGAGCACCAGCGTGGTCAACGCGCTCTCCTCGGCCAACTATCATCCGAAGGCCGACTATTGGGACGGCGTGGGCGTCATCACCCTGCTGTTTGCCAACTGCATCTTCATCCTGCTGGCCTGGATTTTCGAGAAGAGCAACCTGCTCAACGAGCACTGCTCCAAGTATATCCGCTACGACAACGTGAACCTCGTGGCCCCCGAAAAGCGTGAAGAACTCAAAGCCGATCTCGAAAAGCGCACGGGCCTGAAGATCATCTCCATCGAGGTGGGCACAATCGATTTCCTCAAGGACAGCGTCATCATCCGAATCTTCTACGATGAGGAGATGGATCGCGGCAGCAGCATCGCCAACGCCGTACGCTTCAACAAACTCGGACCGCAATAAACGATGAAAAGGCTCTTTTTCGCCCTCATGGCGCTGACATCCGCCCTCACGGCGAGCGCCCAGGCCTCAGACGACTTCGGTGTTTGGGGAGAATTCTCCGTCGAGAAAGCCCTCACGATGCGCTGGGATCTCGGCCTTGAAACGCATTTCCGCACGGAAGACAACAGCAGCTGTCTCGACCGTTGGGGCGTCGGCATCAACGCCTCCTACAGAGCGCACAAATACCTCAAACTGTCCGCAGGCGTCGAACTGCTCAACGCCTACACCCCGAAGAAATACAAGACGTGGAAGAACGCCGGATGGGACGTGGACCCCGATGAGGGCATCGCCACACGCCGCACCGGATACAACGAGACCAACGCCTACTTCACACCGAAGTTCCGCTTCAAGTTCGACATCTCCAGCAGCGTGAAGATTGCAAAGTGGGTGCGCATCGGCATCCGCGAGCGATACCGCTTCGCCCGTGTGGGCTCCGTCAACGCCCTGCGCGTGAAATACCGCAAGACGGACACCTACACCGCCACCGACATCAACAACTGGCAGTGGGACCTCAGCGACGAAGGTGAATGGACCGCCGACCGCTCGGAGAACAAGGAGGAAGAGGCCTACAGCAACCACCAGCTGCGCAGCCGCCTGAAAGTGTCGCTCGACCGCAAGCGCCTGCCTTGGCACCCGTTCATTTCGGGCGAACTGTTCAACAACCTCTCCGAGGGTATGGAGCTCTACAAGATTCGCACCCAGGTTGGCTGCGAATACGAGTTCAACAAGCACCACGCCCTCTCGCTGGGCTATGTGCTCACCTTCCACAAGGAGGCCGACGGCGAGGGCTTCGGAGAGAGGCTCCACGCCACCGAAATATCATACAGCATCAAATACTGACACGGACATGAAACGGTATCTCTATATACTCTCACTCCTCATGATGAGCACTGTGGCTTTCGTCTCATGCTCTTACGACGAATGGACGGACCCCGTCAGCACGGAGGTGCCCGAAAAGTCGTTTATCGTCAAGGACACCGTCAAGGTGAAGTTTACCGACGGCGGAGCCGCTGTCGACATCCCCGTCGGACGCGATGACGTCAGCTGCGAGATCAACGGCGGATTTGTCACTCTGAACAACACCAACGAGACAGACGAGCTGGTCTTCGTCCTCTCCGGCTCCAGCACCAACGGCGGCCTCATCTACAACGGCGCTTTCAAATGCACGATGATCATCGACAACCTCTCGCTCGTCTCCTCACAGGGCCCCGCCATCGACATCCAGTGCGGCAAGCGCATCGCCGTGCGACTCACGGAGGGCTCCGTGAACTATCTTGAGGACGCCGCCGGAGGCACCCACAAGGGCAGCTTCTACTGCAGGGGCCACGTGCAGCTCTCGGGCAACGGCGAGCTGACAGTCAAGGGCAACACCGCCAACGGCATCCACGTGAAGGAATACCTGCGTGTGAGCAAGTCGTTCGGCACGCTCAACATCTCCGAGACCGTAGGCCACGCCGTCAAGGTGGGTGAAGAGGTGGAGATTCACGGCGGCACTTTCAACCTGACGGTGAACAACGAGGACACCAAGGCGCTCAACACCGACAGCACCCTCACCATCAGCGGCGGCACGTTCAACGTCGTTGCCAACGGCGACGGCACTCGCGGCATACAGGCCAACTACGACATCGAGATTAACGAGAACGACGGCCCCACCAACATCATCGTCGAAGCCAACGGCGGCAAATGCTCCGATGAAAACGAGCATCGCTGCATGGGCATCAAGACCGACCTGGTCTTCAAGATGAGTGCCGGCTACGTGAAAGTGACCAAACTGAAAAACTCCGCACGCGGCATCCGCTGTCTTTCAAAAGAACTGACAGGCGGCACCTGCGATGCAGAGTTTAAGGAAGGACTGTAGCAATAACGAAGTAATCGGGCGCTGCGTCAGTTGTGCACCAGCGTGCCGATTTCCTCGCCGTCCATCACGCGCTTGAGATTGCCCTTCTCGTCCATGTTGAACACGTAGATGGGCAGATTGTTTTGCATGCACATGGCCGTGGCGGTGATGTCCATCACCTTCAGACCGCGCGCGATGACCTCTTCGTAAGTGATGTCGTGGAACTTCGTCGCCGTGGGGTCTTTCTCCGGATCGGCCGTGTAGATGCCGTCCACGCGGGTACCCTTGAGCATCACGTCGGCCTCAATCTCGATGCCGCGCAGCGAGGAGCCCGTGTCGGTGGTGAAATAGGGCGAACCCGTGCCGCCGCTCATGATGACCACTTCGCCGCGCTCCATGGCCTCAATGGCTTTCCACTTGGTGTAGAACTCGCCGATAGGCTCCATGCGGATGGCCGTCAGCACGCGGTTCTTCTGCCCCACAGCTCCGAGAGCCGACGACAGCGCCAGCGAGTTGATCACGGTGGCACACATGCCCATCTGATCGCCCTTCACGCGGTCGAAACCCTTGCCCGCACCGGTGAGACCGCGGAAAATGTTGCCGCCGCCGATGACGATACCGATCTGCACACCCATCTGTGCGATCTCCTTGATCTGGAGGGCGTAGTCGTTGAGACGCGTCACGTCGATGCCCTGCTTCTGCTCTCCTGCGAGACTCTCGCCCGAAAGCTTGAGAAGAATTCTTTTGAATTTCATAGTTTTATTTTTACTTCTTTGAACGCATAGCGGCGAGCTTCGCCCCCGGCGTCCTCGATGATTAAATGTCCGTCGTGCTCCACATGGGAGATGCAGCCCTCAAACACACCCGCTGCATCCTCGAAGCGACGCCTCTCGCCGCGCAGATAGAGACGCTCGTGGTAGTCCCTGCGGATGTCGTCGTATTGGCCCTCGCAAAGGCGGCGGTAAAGGGCCTCGAAAGCGGAGAGCACCTCGTCCAGCAGCCGCTCCCGGTCCTCTTCCTTTCCCGTCTCCAGAGCCAGCGATGTGGCCGGAGCGGCGAGCCCGTCGGGGAACAGCGTCTGGTTGACATTGATGCCGCAGCCGATGATGCTGCGCACCAGGCGCTTGCCCTGCAGATCGTTTTCTATCAGTATGCCGCACACCTTGCGCCCCGCCACATAGATGTCGTTGGGCCACTTGATGCGCACCTGCTTCTGCGGCAGACGCTCCTGCAGTGTCCGGGCTATGGCCAGCGCCATCGCCTGCGAGAGGATGAAGGCCTCGGAGGTCTGCACGCCCTGAGGCTCCGTCAGCACGCTGAAGAGCAGATTGCGCCCCGCCTCCGAATACCAGCTGTTGCCTCTCTGTCCGCGCCCCGCCGTCTGCTCTTCGGCCACAGCCGCAAGCAAATCGCCATGCTCCTTCTTGAGCATGTCGTTGGTGGAGGTGCAGCTGTCGAAATGCAGTCGTTTCATGGGCGGAAGGCTCCTTCGTAGTGACGCACGCTGCCGTTGGTGACGCAGATCACGTCGAAACGGGCGTCGTCGTCGATACAGTTTTCTCTCAGATAGGTGTCGGCGGCAGAAATCAGCAGCTGCATTTTCCTCGGTGTGATCGCGTCTTCCGGGCGTCCGAAGAACTCGGTGCTGCGCGTCTTCACCTCCACAAACACCACCACACCCTCGCGCCGGGCCACAATGTCGATCTCCTTGTGTCCGCTGCGCCAGTTGCGCTCCACGATGAAGTAGCCCTTGGCCACGAGATAGTCCGCCGCCAGGTCTTCGCCGCTGTTGCCTGTGCTGTTGTGCTGTGCCATCGGTCGTATGCGCGCTCAGCGCTTCTTTTTGAAAAATTCGGTCATCAGCCGCGTGCACTCCTCGCACATCACGCCCTCCTCCACTTCGGTCCTGGGGTGCAGCGCTCCCGGGGCGAAGCTGCGGTAGCCGCGCTTCTCGTCGGGCGCTCCGTAGACGATGCGCGAGATCTGGCTCCAGCCCAACGCTCCCGCACACATGACACAGGGCTCCACGGTGACGTAGAGCGTGCAGTCCTGCAGGTATTTGCCGCCCAGATGCTCCGCTGCCGCCGTGATGGCCTGCATCTCGGCGTGCGCCGTGACGTCGTGCAGATGCTCCGTGAGATTATGGCCGCGCGCTATAATCTGGCCGCGACTCACGATGACGGCGCCGATGGGCACTTCGCCCTCCGACTCCGCACGCCGCGCCTCATCGAGCGCCGCCTTCATGAAGCGCTCGTCATTCTCCATCGAGCGAGTCCCAGTATTCCAGCTGTCCGTCCACGATCCAGCGGACGTCTTCTGCGTCGAACGTGCCCACCTTCTCCTTCTTGGCCAGCTTGACCATGAAGGCGGCAGCCTCGTCGATGTCGATCTCGCTCTCCTCCTCGTCGCTGTCGGCCAACCCGGCCTGCTCGCAGTATTCCGCGAAGGCGTCCAGGAAGTAGTAGAGGTCGTCCTCGGAGAATTTGTCTTTGACCTCCTGAGGCAGATACTTTTGGATGAAGTCCACCGTCAGGCGGTCTTCTTCGGCAAAGAGCATTTCTTCGTTTTCCATAGGGCGAGAGATATCAGAGCAGTTTGTTGAGCTTCTCCTCCAGCACCGCCTTCGGGCAGAGACCCACCTGCATGTCGCGCACTTCGCCGCCCTTGAGGAACACGACGGTGGGGATGCTGCGCACGCCGAACTGCATGGCCAGCTCGTCCTCCTCGTCCACGTTGCACTTGCCCACGATGGCCTTGCCGTCGTAGTCTTCGGCCAGAGCTTCGATGAGGGGCGTCATCCTCTGACAGGGGCCGCACCAGGTGGCCCAGAAATCAATCACTACGGGTTTGCCGGTGGCGATGAGAGCGCCGAAGTTGTCATTGGTGATTGTCATAGTTGTGTGTGTATGTTTGGTTAATGATGTATGCTTAAGCGTTGATTCTGTACTCGATGCGCTCGTCCTCCTTGAGCAGCTTCAGCAGCGGTCGCGTCACCCTGATCTTTTCTCCGGCCGAGGCCATCTCCAGGCGGGTGCCCGAGGGGTCGGTGAAGATGAAGTGCAGCGACGTGGTGCCTTTCTCGCCCTCCTCGGGCTTGCTCAGATTGGCAAACTCGGCCACGAAGTCTTCGCTCAGGGCGTCGATGGGCATATTCACGGTGATGGACTCCACCATCGAGTCGGCCACTTCGCTGAGGGGCGATATGCTGCCGATGCGCAGCTCCAACTTGCTCTCGTCGTATTGCCGGCCCTGCACCCGTCCGGTGATGAGCAGGATGGCGCCTGTGTTCATGTAGCCGCCCCACGTGGGCCAGTCGCTGCCGAAAAGCGCCACTTCACCGCTGCCGCTGTAGTCTTCTATCGTGGCGATGCCGTAGGGCGCGCCGCGTTTGGTGACGCCCTGACGCAGCCCGGTGACGATGCCGCCGAACTGCACCTCCTGCCCGTTGTAGGGCGTGAGGTCCTCCATCGCGTTCATGTGCAGATTGCAGATGTCCTGCAGCACCACGGCGTATTCGTCCAGGGGATGGGCGCTGAGGTAGATGCCCACCAGGTCGCGCTCCTTGTTGAGCAGCTCTATCTTGCCCCAAGGCTCTGCCTGGGGAATGGGCGGTGTGGTGATTTCGACCATTTCACTGCCGAAGAGGGAGTATTCGCTCTCCATCTTGCTCTGCTGATAGCTGTTGCCGAAGCGCGTCAGTGTGTCGAGGAACTTCTCGCCGCTGGCGTTGACGCCCAGGAACTGCTCGCGGCGCAGCTGGTCGCTGAAACAGTCGAACGCTCCGCTCAATGCCAGACTCTCCAGACCGCTGCGCTTCACGGCCGACATGGGCACGCGCTGCACGAAGTCGAAGATGTCCTTATAGGGCCCGTTCTTCTCGCGCTCGGAAACGATGGCGGCGGAGGCAGCATCGCCCAAACCCTTGATGGCGGTCAGTCCGAAACGTATCTGCCCGTCGCGACCCACGCCGAAGTTGCCGTGCGACTCGTTCACGTCGGGCCCCATCACCTTGATGTGCATGGCGTTGCACTCTTCGAGTAGCTTCGTCACCTCCTTGATGTCGTCTTTGGCTCTGGTGAGCAGGGCGGCCATGAACTCCTGCGGATAGTGCGCCTTGAGATAGGCCGTCTGATAGGCCACCCACGAGTAGCAGGCCGCGTGCGATTTGTTGAAGGCGTAGGAGGCAAACTTCTCCCAATCGGCCCATATCTTCTTGAGCACCTCGGGGTCGTGTCCGTTTTTCGTGCCGCCATCGATGAATTTGGGGCGCATGGCGTCGACGATCTCCTTCTTCTTCTTACCCATCGCCTTACGCAGGGCGTCGCTCTCGCCTCGTGTGAAGCCTGCCAGCAGTCGCGAGAGCAGCATGACCTGCTCCTGATACACGGTGATGCCGTAGGTGTCCTTGAGGTATTTCTCCATCACGGGCAGGTCGTAGGAGATGGGCTCGCGTCCGTTCTTACGGGCGATGAACGAGGGGATGTAGTCCATCGGGCCGGGACGGTAGAGGGCGTTCATGGCGATGAGATCTTCGAACACGGTGGGATGCAGCTCCTTGAGGTATTTCTGCATGCCGGCCGATTCAAACTGGAACGTGCCCACCGTGCGCCCTTCCTGATAGAGCTGGAAGGTGAGCTCATCGTCGATGGGAATGGCATTGATGTCCACGTCGATGCCTCTCGACTCCTTGATGACGCGACAGGCCTCCTTCATCTGCGAGAGCGTCTTCAGGCCCAGGAAGTCCATCTTGATCAGTCCGGTGCTCTCGATGACGTGGCCGTCGTATTGCGTCACGGCGGTCTTCTCTCCGGGGAAGTCCGGATCGTCGGCGGTGGAGACGGGCACGTGTTCGTAGATGGGGTCGCGGCAGATGATGAAGCCGCAGGCGTGGATGCCCGTGCCGCGGATCTGACCCTCCAGCATACGGGCGTATTTGATGGTGTTTCTCTCGCGGGGGTCCTGACTGTTCTCGGCCATCTGCAGCTCGGGAGTGCACTTGATGGCGTTGTCGAGATTCATCTTCAGGTCTTTGCCGTTGAGCGACAGGCGGTCGGGGATGGCCTTGCACAGGCCGTTGGCTTTATCCAGCGGCAGACGCTCCACGCGGGCCACGTCCTTGATGCTGTTCTTCGTGGCCATGGTGCTGTAGGTGATGATGTGGGCGCAGTTGTCTTTGCCGTATTTCTCCATCACCCATTTCAGCACTTTGCCGCGCCCGTCGTCGTCGAAGTCGGTGTCGATATCGGGCAGCGAGATACGGTCGGGATTGAGGAAACGCTCAAACAGCAGATCGTATTTCATCGGGTCGAGCCTCGTGATGCCCAGACAGTAGGCCACCACACTGCCCGCGGCGCTGCCTCGTCCGGGACCCACCCACACGCCCAGCTCGTTGCGGGCCGAGTTGATGAAGTCCTGCACGATGAGGAAGTAGCCCGGGAAGCCCATGGTCTTCATGATGTGCAGCTCGAAGCGTATGCGGTCGTCCACCTCTTTGGACAGCGGCTGCGGATAGAGGCGTGCGGCGCCTTCGTAGGCCAGCTTGCCCAGGTAGTCGGCTTCGAACTTGATGCGGTAGAGCTTGTCGTAGCCGCCCAGCTTGGCGATCTTCTTCTCGCCCTCTTCGCGCGGCAGGGGATTTTCGCCGTTTTCATCGGAGGTGAATTCCTTGAAGAGGTCTTCCTCCGTGAACTTCTTACGCCACTCCTCCTCGGTGCCGTAGCTCTCGGGGATGGGGAAGAAGGGCATGATGGGGTTCGACTCCAGGTCGTAGGTCTCCACCTTGTCCAGGATTTCCAGCGTGTTGCCCAGCGCCTCGGGGATATCGGCGAACACCTCGTTCATCTCGGCCCGGGTCTTGAACCACTCCTGCTTGGAGTAGCGCATGCGTTGCGGGTCGTCGAGGTCTTTGCCGCTGTTGAGGCAGAGCAGGTGGTCGTGGGCCTCGGCGTTCTCCTGGTCCACGAAATGGGAGTCGTTGGTGCAGATGAGCTTGATGCCGTGCTTGCGCGCCAGGTCGATGAGCACGGGGTTCACCTTCTGCTGTATCTGGAAGGTCTCCCTGTTGGCCACCTGCCGGGGATCCTTCACCTCGTGGCGCTGCAGCTCGATGTAGTAGTCGTCGCCCCACACGCTGTGGAACCACTTCACCGCCTCCTCAGCGCCCTGCAGGTCGCCGGCGATGATCTTCTTGGGCACCTCGCCGCCGATACAGGCCGAGCAGATGATCAGCCCTTCGCGGTATTGCTCCAGCGTCTTGTGGTCGGTGCGGGGGCGCATGTAGTAGCCTTTCGTCCAGCTCTGCGACACCAGCTTCACCAGGTTGTGATAGCCCGTCTCGTTCTTGGCCAGCACGATGAGGTGCCATCCGCTCTGGTCCGTCTTGCCCTCTTTCAGATGCTCGGCATCGCCTCTTCGGGCCACATACATCTCGCAGCCGAAGATGGGCTTGAAGGGCTCCTGCCCCTCCGCCTTACGCTTCTTGTTCACCCCGTTGACGTAGTCGAAGAGCTCCTTCACGCCGAACATGTTGCCGTGATCCGTGATGGCCATACCCTTCATGCCGTCGGCGACGGCTTTATCCACCAGACGGGGGATGGAAGCCTGTCCGTCCAGCAGCGAATACTGGGTGTGCACGTGCAGATGTACGAAATCGACCATAATCTCCGTGCAAAGATATAAAAAAAAGCCCGAAGCGTCAAATCTCCGGAGCGAAAAACGTGAAAAAACGAAGAATGGGCAAAAATTCTCCCCTTACATTATCTTATATTAGCAACTTTTTAATATCTTTGTCCTGAAATGTAACAATATCCATGGGTAAAAGGCTCAGAAAACTCAAAAAAATACGCATTCACCACGAAGGGCGCACCACGCTGGTCGGCCTGGCCATCGGCCTCGTGCTGCTCAACCTTCTCACTATTTACGCTTTCGGCCCCTCAAGGCTGTTTTGCCACACTGTTTTGGGCATCAGTATCGTTCTCTACGCTGTGGTGCTCAACTTCTTCCAGTGTCCCGTGCGCCGCTTCGAGGACGACACGGAGCGCACCGTCGTGGCCTGCTGCGACGGCAAAGTCGTTGTGGTGGAGAAGGTGATGGAGGATGAGTATTTCCACGAGCCCCGCATCATGGTGAGCGTCTTCATGAGCCTCTTCAACGTGCACAACAACTGGGTGCCCTGCGACGGCACCGTGAAGAGTGTCGTGCACCACGACGGTCGCTTCAAGGCAGCCTGGCTGCCCAAGGCCAGCACCGAGAACGAGCGCAGCAGCATCGTCATCGCCACCCCCGAGGGCAAGGACATCCTGGTGCGCCAGGTGGCCGGCGCTATGGCGCGCCGCATCGTCACCTACCTCAGGCCCGGCGAGGAGTGTGTCGTTGACGAGCATCTGGGCTTCATCAAGTTCGGCAGCCGCGTGGACGTCTATCTGCCTTTGGATGCCAAGGTGCAGGTGGAGGTCGGCCAGAAAACCACGGGCAACGAGACCGTAATCGCCACATTATGAAGAAGCACATCCCCAACAGCATCACCTGTTGCAACCTCATCTGCGGCTGCATCGCCACCGTGTGTGCGGCTCATGCCTACGAGCATCCCGCCTCCTACGTGTGGGCCGTCGCTTTCATCATCCTCGGCGCCGTGTTCGACTTCTTCGACGGCATGACGGCGCGTCTGCTTTCCGTCTCCTCCCCCATCGGCAAGGAGCTCGACTCTCTGGCCGATGTCGTCACCTTCGGCGTGGCGCCTTCCATGATTCTCTTCTCGCTGTTCTTCGAGGTGGAGTATCCCGAGTGGATGCTGCCCTTGCGCGGCGTGATGCCTTACACGGCGTTCATCATGGCGGCTTTCTCGGCGCTGCGTCTGGCCAAGTTCAACCTCGACACGCGCCAGACCACCTCTTTCATCGGCGTGCCCACTCCGGCCAATGCCCTCTTCTGGGGCAGCCTCGTTGTGGGTCAGCACGCCTTCCTCACCAGCTATCTCTTCAACGCCGCCTTCCTCTTCCTTTTCATGCTGGCGGCTTCGTTCCTCCTGGTGGCAGAGATTCCCCTGTTTGCCCTTAAGTTCAAGAACCTCTCTTGGGAGGACAACAAGGTGAAATACATCTTCCTCCTGGGCTGCCTCCCCTGCTTCTGCCTGGGTGCCAGCTGCTTCGCCGCCATCATTGTGTGGTACGTGGCGCTCTCCGTGGCGCAGCTTTTCCTGCCGCGCAGCCCCTATTAAGCGATGAACATCAGCATTCCCTCTCCCGACTCCCTTCCCGAAGCGGCGCGCCAGTTCATCGACGCGATGGGCCCTTCGCGCGTCTTTGCTTTTTACGGCGCTATGGGTGCCGGCAAGACGACGTTTATCAAGGCGCTGTGCGAGGCGCTCGGCGTGACGGATCAGGTCACCTCCCCCACTTTCGCCATCGTCAACGAGTATCAGGGCCGCGAGACCATCTATCATTTTGATTTCTACCGCATCAAGCGTCTGGAGGAGGCCTATGATCTGGGCTTCGAGGAGTATTGCTACAGCGGCCGCCTTTGCCTCATCGAGTGGCCCGAACTGATTGAGGAGCTGCTCCCCGACGACACCGTGCGCGTCACCATCGACGTCCTCCCCGACGGTAGCCGCACCGTCAGCTTCTGAGGACGGGCACTTTTCAAAAAATCTTAAAGTTTGGTACAAAAAGCGGAGCGACTTTCTCAAGTCACTCCGCTCAAAACTACGTTAACTAATCAACTATATTAACAAACGAAAAATATAGCCTTCATTATAAGCTGACCGATGATGGCATCTTACATCAGCCATCATACTTCAGACATCTTACTTCTTACTTCGGAGCAAAGCTCCTCGTTACCATTCTTCCCAAGGGTCGGGAGCCTGAATCTCCTGCTGGATGACTTCGCGGGCAAAGCCGTCGCCGCCGTTCAGCGACTGATATGTGTCTTGTTCGTACGCCTGCGATTCGGCGCTGTAGCTGCTCATGCACATGATATTCTCTGCGTTCAATGCCATTACGACGCAGGAGGGAGCTATATATGTCTTTTTCATAGTTTCTGTTACTTTAAGATTTGTCCGTTGATGCCATATTTCATGCCGCCTTTCACGATCTCAATTTTGCCGTTGACGAAGTATATGCCGTCTTTCGGGCTGTCCTGCTCCGTCTCTTCGAGCGTTGTCACTCCGGTGAAGTCATCTTCGTCGAAGAAGAATGAGGGACGTGCGTTGTTAGAGGGAATGCTGAGGTAGCAGCGATTGTAGCCTATCGTACGGCCACTCGCGCTCACTTTGTAGAAGCCAACCTTGTCATCCTGCTTCTGCAGGAGGTAGTTGTCTCCTGCGGGAACGCCCTTAGCTTTTGTTCCCACATTGCCCACGAGGAGATTGCCCGTTGTGGTGACGAGATCTTCCTGAATGTTCGGGACATGCAACCCGATGAGATGAGTTCTCGGGTATCCGTTCTCTGCATAGAGAATCACCGGAGTGTTGGCGGGAATATTGTTGCTCAGGGGCTCCATTACCAACACGCTTCCCGTTGTCCCCGTGCATGTTGAGGCGGTTACACCGTCCGGAATGGCCACCTCAAAGGGAGCGCAGAAGGTGCCGTATTGCACGTCTTGGCGCACTTCCATCACTGCCACGCTGAGGGGTGTGGTCTCCTCTGTGAGGCGATACAGTCTGAAGTTGTCGATCTTGAACCATGTCTGAGTGGGAACTGAGCTCGTTGCCACGCCGATATTTATGGGGTTGATGCCGTCGCTGCTGAAGTCCACGGAGATGGTCTGCATGGGATAGTCGTCGCCGGTGCCGTTTTTCTCGACCTGTTCCATGAAATAGCCGCAGTTGTCACCCGCGAAAACGCGTTGGTGGCCGACACGGTTGTAGTTGCTGGCGTGCATATCCACTGTCAGGCGGTAATTGCCGGCCGGCAGCGTGATGCTTTGCGAGATGGATGCGTCCATCACTGCTCCGTCCCACACGCCGAAGATGAAGCGGCCGTCAGTGGCCTGCGGATTGCCTGTGTCGCCCGGGCTCGGCTCGTTGACGCCCCACCAGGCGGTTTCGCTGTTCACGGTCCAGCCAGTGGGCCTCTGCTTGTAAAGGGTTTTGTTGTCGTATTCAAAGCTGGGGTTGGTGATATAATCGGCGGTCACATCCACGCGATAGGGATATTGGCTTACGGACAGGTATTTGGCCAGTACGTTGTATTTGTCGTTGATTTCCTTGTCGCTGTAGAAGCCGATGTCGCTGATGGTTCCGCCATTTTCATCGAGAGCGGTGAGACCTGCTGCCGTCTTACCGTTCAATGTGATTTTCTCTCCCGTGTTGTCCCGGAACCAGCTGAAAATGCTGTTGATGCATTTCATATTCCATATAAAATACTGACTCCCGCCGTAGGAACAGATGTAGGAGGGAGGCTCTCCCGGGTTGTTCCCTCCGTTTATTAACCAGAGGTAGGTGTTTTCGCCTGCCGTCGATAAATTGGAGCCTTTTATTAAAAACCAGCGTTCGTCGCCTGTGATGTAATACTTGCCGTAGAGGCCTTCGTCCATCTCGAAGGCCACATTGTTTTTTCCTGTGGCTGCAATCCTGAAGTAGCCGTGGTCGTCGTCGTAGGAGAAGCGATCCTGTGGAGCTCTGTTGTTGTCAGTGAAGACGTAATCTCTCGGGTTAAAGGCATAGCGTGTCTGCGTCTGCCCCGTTGCTTGTGCTGTTCCATAGAGCATCAGCGCAAGCGTTAAATAAAGAATGTTTTTTTTCATAGTTGTTAGAATTAAAAACCGTTTTGCGCCGCAAAGTTCTGTATTTTTTGTTGTTATATCGCAAAAAGATTGTTGATTTAGACATAACATTTGAAGAAAACTGTTTTTTTGGGGCATTTCATCGGATGTCTTTCACAATGAGATTATTGGAAGAAAACAGCGTAGCGACTCATAAAAGATGCTCCGTTTTTTCTTTACGGACACAATTAACGCTTGTCCGTTATGTCCGTTATGTCCGTTAACGGCTTTTTTTGAATTTGTTCGATTGTTATATTTCGCTGATTTTCATTGGGATTACAAGAAGAGTGGCTCGTTTGCGTTTTTTCTTGTCGTATCTTTGCAGAAAAAAAATGAAAAAAAGTTGTTCAAATCCTTTAAACCGCAATGTCGCTGTCGTATATTTGCACCCGATTTTAGGAAAGCGGCCCGCCAGACTGCGCGCATCACTGCTGCATCACCGCTGCATCACCGCTGTATCGCTGCTAATACCTTATAATATTATACACCTTTAATCAACGTAAAACTATGGCAAGAGTACAATCTGCATGGATCGCTTCAGCAATGAGCGGTCGTCCCGACAAAACCAGCCGGACCTACATCAGGCGCAACAGACGTTTGGGCAAAGCCTACGCTGTGACGCTACGCAATCCACGCACCTACGAGAAGCAGGGCGCCAGTGAGATTGCCGTTCAAAACCGCTTTCATGCCCATGTGAAGGGCGTGAACGCATTCTACCGGCGCATCCGCTCCGACGATGCCGCTCCGGAGGATCGCGACCTTTTCGAGAGGCTCACCCGCACGCTGGACCGTCAACAGCTCTACGCCACCGTGCGTGGCTATCTCATGGCGAAATGCTCACGTGTGACGGACGACCTCACCCGGGTCATCATCACCGTCGGCGACCACACGGAGGAAATCCCCGTTAGCTTCACGCCGAGAAAATTGATAATTGATAATTGATAATTGATAATTATGCTTAAACCCTTAAACTCTTAAACTCTTAAACTGACTCTAAACTCTAAACTCTAAACTTTAAAACTATGAAATCAGACATTACCCTTGACGCTGGCCGCTGTTCCGTTCGCGACATCCTGGCCATCAATCCACTTCCCGACAAGCTCGACCCCTTCACGGCGGCTCTTGTCGGCGGCTGCGACCCTGTGAGTGCCCATCAGGCCGTCACACTGGCGTTTCCCATCCTCTCGTTTCTCGGACAACATGCCCGCGTGCTCTACTCCGACGGCACCTTGCGCTGGATCTCCGGCCAGTCGTGGCAGATGGGCGGCAGCGGCAGCGGCAAGAGCCTCGTGCTGCAGGCGCTGGAGCAGCTTTTCCTGGCACGTGAGATGCGGGAGAAGACGGAGAACGCCCGCATGGCCGCAGCCTACACGATGCTCTCGGCGAAGGAGCGCCGCGAGTTGCCCATGCCGCAGCAGAAGGTGCGCATCTTCGACGGCATCCCCACGGCGCTGGCTCTGCTGCAACAGGCGCAGATCAACGACGGCGAAGCCATCTATATCTCCTGCACGGAATGCGGTGAATTCGCCAAAAAGGCCGGCAATCCCTACTATGCCCTTGTGTTCGACATGATGAAGAAGAGCTACGACGGCATCGGCTCTCCCTATCTCCACAAGACGGCGGACAAGACCTACTTCGTCTCCTCGATGCGCCTCTGCAGCAATGTAGGCGGCACGATAGAGCCGATGTTTCGCATCTTCCGCCAGTGTGACAGCGACGGCACGCTCTCGCGCGGCTCGCTCACGATGCTGGGAGAACGCAAAAACGAGCAGGCCGACGGTGCCTACAAGGCGCCCTGCTGGACGCCGGAGCAAAAGCGCCTGATGTGGCAGGCTGCCGACCGTCTGCGCGATTTCGACAACCGCTTTCGGGAGCACGACGCTGCTGTGGCCGACGACGGCCTCAGCGTGGAGGAGCGTGAAGACCGTCTGCTGGAGGAGCGTCGCCGTCGGGCGCTCTGTGTGCCGGAGATCATCGCTCTCGGCGGTGAGGTGAAGGCCCTTCTGGCCTCCTACGGCACGGAGGTCATCGATGACTGCTGCTCGCGTGCCGACGAGAGGGCGATGGGCCTGGCTTATCTCCTGTATATCGCCAACGGCGAAACGGACGATGTGCTGCCGCAGATTGTCTCCGCCGTGCGTTGGTGGGTGAAGATGAGCATCGACTGCGCCTACGCGCTGCAGCTGGCCATCAACCGCGAGGTGCGTTCTCACCGTGATCTTGTGCGCGGCAACTTCAAGATGCAGGGCATCGTGCGCGTGCAGCATGAGGTCGATGACGCGCGCGACGAGGCCTTCCGGGCGTTTGAGCAGCAGTATGAGGGCACGGAGAAAAGTCTCGATGAAATGCACGAAATTCCGATCTTCCAGCCGTTGAGTCTGCGCACGATACGGCGCCTGGTGCAGCAGCGCGGCTACAAGAGCGTCAAGCGCGGCGTGTATCTGGTGCAGTCTCCTGCGACGCAGCATCTGGAAGCGGCCTGAACGGACATAACGGACATAACGGACACGCGTAAATTTGTCCGTAAACACAAAAAGCGGAGCGACTATCACTAGCCGCTCCGCCGGTATAGTTAGTGAAAAGACGACATTCCCACAAAAAATGTGTAAAACGACCCAGATATTCCCACGAAAAATGTGTAAGGATGGCGCAACATTCCCACGAAAAATGTGTAAAATTATTATTTTTTCCCTTTATTTTCAGAAAAAATCGCACTCATCTGCATTATTTTGATTATTTTTGCACCGATAAATACAGATGATTAGACCTATGGAGATGCACAGACACATTTATGATGACCTGTTGGCCTGGAAAGAATCTGCAGACAGGAAGCCTCTCATTCTTCTCGGAGCGCGACAGGTGGGGAAGACCTACATCCTCAAGAAATTCGGCGAAAAGGAGTATCGCAATATGGTTTACATCAATTGCCATCACAATCCGTTTGCCGAAAGCCTTTTCGAGCGTGATTTTGACATTCAGCGCATCATTTCCAGCATTTCCATTTATTATAAGACAAAAATCACACCGGGAGAGACGCTGCTCTTTTTCGACGAGATCCAAGAAGTGCCCAACGGTGTCACCTCGCTCAAATACTTTTGCGAAGAGGCCCGTGACATACATGTTGCCGTAGCGGGTTCGCTTTTAGGCATCACGCTGCGCCACAACGAATCCTATCCCGTCGGCAAGGTCAACACGCTTCGCATGTATCCCATGACATTCTCCGAGTTCATGCTTGCCTCTGATGAAGCATCTCTTCTTCAAGCCATTGAGAGAGAGGACTGGCCGCTGTTGGAAGGCTTTGTTCCCCATCTCACGGATCTCCTGAGACAATACTGTTTCGTCGGCGGAATGCCTGAAGTCGTTGTCAACTACCTCACGACAAACGATGTGTATAAGACGCGATCCATTCAGCAGGAAATCATTGATTCTTATATGAACGACATGTCCAAGCACACCGCAACAGAGGCGCAACGCATTCATGCTGTATGGAGGTCTATCCCTTCTCAGCTTGCCAAAGAGAATAAGAAGTTCGTCTATAAGAATATTGCTCCTGGAGCCAGAGCCCGAGAATACGAGATGGCGATACAATGGTTGGTGGACGCGGGCTTGATATACAAGATTGAACGCACCGCCAGTCCCGCCCGTCCGTTGAAGTTCTATGCAGACTCTTCTGCCTTTAAGATCTACATGAACGACTGCGGCCTCTTAGCGGCAATGTCTGAGACGGAGCCTCGCGAGATGCTTCTTGGCGACAATCTGTTTCGTGAGTTTAAAGGCGCGTTTACTGAGAATTACGTCCTGCAGCAGCTGGTGCCTCAACGAGACCTCTCCGTGTATTATTTCAGCAAGGAGAAATCCACGCAGGAGATAGATTTTCTGGTGCAGTCGCCTCTGCGCATTATTCCGGTGGAGGTCAAGGCTGAGGAGAATGTGAAGTCTAAATCTCTTTCCACCTTTGTCAATGCAGACCACAAGCAGTTGTCACTCCGGGGAGTACGGTGTAGCATGAAGTCATATGCGGATCAGGGTTGGATGGAGAATATCCCTCTTTTCGCCGTTGAATCCTTCTTTTCACGCCAGGCTCGCACGTAGTTCTCACAAGCATTTTTGTGAATAAAACAGCGGAGCGACTTTCCCAAGCCACTCCGCTCATTCACGTTAACAAATATCTATACCGTCTTTCGACAGGAATAGTCTGCTTTATAAGCTGTCCGATGATGACATCTTACATCAGCCATCATACTTCAGACATCTTTACCACTCTTCCCAAGCTCCGCGAGGCTGGATTACTTCGCGGGCATCAGTGTAGATATCACCACCCGGTTCTGGTGGTGTCAGGCCATTTGTTCCGCCTTCTCCACCATCTCCGAGTATTTGATCCCCTCCTGCACTGGCGTTTATCATTACGTTGTCGCGAACTTTCAGCGAAACAACGATTGTTTCAGGTTTAATATATGTCTTTTTCATGTTCGTTTGGTTTTTGTGTGCTCTCTCGGGTTGAAAGCCGAGAGAGCGGTACCTTATTATAATATTAGTTCAACTTCTTGCCGTTGGCATCATACTTCACGCCATTCTTCACGATGACAATCTTGCCTTCGATAAGATACTTGCCGTCCTTCAGAGCACCGGCCTCAGACTCTGCAGCCTCAATGGTGTTGATAGCGGTAGGATCTTCTTCATCGAAGATTATAGCGAGACGAGCACCGAGATTAGGTGTGCCAAGTGTAATATACGCACGGGTGTTCTTCATCTTCACGTTGTCGCTGTTGACAAGGTAAATATTACTGCCACTGACAATATAGTTGCCTTGATCAACTGACGTTGAAGCTGCATATGTACCTGTCATAGTTACATTGGTGCCTGCAACAGAAGGAGATGCACTTGCTGCTGCAACAACAGTACGGTCATTGAGAGTGTATGCCACCGCGCTATTTGTTGTTGACGTAGCCTTTACTAAGCAGGGCTCGTTAGCAGATATACCAGACCTCGTGATGAAGTGGATGGTTTCATCCTCATATGAACTCAACTGATATACTACAGAACCTGCACCAAAGTAATCTTCAACCTCGGTCTGGTTCATTGAGAAGGGGAACACTACGGTATTTACACCTACCTTGATGGTACGGGTAATCTCAACATTACCGGCACCGCTCTGTGTGTGATCCCATGCGGTAGTCTCGTTCAGTTCATACACCTGCTCGGGCACTTTGTACAGTTCTACATAGCCGATACCCATCCAACGATAATTGTTACCGGTCTTAGCCTTCATACCAATCTTAACGGCTTTCTTTGAGGCATTAACAAAGGAGATGTTCTTTTTTGTCAGTTGTGCATCAGAAATCTGACCGCCCTCTGTGTCGTCTGCATAGAAATAGACAGCATTAGTAGAACCACCTGTCGGCTGTCCGGCAAATGCATAACAATCAATGCTATATGTACCAGCAGGCAGAGTCGGTTCAAGATACAATGTAAACTTGCCGTTGTTAGCAGCATCCGCAGACCAGTATTCCATAAAGATGGCCTTATCACCATTAACCACTGCAGCATTAGACATTACTTGGAAGTTACCGCCATCCTGCTCATTCTTCCATCCGTCAGGCTGTACACCCCATAGACCATTATCTGATCCTGGTACACCATTCCAATACTTAGTTACATCAGGATCGGCCAACATGAAGGTCAGGTCGAACTTATTACCTTCACCTACAGGATTGGCTGCACCGGCATAAGTTTTCATTGCATCTTTCAACGTTGTGTTGACAGATGTCAAAGCAGCAACATTAGCTACAGAATTTGCATCCGTCGCAGCTGTAGAGATAGCAGTTGCAAGTGTACTGTTTGCTGTAGGATTATTATTATTAACAGCCACGAGAGCATCTGCGTAATTCTTCAGTTCGAGATATCCTGCATATTCGTCCAAATATGTTGCAGCAGTAGCTACAGCAGAACGTATATCGCTGATTGCCGTCGCAAACTCAGCATCCGTCGTGGGATAATTAACGCCAGTATGTGCAGTAACCTGTGTATATGCTGTGTTATAAACATTTGTGGGCACTTTGCCGCTAAGGTTTGTAACTTCTGCTATTACAGTGTTGAGAGCTTCCGCACCCTCCACATGAGCATAGTTCATATCACGGAACGAGAACCAGTTGACTTTACTGTCTGCCGCAACAGTTATTATGGTTTTGAGATTGCCATCATTATCTGTATAACCATAAGCCGTATATGTATCGATGTAACGTACTGTTGTGCCAATGCGTTTTCCGCGTGACAAATCTACGGTAGCGCCTTCATCCCCGACTTTCATCGTGAAACTGTTCTCACGAATATTATCTCTCCTGTCTGCATGTCCTACGCGTGCCTTAACCGTCACTGCATACAATGCGTTCGGTGTTAATTCGCCGATAGTACTGGTAAATGTGTTATCGGCAAGGATATCTCCACCTGCAACCCAGTACTCGAAGAAGGGGTTGGCAAAGTCACGAGCGGGGACAATACCTTCTGCCTCTGTTGACCATGTATTGATATACAATGCCGTGCCGGTTGCTGACCACGATGACAGCATTATTGCTGGCATATTGCCTGTTTCGCGACTACCATAACTTAGTGCTGCTGCGTCAACATCACTCAGAGTACCGGCATCGTAAGCGGCCTTCGGAGTTGAATAGTTCGTTGCATATGCATCGGATGTGTAGAAGTTTGTTGTTGCCAGCACTAGCTCAACTGCATCGAAATAAGCCTTTGCTTTAGCGTATGCTGTGATAGATGTATTAACTGCATCAGCAGCGTCGTTAAGAGCTGCGGTTGCTGTTTCCAAAGCCTCCTTCTGGACCTTAGTCGCCTCAGTTGGGTCTGCAGGTATTTCTACACTACCATATGTTGTAATAGCATCGTCAAGGGCTGTCTTTTCTGCGGCATTTACCTTATCGGCAGCTTCTGCGGCGGTCTTGGCGGTTTCTGCATTGTCTACAGCAGTTTCGTATTCAGCAACCAGTTCTGTTACATCATAGGTGTCTACCTCATATGCAAAGTTGTTTGCCGATGATGACTTTATATAGTATGTGGTGGCAGAGAAAGTTATAGGATTTGCACCGAATGTTGCTATTACTGTGCCTCCATCTTCCGTGAGTATAGAACCATCTGTAGTATATACGATGTTCGCAAGATTTGTTACTGTCAGGTTGTATCTACCGGCATCCGGAGTGAACTTATACCAAGTTCCAGCAACCATATCGCCATTAGCAGGAAGGGCTATAGCGTCATTTATGAGACAGGAGCCCAAATAGAAAAGACGGAAATTATCTATAATACACCATTGATTACCGGTTGTAGCTTCATTTTTGGCGCCAATTTTGAGTGTTCCACCTGTTACAACAATATCCTCAAGAGTATTGTCATAGTAGCCGGCGTTAAATGCCTTGGAGACATCACTTTGAAAATTTGGCACATAATATGTTGTGTTTTCATTTGTATTGGCTGTTGTGAAGCCGTGATCTGCATCTGTTGCTGTTTTATGAGTAGAAGACACCAGAGCTAGGGGCGTACTATTGGTATCTCCCGCGTATAAGGACGCAGAACGTGTTGTACTTTTTGTGTCGTTGCCACCGGGTCTATAGAAACCTTGAGCTTTAAGCATGTATTTCCCGTCAGGAAGACCCGATACGGTTTGATATATATCAAACGTTGCATTCCATTGTTGCCAGTTTTGGTTATCATTATCACCGCCTTTTCCTGCTTCACCACCACCAGATGTTACATTCCATGAAGTAAAATCTCTATTGTTTCTTCCTAGGTTGGCATCATCTATTAAGAATGTTGCATCGGTTGGTACCGTCTTTGTGGCAGAAAGCAATGCCGTTTTGGCATCATCGTAAGATACTATCTCCCATAGAGCATTATTGCTTGTGGGAGCCACAGTGGCACTTAAGATTGTACTGCTGCCATCATATCCATAAACAGCATTATCAGCAAGCCTGCAAATAATATATTTATTATCGCTGTTCTTCAAAATAGAGAGTTGAGCTGCCGCATCACTGTCCATGTATGAACCACTAAAATAATATTTCGTGCCACCATTACTTACATGAGACTCAATAGTGTACTGCCCGTTGTTCAAATGCAAAGTGTTGTAATGAGCATTGGGAATAAGAGATGCCTGTGTACCCCAGGCATTACCTGGACCGAGGTATTTACCAGATTCTATATTCTTGAACAGATATTTTGTATTGTCGTTCAGGCTTGCATCTTCAAAATCTAAAAGTTTGAGACTAATCGGCCGGCACACAGCCCAGTTTCCGCCTCGTGCAATATTCTTAACTCCGTACTTAAGGGTACCATCTGTTACCTTGGTGAGTAGAGTATAAGTGTTGGCAGCATCCCAACCTCGACCACCTGTATTTTTTATCACTTCAAACCCTTTCGTTGCACTATTTGCAAAGACTTGCGCAATATCATTACCGAACGGAACATCGGCACTAGCCTCCCAATTGGAAAAATTTTCCCATGCATAAAAGGATATCTCATAGCTACCATTTGGAAGGTCGGTAATTGTTTGGTAAAGAACATCGCCGGCATTAAAAGCTGTGGTATTACCATTATACCGCTCTGGGCCTGCTCCACCTCCGACATACATTCCGCGTGCTCCAGTCCAGTCATTCTGGGCGGATGACATCTTAGATGTGTAGTCCACATCTGCCCACATCCCGACAGAAGTCAGCAGTACGCACAATAAAAGAAATAGTTTTCTTTTCATAAGTTTAATAAATTAAGTTAGTTAATAGATTAGTATTGATATTTCTCGTTTTTCTTAATATTTTCCATGAAGTGCCATTCTATCGGCCGATAGAACGGAACACAAAAAAGCCCCGTCGTTAAACGGGGCTGTATTTAGCAAAAAATGTTTACAAGACTGAGTGCGCAAAACCTATGGCTTCATGCGTCTACTTTCAATCTGTCT